>Ga0210040_10004455_pt1 | contig 18293 bp, 16 predicted proteins | sample CryGeyCG12114_NA_FD_185462 | JGI IMG/M metagenome (GOLD analysis project Ga0210040, IMG submission 185462) | Groundwater microbial communities from aquifer - Crystal Geyser CG19_WC_8/21/14_NA (SPAdes) (version 2) | ecosystem: Environmental > Aquatic > Deep subsurface > Groundwater | place: USA...
CGCGAGAGGTATGGCTGCTTTCCTGGACGAGAGTACTGGGACTTACCACAAGATTCACCTTTCGTCCTTCTTCCTGCCTATGCCTAGGATGTGAAGTGGTCAATCTGTGGACATACCATGCATCATCCCCATCGGGCTATCGAGACATTGAATTGGTAGAGGTTGGTCTAAGGATGACCATGCGCTGCTTTGAGATGAAGGGTGGTACGTTAGAGAAGGATGCCGGTGAAAAGGTCGCATGGGCGTTGATACGATTTACGAGGATGGGAAGGAAAAAGGATTACTTGTGGGGTAAAGACATCCATTGTCTGATGCATTTTCAAGGCGCTGATAGAGGCAGCTGGTGAACTGTTTGTGATACCCACGATTTTAATGATATAAGCTTTGGGGAGTTCAGACTGAGGGATATGGTCGTCTCACTTCCTCGGGCTTAATAATCACCACACGCCAGAGTTATATCCATGTCCACTTCATCGACTCACCCAAATACATCGATGGGCCGATCGAGCACAGAGTGGTGAAGGCAAACGAGGTTCTAGCTGCATGGAGGGTGCAGGTGATGCTGGACTGTGACTGGCAGTTCATCGGGAGAAGAGCACATGAGAGAGGTGTAGCTGTCGGGACGGTGACCTTGAGAGCGCCCAATTAGGAAGGAGGTCAGGAGTGCCAAGTGATTCTCCATCACCAGGGTAGCAGTCGGTATCCCGCCGAAGGCCACGAGTATCATGTTGACTAGCCGTTCATTAGACGAACATGATAAGCAAGAGATGGCGGATGTGCGGTTATAACAGTCGTGAGATGGATTGGAATGTGCTCACGTGAACTAATCTGGTTGGAGCTTTCATGCTGGGTCACTGTATACCGACCACAGGCTGCTATACCGACGATCATCTACCGTACTCTCTGAAGCACGCCCAATTGATGGATATCGTGTTGCCGAGCCACCTGCCTAAAACTGCAAGGCAAGCTCAATTTGTACTTGAGAACTATAACCTTGATTGTTGAGTGGAGTGCGGCGAACGCAAGCAATTACATTTTTCCATTGGCCAGGATGCAGGGTTATGATTATCACCGATGCCAGGACTGGGGCATGCACTTTGTTGGTGACAGCCGATAGTTTTGCTATGGTTTAGCGGAGGTGTGACAGGGATCTAATATGCTGCTTTCCTTCCATCACACAGAGAAGCACAAGGTATTTTATCGGCGCAAGATCAAAGCTCGATGTGGGTAAAGGCGTAGATCCTAATCAACGGCTACTAACACTCCCTGTGTTTGTTGTCATTGTTGTCACTCTATAATCCGTTGACTCTTCTGTTTTCTTCGGCGAGAGTTGGCTAGAAATCAAAATGACCTGCCAAGATTTTGACAATGTTGTGCACGCCACGCCGCGCCGAGACGGGACGCTGCCCAGGAACTGGCACTGCAGATCTTTCTTGGCCTTTTACCAGCCACACGTTTCCGCGCATATCCTCACATACAAGACTTTTGCGAACATCTCCGTTCTCAGCGCCCAGCTTTCCCCAGAAGCGCCGAAGGAGGATGTCGGGCTTCATTGTTGTCCACCTGCGAGATGACGGTCCTCTGGGCTTCGTACCTTCTTCCTTCGGATAACGACCTGCTATCTCCTGCTGTGTGACACGGCCATTCGCGAATATGCGAGATGCAGAGCAAGTGCCAATAACTTGGCGATGAGGCCGTTGAAGGCAACCATGACAATGTGCAAGATAAGGTAGGCAAGATGTAACGTCGGTAAGGAGTCATCCACTGCGGAAGATCAGCTGCGTAAGAAGGAGTGCGCAGGTATATAGAGGCCGTCCAGTAGTCTGAGATTCTACCTCTCGTCTTTCCACCATCTGCCCAGTCCATTCACACACCGTCACCATGAAATTCAACAGCTTGCTTACCGCAGGTCTCCTTGCCGCGACCCCGGTCGTAGGCGCCAAAGCCGCAAATGCCGCCAAGATGGAAGTCATGATGGAGCTCAAGCAGAAATCATGGGCGGAGGCTGAGAGGAAAGGCATGTTTGGTGGCTCCAAGCTGTACAAGAAGGTGACAGAGGTCCAGCCGTGCGTCAACGGCTACTCAGGCGAATACCAATGCAACAACATTGACATGCACGCCTTCCTTAGTCATGAAGACATGGGCTCTGCAAACCTGACAGGCAATGATATTTGGGGCTGGACCTCTCCTGAGGGCCGAGAATTCGGCATAGTCGGCCAGACTGATGGTGTCGCTTTCGTCGAAATTAACACAAATACTGGTGGTCTCGATTACCTTGGCCGCCTGGCCACACAAACGCAGGTCACTTCGTGGCGTGACATCAAGGTCATCGGCCACCACGCATACATTGGCTCCGAGGCCATAGGCCACGGTATGCAGATTTTTGACCTGAACAAGCTGCTTGGCGACGGCTCGTCATGGCGATCATGGCGGAAGTCTCGTGAACCAAAGGTCTATGATATCAACACAGACCTAACAGCATGGTACTCCGGCTTTGGTTCCAGCCACAATCTTGTCGCCCACGAGGAAGCGAACATGATCTATGCCGTCGGCGGCCGCTCCGGCGCCAACTCCCGCAACACAACCTGCGCGGGAGGCATGTTCATGGTCGACGTCTCCGACCCTGCGAACCCATACTCGCCTGGCTGTGCCTACCAAGATGGCTACGTCCACGATGCACAATGCGTGATCTACAAGGGTCCCACGGTCGAATACCATGGACGCGAGATCTGCTTCAACTTCAACGAGGATACCCTCACCATCATGGATATGACTGACAAGAGCGCGCCGTATGTTATCTCCAGGACCGAATACGTCGGCAACGCGTACACCCACCAAGGCTGGCTGACCAGCGATGACATGGAGTATCTGCTCCTCGACGACGAGCTCGATGAGCTCGAATCCGTGGGTCCATCCAACGGAAACAACCGTACAACAACATACATCTTCGATGTAAAGAACCTGCACGCCCCTATGAACACCGGCTACTACCAGTCGCCTGCCAAGTCCATCGATCACAACCAATATGTCATTGACGGGCTCTCCTACCAAGCAAACTACGGCAGTGGGCTGCGCATCATTGATGTGAGCGGCCTGCCGCAGGACCCCACAGGCGCTAACATCGAGCAAACTGGCTTCTTCGATTGCCACCCCGAGGATGATGCGACGAATGGTGTTGTCGAATTCTTGGGCACCTGGAGTTCATACCCATACTTCAAGTCGGGATACATTCTGCTCAACTCCATCGAGCGAGGTGTCTTCTCGTTGAAGTACAAAGGACGAGGCAAGGCATACTGAGCGGCCCGCACAGGAGTAGGGGTAAAGTCAGGATAATTTACTGTGGTCCATATCATCCGTATACAAGGACGATATCTTCTGAAAAGCAGTAAGCTGCTTGAGACGGGCTCTCCGCCGACGCCTTTCGCACTTGGGTCGTTAAAAACAAGATGCCGTCTTCCAAGAGGAAGACGAAACAAAAGCCAGTCGAATAACTTCTACCCTTCGTTGATGCCATTCCCATCTCTCTATATCCCCGTAGAAATGAACGAGCATTTGCTATCCTCAGTGCATCTGCAAACATGTAGGTGCAGGTACGTGGTGGTGCTCAGAAGTGTCCGCTTGCATTAGCGTTATTTCGAGTCATTAGCCAATCACAAGCAGTCCGTAACCATTTTTGTTTGAAATGAGGCTAGTGCAGACAGACATTTCTGAGCATCACTACGTAGTAGCCATTGCATTTGGTCTGTATACAATGCTAGTCATGCCGAGCTGCTCAGCTACCCCGGAGTGCGAGAAGAACCACGCTCTTCAAGCCTTACTACCTCACATTGGACGTCTGTTGTGGAGATAGATTGAGTGCCACCAGTCGAGATTGTGAGGACACTTGATGTTTCTTGCCAGCAGAGTCCGTAAGCTTCGCACCGATTGAGAATGCGTTGTGACTGAGTCCCTGGAAGGACACAAGACGCTTCTACCGCACGACATGCAGCTGCACAGGGAGGGATCGACATCGCCGGCAGTCATCGACGGACAGTGCCAACGCTACTTGAGCGGCCCTTCCTGTCACCACGTGTTTATCTGTGCAAAACCAATATCACAATGCAATATTGGCGGATCTCGGGTGTTGTTCTGACACTCAAGCGAGATCCGTGCGGGGATAAGCTTTTAGCCTCTCGAGATCTTTAACACTCCTCGAAATCTACTTCTCGAAATCTAATTCGCCTCGTGCTTCTCAATACCACATGACGTCTCACCACATTCAATGCGTACCTCTACGGTAGACGGAGGGGACGGAGATTAGGATGAGGTTGTCGGTAGGGGCGACTGCGAGCCGGTTGGCAGCAGCGAGCACACCGCCTGTTCTTTCGAGGTGTGGCGGATTAAACCGAGGTACACAGACAGCCAATAAAAGCCTGAGTATATCCGGACAACTTCAACGGAGACACATCTCATATCACCAACGGCGGCGAGCAACGACGTCTTCGTTGCCTGGTTCTCATGCTCCATTTCAAGTCGTCGACCATGAATTCGACGCTGTTGTACTCGGTGCTGGTGGTGCAGGCCTGCGTGCTGCCGTCGGCCTCTCAGAACGGGGACTTAATACGGTAGTTATCAGCAAGCTCTTTCCCACGCGCTCTCACACAGTCGCAGCCCAGGGTGGCATCAACGCAGCGCTAGGTAACATGACCGAAGACGACTGGCGGTGGCATATGTATGACACAGTCAAGGGCAGCGACTGGCTTGGCGACCAAGACGCGATCCACTACATGTGTCGAGAGGCACCTAGGGCGGTGAGGGAGCTGGAGGAGTACGGTATGCCTTTCAGCAGGACGAGCGAGGGGCTCATCTACCAAAGACCTCTAGGCGGCCAAAGTCTGGATTATGGGAAGGGTGGACAGGCGCACCGGACTGCTTGTGTGGCGGATCGGACGGGTGAGTGCTGCTGTTGGTGAATCATGCTTGTTGGAATACCATGCTGACCTGAATGCGTGCAGGACACAGTATGTTGCACACCCTCTACGGCCAAAGCCTGAAGCACGATTGCAATTTCTTTATAGAATGGTTCGCGCTCGATCTCATCATGGACGAAAGTCAAGGTAAGAAGAACTGCATCGGCGTGACGTGCATAGACATGGAGTCCGGTACACTTCACCGAGTGTTCTCTCGCAACACGATATTAGCGACCGGCGGTTATGGTAGGGCATATTTCTCAGCAACTTCGGCACACACCTCAACTGGCGACGGCTTGGCCATGGCTTCGCGCGCCGGTCTGCCTCTTCAAGACCTTGAGTTTGTCCAATTCCACCCTTCTGGCATCTACGGAGCCGGTGTGCTCATCAGCGAAGGCGCTCGCGGAGAAGGCGGTTACCTTCTCAATGGCGAGGGTGAGCGGTTCATGGAGCGGTATGCGCCCACAGCGAAAGATTTAGCGAGTCGAGATGTGGTCAGCCGGAGTATGAACATGGAGATCCGAGAAGGTAGAGGCTGTGGACCAGACAAAGACCACATATATCTGCAATTGTCACATTTACCGAAGGAGACCCTCTTCGACCGGTTGCCTGGCATCGCAGAGACTGCGAGTATCTTCTCTGGTGTTGACATCACCCGGCAGCCGATACCTGTCCTTCCGACAGTACATTACTGCATGGGCGGTGTTCCGACGAATTGGAAGGGTCAGGTTCTGGACGTGGATGCAAAGTCCGGCGAAGAAGTCATCGTCGATGGCTTATACGCGGCCGGAGAAGTCGCATGCGTGTCTGTACATGGGGCAAACAGACTTGGAGCGAACAGCTTGCTAGACATCGTAGTGTTTGGACGAGCAGCTGCAGGGCACATCAACGAGAACAACGAGCCGGGCATGCCGATCACGAGGAACGGGAACAAAATCAACGCCGACACCGGTATACAAGGATTCTTGGACCTGGAGAAATTCAGAAACGCAGATGGCAGTCGCCTCACGGCTGATCTGAGAACTGATATGCAAAAACATATGCAATCAGACGTGGCCGTATTTCGAACCGAAGAATCCCTGTCTGTCGGTCTGGACCGCATAAAGGAGGTGGAAGCTGCGTTCAACAACGATGTCTGTGTTAAGGACAAATCTCTTATCTGGAACAGTGACCTGATCGAAACGCTCGAGATGAGGAATTTGCTCACGTGTGCAGCACAGACGGCGAAGAGTGCGCTTGAACGGAAAGAGAGCCGGGGTAGTCATGCGCGGGAGGACTATACCGAGCGCGATGATCAGAAGTTTATGATGCACAGTCTCAGCTGGCAGCGCGATGTCGGCAGTGAAATTGAGATTGGGTATCGAGATGTGGTGTTCGCGACATTGGATGAGAAGGAATGTGCCAGTGTAGCTGCTAAGAAGAGGACTTATTGATGGGTTTTCTGAACGAGATGATGTCTGTATATAGCTATTATCCGAAAGACCAGCATGCGATGTACAACTTGCTAGAAATTGAAAACGTGTTCCTGCCCTCTGTGAGCGATCCGGGAAATATTAGGACTTGAGGCCTCGGCAGACCTTCCATTATGTAGCGATGCTTTCTGTACTGCGGACTCGGACTCGTGCTCGTCGAGCCATCAAGCAAGTCGACAGACACGGTGGCATTATCTTGAGCTTGGACGTTCAGTTGATGTGGTCGCCATGTCTTCATCAATCCAAGCCCCTTCGCGATCTCTTCTGCGCGCACTGAAAGCCACGTCGAAGCAGCAACCATGCTCGTGTGCCCGGTCGAAACGAATCCTATCACAGCAACGACGATGTCTATCATCCACGATACCACAACAGCAAGAGAATGCGTCAGCAGCACCGGCAGCCAGCGCACAGCCGCCAAGGTGGTCGCAAACGCCACCAGCAATGAAAGCCCCTGTGCGAGCAAGGGCAGAACGTCAGGAGAAGTTCGAGGTCAACGGGGATCCTGCAAAGCTGGACGCCATGTATACACGGTTCTTGGGCAAGACAGGGCCGAAGATGTTGAGCGACGAGACAAAATGGCTGGCTGTTACCCACAAGAGTTTTGATCATGCGCGGAGAGGATTCAATGACCGGATGGCTTTTCTTGGTACATGATCGCGGAATATACGTCGATGAAGACAGTGCTAATATCAGAGCAGGCAGACAGATAGTAGAGCTACAGACCAGTCTGGGCCTGCTGACGGCTGCGGACACGAACAGCTATACTTCGAGGTCAGAGGACGTGTACGGAAGACAAGCGTTCCATCACCCAGCTACAGAGAATGTGGAGGTGTTGAATGCCGGCGGAAAGCAGTTTTTCTTACACCACAGGCAAATGAGTGGCATCGCGGCACGGTATGGGCTGCCAGAGGTTGTGAGGTGGCAGCCGAAAGATGTAAGAGCACATTCATTGCCCTCCACCTGTGCTAACGAGTAATTTTCAGGTTCGCGATCTACCGGGTTCAGGCTGCGATATGGTTTATGCGCAGGCTTTATACGCTATTGTCGGTGCATTGGCGCTGGAACAAGGAGGACAAGTTGCGAACAGGGTAGCGAGAGAACGGATATTACAGCCCATCGGACTGAGGAGCGCTTCACTTGAGGGTGGCCCAGCTCAACAAGAACAAATCAGCTCCTAACATCTAGAGTGATACCCGAGACATGTAATACATCCTTGTACAGCAAGTGAAATAATGTTTGGTCCCTCTGACACCGCTCACGCAACTGCTCATCTGCCGTAGCAGACGAACTGCGCGACCAGTTCTTATGGGATCTGCATATAGCTCCTTCTACGCGTCCACAATCGCAAAGTCTGGCAACTGAACAGAGCAAATCAAGCAAGATGCAAGAAGTGCCCTGGTATGCTGCATTGCACTGTCTAATAGGACGCGGTATATTGGTAGAAAATGAGCAAGAACGTTTCGAGAAATTATTTGTATGGCGAGTGCCTGCGGCCGCACCTTCCTTCTCCGCAAGGACACCTTTCCCGATTCGGAAAGCGACATCGTGGACCGACTTTCTGGTCTTCGAAGTGGGATGCGATGCTATTCTCGAGACTTTTGAGCAGCTGGTCTTCTGCTTCGTGTAGAGCATTATCGCCCTCCCTTTGATTCTCTTGTACCCTATCTCCCTCGGTTTCCTTCAGTATGGCGTCGGCCCTGTTCTTCCTGGACCTCAAGGGCAAGGTGAGACCTCAGCGTGAGACGGCTAGGAGGCATTCTAACCATGGCTCAGACCCTCCTTGCCCGGAACTACAGAGGTGACATACCCATGTCAGCAGTCGAGAAGTTCCCGATATTGCTGTCAGATGCGGAAGAAGAGTCGTCAGTGGTGCCGCCATGTTTCTCAGACGAAGGCATCAATGTATGCTCGCCTACATGTCTGTTAGATACGCACTGACAGCGCGGTAGTACCTCTACATCCGCCATAACAACCTTTACCTCCTAGCCCTGACCAAACGTAACACCAACGCCGCTGAAATCCTCCTCTTCCTCCACAAATTAGTCGAGGTCTTCACCGAGTACTTCAAGGAACTAGAAGAAGAATCCATCCGCGATAACTTTGTCATAATTTACGAACTTCTCGACGAGATGATGGACTTCGGCTACCCGCAAACCACCGAGACCAAGATCCTCCAAGAATACATCACCCAAGAGTCGCACAAGCTGGAGATCCAAGCACGCCCGCCCATAGCAGTGACAAACGCTGTCTCCTGGCGAAGCGAAGGAATTCGCTACCGAAAGAACGAAGTCTTCCTCGACGTCGTAGAGTCCCTCAACCTCCTTGTCAGCGCTTCCGGCAACGTCCTCCGCTCCGAAATCCTGGGTGCGGTCAAAATGAAATGCTACCTCTCCGGCATGCCCGAGCTCCGCCTCGGTCTAAACGACAAGGTAATGTTTGAAACTACCGGCCGTGCCACCCGCGGCAAAGCTGTCGAAATGGAAGACGTCAAATTCCACCAATGCGTCCGCCTGTCCCGCTTCGAAAACGACCGCACAATCTCCTTCATTCCTCCTGACGGCGAATTCGAACTCATGTCCTATCGCCTTAACACAGCCGTCAAACCCCTGATCTGGGTCGAAGCAGTTGTAGAATCCCATTCAGGCACCCGAATAGAATACATGCTCAAAGCAAAAGCTCAATTCAAGCGTCGCTCAACCGCCAACAACGTCGAAATCATCATCCCCGTCCCTGACGACGCAGACACCCCCCGCTTCCGCACAAACATCGGCAGCGTGCACTACGCCCCCGAACAATCCGCCATAGTCTGGAAAATCAAGCAATTCGGCGGCGGCAAAGAATTCCTTATGCGCGCCGGGCTAGGCCTACCGAGTGTAAAAGGTGACGACGAGCGCGGCGGCGGTATGACTGGCGGCTTCGGTGGGAGCATGGGCGGTATGGAGGGCGGAAAGGGCAAGAGACCAATTAACGTGAAATTTGAGATACCGTATTTTACGACAAGTGGAATTCAAGTGCGGTATCTGAAGATCATTGAACCGAAGCTGCAGTATCCTAGTTTGCCGTGGGTGCGGTATATTACGCAAAGTGGCGATATTGCGGTTAGGTTACCGGATGTGCAGGGGACGAGTTGAGTTGAGGGGAGGAAATCTCATCGGAGAAAGGTTGAGAAATAGACAGATGTTGGCCCGAGGAGACCGTACATGTGACCAAGCGCGAAACCAGACGAGGCATCGATGCAATGATACAATTGGATTACGAACGGTCAGCACAGCACTTCACTCCACAGGTCGTCTGAGAGAGTTAATCGTCGAAGGACCAGGGATGCAATGTTTGTGTTCAGTGCAGAATCGTCGGATAGCTTTGTTTCCACGGCTCAGACCAGATGCGATGGTGCCGGTTCGGTTCGAACAGATCCAATTCAATTCAGTTCGACTTAATGTCGAAGCGTTCGCGGTTGAGGCGCAAAGTCAGTCACAGTCACAGTCACAGCCGCCAGGAAATAGCGGTTCGGTGAAGAAGTACGGCATCGCACCGCACAGAAGCAGAAGCAGAAGAAGAAGAAGGCTCGCTGGAACATGAGAATGAGACATAGCGTGAGCAAAGCGGGCGAGTTGGCTGGGAGGTGAGAGCATGGAAGTGAGAGTAGGGGGGAAAAGAGATACGTTGAGATTAGACTAGTGTCTAGAATGTGAGCAAGCGAATGTCACTCACATTCATATCATATGTTTACGATGAGGTGAGGTGAGGTGAGGTGGGGAATGGACACACCATCCGTCTACTAGTATGCAGAAAACACAACGAGGTAGACCACGCACGGTTCTCGATATCTGGATGTCTTGGTTGCATACCTCTCTCAGGTGCTTGATGTGTTATGTTGTGTCATGCATAACTCATGTGTTTGTTGCCTCATTGTATCATGGTATTGTATTGAGCTCTACTACTATGCAGGCGTCTGCCATTCCACTCCACTCCTGACCTGTCCCTGCATCTCATCTCACCTCATCTCATCGCAAAGAAAAAAAGAAATCGCCAGCTTCCAAAGCTCAGTCATTATCGTCGTCAGCTCCAAGACCTCGCTTTGCTGAAGGTCGTTCGATTCGATTTGGTTTGGTACATATGGGTAAGGAAAGGAAAGGAGGGGAAAGAGCCTCGGTTAAATGCTTGGTTGTCATAAACGGGTATCTTTGGTGTTTAGCTTCGTCGTAGCTTCGTGATTTCGTGGCGGTTTCGTCTGGTAGCTGTGTTCTTGTGGTTGCGAGTGCGGACGTGTTCTGGATGGGATTTCGGCATAGCAGACGTGCAGGTAGAGGAGATCGTTGCGACGGGCTTGCACTGTAGGCTCGTGCCGCGCCGTGGCCCGTTTGCTCCTTTCATTCGAGTGGTGCAATGACAATCAGCCCTGACGAACCCAGTAGAAATACCCACTGGTCTGATGTCGCTCCCAATGACCAGGATTGACCTCGCCATTGATAATGTCGCTGTGAGTCCTCAAGGTCCAGCTACCATCCATCTCCTTGCACCAGAACTGTTGGCCATCAGCCGGCTTGTACGGTGCGAGCTGAGTTGGAGGCGGTTTGGGCCACTGAGCCATCTGCGCCATGCTCATGCCTGGATACGTCTGAGCGAAGTAGGTTTGCTGCATTGCGACTTCTGCGGGCGTTTGGCCGACGAAGTAGCTGGGGGCCTGGGGCATTGCGGCTAGTGCGGCGTTTGTGGCGGCGGCTGCTGCGGCTTGTGAGACTAGGGTGCCGGGGCACGAGGGGAATGGCATTGCTTGAGGGCCTCCGGGAACTAGATATTGGAGGTATGAGTAGGGGTTTAAGCCGTAGTTTGAGTATTGTGGGAGAGCTTGGAAGGCTTGGAAGTTCTTGTAGTATTTTGGGAGGTAGTTGATTTGGGCATATGCTGTGGATGGTTGCGACCAGTTGAAGTACGAGAAGGATGTGGATGGTCTCGACCAGTTGTAGGAATACGTTGATGTGGAGGGCTGGTAATGATAGTAGGAAGAAGGAGAGTAGGTCGTACCGGCTGAGGCTGGGAGGGATTGTCCATTGACATAGTATCCACCTTGTGCTTGTGCCTGCGCTTGCTGGTGATGGTCAGCAACGTCCTGGGAATGGGGTGTCCACTTGAGACTTACTTGACCACCGTAGTAGTACCACGGCTGTGGAGCTTGTTGTTGCGCATTGTAAACTGGCCCAGGTGGGTGGATGCCCTGGGTTGAGACATGATTAGAATTGTATCGATATGATTTGGGCCAGTCCGCCGTCGATTCAAGTTGAACCGCATTAGGATGATTCAGAGTTGCGGGATATGGGTCCTTGTGGGTGTAATACGTCGGAGCAGCCATCATGACTGTTCGGAGCCGTGTGATATCTTGTTTCGCAAGAATTGGGCGTTTGCGCTGGGCGTTCGTGTTGTGGTGATATATGGGAAAGGTGGGAGGTGCGTGGGCAAAGGTGGGAGGTGCGTGGGCAAAGGGAAGATTTGAGATGAGAAGGACGTCGCAGACCAGCCTTAGTTAAGCGGGGTGGCAATAGCCTTTTTCACGTCGCAGCAGCGCTTTCACTCTCAACCTCACGTACCTTTCTGTAATCGGGGTAGAAAGCTGGATTCGAATCAAGGTAGATGTATTCGTCTTTGACAGGAGGTGCCGCGACTTGGACTGGATGTTGAGTCCATGGCCACCCTGAACCGCAAGCGAAACACATCGCGACTGATTTGATCGTGTCGAGAATAGAGGAGAAGGATTGTTTGACCATGGACAGGTGGGCAGGGTCGAGATGGATAGCAAGACCGGGGAGGGTGACACTGTTAGCATGTGATAGTTGTTGCCATGTGCACCAACGCTAATGGATGCTTCAACGTCGAGAAGACGCGACCGGTAACCACGATGAGAGAGCCTGCCTTGCAGAGTGAAAAAGTGTTTCAGGATTTGATCATCTTGCAGTCAGCTGAGTTCTCTCGCTGAGGCCCAGGGAGAAAGTAGTGCTGGATGGCCTGTAGTCGAGCCAATTCCTTTGCTTCCGAATTCTGCCGCCATATATTTGACTGCAATAGCACTTGGTGTCTCATAACCAAATTGTATCCGTACTTCCTACACCCAGCGAGCAGTCCTCTCCGGGCCGTCCAACATCAACAGGGTGTGCTCAGACGAGTCACTTTGCACGGAAGAAATTCTTGACCACTGATACCTTTGTTCCAGCACTACAAGGGTCTGAACAGCCGCAGGACCCCTACCTACACTTCCTCCATCGTGGACCATCTGTCGACTTGAGGTTTGGCAAACATGCCCGCTGAACACGTTAGACTATGGTTAACAGCATAGATCGGCTAGTTATCGCGTAATCGTTTCTGCTCGAACATGGCATAGACGCGCATGAATTGTCGTCCCTCTATACTTCACGGTGCGAAGTTGTGCAATGACACAGATCGGAGAAGCTGTGATCAAGTCAAAAGCTCATAAGAAGCTAACAGGCGGTCCACATCTCCCGTTCTGACAACCAATCGGTGAGCGAGCAAGCATATTACTGCCGTGTGTGGAGCTTCAGGAGCAACCTCAAGTCCCATGAGACTCTGTACCATCGCACCCTTGAGATCTGTTTGGGTCGATACCCTAGCGACAGCGGTCGTTGGACAGACAAAGAGGGCATCAGCTAATCTGAAGCTCCAGCACACAGGCTGATAATCACTACGGATTCGATTTATCCTATCACCTGTAGCCTTTGGTGACGTGGCTCCTGCCTCAAAAGCATTTTTATACTTGCACTTTGCCGCGTTTACTGACAACGGGTGTTGTGTGCTGACGGTACCTAAGTGCACCGAAACTGCAATGTGGTCTTCAAAGTCTTCTTAATGACATTTACATGGCACTCTGTGCTTGAGAAGCTCACGAGTTTGCCAGCGACTTCGCAATGGCTCACAGACACTACAACGAGCCTTATACCCCACCACGATGGACCATAGACCTGTCATTGCCGCCTACTGACAGATATCGTCGGCTTGCCAGAGCCTACAAAGATGCCATTCGAGGCCTCACTGGGCTCTTCGATTCACTACTTAGAGATATCGCTGTACCAGAAAAATGGATTCCTACCATGAATCATCTATCCCGCCTTCTCTTGAGACGAGTCAATGACAGTTCACAAACGGAAGAGCTTCGAGGCATTGCAGAAGAAAGTGGTATACCTCTGTACCTTTTGGTGGCATTCAACGTAATCCTTGATTTACTAATGGGATGTACTTCAGGAGGAGTCAGAAGCTTAGAGAAGGGGCAGTCGTTCAGCGAAGCGAAGATGTTACACTTCCGAACGCTCGACTGGTCGATGGATCCACTCCGCCAAATCCTGGTTCAGCTTGATTTTGTGAGAAGCAAATCAGACAGTCCCGAGCAGGTCCTAGCATCGAGCATTACATATGTTGGCTTCACCGGAGTGTTGACTGGTGTGCGGCCAGGCTTGTCTATGTCTCTCAACTTCCGGGGTTTGCACGACAACAGCTCCAAGGCAGCTCAATTTCGCTTTTATTTTCACCATCTTTTGGTACTACTCGGACGACGACCGTCTATCGCGAGCTATCTGCGAGGCTTTTTGACAGGCGATTATGAAGACGTCGAACGCTCGCTGAGGAGTGCTTGGAAGTCTGCTCGCAAGCCACGGGCGACAAAGAGGGCCCTCCAGCCGGCTCAGCTCGCAGATGTCCACAAGAAGATCTCCTCCTGTCACACAACAGCAGCCTATCTTATATTCAGTGACGGCGACTCAACAATGTCAATCGATAAGGATTTTCGGACTGCCAAGATGCGACATGCGGCAGATTTTATAGGTACTACCAACCACGATGTAGTCGAGCATCAGGAGGATCAGCGAGAGAACATTGTCGCTACTAGGGCTGTTCAGAGTGCTGCGAGACATGCGGCTGGTTTTGATGAATTCCTTGACGAGAGCGAAGATCGCCTAAAATGTATCAGCAATCGATGGCAGCGACTGGTAGTGAAGAAGCAAAAGGAGGCCGCACGGCTTGGCAGAAGCATTTCAATGAAGGCAATAGCAGCACAAACATGGTTAAACCAGAAACAAGTCATCGACTGGGTGTCAAAATACCCGACGACCAACGAGTGTACACATTTCGCGGCAGTGATGGACCCGAAGGATGGGAACGTGGTATGGTGCAGGGCGTACCCAGAACCACGAACGAGCGAAGATCAGCTGCAGCTGGAAGGATGATTGTGTCAAGTCATGCAAGGGCGAGATAAAACGTGGTTGTAATGGTGACCTAGCTCGCAGCGGAAGTCCTTTTCAAGGCGAGCTTGCGAGCGTAACTAGGTTGGATCTTCGGTCAGCTTACAGCAACGCTAGACGTACATGCCATATCCATCACCTACCGTCACTTCGACTTGACGGTAAGGTAGCTCACGTCACCCCTTCACGTCAGCACCAGCCACATGAATAATACTACGATCGACCGAGGAGCAAGAGCTTCGTGCCGCTCCATTATTACTGTTCCTGGGTCGATGCCAAGCTCCCAGGTCATGGACAAGGCCGCTACAGAACGGGTGTGCCGTAAGCAATACAATTACAGTTTCCATAGCTGATTATTGCCATCAATGGTCAGGCATCCGCAACTCGTACCTGCATTGGATCAACACTCACCAAATCAACCCCCTCCTGTGCGCAATACCTGTTTCAGGGGCTATCAGGAGCGTAATGCACTGTCAGCCCGGATCATCGCTTCCGTATTCATGGATGAGCTCTATCCAAGAAACTGCTCAGCAGTGTTTGGACCTCAAGTGACAAGCAACAATCAGACCTTCTCCTTTCTGATCCTAATGGAGCCCGCAATTAAAGTCCTGTACCTCGTGTTTCTCTAGATATCCGGCAACTGAATCTGCCAATTTGGACCCCGCAAATGGTACAGGCATGTGCATGCAAGTCTTTCTGTGCTCATCAGCTTGGCAACCATAATTTCCGCCAGTGAGGTCATGACCTTGCTCGCCGATCTTATTCCTTCATGGTGCGCATTGGTCGCCGGAAAAATATGCCAAGGGAGGTGGCTGGTATAGTTTGAAAGCAGGTAATAATCGTTGAGCTCTCCAGCATGCAAATGCACAGAAGCGGGTCATGGGCTAAGCTTAAGTTCCGGAGAGGCGCGCAGATGTCGAGTATAGTAAAGTTTTCGGCCCAGCTGGAGCGTCGAGGACGTCATGAGGCGGGAAGCACTTTCAAATAGTGTCGAGACCATGCAAAACATGTATTGTAAAGTAAGGCATCTCGGTCTGATATGTCACATGTGTTATCCTCACAGATAGCCGAGGATGTCGTGATTCGAAGACAAGCGTGGTCTTTCTCCAGCGGCTTCAGTCTTCCACTTAGCCTTCGGCGGACAAGATCGAGCGCAATAGAAGGCGACCTTACAGCATGAGACATCAAGGCATCAGGACACTCATTCAACCACCGCAGATGCTGAACTTGACAAGCAGGATGTTCTTCCACTCCATCGCACGTTTCAAATGGTGTTGGCTCAAGGCTATGTCGTGAAAGATGGATTTGTGTGCTTACAATGGACAAATATTTTTAGCAACAAATGACTAACCAAATAAGGCGTCCCTCAGGTAGCCTTAGCTTCAATCATGTTGCCGCTACCGCGGCTCCTGCGCCGCGCCCCATTGGCTATTTCCCCGTTCTTAACAAACTAAATTCTTATGGCGTAAGGACGCAGCCAAGTGACCACTAACTCAGGTAGTTTTAGACTGTTCGTGGTCCTTTCTCATTGCCGTACCATGATCGTGAAGAGCCTCTAGCCCACCGTGAAGGCCAACGTCTGCTGGGCGTTCGAAATATTCTTAGACACACAAAAGACCACTATGCGCTATTCTCGCAAGTCAAGGCGCGTCTGACCAAAAAGCAGATTCGCCGAGGCGGATGTCGCCTGGAGACTCATATCCTTGGTTGTCAAGAGTCTTGACAATCCATGTCCTAACAATGTCCGCAACAGTGCATTCCTATCGTTCAGCATTTCTCCGGCTTCGTACTCTGCAGGGTTCGTAACTTTCAGGAAACAAGGTGTACTCCCCAGCGCGAGGACCTAGATGTGGTAAAGAGCGACCTTGACGATGCCAGGTAATCCCTTTGGGTTCGCAGGGCTGGTAACGGACATCTGCTTGGGCAGACAAATGTGGTTAGCGCTGGTAAGGCCTCAAGCTCGCTTGGGCTAACGTGCCTCCAAGATGCCGCTAAGATATGCAGCGCCACTGCCTAGGGTTATGCTGATCGTCAGCATGAACACGCATCACCACTTTTGGTATCCAGAACTCCATTTGGATCAATCAACCTCAGAAAGCTGACCATACGCAGCCACTTAAGATCAGCTCTAGCTTCGGGTTAGGGTGCCCACCGCCTCGCATGAGCAGTGGGACCACCGTGAGGGTACCTGGTACCATGGAGAATTAGTACGATTCCATCTCAGGCGGCGGACAAACCCAAATAAGCTACATGTCTCAAACCGACCTATGCGCTGCGTCCGCACAAGTGAACGATTCAAATACCCGGCGAAGTAACTTCCAATACTCGGCAGCTACATTCCGTTTAATTGATCCGTCTTCCCTTGTACAAAAACCAGTTTCGCCCTCGTTCCCTTGCAGGTAACACATACAAATAGCTTCCGCCTCTCGTTCAACCTGATCGTTCTTCATTCGCAACCTATCCCTCTAGCCTTACCAACCGCCCCTTACCACCGTTATCATGGTTAATAAGCTCGTGTCCGTCGCTGCCGCGGCGTTGGGCTTCTCAAGCGCTGTGCTTGCTGCACCATCAGGCTGGGACAAGTGGTCAGGGTCGAAATCCTCGCATTTCCCTGTGGTTGACAAGTGGTTGGAGAACCACTACCCCGGCAAATACCAGCCATGCACAGACCGGAACATCAAGGTCCGCAAAGATTTCAATTCCATGCCACAGGAAGAGCGAAAGGCCTACACAGACGCCATCAACTGCTTGAGAGACCAGCCTTCCCAGTTGGACCCTGCCGAATACCCTGGCGCCATCAACAGATACTTCGACTATGCTACCGTCCATGTTAACAAAACCAGAGTTGTCCACCTTGATGGCTTCTTCCTGATATGGCACAGGATGTTCAACCACATCTTCGAGTCGGACCTTAGAGACACATGTGGTTACACTGGTTCTTACCCATATTGGAACTGGCCTGCAACTGCAGACGACCTTGAAGGCTCACCTATCTTCAACGGAGATGAGTACTCCATGAGCGGCAACGGTTATTTCACCAATGATGACCCAATCCAACTTGGACCAACTTTCTCACTCCCTCACGGCAGCGGTGGTGGTTGTGTCCACAGCGGTCCTTTCGCAGGCATGAACGTCACCATGGCACCTGTCTCCAACCAGTTCCTCCTCAACGGCACCGAGCCGCCTCACAGCATCTACAACAGAAGAGAGAAATGCTTGACTCGAGATCTGAACACTTTCGTCGCGCAGACATGGACCAACTACACCGCGGTTGAGCAAGTCGTCGAATCACCGAATCTGGTGCGTTTCGAAGAACTTGTCAACGGTGTCATCGGTGGAGGTGCTCTCGGTATTCACTCTGGTGCTCACTTCATCATGGGTAACCCAGCCTCCAACATCTTCGTCTCTGCTCAAGACCCAATTTGGTATCCGCTGCACACCATGTTGGACCGTGTCTACACCAGCTGGCAAGCCCGACACCCTGAGGTTGCAAACTCAACTCACGGCACAATGACTGCGCAGAATCTGCCACCGTCGGCCAATGTCACTCTCGACTCAGTCATTCCTGATTCTGGCTACTTCAGCAAGGGACAGCAATGGACAATGGGCGAGCTGATGAGCACTACTGCCGG
>Ga0210040_10004456_pt1 | contig 18292 bp, 15 predicted proteins | sample CryGeyCG12114_NA_FD_185462 | JGI IMG/M metagenome (GOLD analysis project Ga0210040, IMG submission 185462) | Groundwater microbial communities from aquifer - Crystal Geyser CG19_WC_8/21/14_NA (SPAdes) (version 2) | ecosystem: Environmental > Aquatic > Deep subsurface > Groundwater | place: USA...
CCCCGCCCAAGCCGCAAACCGAGAGCTTCCCGCCGCTGCGCATTCTGGCACGCGTGCTGCGCAAGGAAGAAACGCCGCGCTCCAGCCCGTGGTGGCTGACCTTGCTGCGTTTGTTGATGGCGGCTCTCATCATCTTTGCGTTGGCTGATCCCGTGTTCAATCCGCGCGAACGCATGACTGCATCCAGCGATGCGGTGGCGATCGTGGTCGACAATGGCTGGGCAACTGCGCCGGATTGGGAACGTCGCGTCGCCACCGCCGAACGGCTGATCACCGATGCCGGTGCTGCCGGCACGCCGGTGATCCTGGCGCTCACCGCCGAACCGGCAAGCACGGAGATCGGCCCATTTGACGCTGAAACCGCGCGCGATCATCTGCGCGCCGCAAACCCACGCCCCGTGCCGGTGGATCGTCCCACCACCTTCGGCCGCGTGGCGGAAGCCGCAGCGCGCTTTTCCGCTCCCAGCATCGCCGTTTTGTCGGACGGGTTGGCAGCGGAAGGCGACGAACAGGCGTTTGCAGGTCTGCTCGGCGGCAACCGAAGCGGCCTCGTCTGGGTCACGCCCGAGCGCCTGTCTTCCCTGGCGCTGACAGCCGCCGACAATGGCATCGATGCTTTCAGCGTCACTGCGATCCGCAGCGCTGCCGATCCCGCACCCCGCAGCATCACCGCAGGCGCCTTCGACGAGCGCGGCCGGCGCATCGGCGACGCCACGCTCACCTTCGGCGCGGGCGCAACCACCGCCACCGGGGATTTCGCCGTGCCGTTTGAACTGCGCAATGATTTCGCATCGATTGCCATCGACGGCGAGCCGCAGGCCGGAGCCGTTCGCGTGCTGGATGAAAACGCCAAGCGTCGCCGCGTCGGGCTATTGTCGCAGGCCGAGGCCGACCAGGCACAGCCGCTTTTGTCCTCGCTCTTTTATATTCGCAAGGCGATGCAGCCCTTTGCCGATCTGGTGGAGCCGCAAAGTGCCGATCTCGCCCAGGCCATCCCGCAACTGCTGGAACAACATCCGGCAATGATCGTGATGGCCGATGTCGGCGTGATCCCGGATGCAGCGCGCACCGCCCTTGTGCAATGGGTGGAAGGCGGCGGCACGCTGGTGCGCTTCGCCGGTTCGCGCCTGGCTGCCGCCGGCAATGATGATGTGCTTTTGCCTGTCCAGTTGCGCACCGGCGAGCGCGCGCTCGGCGGCACCATGTCCTGGACCGAACCGCAAACCGTTACTGATTTTCCGGCGAACGGCCCGTTTGCCGATCTCACCCCGCCCGCGGAAGTCTCGGTGACCCGTCAGGTTCTGGCCGAACCCTCGGTGGATCTGGTTGATCACACCTGGGCGAACCTCGCTGACGGCACGCCGTTGGTCACCGGCGCACGGCGCGGTCAAGGCACCGTCGCTCTGTTCCACGTCACCCCGGAGGCGACTTGGTCGAACCTGCCGATCTCCGGCACCTTCGTGGAAATGCTGCGCCGCGTCGTGCAGTTGTCGCGCAACCAGGGCCGCATCGAAGCCGGAGCCGACGCCAATGCCGCCGGCCTGCCGCCTTATCGCATGATCGGTTCGGACGGCGTGTTGGTGCCGCCGTCGCCGGAAGCACGCCCCCTGCCTGCCGGTATTGGTGAAGGGCGCGTGACGATCGAAAACCCACCCGGCCTTTACGGCGGCGAGGAAGGTGTTGTGGCCCATAATCTGCTTTCAGCCGACGCAACGCTCACGCCGATCACCCGGCCGCAAACCACCTTGCCGGTCACCGAAGCCTCCTATGCCTTCGACCAATCACGCGATCTGCGCGGCCCCCTGTTCGCCCTCGCTTTGCTGTTGATGGTGCTGGACACGCTGGCCGTGCTTTGGATGGGCGGCGCTTTCACCCGCCGCCGCAAGCGTTCTGGTCCCGCCGTGGCCGCGGCTTTGGCGATCGTTGCCCTTGGCTTCACCTTCCAGCCATTACCAGTCGCTGCACAAGATGCCCGCGCCAATGATCAAGCCGCCATCGAAGCGATTTCCACCACCCGCATTGCCTATGTCATCACGGGCGACTCCTCAATCGACGCCATCAGCCGCGCTGGCCTGAACGGCCTCACCCAATTCCTGATCCAGAAAACGGCGCTTGAACCCGGCGAGCCCGCCGGTGTGGATATTGCAACTGACGAACTGTCCTTTTACCCGCTGATCTATTGGCCTGTTGATCCCGACAGCGCGATGCCCTCGCCCGAAGCCATCGCCCGCGTCGACGCCTATATGAAGCAGGGCGGCACGGTTCTGTTCGATACGCGCGACCAATATTCCGCCGGCTTCGATTCCTCGGCCACCACGCCGGCCACGCAGCGGCTGCGCGACATCCTCGCTGATCTCAACGTGCCGGCGCTGGAACCTGTACCTGCCGATCACGTGCTGACCAAATCCTTCTTCATCGTGCCGGAGTTCCCCGGCCGCTTCAACGGTAGCCCGCTTTGGGTGGAAGCGTCCGTCGCCGCCGCAAACGCCGAAGACCGGCCCGTGCGCACGGGCGACGGCGTGTCGCCGATCATGATCACCGCCAATGATCTGGCCGGCGCCTGGGCGATCGACGCCAATGGCGAGCCGATGCTGCCGACCGTGCCCGGCGATCCGATGCAGCGCGAATATGCCCTGCGCGGCGGCGCCAACATCATGATGTATATGCTGACCGGCAACTACAAATCCGATCAGGTGCATGTGCCCGTCCTTCTGGACCGGCTGGGACAATGAGAGCGCTCGCATCATGAACTGGTCGCTGTCCTTCGAGCCCCTGCTGTCCTGGACCTTTCTTGGCCTTCTGCTGATCCCGATCGCCTTGCTGGCGGCCGTAGCACTCTGGCGTCGCCAGCGTGGCGCGCTGTTCCGGCTCGCCGCCCTGGCGGCCCTGGCCCTGGCGCTGCTCAATCCCGTTCTGCTCGATGAAGTGCGCGAACCCCTAAAAAGCGTGGTGGCGCTGGTGGTCGATCGCAGCCAAAGCCAGGACATTTCGGAGCGCACCGCCCAAACCGACGCCGCCGTGGCCGAGCTGAAAACGCGCCTCGCCCGCTTCAACCAGTTCGAAGTGCGCGAGATCGAGGCCGGCCAGGCCGCATCCGCCGAAGAGCGCACGGAAACCAAGCTATTCGGCGCGCTCGACAGCGCCTTCCGCGACGTGCCGCCTTCACGCATTGCGGGCGCCATCATGATCACCGACGGCCAGGTCCACGATCTGCCGGCCAACAACAATCCCGGCTTCGAGGCTCCGCTTCACGCCCTGATCACCGGCGAAGAAGGCGAGCGCGACCGCCGTATCCGGCTGGAAAACGCACCGCGCTTCGGCCTGGTCGACAAGCCGATCGCCATGACCTACCGCGTGCTCGACACCGCCGATCAGGGAGCGGCGGTGAATGTCCGCGTGTCCATCAACGGCGATTTCGTGTCCAATGAACGCGCGATTGTGGGCCAGCCGGCAACGGTCGAAATCAACATCCCCGCCGCCGGCCGCAACATCGTGGAACTCGCGGTGGATGGCGTCGAAGGCGAGCTCACCACCACGAACAACCGCACCGTCGCCCTGGTCGATGGGATCCGCGAGAACCTGCGCGTGCTCCTCGTCTCAGGCGAACCGCACGCCGGCGAGCGCACCTGGCGCAACCTGCTGAAATCCGACGCCGCCGTCGATCTCGTCCACTTCACCATCCTGCGCCCGCCCGAAAAGCAGGACGGCACGCCGATCAACGAATTGTCGCTGATCGCCTTCCCCACGCGCGAGCTGTTCGTCGACAAGATCAACGATTTCGATCTCATTATCTTCGACCGCTACCAGCACCGCGATGTGCTGCCGATCCTGTATTACGACTACATCGCCGAATATGTCGAAAATGGCGGCGCGCTGCTGGTTGCAGCAGGTCCCGAATATGCCGGCATGCAGTCGATCGCCAACACGCCGCTGATGTCGGCGCTGCCCGCGCTGCCCAACGGCAATGTGGTGGAAGAAGGCTTCTATCCCCGCCTCACCGATATCGGCCAGCGCCATCCCGTCACGCGCGGGCTGGAAGGTTCGGCGCAGGAACCACCGGCCTGGAGCCGCTGGTTCCGCCAGATCGGCGTCGACAATCCTGAAGGCGAAGTCGTCATGAAAGGCGCCGGCGACCAGCCGCTGCTCGTGCTTAACCGCCGCGGCGAAGGCCGCGTTGGCATGTTCTTGTCCGACCAGGGCTGGCTGTGGGCGCGCGGCTATGAAGGCGGCGGCCCGCATGTGTCGCTGTATCGCCGCATCGCCCATTGGCTGATGAAGGAACCCGAGCTCGAGGAAGAACGCCTGATCGCCGACGGCCGCGGCATGGTGCTCAACGTCACGCGCCAAACCATGAGCGACGATCCCGGCCCGGCCAGCGTCATCACGCCAACCGGCAAGCGGCTGCAAATTCCCCTCACCTCCAACCAGCCCGGCCTGTTCACCGGCAGCGCGGAAACGGATGAGATCGGCCTGTACCAGATCGCCAATGGCGACCTCACCGCGCTCGCCCATGTCGGCCCGCTGAATGCGCCGGAATTCGCCGACGTCGTGTCCACAACGGCCGTGCTGCAACCGGTGGCGGATGCAACCGGCGGCAGCGTCGCGCGGTTTGAGAGCGGCGCCACCGGCGTGACCCTGCCCAACATCGTGCCGGTGCGCGCCAATGGCGCGACCTCGGGGCGAGACTGGATGGGCCTGCGCACCACCAATGACAGCGTGCTGCAATCCGTCAGCCGCACGCCCTTGTTCGGCGGCTTCTTCGGCCTCGCCCTCTTGCTGATGGCGATCGGCGCGATGTGGTATCGCGAAGGACGCTAGATCGTGCGCGCGAAGTAGCGCACGATCTTCGCCCCACCATGGATCGCGGCCTCCCCGACCGCTTTAAAGCCCAGCGCTTCGTGAAACGCATCCGAAGCGGGGTTCGGCGGCTCGGCATTCACCTCGCAGCAGATGGTCGTGTGACCAGCTTCGCGCGCCCGCTCAAACAGATCCTGGTACATTACCCGCGCAAGACCCCTACCTCGTGCATCCGGCGCAACCACGATCCGATCGACATACACGAAGCGCTGATAACGCTCGCGGAACCACAGGAAGTTCGGGCTGCCGTAATCCGCATCCTGATCAAAGGTCAGCAAAAACGCATCCGCCTCGCCCACACGCCGCGCGTAAAATGCCCGGTCGATGCTTCCAGCAAGCTGCTCCGCCGACAGCAAAGACAGCTCCTGCGCATGATCATTGTTCAGCCGCAGGATTGCCGCCTGACTTGCCGCATCAACCGCTTGAATCACGCTCGCAGCCGATTCATCCATCCGATTCATCCTGCTAGGGAAATCTGCCGCAACGCTTCGCTGGACGTGATCGCCGCCGACACCGAAAGGTTGAGGCTGCGCGCGCCCGGCGTCATGGGAATCGTGAGCCGCGCATCGGCCAGCGCGTGGACACTATCAGGCACGCCCGAGGACTCCCGCCCAAACAAAATGATGTCGTTGGGCTGGAAGCTGAACGCCGTGTAGGCCGTCGCGCCCTTGGTGGTCAGCAGCAGAAGCCGCCGCCCTTCCTGGCTTCGCCAGGCCTCGAACGCCGCAAAGTCTGCATGCCGCCGCAGCGCCGCCATTTCGAGATAATCCATGCCCGCGCGCTTCAGGTTCTTGTCGGAAAGGTCGAAGCCGGTCGGCTCGATAATATCCACCGCCACGCCCAAACACGCGCCCAGCCGCAGCACGGCGCCGGTATTGCCGGGAATTTCAGGCTGATAAAGCGCAATGCGCAAGTCGCTCATGAAACGGCTTTCTTGGTGAGATTGGAAGCGTCGCCCCTGCCTTTGCGGCGAAATCGTCGCCGCTGCAACTGTCTCGCGACGCGCAAGCGCGCCCGAACTGACAGACCTTTGTCGTAAACCGCCGTTAGTCTGCCGCAGCGCCCTGAACAAAAGCGCCGACCCGACCTATTTATCACTCAGGTGCTCGCCACCGAGCTTTTGCCTTTTATTCGACGCGCGATGCCCTGGCTGGTCCCTGGCTTCGCGCGTCCATCATTTCCGTTTGAGATTGCCTATGTTTCGCTGGTTTGAATCCCGCTTAGATCCGTTTCCCGCCGAAGAGCCGGTTGAACCGCCCAAAACACTGGTCGGCTTCTGCTTGTTCTATACCCGCGGCTCCTGGCCCTACATCATCATCGCAGCAATCCTGATGGCAGCCATTGCGCTGGCCGAAGTCTGGATGTTCTCCTTTCTTGGCAACATCGTCGATTGGCTGTCGGCGCAAAACCGTGAAACCTTCCTGCAAACCCAAGGCTGGAAGCTCGCCGGCATGGCGGCGATCGTGCTGCTGGGCTTGCCGCTCACGGTGATGCTGAACTCGCTGATCAGCCAGCAAACGCTGATGGGCAATTATCCCATGCGCATCCGCTGGCAGGTGCACCGTTACCTGCTGAAACAGTCCATGAGCTTCTATCAGGACGAGTTCGCCGGCCGCATCGCCACCAAGCTGATGCAGACCGCGCTCGCCGTGCGCGAATGCGTGGTCAAGCTGATCGACGTCCTGAATTACGTCATCGTGTATTTTCTGGGCGTGCTGTTTATCGTCGGCTCGGCGGATTTGCGGCTCGCCGCCCCGCTGGCGGTATGGGTGGTCGCTTATGTCGGACTGCTGTTTTATTTCGTGCCTCGGCTAGGCAAGGTCGCCGCCGAACAGGCCGACGCGCGTTCCAACATGACCGGCCGCGTGGTCGACAGCTACAGCAATATCCAGACCGTAAAGCTCTTCAGCCACGCCAGGCGCGAGTCGTCTTACGCCCGCGAAGGCATGGCCGATTTCCTCCAAACCGTGTACCGCTCGATGCGGCTGGTCACCGGCCTGTATGGCTCGCTTTACCTTCTCAATTCGCTGCTTCTGACCGCGGTTGCCGCCATCGCGCTGTGGCTATGGGCCGGCGAACTCGTGTCGATCGGCGCCGTTGCCGTGGCGCTCGGCCTGGTGCTGCGGCTTTGGGGCATGTCGCAATGGATCATGTGGGAAGTGTCGGCGCTGTTTGAGAATATCGGAACGGTGCAGGACGGCATCGGCTCGATTTCCATGCCCCGCATGGTGGATGACGAGCCCAACGCCAAGCCGCTTGCGGTCACCAAGGGCGAGATCACTTTCGATCACGTCGGCTTTCATTACGGCAAGGGCAAGGGCGTCATCAGCGACCTGAACCTGACGATCCGCCCCGGCGAGAAAGTCGGCCTAGTTGGCCGTTCCGGCGCCGGCAAATCGACAATGGTGAACCTGCTGCTGCGCTTCTACGATGTGGAAAGCGGCCGCATCCTCATCGATGGCCAGGACATCTCGCAGATCCAGCAGGACACGTTGCGCGCGCAGATCGGCATGGTGACGCAGGACACCTCGCTGCTGCACCGTTCCGTGCGCGAAAACATCCTGTATGGCCGCCCCGATGCTGATGACGCGCTGGTCACCAAAGCAGCCGAAGGCGCTTCGGCCCAAGGCTTCATCGCAGGTCTGCGTGATGGTGCCGGCCGTACAGGCTATGACTCCCATGTCGGCGATCGCGGCGTGAAACTGTCCGGCGGCCAGCGCCAGCGTATCGCAATTGCCCGCGTGATGCTGAAGGACGCGCCGATCCTGATCCTGGACGAAGCCACTTCTGCGCTGGATTCCGAGGTCGAAGCGGCGATCCAGGAAAACCTTTATCGCCTGATGGAAGGCAAAACGGTGATCGCGATCGCCCACCGCCTGTCCACCATCGCGGCCATGGACCGGCTGGTGGTGATGGATCGTGGCCGGGTGATCGAGGAAGGCACGCATGAGGAGCTGGTCGCCAAGAACGGGCTTTATGCCCAGCTTTGGCAGCGCCAGTCCGGCGGTTTCCTGTTGCAGAATGAAGCCGAAGCCATCGGGGCTTCAGCCGAGCGGCCGGGAGATCTGGCAGCAGAGTGAACGATCCGGCTGGTATGCAAGAAAAGACACCCTATCTCAGGCCTGTGCCGACGCCTCAATCCACCCCCACCACCCCATCCATCGCCGAACGCGCGTGGCAGCGCGCGGAAAATGTCATCGATCCATTCGGTGACACCGACCGTGAAGTCCTGCCGCGCGATGCCTGGGCCTTCATCCTGTTCTTTGCCAAGCAGGCGAAGGGGCCGTTCATCCTGCTGCTGATTGCCGGCGGTCTGTCCGGCGCGGTGGATGCGGCCCTTTACTGGTCGGTCGGGTGGCTCATAGACATTCTGGACAAGGCCGATCCCGCGACGCTGGTCGCCGATTACTGGCCGCATCTCACGGCCTTCCTCGTGCTCGTCCTGTTTGTGCGCGCAGCCATCATGATCGGCAATGCGGTGGTCGAGCAGCAGGTCGTGGTGCCCAATTTCTACCAGCTCGTGCGTTGGCAGGCGTTCCGGCGCGTCATCGACCAGCCCTATGAGTTCTATCAGAACGATTTCGCCGGCCGCATCACCACCAAGATCCTGCAAGGCGGTGAAGCCACCGGCGACTTCATCACCTCGTCGCTCCAAACCATGTGGAGCTTCGTCACCTTCCTTCTCCTTGCCGCCACGATCCTGTCGACGCTCGATCCGTTGATGGCCGTCGTGCTGGCGCTATGGCTGGCGAGCTATCTGGCGTCGGCCTGGTATCTGTTGCCGCCCTTGCGCGCCGCCGGCCGTCGCACGGCGGACGAGCGCTCGCTCGTCAACGGCCGGCTGGTGGACGCTTTCACCAACATCATGGCCGTCAAACTGTTCGACACCGGCGGGCGCGAGCACGGCTTCGTACGCGAAGGAATGGCGCAATATCTTGCCGCCGTGAAGCAGATGACGCGCGGCATCACCCGCGTGCGCGCCGCGGTCGCCATCCTCAACGGCTTCATGATGGCCGGCGTTGCCCTGCTCGCCATCTACAGCTGGCAAAACGGCGAAGCGTCGACAGGCCAGGTGGCAACCGCCATCGGACTGGTGTTCCGGCTGAACCAGATGTCCGGCTACATGATGTTCAACATGAACGGCCTCATCCGGTCTTTTGCCACCGTTCAGGACGCAACCGGCACGGTGTCCGTCAAGCCCGCCATCCAGGATGCCCCCGACGCGATTGTCGCCCCGCGCGCCACCGGCGATCTGCGCTTCAATGATGTGTCCTTTCATTACGGCAAGACGGCCGGCGTGATCGACCATCTCGACCTGCATATCCGTCCCGGCGAGCGCGTGGCGCTGGTTGGAACATCAGGCGCCGGCAAGACCACGCTGGTCAATCTCGCTTTGCGCTTGTTCGATATCGAAAGCGGTCAGATCCTGCTCGACGGCCGCGACATCCGCACGCTGACACAAACCTCGCTGCGCCAGCAATTCGGCGTAGTCAGCCAGGATCCGATGCTGATGCACCGCTCCATCCGCGAAAACATCGCCTATGGCCGCCCCGATGCCAGCGAAGACGACATCATCGCCGCCGCAACACAGGCGCGCGCGCATGACTTCATCCTCGGCGTGCGCGATCCCAAGGGCCGCAGCAGCTATGACGCCCATGTCGGCGAGCGCGGCGTCAAGCTGTCGGGCGGCCAGCGCCAGCGCATCGCGATTGCCCGCATGATGCTGAAAAACGCACCGGTCCTGATCCTGGACGAAGCAACCTCCGCCCTTGATTCGGAAGTGGAAGCCGCCATCCAGGAAAGCCTAGGCGACCTGATGCACGGCAAAACCGTGATCGCCATCGCCCATCGCCTGTCGACCATCGCAGCACTCGATCGTATCGTCGTGCTGGAAGACGGCCGCGTCGCCGAACAAGGAACCCACGACGAACTGGTGGCCGGCAGTGGCCTTTACGCCCAGCTTTGGAAGCGGCAATCCGGCGGCTTCCTCGGCAAGGCCATCGCGGCGGAGTAGCGCATGAGCCTGCGTCCCCCATCCCTCTTCAACGGCGCCGATCCTCGCGACCTTCACTTCGACGCGCTCAGCCATGAAGTTGCAGGGGAAAAGGCGTCGGCCCTTGGCCGCGCCGGAGACAATGCGGCAAAGGCTTTGACCCGCCTGAACGCCGCCGGCGAGGACCATCCCGACCGCCCTGCGCTGCTGAAAGCGGCCGCTGATGCCGTTCATGCCTTCTTTATTCAACGCGAACTGTGCGGCATGCGCCGCCATGATGCGATTATCCGCGACCTCGCTATTCCGCGCTTGGTTCTCGCAAGATTGGGCGCCAAGTAATCGGGCAAAGCAAATTGTTGAACGGCGGCAAGGTGTTGCATGAACATTGCGACAAACTGCCCATCCACTCCGCGACCGTATGGACATCCCCCGCAGACACGCCTAGAAAATGCCGCAAACTACCAGGGATTCCGTGGCGGCTTCACGGCGCGCGTTGTTGAACTGGTGGTCTCCCAGACGGCTTCAAACACCGCCAAGGCGATAAGACAACGGAGCCATCGGCTCGACGGTCAGGAGGAACATTCCGTGAGCGCAAACGAAACCGCCGAACCAACCCGGCGCGATTTTCTTTACATCGCGACAGGCATGGCAGGCGCAGTCGGCGTGGCAGGCCTGGCCTGGCCCTTTATCGACCAGATGCGGCCCGATGCATCCACGCTGGCATTGGCCACGGTGGATGTGGATGTTTCCAACATCGAGCCCGGCATGTCGATTACCGCCAAATGGCGCGGCAAGCCGATCTTCATTCGCAATCGCACCGAAGCTGAAGTCGCCGAAGCCAACAACGTGGCTTTGGCCGATCTGAAGGACCCGATCGCCCGCAACGCCAATCTTCCGGCCGATGCGCAGGCGACCGACATCGATCGCTCGGCTGGCGAAGGCAAGGAAAACTGGATCGTCATGGTCGGCTCCTGCACCCATCTGGGCTGCGTGCCGCTCGGCCAGTCCGGCGATTTCGGCGGCTGGTTCTGCCCTTGCCACGGCTCGCATTACGATACGGCCGGTCGTGTTCGTAAGGGCCCCGCGCCGGAGAACCTGCCGGTTCCCACATTTGAGTTCATCTCCGACACGACTGTGCGGATCGGTTGAGGCGAGGCACTAAACGATGAGCGGTGGACACACGACCTACACGCCTACAACCGGCATTGGACGCTGGTTCGATTCACGCATGCCGCTGCCGCGGTTGATGCATGACAGCTTTGTTTCCTATCCCACGCCCCGGAACCTGAACTACGCCTACACTTTCGGCGGCATCTTGAGCGTCATGCTCATTGTTCAGATTGTCACCGGCATCGTGCTGGCGATGCACTACACGGCCTCCACGCTGCTGGCTTTCGATTCCGTCGAAAAGATCATGCGCGACGTGAATTCGGGCTGGCTGCTGCGCTATCTCCATTCCAACGGCGCTTCCATGTTCTTCGTGGCGGTGTTCATCCACATCTTCCGCGGCCTGTATTACGGCTCCTACAAGGCTCCCCGCGAGCTGTTGTGGATCCTGGGCTGCATCATCCTGCTTTTGATGATGGCCGCCGGCTTCATGGGTTATGTGCTGCCTTGGGGTCAGATGAGCTTCTGGGGCGCCACGGTCATCACCGGCTTCTTCACCGCCATTCCACTCGCCGGCGAATGGGTGCAGCAGCTGCTTCTGGGCGGCTTTGCGGTCGATAACCCGACCCTCAACCGCTTCTTCTCGCTGCATTACCTCCTGCCGTTCATGATCGCTGGCGTGGTCGTGCTGCATGTTTGGGCGCTGCACGTCACCGGCCAAACCAACCCGACCGGCATCGAGGTGAAGTCGAAGACCGACACCGTTCCGTTCACGCCCTATGCGACCGTCAAGGACGCGCTCGGCATGGTCGTCTTCTTCCTGATGTATGCCTACTTCGTGTTCTATCTGCCGAACTATCTCGGCCACGCAGACAACTACATCGTCGCCAATCCGCTGAAGACGCCGGCCCATATCGTGCCTGAATGGTACTTCCTGCCCTTCTACGCGATCCTGCGCGCCATCACCTTCAACATCGGACCGATCGATTCCAAGCTTGGCGGCGTGTTGGCCATGTTCGGCGCCATCGCGGTGCTGTTCTTCGTGCCCTGGCTCGATACATCCAAGGTCAAGTCGGCCGCTTACCGCCCGTGGTACAAGCTGTTCTTCTGGCTTTTCGTGATCAACTCGATCTTCCTGGGCTGGCTCGGTTCACGCCCGGCGGAAGGTGCCTACGTGATCATGTCGCAGCTTTCGACGCTGTACTATTTCGGCTTCTTCCTGGTCGTGATGCCGGTTCTTGGCCTGGTGGAAACACCGCGTCGCTTGCCCAACTCGATCACAGAGGCCGTGCTCGCGAAGAACCACGGAAGTGCTGCCGCACATCCGGCGGGCGCTGCTGCCGCGCCTGAAACGAAAGCTTGAGCGCCGGATCTCGAAAGGACCACATGATGAAGACGATCCTATCGGGACTGGCTGCGCTCTGCCTTGGTGCCACACTGGTCACCTCGGCTTGGGCACAGGAAGAAGCGCATGGCGGGCATGACGAAGCCAACCCCACCCATTTTCCAATCCACCGTCCTGCGGAAATGGATTGGAGCTTCGGCGGCCCCTTCGGCCGCTATGACAAGGCTCAGCTCCAGCGCGGGTTGAAGGTCTACAAGGAAGTCTGCTCCGCCTGCCACGGCCTGCGTCTGGTTTCGTTCCGCACGCTGGAAGAGCTCGGCTATTCGGAAGAGCAAGTGCGTGCCCTTGCCGCCGAATACGAGGTGACTGACGGCCCGAATGCCGATGGTGAAATGTTCACCCGCGCGGCGCTTCCGTCCGATCACTTCCCGTCGCCTTATCCCAATGACGAGGCAGCGGCCGCTTCCAACAACGGCGCGGCACCGCCGGATCTCTCCTTGATGGCCAAGGGTCGCACGGTGGAACGCGGCTTCCCGCGTTTCGTGTTCGACGTCTTCACGCAGTACCAGGAAGGTGGCCCGGACTACATCCACGCCCTTTTGACCGGCTATGACGAGACCCCGCCGGAAGGCATGGAGATCCCCGAAGGCACGCATTACAACCCCTATTTCATCGCCAGTAAGTCACTGGCGATGCCCAAGCCGATCACCGATGGTCAGGTCACCTATGATGATGGTGCTCCGCAAACCACAGATCAATATGCGCGTGACGTATCCGCCTTCCTGATGTTTGCGGCCGAGCCGCATCTCGACGAGCGCAAGATGATCGGCTTCCGGGTCATCACCTTCCTGCTGCTGTTCATCGGCCTGCTTTGGCTGACCAAGCGCAAGGTCTGGTCGGGCGTTCCGCACTGAGACCTTCGAACCGATATCAATCCTGAGAAGGCGCCAAACGGCGCCTTTTCTTTTGCGCCACCGACGTGGCAAGGTATGGCCATGAAGAGTTCCCTCGAAGACTTTCTCGACCAGTCGATCCGCACGATCCCTGATTACCCAAAGCCCGGCGTCCAGTTCCGCGACATCACCACGTTGCTGGGCAATGCCCGCGCCTTCCGCCGCGCGGTGGACGAACTGGTGCATCCCTATGCCGGGCTCAAGGTCGACAAGGTGGCCGGCATCGAAGCGCGCGGCTTCATTCTCGGCGGCGCCATGGCGCATCAGCTGTCATCGGGTTTCGTGCCGATCCGCAAGAAGGGCAAGCTGCCGCATGAGACCGTGCGCGTGGCCTACAGCCTGGAATATGGCGTGGACGAGATGGAGATGCACCGCGACGCCGTGAAGCCGGGCGAACGCGTGATCCTCGTGGATGACCTGATTGCCACCGGCGGCACGGCCGAAGGCGCGGTCAAGCTGTTGACGCAGATGGGCGCCCAGATCGTCGCGGCCTGCTTCGTGGTCGACCTGCCTGAGCTTGGCGGTCGCAAAAAGCTCGAGTCACTCGGCGTCGACGTCAACACGCTGATTTCTTTTAGCGGCCACTAGGCCTCAGCCTGTCTCGCACGGTTGCGATGGTCGAGGCTGCCTTGCAGCTTCGCCAGGGATCCCGCCTGCAATTCGCAGGCAAGAAGCCGCTGCGGATCTACCGGGCGCGGCATCTGGATCTGGTTGGCCGGCACACGCACAAAGCCGAGCGGCCCGTAATAAGGCGCATCTCCCACCAACATCACCAGCGGTGATCCGGCGCGCCGCGCCGCATCCATGGAAAGCGCAACCAGCGTGCGCCCGATCCCGGCACTCTTGAAGGCAGGGCGAACGGCAAGGGGCCCGAGCATATGCCCGCGGCCCGCGCCGGCCGCGATCGGCGTCAGCCGCACGGAGCCGACAACGAGGTCGCCTGCTTTCGCCACAAAGGACAAAGCGCGGTCATGCGGCCCGCCTTCACGGATCTTGTAGGCGGCGCGTGCAAAGCGGCCCGGCCCAAAGGCCTCGTCATTGATCAGGTCGATTTCGTCATCATGCGCCGGTGTTTCCGGCAGGTAGGCGATCGCGCCAGCAGACATGGGGTGGTCATCCGAGAAAGGGGCAAAAGGTCAGCGCAAGGCGCGACCGGTCGAAGCGCTTATTTCAAGCGCGAACACCCATTCGTCGTCGGATGATACGGATCATGATCACAACGTCTCCCCAGCCCGTCCGCTAGCATTGTTCCGCAGGCGCGTCCACCATTGCCCATCGCGTGCGGACAAACTGTTCAATGATCGCTGCTTTTGCATCACGCTACCCTGCCCTAACTTAGAAACAACTGAACAGGAGGACGCTTTGGGACAGTTGATCGACGGCAAATGGGACAATAGCTGGTACGACACAAAGAAAAGCGGCGGCAAGTTCGAGCGCGATGCGTCGCGTTTCCGCGACTGGATCACAAAGGACGGCCAGCCGGCCGAAGGCCGTTCCCGTGGCTTCAAGGCCGAACCGGGCCGTTATCACCTTTACGTCTCGCTCGCCTGCCCCTGGGCGCATCGGACTCTTATCCTGCGCAAGCTGAAGAAGCTGGACGACCTGATCTCGGTTGATGTCGTGCATTGGCACATGGGCGAACATGGCTGGACCTTCCTGACGGAAAAGGGCGCCACTGGAGACAGCCTGTTCGGCTCGGAATTCCTGCACCAGATCTACACCCGCGCGGAGCCGACCTATTCCGGCCGCGTCACGGTGCCGGTGCTGTGGGACAAGCAGGAAAACACGATCGTTTCCAACGAATCCTCCGAAATCATCCGCATGCTGAATTCGGCTTTTGATGAATGGGGCGATCCGTCGGTCGACATGTATCCGGAAGCCCTGCGCGAAGAGATCGACGCAGTGAATGCACTGATCTATCCCAACATCAACAATGGCGTTTACCGCGCGGGCTTTGCGACCAAGCAGACTGCCTATGAGGAAGCGTTCGACGACGTGTTCCGCACGCTTGATGATCTGGAAAACCGGCTCGGGCGCCAGCGCTACCTCGTGGGCGATCGGCTCACGGAAGCCGATTGGCGGCTGTTCACCACTCTGGTGCGCTTCGATCCGGTTTACGTCGGCCACTTCAAATGCAACCAGCACCGCATCGCCGATTATGCGAACCTGTCGAATTACCTGCGCGATCTTTACCAGGTCGAGGGCGTGGCCGAAACGGTGGACCTGTTCCACATCAAGCACCACTACTACGGCAGCCACGACACCATCAACCCGACCGGCATCGTGCCCAAGGGTCCGGCGCTCGACTACGACGCCCCGCACGACCGGGCGCGCTTCGTCTGATCGCTCACCAGTCGGGTGTAGGCGGAACGCTGCCCAGCATCTCGGCGATACGGCGCCGCGATGCGGCAGTGATGTCCTCCGGCAAGGCATTTAACGGAAAGAAGCGTGCTTCGGCGATTTCCCAATCCGAAGCGCGCTCACCGATCACGCTGAAATCCGTCACAAGATACATCGCGATGTGATCGCGGCGACTGGCCTGCCGGTTGAAATGCATCGACGTCAGCTGCGGCGGCTGACGTCCGATCGCGATGTTGCACTCCTCGCGAATCTCGCGCTGCAACGCGTCGAGAACGGTTTCGCCTGCTTCAACACCCCCGCCCGGCAACTGCCATCCCGGCACATAAGTGTGGCGGATCAGAAAAACCGCGCCCGCCTTGCGGTCATAGATCAGCGCACGCGCGCCAAGCGTCATCGGCCGCGTTGCCACGAAAAAGAGGTGGAACAAGCGCATGCGCATGCGCCGGATCATTTGCATGCAAAGCGCCGGCATGGTTCGTGCGCTCAAGGAACAATCCTGGCCGCCAAGGCTTCCTTAGGCAGTGCGGCCTGGCTCTTCCCTCGGCAATGAACGCAGCTTAAGAAGGACACATGTTCCGTCTCGCGCATCTTTCCGACATTCATCTTGGTCCCCTTCCGGACGTCACCGTTCGCCAGCTGGCGTCCAAGCGCATCACCGGCTACGTGAATTGGCAGCGCAATCGCAAGAACGTTCTTGACGATGCCGTTCTCAATGCACTGACAAAGGACATCAATGCCATCCATCCCAGCCATATCGCGCTGACCGGTGACATGGTGAACCTGGCGCTGGATGCCGAGATCGAGGTCGCGCGGCTTTGGCTGCAGGAGTTCGGCGGTTCGGAAGCCGTGTCCTTGGTGCCCGGCAATCACGATGCCTATGTGCCCGGCGCTTTCGACAAGATCTGCGTTTCCTGGGGCAAATACATGGCGGGCGACGGCGAAAAAGGCCCGCTCAGCCGCAAGTCCTTTCCTTATCTGCGCGTGCGCGAAAACGTGGCCTTCATCGGCGCGACTTCGGCGCGCGCCAGCGCACCTTTCATGGCGAGCGGCTATTTTCGCGAAGACCAGGCCGAGCGCATGGCGGTTTTGCTCGAGCGCGCCCGCGAGCGCGGCCTGTTCCGCGTCGTGATGATCCATCATCCGCCGGTCCATGGCGCCGCCCCGGCCCACAAGCGGCTGTTCGGCATCGCCCGCTTCCAGCGAACCATCAAGGAACATGGCGCCGAACTCGTCCTTCACGGCCATACGCATTTATCGACCGTGCATTGGATCGAGGGACCGAACGGCCGCGTGCCCGTCGTTGGCGTGGCGGCAGCCGGCGAATCCATCGGCGAAGGCAAGCCGCTGTCGCAGTACAATTTGTTCGACATCGAAGGCGAGCCCGGCCGCTGGTCCATCCGCATGACCCGCCGCGGCCTGTCGCGCAACACCCGCACCATCAGCGAACAATCCAACTTCATGCTGTCCGGCACAAACGGCAACAACGCCGGCCAGCCGGTGAAAGTGCAGCCAAAAAGCACGCTTTCGGTCTAAAACGCCGTATGGGCTTCAGGAGCACCATGCACACATGCAGACCGAGATGTTGTCGCCCGCCTACGGTTCCTGGGCTCACAAGCCGCTGTCATCGTTTCCATAGGGACGACATCGACCTTGCAAGTTTTCAACCTCTGGGCCCGTAGCGACGCCCGTCATGGAGATCCCTCTTTCAAAAAAGGTGATTTCAACCTGATCGGGAGGAGACGAACCGAACCCGGTCATAAGTGACCTTATGTCGTGTTGTGTGAGTTCGCTTGTCAACAGCACATCAGGGTCAGCAGCCAATAGCCGAAGCTCAAACCCGAGAAGTCTGAAATACTCGTATCCGCGATGAACCATCTTCATCTTCATCTCGATACGAGATTGCCGTTTGGGTATTCGATCGTTGCGGTTCACAAATAAGACAGCCTCCTCCCGGGTGCCGTTCTGAAACGAGCGCGGGTCCACAAGCCTGGCAACCACGAAAATGTGAAATGCGCCTGTTTTAGTGCAAAGCAGATCTAGCGATCTTCGGGCCAGTCCCTCTCTTGCTATTGCAAGGGTGATGCTAGCTGTCGCGCCCGGAATATAACGAACATAGTCGCTAGGGGTGCCCCTTTGTCTGAAGATTTCCGGTATCAGCACTATGAGGAAAAGCAGTCCCATACCGACTGCCCGGAACTTCCATTTATCACCTGGACATGACTTAAACTTTCTGGAGCCCAGGCCGTGCTGCGCTACCCGTCAGCGCGTCATACCGCCCCCCGCAGCCAGGCATAGGCCGCAGCCAGCGCCAAACCAACCAGCGCACCGGCGCCAATCAGCGCCAAGCCGCCAAGCAGCATGGTCCATTCGCGCGGCATGTGACGGCGCAAGGAAGCACTGACCCAGCTGTCCTTGGCATCGTCCAGCGGCGCACCGGTTACCCGCACCACGTCGCCATCCATCATCCGCTGCCGCTCCACCACGCGCTCGGCGATATAGCGCGCGACCTGGTCGGCCACCGTCTTGAGATCACTGGATTCCGCCAGCACCACCCGGCCGATCCGCGTGTCGCGAACAAAGCGATAGGTCCGCCGGTCGCGGCCCATCGCGACGTGGCTCGCCGCATCGATCCAGAAGCGCGGCTGCAGCCCGGATGAAATCACGAAATCAAAGCGC
>Ga0210040_10004457_pt1 | contig 18290 bp, 14 predicted proteins | sample CryGeyCG12114_NA_FD_185462 | JGI IMG/M metagenome (GOLD analysis project Ga0210040, IMG submission 185462) | Groundwater microbial communities from aquifer - Crystal Geyser CG19_WC_8/21/14_NA (SPAdes) (version 2) | ecosystem: Environmental > Aquatic > Deep subsurface > Groundwater | place: USA...
GAAACCTTCCGCATCGGCTGCATCGGGGCGCTGCACCGCCGCGACTTCGAGCGGCTGCTCCAGGCGGTCTCGGAAACCCTCGCGGTGCTGGAAGCGGCCTGAGCCGCTAGCGCGCCTGCGCCTGTCGCGCCCCGGTGAGGCCCAGCCAGAGGGCTGCGAGGGGAGTGATGACGGCGGCCGCGACCAGCATCGGCGCCGTCGCCCCGAGCCAGACCAGCACCGGCACCAGGGCGATCAGGTCGTCGGGGTCGATGACGATGCCCGGCGCCAGCTCGTAGCCGCGAAGGTTGCCGATCCGCAGGATGTGCAACTGCGCGAACAGCGCCCCGATCCCGAGGCCCGCGACCACGCCCAGCGCCGGTCCCAGCAGGCCCGGCTGCCCGCCCGCGCCCAGGCCCAGGCCGATGAAGGCGATGATGTTGGAGGTGCAGTCGCTGACCAGGTCGTAGCGGTGGCCGCCCGGGCTGGACTGCCCGGTCAGGCGCGCAAGGTCCCCGTCCATCCGGTCCAGGAAGAAGGAGAGAAGGAAGATCGCGCCCCCGATCGCCGGCCAGTTCCCGCTGCCCGCGAAGGCGACGGCGGCGGCGATGCCCGTCGCCAGGCGCAGCGTGGTGATCTGGTTCGGCGTGACGCCGCTGGGTGCGATCGCGCGCACGACCGGGCGGACGGCCCGGTGGACGATGGTGTTGCTGCTCACCTCAGGCCGCCGCGGTCTTCGGGCCCATGAAGCGGCGGGCCAGGCGAATGAAGAAGGGCACGGTGGTCGGGCGCAGCAGGCGGCGGTCGTAGCCGCCCATGCGGCGCGCATCCTCGGCCAGGCAGATGTCGATCATCTCCGCCGCGCTCAGCGTCACGCCGATGGAGCCGGAGGTGGCGGTGAAGTTCGTGTCCTTGGACGCGCTCCCCATGTCGCGGGCCAGCACCAGCCGGTCCCAGATCAGCACGGCCCAGACGGCCGCTGTCTTGGCCAGGAAATACGGCTTGCGCCACCAGGGCTGCTGCGCCCGCGCCCAGGCTGCCCAGTTGGCGAAGAACAGGATGTGCCGCGCTTCCTCCTGGATCACCGGCTCGAAGGTATCGACCAGATCGGGCGGGAAATAGCCGGAGCGGCGCGCGGCCTCGAAGAGGCCGAAGGCGAAGAAGCTGTCGATGCACTCGCTGTAGCCGGTGCGCATCCAGCCCCACTCGACGTCGCGGAAGCCCTTGTACTCGGGCTCGGGCTCCAGCACGACGCCATAGGCCTCCACGAGGTTGGACAGCACCTTCTTGTGCCGCGCCTCTTCGTTGCCATCCATCACCATCGCCTCGTTCAGGAGGGGATCGGCGATGGTGGCGGCGTAGTCGAGCACGCGGAGCGCGGCGCGCCCCTCGGTCTGCACGGCGATGTCCCAGATCGGAAGGCCCGTCAGGCGCGCATGCGCCTCCGCGTCCAGCTTCGGCCAGTCCAGCACGCGCGGCTTGTAGGGATTGTGCGTCTCCAGCATCATCCGCGCGAACATTTCCATGTGGTCGCGGCTGCCGATGCGGATGGGGCCGGGCTTGTCGAAGGTCCAGTGCCGCGCCTCATGGTCCGCCACGGCCACGCTCTCGGTGTCGAGCGGGATGCGGTCAAAGGGAAGGGGCTCCGGCCGGCCCGTGGACGAGCCGGTGGAGGCGCCGGCGGACAAGTCGGAGGGCAGCTCAGAGGACCGGCCGGAGGACAGGCTGGATGACATGCGGGATCCCCGATCTTGCGGACGGCGGGCCCGGTTTCTGCTGGATCGGCGGCCCGGCGACGGATAGCCCACGATTAATGGCACTGTGACCGGAAAGCGCAACCCGAAGGGGAATGGGCCCGCTCCCCGTTTCGTGGGATGCCTACCCTGTAGGAGACTTGCCACAGGGCGGTCTAGCCTTTGCATGGCGCCGATTCAACGATGCGCCGTGACGGAGGGTGGCCCTGGAATGCGCGTTCTTCTGGCCCAGCCCCGCGGCTTCTGCGCCGGCGTTATCCGGGCGATCGAGATCGTCGAGCGATCGATCCGGAAGTTCGGCGCCCCGGTTTATGTCCGGCACGAGATCGTCCACAACCGGCACGTGGTGGAAACCCTGAAGAAGCAGGGCGCCATCTTCGTCGACGAGCTTTCCGAGGTTCCGGACGGCGCGGTCACCATCTTCAGCGCCCACGGAGTGTCGCGCGCCGTGGAGGATGAGGCAGCCGCCCGCAGCCTGCCGGTGCTGGACGCCACCTGCCCCCTGGTCGCCAAGGTCCATCAGCAGGGCCGCCGCTACGCCGCGCGCGGGCGCGTCCTCGTGCTGATCGGCCATGCCGGCCATGCGGAGGTGGAGGGCACGGTTGGGCAGGTGGACGCGCCCATCCACCTCGTGGCCAGTGCCGAGGATGTCGCCCGGCTGGACCTGCCCCGGGACGCGCCGCTCGCCTATCTCACCCAGACAACCCTCTCGGTGGACGACACGCGCGGGATCATCGCGGCGCTCCAGGCCCGCTTCTCCGACGTGGAGGGGCCGGATGTGTCCGGCATCTGCTACGCGACCCAGCATCGCCAGGCCGCGGTGCGGGAACTCTGCGCGGAGGTGGACCTTCTTCTGGTGGTGGGCAGCCGCAACAGCTCCAACTCCACCCGCCTGCGCGAGATCGGCGAGGAGATGGGCCGCCCGAGCCACCTGATCTCCCATGGAGGGGAGCTGGACCCCGCCTGGCTGGCCGGTGTTCGCACCGTGGGCCTGACCGCCGGAGCCTCCGCGCCGGAGGAGCTGATCCTGGACGTCATCGCTGCCCTGCGCCGGCATGGGGCCGCCGAGATTGCCCAAATGGCCGGAATCACCGAAGATGTCGAGTTCAGGCTGCCCGCCGAGCTGAGGGAACCGTCGTCGTTCCCGGCCGTTCAGGCAGCCCAGTAAGCCAACAGCCAGCGACCCAATTCGTCAGCAAAAGGAGCGCAGTCTTGGGAATTCCCCTCGCCCAGGCCGCCCGGATCGGCACCTATCTCGTCAAGCAGCACCTGAGCGGCCGGAAGCGCTACCCGCTGGTTCTGATGCTGGAGCCGCTGTTCCGTTGCAACCTGGCCTGCGCCGGTTGCGGCAAGATCGACTATCCCGGCGAGATCCTGAACCAGCGCCTCTCGGTCGAGGACTGCATGCAGGCCATCGACGAGTGCGGCGCGCCCGTGGTCTCCATCGCCGGCGGCGAGCCGCTGCTGCACCGGGAGATGCCGGAGATCGTGCGCGGCTACCTGGCCCGCAAGAAGTACGTGATCCTCTGCACCAATGCCCTGCTGCTGACCAAGAAGATCGACGACTACAAGCCGCATCCGGGCTTCACCTGGTCCATCCACCTCGATGGCAACCAGGCGATGCACGACAAGTCCGTGTGCCAGGGCGGCGTCTACGACAAGGCGGTGGAGGCCATCAAGCTCGCGAAGTCCAAGGGCTTCCACGTCAGCATCAACTGCACCCTGTTCAACGATGCCGACCCCGCGCAGGTCGCGGACTTCCTGGACGATATGAAGGCGCTCGGCCTGGACGGGATGACCATCTCGCCCGGTTACGCCTACGAGCGCGCGCCGGACCAGCAGCACTTCCTGAACCGCACCAAGACGAAGGAGCTGTTCCGCGGCATCCTGTCCCGCGGGAATGGCGGCAAGAAGTGGGCCTTCAGCCAGTCCGTGCTGTTCCTGAACTTCCTGGCGGGCAACGAGGCCTATAGCTGCACGCCCTGGGGCAACCCCACGCGCACGGTGTTCGGCTGGCAGAAGCCCTGCTACCTGCTCGGCGAGGGCTACGCGAAGACCTTCAAGGAGCTGATGGACGACACCGAGTGGGACAAGTACGGGGTCGGCAACTACGAGAAGTGCGCCGACTGCATGGTCCATTCCGGCTTCGAGGCCTCGGCCGTGAAGGACATGGTGAAGAACCCGCTGAAGGCGCTCGCCGTCTCCATGCGTGGCGTCCGCACAGACGGGCCGATGGCCGAGGACATCTCGCTGGCCAACCAGCGCCCGGCCGACTTCGTCTTCTCAGGCCATGTCGAGCGGAAGCTGGCCGAGATCCGTGCCCGGCCCCGGCCCAAGAAGACGCGGCCCGAGGAGTCCGTGCCCGCGGAATAGCGCCCTGAAGGCCCGCTCCGCCTCCAGCCCCGTCCTGACCAGGGCGGGAAGCTGGAGCGGGGCGGCCAGCAGCGCGCGGAGAACGGCGGGCAGGTCCATGCTTCCGTCCGCCCGCATCCCCACGCGCGCCGCCGGCGGCAGGCTCCGCGCCACGCCGTCCGACACCGCGCGCGCGCAGGCGAGGGGCAGCCCGTGCCGCCGTGCCACCCGGGCGGCGACATGGGATTCCATGTCCACCGCCAGGGCGCCGGTTGCGCGGTGGAGCGCTGATTTCTCCCGGGCTTCCGCCGCCATCAGGTCCCGGCCCAGAACCGCGCCCGCCCGCGCGCGCGGCAGGCGCGCAAGCAGCCGCGAGGCCCAGGCCGCGTCGGCGGGCAGGCGCGCCGCCCCGTCCAGCACTGCCTCGGCCACCACCCAGTCACCGGGGCGCAGGTCCGGCGCCAGGGCGCCGGCGATGCCCATGCTGATGATGCCGCCGGCACCGTGTGCCCGCGCATCGAGCGCCGCCTCGAGCCTTGCCGGATCGCCGCCGCCGGCGATGACCTCCAGCCCCGGCCCGGCCAGGATGCGGGCCTCCCGCAGCAGGCCCGTGGCGACGAGGATCACCGGGGCAGGGGAGGGGCGCCCACCTCACATGCCATGCAGCACGCGCCGCGCGTTGCTGCGCCGAAGGTTCCGGTAGCGCGCCAGCGCCCAGAGCGGGAAGAACTTCGGGTAGCCGTGGTAGCGCAGGTAGAAGACGCGCGGGAACCCGCCGCCCGTGTAGGCGTCCTGCTGCCACAGCCCGGTTTCGTCCTGCATGTCGCGCAGCCAGGCGATGCCGCGCGCCACCGCCGGATGGTCCACCTCGCCCGCGGCCATGAGCGCGAGCAGGGCCCAGGCCGTCTGGGAGGCGGTGGAGGGCGCGGGCTCGTAGCCGCGGTAGTCCAGGCTGTAGCTCTCGCAATCCTCGCCCCAGCCGCCATCGGGGTTCTGGATGGCGATCAGCCAGTCCGCGCCGCGGCGCATGCTCGGCCGCGTCGCGTCGAAGCCCACGGCGTTGAGCGCGATCAGCGCCGACCAGGTGCCATAGATGTAGTTGACGCCCCAGCGGCCGAACCAGCTTCCGTCCTCTTCCTGCTCGCGCTCCAGGAAGTCGATGGCGGAGCGCAGCCGCGGGCTGTCGGGCGTTTCGCCGAGCTGGGCCATCATGCCGATGCAGCGCGCGCTGACATCGGCGGTGGGCGGGTCGAGCAGCGCGCCGTGGTCGGCGAAAGGGATGTTGTTGAGGTAACCGTGGACGTTGTCGGCGTCGAAGGCGCCCCAGCCGCCGTTGTTGCTCTGGAGCCCTTCCGTCCACTCCGCGCCGCGCGCGATGGCCTCGTCATGCACCTCGCCGAGCGCGAGCTGGTGGCGCGCGCGGTCCATGGCCATGACCACCACGGCGGTGTCGTCGAGGTCGGGGTAATAGGCGTTGCGGTACTGGAAGGCCCATCCGCCCGGCCGCACATGCGGGCGCTGCTCGGCCCAGTCGCCGCGCACCTCAAGCTCCTGCAACGGCCGCAGCCACTCCAGCGCCCGCGCCGTCGCGCCCTCGGCTTCCTCGCCGCCGACCTCCAGCATGGCATGCGCCACCAGCGCCGTGTCCCAGACGGGGGAAACGCAGGGCTGGCAATAAGCCTCGTCCTCGCGGATCACGAGAAGCTTCTCGATCGCCGCCCGGGCGGTGGCGCGGTGCGGATGGTCCGGCGCGTAGCCCAGCGCGTCGTACATCATCACGGCATTGGCCATGGCCGGGTAGATCGCGCCCAGCCCGTCCTCGCCGTTCAGGCGTTCCGTCACGAACTGCACGCAGCGGGTGATGGCGCGCTGGCGCAGCGGGCGCGGCCAGACCGGCTCGGCCTCGGTCAGCACGCGGTCGAAGGCGGTGAACAGCATGGCCCAGCCGCGCTTCTGGTGCGTGCGCGCCCGCCCCCGCCGCACGCGCGCCCGCACGAACAGCTCCCCGATCCGCACCCCCCGCGGGTTGCGCGCCCGCACCCGCATCGCCTGCAGCACCAGCAGCGGCACCAGCACGGTGCGCGCCCAGTAGGACATGCGGGAGATGTGCACCGGGAACCAGCGCGGCAGAAGGATCATCTCCACCGGGATGGTCGGCACGCGCTTCCACGAAAGCTCGCCGAACAGGCAGAGCAGGATGCGCGTGAACACGTTGGCGCGCCCCGCCCCGCCATGGGCCAGGATGGCCGCCCGGGCCCGGGCCATGTGCGGCGCGTCCGGGTCGTCGCCGATCATCTTGAGGCAGAAATAGGCCTTCACCGACGCGCTGATGTCGAAGGCGCCGCCGTGGAACAGCGGCCAGCCGCCATGCTCGCCCTGGATGCGGCGAAGATAGTTGCCGATCTTGCGCTCGAGCTCGGGCTCCTCCGGCTCGCCCAGGTGCTGGCGCAGCAGGATGTACTCCGCGGGGATGGTGGCGTCCGCCTCCAGCTCGAACACCCAGTGGCCATCCGCGCGCTGCTGCCCCAGCAGCGCCTCGGCGGCACGGCCGAGCGCGGCCTCTATCCCGTCCAGCCAGCCCGCATCGCTCCTGGCGAGCACCTCACCCGCAACATCCTTCATGCCGCTACAATCCCAGGAACGCGGCCGTTTGTGGAGAGGGCGAGGGCCGCCGCGGCCTGCCCGGAACGCAGAGCACCCTCGATTGTGGCGGGAAGGCCAGTGTCGGTCCAATCCCCCGCGAGCGACAGATTGGCCCAGGCGGTGCGGGCCGGCGGGCGGCGCGCGGCCTGGGCGGGGGTCGCGGCAAAGGTCGCGCGGCGCTCCTTGACGATCCGGTGCGGCGGCACGGGGCCGGACAGGCCGTGGGCGGCCGCGACATCCGCCCAGAGGCGCACGGGAAGGTCCTCGGCCTCCATCAGGTGGTCCGCCGCGCTGACGGTCACGGAGAGGCGGTCGGGAAAGGCGAAGACCCACTCGGCGGTGCCGCCGATCAGGCCGATCATGGTGGGGGCCCCGGGCGGCGGGGCGATGGCGAAGTGGGCGTTCACGATGGGGCGGAACTCGTCGGGTGCGGTCAGGCCGGGCAGGAACTCCTGCGCGGCCCAGGGGGGAACGGCCAGAACCACGGTGTCGGCAGGGCCGAGGGGCACGGCGCCATCGGCGAAATGCAGCCCGGTGACGCGGCCCTCGCCCAGGCCAAGGGCACGCAGGCGGCGGCCGAGGCGGATCTCCGCGCCCGCCTCGCGCAGCCGGGCCAGCGCGGGCTCCACGAAGGCGGCGTCCAGCGTGGGGGTCGCGATCCGCGGCCGGCTCGCCAGCCCGCCCTTGGCCAGGCTTTCGCGCAGGACCGCCCCCGCGAGGTCGGCCGAGCCCTCCTCCGGCGCGGTGTTGAGGACCGACACGAGCAGGGGCCGCAGCAGACGGTCCCAGAGCGGACCGCGGCAGGCCATGACCTCGTCGATCCGCCGGCCGGGATGGCGGCGCAGCAGCGCGGCCAGGGCCAGGTAATCGCGCGCGGTGGTGCCGGGCACGCGGCGGTGCGGGGCCATGATCCACCAGGGCAGGGGGCCGTCATTCGGGCGCACGGCCCAGCGCGCGCCGCTCGGCACGTCCAGGAAGTCGAACTCCGCCCGATCGGGACCGGCCAGCCGGTTCTCCGCCCCGATGGCCCGGAGATAGCGCGCGACGGCCGGGTTGCCCGAGAGCACCAGGTGATTGCCGTTGTCGACGACCATGCCGAGCTGGGCGTCGTGGTAGGACCGGCAGCGCCCGCCCGCCTGGCGCGCGGAATCCGTCAGCACCACGCGCGCGCCGGCTTCCACGAGGGTCACTGCCGCCGACAGCCCGGCCAGACCTGCCCCCACCACATGCACCCGAGGCATCGCGCTCAAGCGTTCGGTGCTCCCGATCCCGGCATCATCGCCTGGGCGCGGCCCTTCCACATGCCGCCCCGCCCACGCCAGACCTGCATCGCGGATTGCACCGTGAAAACAAGATAGGCCGCCGCCGTCGCCGGCAAGGCCAGTCCCCAGAGAAGGCCGGCGAAGCGGGACGCGCCGTAGAAGCGCCGCATCGGCTGGAAGGCCAGCGCCATGAGAGCCCAGGCCGCGAGCCCCGCCAGGCGCGCGAGGCCTTCGCCGAACAAGGCAAGCACCGGCGGCGCCACATAAACCAGCGCCATGCCGAACACCGTTCCCGCCAGCAGCAGCGGCGAGTAGCCGAGTTGCGCATAGGCCGAGCGCGACACCATCCGCCCGATCTCGCCGAAGCCGCCATAGGGCCGCAGGCTCACCGCCCGCCGGGTGAGAAGCAGCCGGATCGGTCCCTGGGCCTTCAGGCGGCGGGCGAGCGCGCAGTCGTCGATGATCTCGCGCCGGATGGCCGCGATCCCGCCCGCGCGCTCCAGCGCCTCGCGCCGCACGAGCATGCAGCCACCGGCCCCCGCCGCCGTGGCGCGCTCCGCCCGCGCCACCCAGGCGAAGGGGTAGAGCATGCCGAAGAAGAACACGAAGGCCGGGATCAGGAAGCGCTCCGCCGCGTTGGCGCAGGACAGCTTCGCCATGAGGGACACCAGGGCGCAGCGCCCGGCCTCCGCGCGGGCAACCAGCGCGCGCAGGTTGTCGGGGGCGTGGCCGATATCCGCATCGGTCAGCAGCACATAGGCAGGCGCCTCGCCGGCGGTTGCATGCCGCACGCCCTGCTCCAGGGCCCAGAGCTTGCCCGTCCAGCCCGCCGGAAGGGCCGCGCCAGGCAGCACCTCCAGCCTTGCGGCGGCCCCCGCGGCCTGGCGCGCGGCCTCGGCGGTGCCGTCCGTGCTGCCGTCATCCACCAGCACCACGCGGAATGGGCCGGGATAGTCCTGCGCCAGCAGGCTGCCCACGGAGCGCGCGATCACGTCCGCCTCGTTCCGCGCCGGCACCACGGCCACCACGGAAGGCCAGTGACCGGGCGGGGAGGGGGTGTCCGCGTCGTCGCGCTCCCGGAACATCCAGAAGCCGCCGCGCCCGAGCAGCAGAACGAGCCAGATCGCGAGCGACAGCAGGCCGAGAAGCAGGGCGACGCTCATGCCAGCCGTCCCGCCTCCCGGAACCAGGCCAGTGCATCGGCCACCGCCTCCGCATAAGGGCGCGCGCGGTAGCCCAGCTCCCGCTCCGCCTTGGCCGAGGTGAAGAACATGCGGTAGCGCGACATGCGCAGCGCATCGACCGTCAGCAGGGGCTCGCGCCCCGTCAGCCGCGCCACGGCCTCCGCGCCCAGCGCCAGGGGATAGAGCGGCCCGCGCGGCAGGCGGATGCGCGGGGCCGGGCGGCCCGCCTGGCGCGCGATCTCGGCCAGCAGGTCGCGAAGCGGCAGGTTCTCGCCCCCCAGGATGTAGCGCTCGCCCACGCGGCCGTGCTCGAAGGCCAGCAGGTGGCCCTCGGCGATGTCGTCCACATGGGCGATGTTCAGCCCGGTGTCCACGAAGGCGGGGATCTTCCCCCGCGCGGCGTCCAGGATCATGCGCCCGGTGGGCGTGGGCCGGATGTCGCGGGGGCCGACGGGGGTGGAGGGATTCACGATCACCGCCGGCAGGCCGTCGCGGGCCACCATCTCCTCGACCACCCGCTCGGCCATGGTCTTGCTGCGCTTGTAGGCGCCGATGGCCTCGCCGGGATCCAGCGGCGCGTCCTCATTCACCGGGGCGGTGGCGCCGGCAACCTTCAGCGCCGCGACGCTGCTCGTGTAAACGATCCGCTCGATCCCCGACGCCAGCGCCTCGCGCATCAGGGCGCGGGTGCCGTCCACGTTCACCCGCAGGATCGCGCCGGGATCGGGCGCCCAGAGCCGGTAGTCGGCCGCGACGTGGAACAGGTGCTGCATGCCGCGCAGTGCGGCGCGGAGCGAGGCGGGGTCGCCAAGGTCTCCCTCCGCCACCTCGCAGCCAAGCCCCTCCAGGTTGGCACGCGGGCTGGATGGCCGGGCCAGGGCCCGCACCCGCAGGCCGCGCGCCAGCAAGGCGCGCAGCACCGCCGAACCGAGGAAGCCCGTACCCCCCGTCACAAGGACGGGCGCGCCGGACCGGAAAGGAAAGTCCATCATGGGCGGGTCGCTTTGCGGGGCAATCGAGCATGCTGTTGGATAGAACGCATGGCCATTCGCGAAAGGGCCATCAAAGGCCGGTCAGCGCTCAGGATCCTGAACTCCCTTCGCCGCCGGCCACCGCATTGTGGCCACGGGCCAATGTCCGGCACCACCGGCGCGCGGAGACCGGGCGGCAGGAGACCCTGCGCCCGGCGGCACCGCGCATGTTATGTCAACCATAGCCCACTCGCAATTCGGCAGGCGCAATCCAGCAGTCGCGATTCAGCACTCGCAACTCACCGCGCCGGAGATGAGGGGGGGCAGCCTATCGGGGTTCCAGCCAGTCGAGCGCCAGCGCCGCACCCGCCCGGGGTTGAAGGTGGCCAGCGGCGCTCGCGGCGCCACCTTCGCCGCCCGGTGCCCATCCGTCATTCCGCTCAGCCCCGCAGCGAATTCTTCCACCACCTTTGGAAAGAAGGAGCCCATGGCGGCCGGTCCTTCACGGCCCTCAGACCATGTAGAAGCTCTTGCCCCGGGCCTCGCGGCTGCGCAGCAAGGCCGTGCGGACCTCGCGCACCGTCCGCCGCCCGACCGTGTTCGCGTAGTAATCCGCCGCGTCGGGCGCGCGGTCCATCAGCAGGCGCCAGAGCTGGTCCAGCTCCTCCCGCGTCACGAGGCGGTCCGGGTTCAGGATGCGCCCGCGCAGCTCCTCCAGCCTGGCCGGGAAAGCCGTCTGGCGGAACTCCGTGCAACTCGCCCGCTTGGCCCGGATGATCTCCTCCACGGCGGCGGGGGTGATGGCCGGAGCGTGCCTCGGCCGCTCCGTGGCATAGGCCATGGCGGGGAAGCCCAGCCGCGTGAAGCCGGCGGGGCTGAAGGATTCCCCGCGCTCCCCGATGTAGCGGGCAAAGCAGACATCGGTGTTGACCCGCGCGAAGCCGAGGTCGGCGCAGGCCATGGTCTTCGCCACGTCCTGCGAGGAGGCGGTGTGGGCCACGGGCTTGTCGAGGTAGAGCTCAGCGATCGCGAGGTCCGGACGCATCTGGTAGTCCACGCGCCCGTAGGTCCGCAGAAAGGGCTGCAACCAGGGCTGCATCGCCCGCCAGCAGCGGCGGGTCAGCCCGAAGCCCCAGTGGTGTTCCAGCGGCACCAGTTTCGGCGCGTCGGGATCCGAGACGCGGCGGTGGTCGCCATAGGCCGCGAAGTAGCCGATCTCCGGATGCGCGCCGAGCTGCGCCCGCATCGCCTCCAGCGTCGCGAGGTACCAGGGGCCCAGCTCCAGGTCGTCCTCGAAAAAGTAACCCACCTCCGCGTCCAGGGTCTCGAACACCAGGGCCTCGCCGCGCTGGATGTTCATGGCGATTCCCAGATTGTCCGCCGAGGCATGGACATGCCCGCCCGGAAAGGCCTCCCGGAAGGCGGCGATGCTGGCCTCGATCCGCGCGGGGTCTCCATACACGTTGCCCGAGCGCGGGGAGCGGGCGCCGTCCTGCACCAGGTGGACCCGCCCCTCCTCCAGGCGCACGCCCTGCTGCGCCCGGAGCGAGGCACAGAGCCGGCGGAGGTAGTCCTCGCGCGTGAACGAGAAGATGACGATCGGGGGAAGGGGCGGCTGATCCGACATGGTCACGCCGTGCGGCGGAAGGGAAATGCGTGCCGGCGCGGCAGGCTCAACCGAAATGCCCTCGCCACCACCGCACGAAGTGGCCGAGGCCGGTGCGCAGGTCGGTCGTCGGCTCCCAGCCGAAGTCGCGCTTCATCGCGGACACGTCGGCGAAGGTGGCGGGCACGTCGCCGGGCTGCATGGGCTTGAGCACGCGCACCGCCTGCACGCCCAGCAGCTCCTCCAGGATGGAGACCATGTCCAGCAGCTCCTCCGGCCTGCTGTTGCCGATGTTGTAGAGCCGGTGGCCGCCATCCGCGGGCGGGTTGTCCAGCGCGGCCACGATCCCCGCCACGATGTCGTCCACGAAGGTGAAGTCGCGCCGCATCCGCCCCTCGTTGAAGAGCTGGATGGGGCGGCCCTGCAGCATGGCCTCGGTGAACAGCCAGTAGGCCATGTCGGGCCGCCCCCAGGGGCCATACACCGTGAAGAAGCGCAGCCCCGTGAGCGGCAGCTTGTACAGATCCGTGTAGACCCGGCTCATCAGCTCTCCCGCCGCCTTGGTGGCGGCGTAGAGCGAGGCCGGGCGGTCCACGCGGTCCGTCTCGCGGAAGGCGCCGTCCGTGCGCGAGCCGTAGACGGAGCTGGTGGAGGCATAAACCGTGTGGGCGATCCGTCCCTCGCTGCGGCGAACCCCCTCCAGGATGCCGAGATGCCCCGTGACGTTGGCGGCGGTGTAGGCGAAGGGCGCCTCCAGCGACCAGCGCACGCCGGCCTGGGCGCCCAGATGCGCCACGCGGTCGATCCCGGTCTCGGCTTTCATCAGCGCCAGCAGGGCGTCGGTGTCCGCCAGGTCCAGCCGGTGCAGGCGGAAGGCGCCGGGCCGGGCATGGCCCGTGAGTGCCGCGAGCCGCGCCTCCTTCAGCGCCGGATCGTAATAGGGATTGAGGTTGTCGATGCCGACCACCTCATCCCCGCGCGCCAGCAGGGCCTGGCAGAGATGCGCGCCGATGAAGCCCGCGGCGCCGGTGACGAGAACGCGCCCCACGTCTCAGCCCCGCCCAAGGAGGGTGGCCGCGAGGCAGGGGCCCCGGCCGGCGAAAAGGGAGCCATCGGGGCAGGCCGCCCGCGTTCGGAAAGGCATCAGGCAGGTTCCTCGGGGTCAGGCCGCTCGCTGGCCGCAACGTATAGCGGCCCGGCCCATGCCGAACCATCCTCCCCCGCGGGGGGGGGCCGTCCCGGCACGGCCGCTCTTCACAAAGCAGCCATCCCCCTCCCGCGGGCACACGCTGGCGTGTCCACGGCGTTCACCCCTCCCGCTTCCGGCCTCCCGGAGGCCGACGCGGAACTCCCGATTTGACCGAACTGCCATGGATCGAGCGCGCGGCGGGCGCGCCCTATTTCGTCACCGCCCAGGGCGAGCCCTGGACCCCCATCGGACAGAACGACGCGATCAGCTGGCCCGAGCTCGAGGGCCTGTTCCGCCGCCGCGACCTGCCGGGCGTGGAGCGGCACCTGCGCCACCTCCGGGACAGCGGCGTCACCTGCCTCCGGCTGATGCTGGAATATGCCCAGGGCAACCACCGCTTCCTCGAGCGCCCGGCCGGGCGCTTCGTGCCCGCCATGGTCCAGCTCTGGGACGACCTGTTCCGCCTCTGCGAGCGCGTGGGGATGCGCGTTCTCCTCACCCCCTTCGACACCTTCTTCACCTGGGTGCGCTGGCGGCACCACCCCTACAACGCCGCCAATGGCGGCCCCTGCTCGTCCCGCACGCGCCTTCTGGTGTGCCCGGAAACGCGGGAATTCGTGAAGGCACGGCTCGCCTTCGCCACGCGGCGATGGGGCGGCAGCGGCGTGATCTTCGCCTGGGACCTGTGGAACGAGATGCACCCGGCGCAGGCCGAGAACCGGCACGGCGCATTCGCCGAGTTCATCGACGATGTCGGCCCCTTTCTGCGGAACCTGGAGACGGAGCTGCACGGGCGGGCGCACCTGCAATGCGTCTCGGTCTTCGGCCCGGAGCTGCTGTCGAGCCCCGCGATCGCCGACCCGATCTTCCGCCACCCGCGGCTGGATTTCGCCAGCAGCCATTTCTACGAGAGCGGGACGATCGACCACCCCGCCGACACCGTGGCCCCCGCCCTGGCCGTCGGCCGCCTGACGCGGGACGCCCTGGGCCACATCACCGACCTCCGTCCCTTCCTCGACTCCGAGCACGGCCCGATCCACAGCTTCAAGGACCGGCATAGCACCCTGCCGGAGGAGTTCGACGACGAGTACTTCCGCCACATCCAATGGGCCCACCTCGCCTCCGGCGGGGCGGGCGGGGGGATGCGCTGGCCGAACCGCAGCCCGCATGTGCTGACCCCGGGGATGCGCACTGCGCAGGCGGCACTTTCGCGCTTCCTGCCGCTCGTGGACTGGCCGCGGTTCCGCCGGCGCAACATCTCGGACGACATCGGCCTGCGGGGCGATGCCGCCCACGTCTTCGGCTGCGGCGACGCGCGCCAGGCCGTCGCCTGGCTGCTGCGCCCGGGCCTGGAGGACGCGCCGGCCGCCAGGGGCAAGCGCCTTCTGCACCGGGTGGCACGGGGCACCGGGGCCTCCCTCACGCTCACCCTGCCCGGGCTGGACCCCGGCGCCTACGAGGCCGTGCTCTGGGACACGCGCGCGGGCCGGGAATGCGGGCGGTTGCGCGCCGTGGCCGAGGGGCCGGCGGGGCTGGCCCTGCCGCTGCGCCTCAGCGGCCCCGACCTGGCGCTCGCCATCCGCCCGATCTGAGCGCCCGATCCGAGAGCCCAATCCGAGAGCCTGGCCTGAGCACGCCCGGCCGGCGCGTGGGACAGGGGAGGGGACCCTAGCCCGTCGCGTCCAGCGCCCGCCGGATTGCCTCGGCCAGGTCGCGGCGGCGATAGGGCTTCTTCAGCAGCAGCACCCCCGACTCCACGGCGCCGTGCCGGGAGAGCGCGTTCTCCGTGTGGCCGGATGTCAGCAGCACCCGCAGCCCCGGATGGAGCTGGCGCGCCCGGATCGCGAGATCCAGCCCGTTCATGCCGCCGGGCATGACCACGTCGGTGAAGAGAAGGTCGAAGCCCGGCGCGTCGCGCAGCGCGGCCAGCGCCGCGGCGGCCTGGTCCACCAGCGCGACGTCGTAGCCCAGCTCGCGCAGCTGGGTCGCGACGTGCTCGCGCACCAGCGCGTCGTCCTCCACCAGCAGCACCCTTTCCCAGCCCCCCGCCTCATCCATCACCGCCGGCGTCGCCGGGGCGCGGGCGCGGGTCTCGGCGCCCGGGACATACATGCGGATGGCGGTGCCCAGATCGGGCATGGAGTTGATGCTCACATGCCCGCCCGACTGCTTCATGAAGCCATACACCATGCTGAGCCCCAGGCCCGATCCCTGCCCCACCTCCTTGGTGGTGAAGAAAGGCTCAAAGGCGCGCGCCAGCACCTCGGGCGCCATGCCGGTTCCGGTGTCCACCACCTCGACCACCACGTAGCGGCCCGGGGCCAGGTCTCCCGACGCCTCCGCTTCCGGGTGGTCGGCCCCGATTTCCATGTTGCGCGTCGCGATGGTCAGGCGCCCGCCCGCGGGCATGGCGTCGCGCGCGTTGATGCAGAGGTTCAGCACCGCGTTTTCCAGCTGCGGCGGATCGATCAGCGCGGGCCACAGGTCTTCGTCGGGCTGGATGTGCAGGTCCACCTGCTCCCCGATCGTGCGGCGGAGCATGGTGGCGAGCCCGTCGAGGAGGGCGTTCACGTCCACCACCTTCGGGTCCAGCGCCTGGCGGCGGGAGAAGGAGAGCAGGCGGCTGGTGAGCGCGGCGCCGCGTTCCGCCGCGGCCATGGTCATCTCCGCCATCTCACGCAGCTCGCCGTTGTCGTCCAGGCTCTCCATCAGGATCTCGGCATTGCCGAGGATCACCGTGAGGAGGTTGTTGAAGTCGTGCGCGACGCCGCCGGTGAGCTGCCCCACCGCCTCCAGCCGCTGGGACTGGCGCAGCCGCGCTTCCAGCTCCAGCCGCTCGGTGATGTCGGTGTTCACGGCCAGGATCGCGCGCGGCGAGCCGTCGGCGTGGCGCATCAGCGTCCAGCGCGCCTCCACCACGATCCGCGTGCCGTCCTGCCTGCGCTGGATCAGCTGGCCAGCCCATGCGCCCCGGGCCAGCACCGTCTTGATCGGGACGGACAGGCAGGAGGGATCGTCGTAGAGCAGCTCCGCGACCGTCCGGCCGCGCCAGTCCGCGGCGGTCCAGCCGTAGAGCCGCTCCGCCCCCTGGTTCATGTAGGTGAGAAGGCCGTCGGTGGTGCGGACCAGGATGGCGTCCTGCACCTGGTCCAGAAGCTCGGCCTGCTCCTCCAGCCGGGTCTGGTAGGTGCGGCGGTCGGTGATCTCGCGGTTCACCGCGACCCAGTGGGTGACCTGTCCGGCCGCATCCGCCACCGGCTGCATGTCCAGCTCGACCCAGAACTCCTCGCCCGATTTGGTGTGGTTGATCAGCTCCGCACGCACGGGCTGCACGGCTGCGACCGCGGCCATGATGCGCTCCATCTCGTCGCGCTGGGTGCGCGGGCCCCGCAGGATCCAGGGGCTCTGGCCCTGGGCCTCGGCGCGCGTGAAGCCGGTGCGCCGCTCGAAGGCGTCGTTGACGAAGACGATGCGCAGCGCATGCTCCTCGCCCCCGCCCGCATCGGTGATCAGCACGATGTCGTTCATGCGCGCGACGCAGGCTTCCAGCAGCCGCAGCTTCTCCTGCTCGCGCCGCCGCTCCGTCACGTCGTGGAGCGTGACGGTCAGCCCGCCCACGGCGGGAAAGGCGTGGACGTCCAGCCATCGCCGCGACGGCCGGAGGAACTCCTCGAAGCGGATCGTATGCTGGTCCCGCGCGGCGTCGCGCAGGCGGGTGCCGATGGCGCCGTCGGGCGCGAAGCCCGGGCAGTCCCACAGCGACTGCCCCAGCAGATCCTCCAGCCCGAGCACCTCGAGCGCCATGGGGTTGGCGTAGGTGATGCGGAAGTTGGCGTCGAGCGTGAAGAAGGCGTCCGTGATGCTGCCGACGCGCGCCGCCAACCGCTCGGCCAGGCGCTGGTTCGCCTCCTCCACCGCGCGCCGCTCCGACACGTTCTGCAGCGCCCCCGCCACCGCCGTGACGCGCCCGGCCTCGTCGCGCTCGGTCTCGGCCACGATGCGCAGCCACTTCCGCCAGCCCCGCGCACCGGTTGCCTCGAACTCGCTGGAAAAGGCCGTGCCGTTGCGCACGCAGGCCTTGAACAGGCACCGCAGCCCCGTGCGCCATTCCGGCACCACGAAGCCCAGAGCCTCCCGCAGGGTGGAGGCATGGCCCGCCGGCAGGTCGAGGATGGCGCAGGCCTCCTCCGACCATGTGATCAGACCCTCCTCGAGCCCCATCTCGAAGCCGCCCACCCGTGCCGCCTTCTCCGCCACCCGCTGCAGCTTCAGCGCATGGGTGAGGCGCTGGCGGTCGGCCTCGCGCTCGGTCACGTCCTCGGCGCGGTGGATGATGCAGCGCACGCCGCCGGCCTCGTCCAGCACGGGGGTGTTCAGCCAGCTCCAGACCCTCTCGCGCGGGCCGGCACCGCGCGGGCCGCGCGCGCGGGTGGGCCAGCGCTGCAGCGGCATCCATTCCCGGATGCCGCTCGCGGCCACCCGGGCGAGCGAGGCGCGGAGGCCTTCGGCCACGGAACCCGGCAGCGCGCCGGACATGGCCTCGAACAGCGGCCGGCCCAGAAGCGCCGCGCGCTCCGTGCCGGTGGATGCCAGGTATTGGTCGCTGGCGCCCAGGATGCGGAAGTCGCCGGGTGCCAGCACGAGGCAGGCGCCCGGCGCCGCCTCGAACACGGCTTCAAAGGGCACCTCGCCGGCCTTCGCCGGAGGCGGCGCCGGCGTGGCATCCGGCATGATGTCCACCACCGCGGCGAAGCCGGAACAGGCCCCGCCCGCATCGCGCAGGGCCGAAAGGTTCAGGCGCGCCGGCACCGGCCCGCGCCGGCCGCGCAGGCTCGCCCTGGTGACGAAGCCCGGCGTGCCCGCGGCGTGGGCGGCCTGCATAAGGGAGCGCAGGCGGGCCTGGTCTCCGGCATCGGCCCAGGCGGCGAGATCGGTGCCGAGCACCGCTTCGGCGGACGCTCCGAGCAGGATGCAGAAGGCGGCGTTGGCATGCCGGATCCGCCCCGCGCCATCCGTGCCCGCCAGCCCCACGGCGGCGCCCTCGAACAGGGTGGAAAGGGAAGGGGGTTCGCCTGTCGCGGGCTGGGCCGTGCCGGCTGCGGCGGGATCGGCAGGCCGCCCGGTCATCTGCAGCGCCGGTGGGGTCAGCATCGGGCCCGGCAGCCGTGGCGTCGCTTCGACAAGATGGCCTCTCCACTTATGCCCGGGGCGGGGAGGGCTCCCTGCCGGAACCCCTTTCCCGCCATGCGGCGAACCACCGTGCCCGGACGCGACGCGGCGGAAGCGCGCCCCTGCCGCCACCCGTCATTGTCCCGGCTTCCGGCCGCCGGCGCATCCGGGTAAACCGGAG
>Ga0210040_10004458_pt1 | contig 18287 bp, 18 predicted proteins | sample CryGeyCG12114_NA_FD_185462 | JGI IMG/M metagenome (GOLD analysis project Ga0210040, IMG submission 185462) | Groundwater microbial communities from aquifer - Crystal Geyser CG19_WC_8/21/14_NA (SPAdes) (version 2) | ecosystem: Environmental > Aquatic > Deep subsurface > Groundwater | place: USA...
TTCTCTGAAGTACCTTCTACGCCATAAATCTATTTAGCGCCAACTTTATTTTAAATATAACTGCTCCGGTAAGTAATTTAGGATAGTAAACTAATAACTAAATACTTAATCTGTTTACTTATTTTTAGTACGACTACCCTATAGTTGAAAAAAATGCTATAACAAGCGCGATGCGTGTTAAATAAAGGCAATTAAATAAAAAATTACAACTAATTTAGATTTTATTGGTAAAAAATTAAGTGGTATTAACAAAATGTTAAATTTATTTAAGGTAAAGTCCTTATATTACCCAAAGTTTTCAGTTGGAATATAGTTTAATTTAAATAAACATAGATGATGGGTGCCGAATCTGTTCCTAATAATTTCGCAGAAGTATTTAGCAATTACGAATTTAACCCTGAATTTTTAGATGAAGTTTTCAGAGATCAGGACAATATAAATGGCCACTACCGAAAAGTACTGGATTACTTCTCTCGGATCTCGGCCCAGGATTTTAAGGAACTAAACGACCACGCTAAATTGTCTTTCTTTAACCAAGGCGTTACGTTTGCGGTTTATTCCGATAAAGCCAAAGGGGTAGAACGCATTTTTCCGTACGATCTTTTTCCCCGGATTATTCCGGCTCCCGAGTGGGCCCGCCTCGAAGAAGGGCTTATTCAGCGCAACCTGGCCATTAACCATTTTATTCAGGATATATACAACAAAAAGCAAATTCTGCGGGATGGAAAGGTGCCACCGGAGCTGATTTTTAGTTCTAAAAACTATAACAAGGCCATGCTGGGTGTAAAACCGGTGGGCCGCATTTACAACCATATTTCCGGCACCGACTTAATTAAACACAGCGACGGCGAATATTATGTACTGGAAGATAACGTGCGCGTGCCTTCCGGCATTAGTTATGTGCTGGCCAACCGCGAAGCCATGAAACGGACTTTATTTAATTTGTTCCGGAAGTTTAAGGTGCGGTCGGTGCAGGATTATTCGCAGCAGTTGCTGGCCATGATGCATTCGGTAGCGCCCGAAGGAGCCGATGTGCCTACCTGTGTCTTGCTCACGCCGGGCTTATATAATTCGGCTTATTTTGAGCACGCTTTTTTGGCGATGGATATGGGCATTCACCTGGTAGAGGGCCGGGATTTATTTGTGGATAAGAACTTTGTTTTCATGAAAACCATTTACGGACCGCGGCGCGTGGATGTGGTGTATCGCCGGGTAGATGATGATTTTCTGGACCCCTTGATGTTTAATCCGGATTCGGTGCTGGGCGTAGCAGGGATTATGGGCGCTTACCGCGAAGGCAACGTAACGCTGCTAAACGCGCCTGGTACCGGAGCCGCCGACGATAAAGCCGTTTACTGCTACGTGCCCGAAATGATTAGGTATTACCTGAACGAAGAACCCATTCTGAATAATGTACATACCTACCGGTGCGAAATAGACTCGGACTACAAATACGTAATGGAAAACATGGCGGAGCTGGTGGTAAAACCAGTAGACGAAAGTGGTGGGTACGGTATTTTGGTGGGCAGCAAAGCTACCAAAGAAGAAATTAACGATTTTAAAGAAACAGTACGGCACAACCGGCGAAAATACATTGCTCAGCCTATTATGGCCCTGTCCCGGCATCCTACCTTTATCGAAAATGAAAGCCAGTTTGGCCCCCGGCACATTGATTTACGCACCTATACGCTGTTGGGCAAAGACAAACATTTTGTGTTAAAAGGCGGCTTATCGCGGGTAGCGCTTACCAAAGGCAGCTTAATTGTAAATTCTTCGCAGGGCGGCGGCTCTAAAGATACTTGGGTATTGGCCGAATAATGAGTTTGTTCACCGGAAAATCAATTTTAAAATAATCAGATACTTAAGAGCAGCATATGCTATCAAGAATAGGAAATAGTTTATTTTGGATGGGGCGGTATATGGAGCGGTCCGAACATTTGGCCCGGTACACCAAAGTACAATATGCCTCTTCTATGGATTCGCCGCTGGCGCCCAGCAAAGAATTTGTGCTGGAATCTATTTTAAACATGGGCGGCATGTACCAGAATTACCTGCGCAAATATCCCGAATTAACCGAAGAAGATGTGTTACATTATGTTACCATCGAAGATTACAATTCTTTTTCGGTGCAATCAAACATTGGATTTCTGCGGGAAAATGCCCGGGGCGCCCGCGACCGTATTTCGTCGGAATTGTGGGAATCGATAAATGTATTTTACCACGATATTAATAATTATTCGGCGGCCCGGTTGCAAAACGAAGGCATCCACCGGTTCTCGCGCAAAGTAGAGGAAAACAGTTCGGTTATAAAAGGCTGTATCGATAATACGCTTATTCGCAACGAAGTCTGGATCTTAATATCGTTGGGTATCCATTTGGAGCGCGCCATACAGGTAGTATTAATTATGCTGAACAAAGTATACGATATTGCCAAACTGGAACCGGCCAATTTAGGCGGCCCCGTAGAAAGTTACCAGTGGGCCATTATGTTAAGAAGTGCCGAATCTTTTGATATGTACAAACGATACTACGGGCAAAAAAACAGCAGCCATACCGAGTTAGAGTTTTTGCTGTTTAATAAAGCTTTTCCCAAGTCGGTGGCGTACAACCTGCACAAGGTGCACCAAAATATTCAGGACATTGCATTTCCCGATCAGAAAGGCAGCGAATCGCTGGCGTTTAAGGCTGGCAAAATAGCCTCCCAATTTCAGTTTTTAACCATGACGGAAGTAGAAAGTAATATTCCGGACTTTTTAAACAAAACCGTAGCAAGTCTGAATAACGTGGCCTTGCTGCTCGATCAAAAATATCTGTGTATATAAAAGAATAATTCCTGCTGCGGCCATGAACAAATTATATCAGATTGTTTACCATACCCATAATAGTTACGAAACGCCGGTAAAGGAAGCTACTTTTGCTTTTTTGGTAGCTCCTTCCCAGGATGCCTTGCAAACCGTTTCTAATTTATCCTATACCAATTCGCTGGGCGAAGAAGGCTACCAGTACCGGAATCCTTTTGGGTTCCTGGTAAAATGTATCCGATCCACGAAAAGCTTTAAGGAATTTGAGTTTACTATGACGGTGCAAGTTGAAAAAAAACCGAATACTTTTATTAGTAACGGGCTATTGTCGGTAGAGCAGGAGCAGGAAATACTCGCTTCGCGCAAAACTTTTATTGATCATCACCTTTACCTCGGGCTCAATACTTACACTACCCTTAATCCCGCCTATCACAACCAGGTGCTTTTTCGGCCGGAAGGCCAATCCGTGTTCGATTTTTTGCAGCGCCTGAACGGCCATATTTATTCCATGCTTACCTTCGATCCGGAACCTACGCATGTGCACACCACCGTGAACGAGGTAGTACAGCTGGGCCGGGGTGTTTGTCAGGATTATACCCATTTATTTTTAACCATGGCCCGCCTGAATAAAATACCTTGCCGCTACGTATCGGGTTACCTGAACCAGGGCGGTGAATTGGCAGGATCAGCCGTGATGCACGCCTGGGTAGAAGCATTTTTACCACAGCAAGGCTGGTTTGGCTTCGATCCAACCAATAATTTATTAACCGATGTAAACTACATAAAAGCTGCTCACGGTGCCGATTACAGCGATTGCAGTCCCATTAAAGGCGTTCTCCGCACCCGGGGCGAGCATAAAACCGAATACGGCGTGAAGGTTATACCCGCGCCAATAGAGGACGATAACCAGTAAATGTTTAATTTGAGTTGTCGTAATCGGGAACACTCGTATAAACCGCAACGACAATGCCTTTCTAAGATTAATTTTATTGCGAATAGTTATAATTTTCCTATCTTTATTTATATCAGCAAAAGCTTTCTTAAGACGCAGGTTTGGCAAATTCGGGCAAACCTGCGGTAACTCGGTGTTGCTTACCATAATTTAGTATTAGACTGGCTACGTCGGGTATTTCGCTGCTGTATTAAAGGTTTTAAGATTAAATGCCGGGGTTATTAGAGGTAATCAGGACAGGATTAGAAAGTAGTTCACTTGGCGTTTGTACTTCATTCATTCTTTAAGGTGTATTCTGTAATCCTTTTTAGTTTCTACTTTTAATATACTTCTGCTATGCAAAACTCATTCGTACTGCGGCCGGTTGATGCTTACTTTGCAAAATACGCCGAAAGCCACCATAACCCCACGAATAAACTCATCCATTGGATTTGTGTGCCTTTAATTGTTTTTAGTCTGCTAGGTTTGGTCTGGGCTATTCCTGTTCCGCACTTCGATTTTCTGGGTCAGGCGAATGGCTACATCAACTGTGCTACTTTCCTCATTTTATTTGCGGTGTTGTACTACCTACGTCTCTCGGTGCCTTTAGCATTGGCTATGTTGCTGGTTATATTTGTTTTTGCCGCCGGCATTGTTTCCCTGGAGAAACTCCATGCAGAGGCGGGCTGGCTTCCCATGTGGCAGGTTTGCCTCATTATATTTGTTTTGTCGTGGGCGGGACAGTTTATCGGGCATAAAATAGAAGGTAAAAAACCATCCTTTTTAGATGATCTAAAATTCCTGCTAATCGGGCCAATTTGGTTGTGGCACTTTATATTTAAGAAAATAGGTTTGAAGTATTAAGACTGCTTTTGGTTTTAATAATACGAATAATCAGGATGCATACTACTTATTGCTTTTGAAGGGATAACGGGGACTTGATCGCAATAAAAATAGATTTTGAGAAGCGGCTGTTTTACTAACAAAACGTATAAATAAGCTGGCCCGAAAACCCGGCAGGTAAATTTTAAGTTACTTAAGCTTTAGTCACCGCATTCTCACTTTTATTTGCATTCTATGTTGCCGGCCGTTACTTCTATTCATCAGGTTACCTTACGCACCAGCCGTTTAGCCCAGCTTACTTCCTTTTACCAAACGGTGGTGGGGTTAAAGCCAATCAGAATTACCGAAGACGCGAGCTGGTTATCGGCGAGCGGACAGGAACCGGCGCAATTACTATTAGTGCAGGATAATGCGGCTTTGCCGCTCAACCGGCGGAGTCCGGGTTTGTACCACGTAGCATGGCTGGTGCCGGACCGGCAACAACTGGCGCGCACGTTACAGCACTTGCTCGAAACTAACTGGCCGCTGCAGGGCGCCAGCAATCACCTGGTAAGTGAGGCCTTGTACCTGGCCGATCCGGATGGCAATGGAATTGAGATTTACGCCGACCGGCCCCGGGCTACCTGGCCCGTGCATAACAATCAGGTGCAAATGGCTACGTTACGACTTAACATTCCGGAATTATTGGCCGAGATAAAGACGGCTACCGATTGGGAAGGTTTGGCGCCAGAAACAAAAATCGGGCACCTGCATTTGCAAGTTTCTGGGTTAGAAAAAGCCAAGGCCTTTTATGTGGGTTTATTGGGTTTTGCGGTAATGCAAAGTACTTATTCCGGCGCTTTGTTTGTGGCCGCTAACGGGTACCACCACCACTTAGGCCTGAATACCTGGCACAGTTCCCAAAGCTTGCCGGCCCTGCCGTACCAAGCCGGGCTGGTAAATTTTACTATCTATATACCGGATGCTACTTATCTGGCAACATTGCAACAACAGTTAAAGGCCGCAGGTGTAACTGTTGAAACACTAAATGAGCACGCATTCACTTTCCGCGACCCGGATAACCTACAGGTAATTATTCAGGGCTAAAACTAATAAGTCAACTAAGAATAATTGTTTGGTAATTATTATATTGGTTACCAATTGCGTCTGTGCACGTAGTACTTTGCCAGAAGCACGAAAAACAAGCCAACAATACGCATTAGTCTAGTGGTATAATTCACATGCCCCGCAAAACAGTCTGGGATGCCCGGCAAAGCACTTGTATCAAACTGAAACAAACTCTTCTGAATTTAAGCATTCCTTAGACTTTTCCTTAGCCGTTGCACTTTCTGGCATTGGCTGCTACGAGCAAGTTTCGCCCAGGAGTTTACTTGTAAATAAATATTAACTGAGAACCTGCCGGGCAGTTGCAACCGAAACGCGTAAGAATAGCAGTTTATAGCGTTTGGCAAATAGGGCAGAAGTAAGTGGTACGACCACCTACTTTAGTCAGGAGTAAAGGCTTTTGGTGTTTTGGACAGACCTGCCGCTCGGTGGCGGTGGTTAGTTGGGTATCGTTCCAGCCGCGGGCATGTATCAGGAAAGATTTTGGGAACGAGCCATAGTTCGCTTCCTGGGCAATGGCCGTTTCCATTACGTACAAAATGGCCTGGTGCAAGCGTTCAAGTTCCGTTAGGGAAAGGTGATGCGCGGGTTTGGCCGGGTGTATCTGGGCTTGGTATAATACTTCATCGGCTATCCAGTTCCCAATTCCGGCCAGTATTTTCTGATCGAGCAGCAACGCTTTAATGGGCGCTTTTCGTTTTTGCAAGCTCGTTTGCAGTTGCATTAAGCTGATATCCAAGGCATCGGGCCCTAGGTTCTTTTCTTGGCGGTAAGCCGCTATGCTCTCGGCTAGCCCTACCCGGCCAAATTTCCGGGAATCAATAAAAGCTAAGCGAAAACCGTTGGTGAACCGGAAAACTATCCGGGCAAAGCGCGGGGTATCTTCTTCGTTACGGTAATAAGCCAGGTCGCCGGTCATGCCAAAATGTAGCACCAAAACTTTACCTGTACTCAGGGTAACCAGGAAATGCTTGCCAATGCGGTCGGTTTTTACCAACGTGGCGCCCTGCAGTTCGCGGTGCAGCATATCGTAATCGGTGGTAAGCTGACGCTGGTCTTCCACCAGAATATCCGCAACGGTTTGCCCCAGGGCAGTTTGATTAAAATAGCGGCGGTACGTTTCTACTTCCGGTAATTCGGGCATGACGTTTAATTTTTATTCCTAAACTGCTTTACCCGCTCCGTTGTTCTGAATTTGGCTAATATCCCAGCGCCGTATCGTCACCGCGCGGATCGGCGCCCCCTTCTAATTTCCCGTCGGGCAATACCAAAATAGCGTCTACGCGGCCAATGCCGCCGGATGCTTGTAGCCGGTGGCCTTTTTGCTGTAGTTCCTGAACAGTTTTATTCGAAATAGCTCCGGTTTCGTGGCGGATTTCGTCGGGCAGCCACTGGGCGTGCACCCGTTTGGCCGTTACGGCTTCCTGCATGCTCATGCTATGATCTAAAACGTTGAGGATGGTTTGGAAAACAGAAGTAATAATGGTTGATCCGCCCGGTGTGCCCACCACCATAAACAGTTTGCCGTCCTTTTCCAGAATGGTAGGTGTCATGGAACTAAGCATGCGTTTTTGGGGGGCAATGGCGTTAGCCGTCGATCCTACCAACCCAAACATGTTTGGTACACCCGGTTTAGCGCTAAAATCATCCATCTCGTTATTCAGCAAAAAACCGGCGCCATCTACCACTACAAAGTTACCGTAGCTGCCATTTAAAGTAGTCGTAACTGATACCGCATTGCCCGCCTTATCTACTACCGAAAAATGCGTGGTTTCTTCGTGTTCTTTGCCGATGAGTTTACCCGGTTTAATCTCGGTGCTGGGCGTTGCTTTTTCGGGGTTAAAATTTTGCATGCGGGCGGCGAGATACTGCGGACTGGTGAGCTGAGCCACCGGTACTTTATAAAAATCCGGATCGCCTAAGTATTCCGAGCGATCGGCATATACCCGCCGTTCGGCTTCCGTTAACAAGTGAATAGTATGGGTCGTGTTCCAGCCGTATTGGCGTAAGGGATAGGGTTCTACCAGTTGCAAGAGTTGGAGTAAAGCCACCCCACCGCTAGAAGGGGGCGCCATGGAAATAACCCGGTAACCCCGGTAAGAGCCGGTTACCGGAGGGCGCCATTTGGCCGCGTACTTTTGCAAATCATCCGTAGAAATAAAGCCTTTTCCCTGGGCCATTTCGGCCACTATTAACCGGGCGGTTTCTCCTTCGTAAAAGCCGGCCCGGCCTTGGTCCCGGATGCGCGCCAAGGTCTGGCTGAGTTCTCGCTGCACCAATAAATCACCGGCTTGCCAAGCCGCTTCTTTCAGAAAAGCATTATTAGGCGCATTAAATTTCCGGAAAAGTGTTTGATTGCCGTTAAGCCCGTTCGCTTCTTTTTGCGTAATGGCAAAGCCTTTAGCGGCTAAATTCACAGCGGGTTGTACCAGTTGTTTCCAGGGCAAAGAGCCATATTGCTGATGCGCCTTTACCATACCATCTACGGTGCCCGGTACGCCCGCCGCCAGATGCCCTTCAATGCTGAGTTTTGGGATTACGTTGCCCTGCGCATCCAGGTACATATCGCGAGAGGCCCGGGCCGGAGCCGTTTCCCGGTAATCTAAACCATTAATAGCGCCGTTATTTTCCCGCACTACCATAAAACCACCGCCGCCAATATTACCCGCCGCCGGCAAAACCACCGCCAGGGCAAACTGTACCGCAATGGCCGCATCTACCGCATTACCGCCGGCTTTTAAAACTTCCACGCCAGCTTTTGATGCTTCCGGGTGGGCACTCACGACCATGCCATTCGTAGTAACAGGCCCTCGGCTATTATTTTGCGGACGGGCACAAGCTTGTAAAAGCAAAGCTACCAGCAGCAAATGCAGGGTTATATTCTTAAGTAAGGCTAAGGGTTGATAACGCATAAAACAAGTATTTACCTTTTGTACACGGGAACAAATTAAAGGAATATATTTTAGACAATGATATACTAATTTACATTAGAATAACGGGTTGGGCTATAAAGTTTAGGGCTTTCGTAGTGATTTGTTAAGCGTTTTTTATTGCTTTAATAATGTATTCCTTTAAAATTTCCATCGTCTGTTTTTCACCCTTTGGTTGATTTTGATACCAGTTTTGCGTAAAGACAATTACAGTATTCAATTGGGGAACAACAAATATTCGTTGTAATCCGAATCCAGAAGCATAAAAAGATTTATATTCTCCAATTTGTAAAAGTTTCCAATGAAGTCCATAGTTAGAATTCGGGATCTGTTCAGACGTAGATTTCTGAACCCATGACGCTGGAATTACCTGTTTGCCCCTCCATTTTCCTTTATCTAAATACACCTGGCTAAGCTTCGCCATATCACGGGGAAGCATCCAAAGTCCAGTAGCAGTATTGGTAAGTTGGGAATAGTTATGTTCATAATCGATATTGGGTTTATTAGTTGGTATTTCATCTCCTGCCGTTTTTTCCCAAAATTCAGCTTGTTTGTTCCACTCATAATTTTCTATACCTAACTCCTTAAATAATGTCTCTTTTGCAAATTCATCGGCCTGTTGCTTGGTGGCATTGTAAATAATTGGTGCTAATAGCATGGAATTAGCAGAGCTATACTGAAACTTTGTTCCTGGTTTATACTCCAGCGGGAGTGCAAGCGTATAAGAAATCATATCTTTGGCAAAAGGTAATTTTCTGCCTGACTCGGATAGATCACCTTTCCACTCAAGCCCTGTTCCCATTTCCAGCACATTTTTAATTGTTATTGACTTTTTTCTTCTATTTAGATTAGCGGCATAAACTCCTAAATAATTAATTATGCTGTCATTTTTACTTCTGATTTTTCCTTGATCAATGGCAATCCCAATTAGGGCTGAACTGAAGCTTTTAGTACAAGACCAAAGTTTGTGTTTTGTATTTTTGTCATACTTGTTAAAGTATTCATCCAATACAAGTTTACCATCTTTAATAATTAAAAGAGCATCAATATTATCTAAATCATTAGATCGAATTTGCGATACAAGTTGATTTATCAACAAGGTATCTATATTGGAATCTTGAAGGGATGAAATACCCCATCCATCACCAGTATTTTTTGGTATTTGATAGATATATTGGACTTCCCGATCACATGCTAGTAAGAGTAGTAAAAGCGGTATTATTAGAATAAGTCTTTTCATTATGCATAATGCGCTTAACGTACTTGGCTAAACGACGGCTGGAGATTTGCCTGAATGAAATTCGTTTAACTGATTTTAGTTTTAGAAAATCAAAGAGCTTGCCCCCTCAATAGAACCCAGCTGACGTTTAGGTATGGTTGGCGGAAGTACTTTTTCTATTTTAGAATCGATAGGATTTGCGCTATAACCTTTTCTCTGAAGCTGTTCGTAACAGAAGTCTTCTTTCCCAAAATCAGGCTTTCATTTAGAATGAATATTTTATGAAACCTGATAAAGCTTTTTAGTTCAAGAGGCGATTCTTTGTAGTCTGGACCAGTGATTTCAATAGACAGACCGTCCCTTTTTATTTTTGAGGTAATCTGCACAAGGATATAATCTCCTGTGTCATTGACAGTCGTGTTTGAGATGATTAAAGCTGGCCTGGGTTTGGACTGTGACCCGTCCGTGAAGGGAAAGTCTACCCAAATAATGTCACCTTGCCTATAGCTCATCCTTGAAAGTACTTCTCGTACCTACTATCTTCTTCGCTGTTCCATTCTTCGGCCAAGGATTGCTCGGAAAGAAGTGTCACAGAATCTATTCCCGTTAATTTTTTTTCTTTTATATCCTTGATGAAATCAAGTTGGGTAAGAAAGCTTCTCAACTTTGAAAAATCTTGGTCGTTTACTGATATTTCTATAGTTCTCATAATATCAACCTTTTTGCGAATTTACGTTTTTTCTATCAGTCTGTTATTATTCTACGCATTACCGCCAACGGCCTCGTGTAAACAGCGTGCGAAGCCGTTGGTCGATGCTGGCATTTACATGTTGTTGGCTGCTGTTATTTTTTATTCATTATTTCATACATTTCAATAGTATTATCAACATATCTTCTTACACCCCCAGATATTGTTTTATACATATCTTCAATTTGTTCTTCAGTCAGATTACTTAACCGTACATTATAATGTTGGACTTTGCCTGATTTTAAAGGTGTTGGAAGTCTATAGAAATGACCATTAATCAATTTCTTTTCAACTTCATTATTTCTCAGGCTTTCAATTATTCTTGATTCTACCTCGTTATCTATAATAATTCCATAGTAGTACAATTGGTCTTGTAACAAATAAGCATCTATCAATGGTTGTCCATAAAAAATAGACTTTTCAAAATCAGCTGTAAATCGTCCATAAGATACTGCACCTTTTGTTGGTGAACCTCTTTGAATAGCTGCTTCTTGAAATATTTCTAAAACACTTGATAAAACAAGCAAATCAGAAAGTGAATCATCTTTAGTAACAAATAATACACTGTCCGAAAAAGTTACAGACTTAATCCGTTCTTCTCTTTCAAATTCTTCATCAATTTTTTTGAAGGGGCTTACAATAACTTGCTGGAGGATATCTTTCATATAAGACATTTGGTGTAACATTCTTCCAACCTCTTCATGAGTTTTTTTTGCCACCATTTCTTTAAAACCCATGACATCAATAAACCCGATGTACCTTTTACAGTCAATTTCCCAAGGTGATTTATTCTTATCCATATTAAGTTTTCTAATTGCAGCTAACTATCAGCTATAATGTTTATGTATTGTCCTAAAATTAATCTATAAATATGGAATAGTCCGAGTAAAGCCTTAAAATTGCCTTGTTAAAACGTGCCAGATCATGATGCTTCCTTACAATCGGATAATAGTAAAAATTGGTTCCAATGTGCTTACGCAGGAGCAAGGGATGCCGGATCTGGACAGAATGCGGCATTTGGTGGAGCAACTGGCTGCCCTCAAAAAAGAAGGTAAAGAAGTAATTGTGGTGTCTTCGGGAGCCGTTGCTTCCGGACGGAGCCTTATTTCGGTGTCGGAGAAAGCCGATGCGGTGGCAACCCGGCAATTGCTGGCCGCCATTGGGCAGGTAAAGCTCATAAATACGTATGCCGATTTATTTGGGGAGTACGGACTAATTTGTGCCCAGGTATTAGTTACCAAAGAAGATTTCCGGGATCGCCAGCACTACCTGAACATGCAAAATTGTTTTCGGATACTTTTGCAAAATAACGTTATTCCAATTGTGAACGAAAACGACGTTATTTCGGTAACGGAGCTGATGTTTACGGATAACGACGAGTTGGCCGGCCTGATTGCGTCTATGCTGAATGCCGATGCGCTGATTATTCTCACCAATGTAAACGGTATTTACAACGGCAATCCCCAAGATCCGGCGGCAGCCGTTATTCCGGAAATAGATCATACTACTACCGGGTTTTCCTCTTTTGTATCAACGCAGCGTTCCCAGTTTGGCCGGGGCGGTATGCTTACCAAATGCCACATGGCGCATAAAGTAGCCCAACTGGGTATAGCGGTACACATTGCTAACGGCAAAACCGAAAATATTCTACCAAAAGTACTCCGCCAGGAAGTAATTAATACCCGGTTTGTACCCAAAAAAACAACTTCGGGAAAGAAGAAATGGCTGGCCCATTCCGATAATTACGCCAAAGGGGTGGTGCAGCTAAATGCCGGGGCCAAAGCTGCTTTAACGTCGGCCAAAGCCACCAGTTTGCTGCCCGTGGGGATTGTAAAAATAGCCGGTAATTTTCAGAAGGGTGATATTATCCGATTGGTAGATGAAAATGAAAAACCGGTGGGCTTGGGTATTGCCGAATACAGCTCGGATAAAGCCCAGGAACGCCTGGGGCAGAAAAATCAAAAACCAGTAGTGCATTACGATTATTTATTTCTAAACGCAGAACTTGCTTAAGTATGGATTTAAAATCTACTTTTGAAAATACCCAACGCGCCAGTCGCACGCTCGGCTCCCTGGCGCCGGAGAAAATAACCCAACTATTACAGGATTTAGCGGTGGCCGCCATCACCCAAACGGAGTTTCTCCTGCAGGAAAATGCGAAAGATTTGGCCCGCATGAGCCCGGAAGATCCAAAATATGACCGTCTGAAACTAAGTGCCGCCCGCATTCAGGCCATCGCGGACGATATCCGGAATGTAGCCAGTTTGTCCTCGCCGCTGGGCGAAGTATTGTTACAAAAAATACTGCCGAACAAGTTAGAACTCACTAAAGTAAGGGTGCCTTTGGGCGTGATAGGGATTATATACGAAGCCCGGCCAAATGTGACATTTGATGTATTTGCCTTGTGTATAAAAGCCGGCAACGCCTGTATTCTGAAAGGCGGGAGCGATGCAGCCTCTTCTAACGAAGCCATAATGCGCGTTATTCACCAGGTATTAAACCAGCATCAGCTAAATACGGCGGTAGCCACTTTGTTGCCTTCCGGACGCGAAGCAACCGAAGCGCTTTTGCAAGCCGTAAGTTACGTTGATGTAATTATTCCGAGGGGCAGTCAGGCGTTAATTGATTTTGTGCGGCAACAAGCCAAAGTACCGGTAATTGAAACGGGAGCCGGCATTGTGCACACTTACTTCGATGAAACAGCTGAAGTAGAAAAAGGAAAAGTTATTATCCACAATGCGAAAACCCGCCGGGTAAGTGTTTGTAATGCCCTCGATTGTCTCTTAATTCATCAAAGCCGCTTAGCCGATTTACCGGCTTTGGCTGCCTCCCTGGCCCAGGCCAATGTGCAGCTATTTGCCGATGCGCCGGCGTTTAGTGCTTTACATGCAACTTATCCTGGCGGACTTTTAACGCCTGCCACCGCTGAACATTTCGGTACGGAATTCTTATCGTTAAAAATGGCAATTAAAACCGTTGCTAATCTGGAAGAAGCGTTGGAACACATTGCGCAAAACAGCTCCAAACACAGCGAAGCCATTATTTCGGAAAGTGCCGCTAACATCGAAAAGTTTCTGAATAGTGTAGATGCCGCGGCTGTGTATGCCAATGCTTCCACCGCTTTTACCGACGGCGCTCAGTTTGGATTAGGTGCCGAGATTGGGATTAGTACGCAAAAACTACACGCCCGCGGGCCTATGGGATTAGAGGAATTAACGAGTTATAAATGGATTGTAAAAGGTAACGGACAGATCAGGCCAACTTAGGTAAGCAGATTCAGAATACAGGTATTAAGACCAAAGTTAGTCAAGCATTCTGATTTGATCTGAGTTCTATTTCTAATTAGCGGCTTCCGGAGAGGCAGAGAGTTAGTATATAATGTGTGGTGAGCTGATTTTATTCAGTAATATTTATCTTTTGATTTATTTTAAGTAGGTCAATAATAACTTCATCGTTACTTTCCGGCGCAATATAAATTTCATCAAATCGGTTAAATTTTATTATTAGGCCATTTTTCGCCAAAGCTGGTTTAATTCCACTCCACATGGTTTTTCCTTTAATGATCTCTCGGATTTCACTTATATCAACTTCCCCTCTTAAAAATCCTGATTTATATTTCAGTTTCTGATTTTCTATTTTGTAAAATGTATCAAGATAAATCCACAATAACAAAGCAATTGGACTCAGTAACAGCATGGAAGTAAATGGCTTTTCTTTTAAAGGTTCTTGTTTAAAAAAGAAAATAATACACGTTAAAATAAAAAATCCAACTAGTAAATAATTAATCGGGCCTTTCCTATTCGCTTTATAAGTTTTCATTTTGATATTATTTATTCAAACTTGCTTACAACTGTTAAGTAACCTATAATTTATCTGTACCTTTTAATAATTTAAAAACTATCTGGCACCATATTAAAAGCTAGATCAGGAGCGTAGCTGGTTGGTATTTGCCTCGTCCCAGCGCATCCGGTACGCATTCATGGCGGTAATGCCCAGCTTTTTCAATAGGCGGTAATTAACCAGAGCGCCCACCGGCGCGCCAATAACCGGAATGAGTTGCGCCATTTTCGCCAGATCAATGTAGTCGCGGTATTCCTGCTGAAACGTTTGCCAATCGAACTGGTGAATGTCTTCGGGCAGGTGTTGCTTTTGCTCTTCCCAATTTACCATTTGCAAATAAACCTGTCGGCGTTGCGCGTGGCTACTAAAAGCCAACTGGAAAATATGCAGCAAATAAATCCGTTCACGGTAATCATCTACGGCATAACCATACAATGCCGCAATATCAAATAGCATTTTCAACTTTAAACTCAATAGTAACGGAAAGTCGGCTAAGCCCAACAGAAAACCGCCTGCCCCGGTAACGCCCCCTTCGGCTGCGGCTGCATTTCTGTAAAAGGCAATGCGCTCTAAAACCATAGCTTCCTGCGCCGGCAAGGGTACATCAATCAGCGGTTTACGAGTAGTCAGATTAGCGCCAAACAACATAGCACGGATCATTTGCTTGATGGTAGTGGTAATAGCCAAGTGTACTTTATCCGGAATGTAGCTGTTTATTTTTTGCTGCATTTTCCGGGACAGCTTATTGGTGAAGGACGGTGCCTGCACCATCTGGTGCTGCCAGATTCTAAGTTCCTGCAGCATATTTTCTTCGTAGCTCGGCATACCGGTTGGTTATAACTAATTTAAATTTACTATTTTAGGCGCCAACAAGTTATAGCGCGCTTTAAACAGGTGTAAAGTAAACAAAAACCATGGAAAAAATTTGTTGGGGAATAATTGGGTGCGGCGACGTAACCGAAGTAAAAAGCGGACCGGCCTTTTCGAAAGTGCCGCATTCGCAATTGGTAGCCGTGATGCGGCGCAACGCCGAAAAAGCCGCTGATTACGCGCGGCGGCACGAGGTGCCTCGCTGGTATGCCCATGCCGATGCCCTGATACATGACTCCGAAGTTGATGCGGTTTATATTGCTACTCCTCCCGATTCCCATGCTGATTATACTCTGCAGGTAGCCGCCGCCGGTAAACCGGTGTACGTAGAAAAGCCCATGGCCCGTTCGTGGGCCGAGTGTCAGGCTATGCTGGCGGCTTGTGAAAAAGCCCAGGTACCGCTCTTTGTGGCCTATTATCGCCGGAGTCAACCTATATTTAAAAAGATAAAAGAATTGCTGGATAACGGGGCTATTGGTACGGTGCGGCTGGTGAATATGCGATTATACCATCCGGCTGCACCGGATTTGCAGGCAGGCAATTTGCCCTGGCGGGTGCAACCGGAAATAGCGGGTGGCGGTTTGTTTTTTGATTTGGCTTCGCACCAGTTAGATTTACTAGATTTTTTTCTCGGTCCAATTACCAACGTGCAGGGCCAGGCGGCTAATCAGGCCCATTTATATCCGGCCGAAGATATTGTTGCTGCCCATTATACTTTTGCATCCGGCGTTTTGGGTGCCGGATTGTGGTGTTTTACGGTAGGCGAAAGTGCCCGCACCGATCGTACAGAAATAGTAGGTAGTAGCGGTCGGCTGGTTTTCTCAACTTTCGGAAACGACGAAATAGAACTGGAGAATGAAGCTGGCCGGCAAGTATTTAAAATCCCGTATCCGCAACATGTGCAGCAACCTTTAATTTCGGATATCGTGCAGGAACTCCGGGGAGTGGGTACTTCCCCGAGCAACGGAAAATCAGCGGCTCGCACGGCCTGGGTAATGGATCAGATTTTAGGAAGGTAAGGATAAGTAAATGCTAGAATTAGAAGTAATTAACTGAGTTAATCTCTGGAATTTATTTAAGATTAAATGTATTAGCAGCGAAATTTTTTAATACGTAGTTATTATTTTTCAATTGATTATTAAACTTAAGCTGGAAGGCAGGTTTACTAAAGAAAAGTTTGTATTAGTAATGTATTTTTCAGATTAATGTATTTTCCTGTGCTTTAAGCTTTTCTAACATGTTAGTTTTCGTCTCGCCGGCTAGACCCTACTTTTCTCCTTAATTAGACAAACCACCCCTGCCCCTCCTTGAAAAAAGGAGGGGAGTTGCAAAAGAATCAAGACCCTTCAAACTCGCTGACCGCTCGAACAGGGAAGTGTCATTAGTGCATTCGCTAAGGCTTTTCTGTTTAGAAAAAAGAGTAATATATGTACTCGCGTGAATTTAAGCTTAAGCAACAGCCGTAACTCGGAGGAAACTTCATCAGTTTGGTTAGCGAGGGCCTGCTAGGATTCCGGTGCCGTAGGCATTCGCAGGCGGAGCCGGAGAAAGGAATCGTAGCTAGACCGAGTAACCAAACGGGGCCATGCGGCCTTGAGCTAACTTAGGCTGTAAAATACAGATAGCACCAAAGCCTTGAAAGATGGAATCTTTCAAAAGCTAAGGGAAAAAGAAAATTAAATTTAATAAACTAATCAAATATTTTTCAGATTTGTTTCTTGATTTACCTACCTTATTAAAATTATAGCCGTAACTTAATACAGGTTGAACTAGTTATTAAATTCCTGTACCCGGGCGTGTCTTCTTAAAAATAACTAACCTTTATTTGTGCTAATAAACTAAGTAACAGCAGGTAAAAAGTACAACAGGTATAATTTTTGCTTAGGTTAAGAAAATTTATATAGATAAAGCAACCAAAGTTACTGATTAAGGATCTTCTAAGGAGAAAGGCCAGGTAACTTTAACTATTCACTGACTCTAACCATGAAAAAGATTTACACAATCTATACATATATTTTAATACCGTTCCTGCTACTAATATTAACTTCCTGCGGGGAACCCGAAGACATTGTAGCACCCCAGGCAACTTGCGATACCATGGCTACCGTGCAGAACGAATTAGGTAGTGGCATTCGGCTGGTTCTGGAAGACGGACGTATTTTATCCCCAACGAATGCTAAAATTATAATAGCCAGCAAAGGGGAAGTTGATTTAGAAATTGGCGGTTTCCCGGTAAAAGAAGGTCAGCAAATAATTATAGGCTACGCACTGGCCGCCGGTAACCTATCGGCTGATAATACAAAAAGCGAAAAGAAAATTGAGGTGAATTGTATTGTAGGCGTAATCCCCAAGGCACCTTAATAGGTCCTGTTTTTATCTTGTTTTAAAAGTCTTTGGTATAAACTGAAGACTTTTTTTGGTTAGGGAAAAAAGTAAATAAGATGGGGTTTAATATACTAGAACAAAGATATATAGCGTTGAAAAATATGTCCCGAAATAGAGGATATAAACGGAGTTTGGCACTCATGTTGCTATTATACAAATATAAAAATCAGCACAAAATTGCGTACGTTAAACGGCTGATTTTGTTTGAAAAAGAAATAGATACAGATAGCATAACAGGATATAAAATTATGAAAAAAGCGATAAAACAAGGGGTAGCCTGGTTGGTATTGGCAGTTTCGATGTTGCAGATGCCAGTTATTGCTGTACAGGCCGCGCCAGCTCCGGTTGCCTCTAAGCTTAGTGCTGTTGCCGTTCCGGGGGCACGGGATATCATAACCGAAATTATTGATGTGGTTGGTTTAAAGCCCCGGTTCGAAGTGCGGGAAGGCAATGTAGACAATGCAGCAGCAGTTATTTATAACGGCCAAAGGTATATTTTATACAACCGGCAATTTGTGGCGCAGGTGAATAATGCCGCTAAAACCGATTGGGCAGCCGTTAGTATTCTGGCGCACGAAATTGGCCACCACTTAAACGGTCATACATTATCTAGAAA
>Ga0210040_10004459_pt1 | contig 18286 bp, 9 predicted proteins | sample CryGeyCG12114_NA_FD_185462 | JGI IMG/M metagenome (GOLD analysis project Ga0210040, IMG submission 185462) | Groundwater microbial communities from aquifer - Crystal Geyser CG19_WC_8/21/14_NA (SPAdes) (version 2) | ecosystem: Environmental > Aquatic > Deep subsurface > Groundwater | place: USA...
ACCGGTTCGGTAACCGCCGACCCCAGGCACCCAAGCTGCCCCAGGCCGCCTGGATCAACCAGCCATCACCGGAGGCCCTCATACAGACCGCGTAACGAGACGTGTCTCAGACTGCTTGACATCTACCGGCGGGGCGACGGTGCGTCACTCCGCCCAGAAAGACTCGGGGCGCCATTGCGGCCAGAAACGGCCGCCTCTTGCTCAGACCTAGCCCGCTCACCGCTTGCGGGTGCCGTCACTTTAGCCTGGGTAGCAGCCTCGTCAGGCGTCCGGCGCAGTGCTCAACGGTGCTCGGAGAATGGCTGGGACCACCTACCGCCCGCGGCTCTGTCCGCGACGGGATCGTAGTCGTACCGCGTGCACTCCAACCGCCTCGGTGGTGAGGTCGTCCATGGCGACGACGGGGAACGGGCTCTCCGTCACCAGAGGTGTGATCAGCGGCTCGCTGGTCACAACGGCGCCGAGCACCTTGATCCGAGTGCTTGCGGGGAGGCCCAGGTCGGCGGCGACGATGACGATGTTGTCGCGGAGCCAGTCGATCCGTCGCGAGTGAAGTTCAACAGTCGATCTCTTGCCGTTCTTTCCGGTGAAGAGCTTCTCGACCTCGTTGGCGATCTCGACCGGCGTGCGGGCAATCTCGAAGTCCTTGGCTTCAACGGCGACGATAGTGTTGCTGGCCTCATGGAACGCGAAGACGTCGATGTCGCCGATGTCGTTGCCGTCCGGGTCGGCTACTCGCTTCTTTCCGAACTTTTTCACCGAGAGACGGGTGGTGAAACTGAGACGATCGAGCTTACGGGCGACCTGTTGCGCGAATTGGTCGTTGACCCGGCGTCTGCTCTGGGAGATGAACTTAATCATCTCGTCCGTCTCGGCCCGTCCCTGGAGCCGGCCCGAGAGAAGGTTGTCGACCCAGTACGGTCCAAGTCGGTAGAGGGTTCGGAAGCCGAAGACGAGGTCTGATCCTTGCTGAACGACGGGTCTCCGGACGTACGACATGTCTCGGTTGAAGCGCCACGGCACCGCGTCGTATCTGATCGACATGAACGACGCCCTAGGGACGAGCGTGATCTTTCCGAGAACTCGCTCCACGGTCTCTGTGGTCAAACCCCTGCCGCTCGAGATCTCGGCGATGGCAAGCGTGCGGTCGACGCGATTCACCTGGTCGGCGGCCCCGAGATCCAGCAGACCCCCACATACCTCGCGCAGCTCGTCGAAGGTGAATCCGAATTCAGCACGCGTTGCCTCGGCGCTCGTTGCTAGGAACTCGGCGAAATCGAACGGATCCGATTCGTCAGCCGAGTCATCAACCGAGTGGTCGGCTCGGGCCTCCCGGAGTGATCGGGAGCCAGAGTTCGCGGCGTACGTTTCCATCGCCTCGTGAACCGGGTGGTCCCGCTCTACTCCGAGGCGCCCCGACTCGAGGATGGACACCTCGAAGTCCGCCAGGCGGTGGTGGAGGAAGTCCGAAGCGGTTCCTCGTTCGGCGATCTCCGTCGCGATGCTGAGCAGTCCGTAGTAGTCGCGCGTCTGGACTTGTTCGGTGCCGGTCGGCGGACGCGCTGCGACGTACTCGATCAGGAACCGGTTCGCACGCTGCGCAGAAGCACTCGTCTTGCGCTCCTCAACGAGATCGGTGGCCGCCTCAGAGTTCTCTCCGAAGCACGCGATTCGCGCCCGAAGCATGATGCCGAGGAATTTGGCATTGTGGAGGAGCGACTCGTTCTGCGCGATCAGGTACTCGAGAAGCCCACGAGGCTCGTAGACAACGATCTCGCTTTCGAGACGCTCGAAGAGGTACTTGACGGCGGCATTAAGGGCAGCGACGCGGTCGTTCCCGTCGAAATGGCCCGTTGGGAAGTTGCCGCCCGACGGCGAGCGGAGCCAGTCGCCGAGGTCATCGAGCAGCTGCGCGGTGACCTGGGCGTGTCCTGTCAGCGGGCGAGGCAGATCCTTCGCCCACATGTCAGGCGCTTGGCCTTGGTCGAAGGCGTTGAGCATGCGCTTGGAACCGGTGGGCGCGACCCGATCCAGCACTCCTGGTAGATCGGCAACCGCTACAGCGAACAGGCTTTTCAGCAACGCCGAGACCAGCTCGCGCTCGGCAAGGTTGTCTCCGTCCTGTAAGAGAGCAACGAACGTCTCGGTGATCTCGAAGTTGAAACCACTTGTGCGAGGGGAGGCGCGCACCGCAGGGTCAGACTGCGACCAACCGCTCGGCCTGCGCCACGACTCGGGCGAGGAAAGTTTGAGTACGAGTTCAACGGTTGGATCGGTCGGTACGACGCCGACGCGGTTTGAGCATTCCCAAACCCAGTAGGCAGCGCACTCTATGAGATCGGCCTCGACACCTATCGGTCCGTCGTCGTCTAGGTCGACGGTGATGAAGACACTGCTGGCGGTCAGCTCGACCACATAACCTCGGTAGGGGCTGCGCGGGTCGACCACGTAGATGCCAGGGCCATCAGTTCGATATCGGCGCCAAGCAGGGACGATAATATGAAGGTCAACCGGCGGCACGACTCCGTGCATATCGGTCTCGAGTTGGTACTTGGCACGAGGCGCAAGCGCCTCTCCGGTCTGAAACACCGTGAAGCTCGGCTGCGGCCCGTCCGAGAGGTAGAACGACTTCTCAGATTCCTCGTAGACGCTGAACTCGTCGAGGATGTCGGTGACAAGTGCATCTCCGGGGCGCCTGTCCTGCGCCTCGGCGAAGAGGAGCAGGCCCAGAGGCCCGTCAGGCTCGTGATGAAGCATGACCTCGAGGTCGTCTGACCTAATGATGAGCATCGGGTCGGCGTCCTTGATGTTAGGGACGCCCCAAAATGCGCTTCCGCCCGGGTTGTCGCTGACGACAAGGTGCAGGAGGGTCGAGGCGCTCGAGTACGTGCGGCGCTCCTCGGGCTCCATGAGGAGGGCAAGGCGCGCCAGCACTGCCTGGGTGTCGTGCATGTGCCCCCAGATGTTGGTATCCCAGTTAGTCAGCGGGTCGGTTGCGAGCACGACATGAAGGTCGCGACTGTCGTCGATGGGCAACAGGTACCTGGTGACCAGGGCGTCCTCTTCGAGAAGGATCGCGGTCCTTTCGGGGTCGAGCAGGCGCATGACGCGATAGAGCGAGGCGGTTCGCCACCTCCGCCCCAGCTCCTCGAGCTGGCCGGCCTGCTTCGCGAATCGCAAGAAGTGAAAGCGCATCGTCACGAGCAGATCGAGGGGGAGCACCACCTGGTATCCATCGTCGAGACGGAGAAACGGATACATGTGGAGACGGTCATCTGTGATGTCGTCGCCACAGGGTTCGGCGAGGGTTCCCGGATCGAGCGCGAAGGTGTCGATGACCATTCGGAGCCACGGGTCGTACGAGTCGAGGTCGTCGCTCGAGATGAACGCGGCAGAAGCGAGCTCTATCAGTCTCGCCGCTCCGGGAACGTCGACGGGCGTCCGAGCAGAGCCCCGCGCCAGTGTGCCGCGCTGTAGGCCGGCCCGCCTCAGCACCAGGTCGCTGACGATGAGCAAGCTGTGAACCAGTCGGAATGCTGGTTGGTAGAGGTCGTTGTCCATCCAACGCTCACGGAGCATCGCGTCGATGAGGTTCTTGACGTCAGCCGCTGTGTGGTCCCCACTGCCCGACGAGACAAGGTATGGGCCGCCGGCGAAATCGATGCTCTGCACAAGGACTTCGGAGTAGGGGTCTTCTTGTCGAAGGACGTCAGGACCCCCGACGTCGTCGATCTTCAGCAGCGCGCGGATAGCACTGGAACTTGCGGCGGAAATTTTCCGGTCCTCAAGCGCCATGCCGAGAGCCGCCATCCGGTGCAGGCGTAGGTGTTTCGACGCGTTCTCCGGGAGCAGCATCAAGGCGGACGCCGCAGCAACTACGGATGGCCCATCGACGGTGCGCGGGACATTGTTGGTGCGGATGCCGGCCATGGTGGGATTTTCGCAGGCGGTGCCGACAGACCCGAGTCGCCACCATCCGGCCAATGAAGACGAGTCCCTCGTCGAGAATGTGGCGCGATAGGAGGGAGAGGATTCAGTTCCGGGTCGGGGGGTGTCTTGTCAGAGCGACGGCGGCGGTTCGCGCGGGTCGTTCGGCTCCGGTGAACGGATCATGGACGACTACATCTGGGTTGGTAGTGATGAGAGTGTCCCGCACTACGGTCGCGGTGCTCTCGTCGAGCAGTGCGGCACGGTCGAGAACGGTTGCCAAGAGATAGCACCGTTGCGTGTCGATCGCCTGGTCGCGGGTATGGCCGGGCTCGGTTGTCGGCGCCCAGATCGGGGTGCTTGTGTCCGCTGAATCTGGGTTCTGGATCGCGGATCGAAGCACGGTTGCCGCGTCCGGGTCGTGGCGGAGTCGGCGCAGCAGCGGCCCTGTCAACAGGGGGAAGAGGTCGGCGGCGTCCCGGATCATGATCTGGTGGTGTGCTCGTTCGACGATCGCGGGAAGGACGTCGGGCGGAGAGGACCGGACGGCTACGGCGAGCGTATCGATCCATTCGCGGCGATCCCGGGGATCGTGGGCGCGGAACCAGGCCTCCAGGTCGGCGAACATCGCGCGACTGCGCTCGTCGATGGGGAACAGTTCGCAGAACAACGCCCGCAGTTCCGGGTTGCCATCAAAACCTGGCTGCTGCGTGATTGCGTTGCGGAGCGCGTCGCTGGGGATCTTCCACGCGTCTGGATCGACCAGCAGGTCGTAGACCTCGTCCGTCTCCCCCCGACTCGAGGTGTAAGAGCGAGCGCGGGTCAGGCAGGCGACGAAGAGATCAAGATCGCGGCGACCACGGCGATGCGACCAGAGCAGATACTCGGCGCTGTTGCGGAACTGAGGGTTCGCGTCTGCCTCCGTGCGAATGAGTTCGCCGACGGAGGGGTGTGGTGACGAGCTGGTGCCGAGCTGGCCCAGTACGGCGGCTCGAGCGTTTTCGCGTGCGTCCCGTGCGTCCCGTGCGTTGGAGGCGGATAGCAGAGTGAAGATGTCGTTGCCGAAGTGGGTGGCTACTTCGTCCCAATTGGCGTTGAGCAGGTCGACCAGTTCCCGGTCGACGCCTCCGAAGAGGTGGCGAAGGTGCACGCCCGGTCGGGTGGGTTCCCCGACTGTCTCCAGGAGCCCGTCATGCAGCCCGAGGTCGCCCAGCAGCAGCATACCGACCCACCCGGTCTGCCGGCGGTCTTCCAGATCCGGACCGTATCCGCAGAGTTCAGCTCGCACCTGTGCGCGGAGCCAGCCGGTGGCCTCCTGGGTCTGTGTGTGCTGGGCGGTCGGTGAGATCCTGTACCGCTCGACGCGACGGATCAGTCCGGTCAGGGCGGTGCGCTGCACCCAGACGTCCGGGTCCTGGTTCCAGTTCCCGAGCAAGCGGAAATCGCGGAGGGTGGCCGGAGTCAGATCGGAGCGGGTCAGGGCATCTACGAGCACCTCCCGCAGCTGCGGTGGCAGGTAGGCGAGCTGATCGAGAACGGCATCCATCATCATGTTCGCGGTGGCGTCGCCGCGGTGGCCGTACGCGCGCACGATCGCCGGGGGTGCCGGGTCGTGCACGCCGCTAGTGATGTATCGGGGCCGCTGCAGCGCCTGCAGCGCGAACGCGACGACCGCCTCATGTGCCGGCCACGCGGAGATGATCGAGTCCACATGCCATGTGAGTTGGCTTGTCCCCACCGCTGTGCAGCGTCTCGCAAGTTCGTCTGGATCGTGCTCGCGCAGGATGGCGGCGAACTCAGGATCTTCTGGTGTGTTTTCGAACCGGGCCCAAGCATCGGCCACGGCCATCGCCACCACGACTCGCGCTTCTCCATTACCTTCGTCTGCGGGGGACCTCAGCAAGGCCACGAGGACCCGGAACCCCTCCGCGACACCGAGTGCCTCCAGCGCGAGTGGAGCGAGCGGCGCGGCCGAGTCGAGCCCATGTAGTCGCTCCTCGAACACCGCGCGCACCTCACGACGGTCCCCGAATCGCCGCAGAAGCAATGCCCCGACCCGGACGGGACGCCATGAGTCCATGGCAGGCAGGAGAATGTCGAGCGCTTCGTCGTCCGGCAACAATTCGGAGAGGGCGATGACGCCGTCCTTGAACGGGAGTTTCGAGGCGTCTTCCCGGATGGTTGCCGCGGCGCTGTGCGCGAAAGCAGGGTCGGCGCGCCACGACTCAGGGATGAGGTCAAGATTGTGAAGCAAAAGTCCGTTGCGGTCGGGGTGTTCCAACTCGCCGGCTACCCAGTTCTTGATCGCGTCGTCGTCGCTGAACGTGGTGCACGCCAACAGCCAGGCAATTGAGCGGTCCCCGCCGTTCCTGCCATTGTCAGAAAGGGTCTCAAGCACGAACCGCACAGCATCGTTCTGCCCGGAAACCGCATGCTGGACAAATGGGATGGCGAGATCCTTCCAATGCTCCCGCGGCCGCAGGCCCTCAAGCCGCAGGAACCCTCCGAACCACTGCTTATCCGCAGCAGACAGGTGATCGAACTGTCCATCCGCGGCTTCCCGCATCAGGTGGAGGGCACAGACTCGCAATTCCGGGGTGATTTGCGCCCTCGCCCACTCCAGAAGTGCGGGCAGCTCGGGCCAGTCTGGCCAACCTGTTCCAAGGCACAGCAGCGCGAACGCCTGGTCGATGGCATTCGCACCCTCACGGACGCTCGTCTCGATGCAGGCACCGACCGCCTCGTCTCCGGCGTACCGGATGGCGATGGCATGGGCGGCGTTCAGCTGCACCGCCTCATCCTCGTGCCGTAGCCCCCACTTCAACGCCGGAAGGACCCGGGTCTCCGCGACCGAGGCGTCTCGAAGCATCCACAGTGGTGACGTTGGCTCCGGGTGGGCAGCGTTGAACCATCGCGAGAACGTTGTGAGCAGTAGCGGGCGGAGCGCGGCATGTTTCGTCATCGATACCAGCGAGGCGATCAGCCTGGTCCGGTGGGCGGTATCGACGTGCTCATCGACTCGATCAATGATCTCTTTCACCCACCGCGACTGCGCTTGTGCCGTAATCGCTACGTCGGCGGCGATGGCCTCGGCGACCAGCTCGTACCTATCCACCGGGTCCACATCGGGGTGCTCAATGAGCCTAGAGAGGAGGGACGCGTTGACGTGCGCGTTAACTTGCGCGGCGATACCGGCGATGAGCACATCTCGCCAGGTGGGGTCCCCGGTCCGCGCGGTTAGTGCAAACGCCTGCTCGTCGGGCGGGAGTGTGGCCATGTGCTCGCCCGCAAGCTGATCCAGCAGCACCCGATGCAAGAACCCGACCATGCCGACGCCTTGCGGGACGAGCAGACCATATTCGTCCTCCGCCTGCGACAGCACCGCCGTCGCGACCCGGGCCGCGTCGGCCGCCGGGTAAGCCAGACCGTCGTCGCGACGAAGCTCCTCTCGGAATCTCCGCTCCATCTCCTGCCGGGGCAGGATCGCCGAGCCGCCCTCAAGCCGGGTCTGGTAGGCGACTCCACGGAGCACCGTGAGCATGTCAACCGTGGAGAACTCGGAACCCGCTGCTGAGGAGGCGCGGCGTCGCATCTGTGGATGCTTGTCCACCAGAAGTTGGACAAGTGCGGAAAACAGCTGGAACCGTTGCGGAGGCAGCGATTCCCCCCGCCACGACCTCGCCAGCAGCCCGAGAAACAGTGGTGTACTCAGAAGCGGCCCCAACGCCGGCACCTGGCTCAGTTCGGCCAGGAACGACTCCGCGTGCGGGCCGGATGAAATCTCCTCATTGATCGTGTCGGACTCAAATAGCACCCGGGTGACCAGATCGACCTGTTGAGCGTGGGTGAGCGGTGCGAGGACCGCTTTGGCCCAGGGCTCTACCCAGTTCAGCCGGTCCACCGCGTACGGGCGTGCGGTGAGGATTGCGCCGATGCGGCGTTGGGACAGGAACGACTCGATCAGCCCAAGCGCGTACTCCGCGGATGCGGGGTCGTTCCACTCGTCGACGCCGTCGACAAGCAGGATCGCCCGTTCGTCATCGAGGGCTGGCTGCGTGAGATCCCAAGCCGATGGTCCACCGTGCTGGGTGACCCAGGCCTGAATGGCTGAGACAACCGAGTTGGTGGTGGATCCCTGGAGGTGACGGCACAGAAACCCAAACGGCAGCCACAACGGCAAATCGCCGCCGTGCGCCCGCTGCAACGCCGCGGACTGCGGTTCCGCGGCGAGGATGTCCGCAGCCGTGAACATCAAGAAGCTGGACTTGCCCGACCCGGGCGCGCCGACGAGCAGCTGGAGGCGCGCAGACTCGGTCCATACGTCGACAGGAGTGCGTGCCCGATCCGCATCCGCCGATCGGACCGGATCTTGTCGCGCAGGCCGGCGGATGCGGCGGCGCCTCATCCGGGGCGTTCCCGCGTACTCCTCCGGGGGCTGAACCAACATCGGTGGCTCCGACTGCTCCGGCTCCACTGTGGTTGCCCTGGCCCGTGTGTCCTCGGGCACCGGTTGCGTGTCGAGAATCAGGTACGGCAGACCCCGCACGTGCGCGCCGGTGACCGTCGGCGAGGCGCCCTGCGCCCTGAAGGCGGCCCGGTAGAGGCCTCCAAGGGCGGCGCGGGCTGCGCGCGCGCGATCAGGGGTGATCCGCCGAGAGAGCTCCGCGGCGCGGTCCTCACCGCAGAACGCGGCCACCCACGCCCGGCCGAAGAAGTCATCCACGAGGCGAGGGTGATCGCGGAGCCGGGAGGAGATCTCTTCCGCGCCCCACGGTTCGAACCCGATCCTCTTCTCGGCGAGGGTGTCATGCGCGTTCCTAACAGCGGCATCCAGCTTGGTATCGCGAAGCGAGGAACTTGTGGCGTAGTAGAACCGGGAGCAGCGGTCGGCCCACTCACCGGCAAGGAAGTCGGTGACCGCCGAGGTGATCGACGCGGGAGTTAGGCCCTTCACCCGGCGTGACTGGAGCGCCACGAAGCCTTTCCCCGCCTCGGCCCCAGCGCCCAGCGAAGGCGTTGTTCGCGCATACACATCGATCCCTGCCTGGGCTTGCCCGGGTAGCCCGAACAGGGTCGCGTGCTCAATGTGCGCTTCGGTTTCCAGGAGCCGAGTAAACAGGCGTTCCGCGTTCTCGGGGGTCAATTGGCCCACGGGAAGCAGCGCTGGCCTTGTCCGCATCGGAGGGGCCGGCCACCGCCCGTCCGGGATTGACCACAGCGTCGCCGGCAACTCGAGTGGCTTCGTCGTCACTCTGCCATCTTGTCGCTCACAACCGACAGACAAGACAGGCGGTCCCGACAAGGCCGCGTCGGCTCGACACGTGCGTCACTCCGCCGCTTATGACACGCCCGCTCATCCAGCCACGACTCGAGCGTTGCTGAAGAAGTCGCTTGGCATGAGCGTCGTCAGCCGCCAGGTGATGGCGATGGGCCGTTCGCCCGTGTGGCTCGCGTAAATCGCCGGCCCAAGGAACAGGTACGGCGCCGTGCCGAACTCGTCCTGCTTGTGCTGCCGGACGAAGAGCAGCACGGTGCTGGACCCCGACAGGTAGCGCTGGCCCGTCCGCGAAGCCACCGACGTCACCGACTGCGATTCCCAGTGGAACAGCGTCGGGCTGATCGGGTAGTCCTGGTACATCGTGGTGGGGGAGTAGTCGGCTTCCGACTTCGTCAGCGTGACGAAGAAGGCGTCGACGTTGCGCTCGGGCACCCAGAGCACGCCCTCCCGAAACGAGTTGGGCTTGCGCTCGAGGCTGGCGTAGTCGAGTGCGGCGAGCACCTCCTCCCGTTGGTACCTCGCGTGCACCCGCAGCGGCACGTCGGCAAGCGCACCTTTGAATGGAGCGGTGACGTGGCGGGCGTCGTCGAAGGCCAGGTCGACGACGGAGGCCAACTCGTCGCGAGTGGCCGACTCGCGGGCGAGGACAGCAAAGCCCTCGTCGTACGACGCATGCCCACCCCCGTCCGGCCACAACGAGAAGAACAGCATGCGAGCCATTCGCTGCTCGGCCGGGGACATCTCGGCGTACGGAGCGGCTGAGTCCGCCAGCAGGTCGGCGTACGACCGAGCGCGCTGCGCGTCGTCGACGTGCGTGACTGCCCGCACCCGTCGTAGCAGGCGGTCCTCGAGGTCCGTGCCCGCTCGCGTCGGCAGGCCGGCGTCTCGCCGCAGCTGGGTCCAGGAGCGAGTCCCACGGCGGAGGACGTCGGACAGCTCGAGGCCCGACTCGTCGAGAAAGGTGGGGAGGTCGTGGTCGCCGTACGACCGCAGCTCTGCCACCATCTGCGGCCACCGGTTGGCGATCTGGGAGCGCACGTTCTCCAGCACGATGGCCTGGGCCTGGTCGTCCATGACGATCTGGCACCCGGACGGCAGGAACGGGAAGCCTCGCTCCAAGGCGCGCTCGAGTCCGCGTCGCGTCTGACCGGTCAGCGCCCGCAGCTTGGTGTCGAAGCGGAACTCCTTGCGGTGGTGGCCGACGAAGTCGAGCACCGTCAGCACCGGCTTGTCGATGGTGCGTCGCAGCCCCCGGCCCAGCTGTTGCAAGAAGACCGTCGCGCTCTCGGTGGGTCGCAGGAAGAGCACGGTGTCGACGTCCGGCAGGTCGAGGCCCTCGTTGTAGAGGTCAGCGGCGAAGAGCACGTTGACGCGGCGCTCACACAGGTCGAGCAGGGCCTGCGCGCGTTCGGCCGTCGGTGTGTCGCCGCTGACCGCGAGTGCTGGTATCCCCGCTTCCCGGAAGCGAGCCGCCATGTAGGTGGCGTGCGCGACGCTGACGCAGAAGCCAAGCGCTCGCATGCCGCCCGGGTCGACGATCTTGTCGCGGACCTGCGCAAGCACGACGGCCACCCGAGCGTCGTTCCCGGTGTAGAGGCCCTCCAGCTGGTGCTCGTCGTAGCGGCCACGCGACCAGGTGACGCCTCGGAGATCGGTGCCGTCTGCGATGCCGAAGTAGTGGAAGGGACACAGCAGGTCCGCCTCCAGCGCGTCCCACAAGCGCAGCTGCGCGGCGGTGCGCCCGCCGAAGAGGTCGACCACGGTGCTGCCGTCGGTGCGCTCGGGGGTCGCGGTGAGCCCCAGCAGCTCTCGCGGCTGGAGGTGGTCGAGCAGCCTCCGGTACGTCGCCGCAGCGGCGTGGTGGAACTCGTCGACGACCACGATGTCGAAGGCATCGGGTGGCAGGGTGGCCACGCCGTAGGCGGTGAGCGACTGGACGCTGGCGAACACGTGCCGCCAGCGCTCCGGTCGAGCGCCTCCGACGTACAGCTCGCCGAAGGTAGGGTCAGTCAGCACTTCGCGATAGGTCCGAAGCGATTGCTCGAGGATCTCGCTGCGGTGTGCGACGAACAGCAGCGATGGCCGCTCGCGGCTCTCGGAGTCGCACAGTCTGCGGTAGTCGAGGGCTGCCACCACGGTCTTGCCCGTGCCGGTGGCGGCCACGACGAGGTTCCGGTGCCGGTCGTGCACGGTCCGTTCGACGTCCAGTGCATCCAGGATCTGCTGCTGGTGCGGGTAGGGCCGCACCTCGAGGTTCGACAGGCTGATGGTGACCCGGTCGTGCGTCCGGCTCCCCGACGCTTCCGCGAGTGCGTCGTCGAGGCGGTCGCGGTCGTGCTCGGGGTCGTAGGACTCGAACGAGGCGTCGTTCCAGTAGGTGTCGAAGGTGGCCCGGAACTTTTCCAGCAGTGTCGGGGTCCCGACGCGGGAGAGGCGCACGTTCCACTCCACGCCTTCCAGCAGTGCTGCGCGCGACAAGTTGGACGAACCGACGTACGCCGTGTCGAAGCCCGTAGAGCGGCGGAACAGCCAGGCCTTGGCGTGCAACCGGGTGCGCTGGGCGTCGTACTGGACCTTGACCTCGGCGCCAAACTCGCGCACCAACCGGTCGAGAGCTTGGCGCTCGGTGGCCCCCATGTACGTCGTGGTGATCACGCGGAGCGGTCCGTTGCGCTCACGCATCCGTCGCAGCTCCGGCTCGAGAATGCGCAGGCCGTACCACTTGACGAAGGCGCAGAGCAGGTCGACCTCGTCACTGGTGTCGATCTCCGCCCTCAGCTCGGCGCCGAGACTCGGCTCGTCACGACTGTTCGTGAGCAGGGCTGCATCCGACAGCGGTGTGCTGGGCCGGGTGCCGGCCGTCGTCGCTCCCAGCACGCTGTCCGAGGTGAGTGCCAGCAGTTGCTGCGTCGCCGCAGGCAGTCCCGAGGTCTCGTCCCGAAGGTTGCCCAGCAGGCCGTTCACCAGCTCGACGCGCTTCGACGGCGAACTGGTCGCGCGCAGGACGCGGAGAACGCTCTCGTGCACGTGTCGTGCCAGGACGTGAGGTTGGTCGGCGTCGTCGACCTCGCCTACCTGCTCGCGCAGCCCCTCCGTCGCGTCCAGCTGCCGGCGCACATCGTTGGTGACCAGCAGCTCGTAGATGCCTTCGTGCACGTCGCCCCCTTGTCGGCGATCAGCTTGGCATCCCCGAGCTCCACTGACCCCGCTTCCCCATGGTCAGCACCGACATGTTCGGTCTGGCCAGCCGGTCCGCGAAACGTCTGACAGGCAGCGGCTCGGTCGTAACAATGTGTTGCAACACCAACGACATACGGGGGAACCATGAAGCGTGTCATCTCATCCGCGTCCGCTGCACTCCTGACGACCGGTCTGCTGTTTGCCGCGGCGACGGCACCCGCTGACGCCAGCGCCAGGACGTTCAAGAACTGCACGGCCATGCACAAGACCTACAAGCACGGTGTGGGCAAGAGCGGGGCGCACGACCACACCAGTGGGACGCCGGTCACCAATTTCAAGCGCAGCAATGCGCTGTACCGCGCCAACAAGAAGAGCGACCGCGACCATGACGGGATCGCCTGCGAGACGCGGTGACTGCCTCGAGGAGCCGGGAGGAGTTGAGGGGAACACCAGGCTCGGGCCGCTCGCCGCATAGGGTGCGGACATGTCGTTGGAGTTGGTTCTCGACGCCCTGAGAGCGATGGTCGAGGAACGGGAGTGGGGGCAGTTCCACAGCCCGGCCAACTTGGCGAAGTCGATCTCGATCGAGGCAGCAGAGCTCCTCGAGTGCTTTCAATGGTCGGAGTCTGCCGATTCCTTGCGGGTTCAGGACGAGCTCGCCGACGTCCTCACCTACTGTCTGCTGCTGACGGACAAGTTGGGGCTTCGGGTGGACGACATCGTGCTCACGAAGCTGGAGAAGACGGGGGAGAAGTACCCCGTCGAGCGATCGCGCGGGCGGAGCGCCAGGTATGACCAGCTACCGGATTGAGAAGGGGCCGTTCACGGCCACCCAGATCGACGCGTGGTCGAAGCTCGACCCGCGATTCCGCAACTGGCCCGTGGTCTACGCGTTGGACGGCGAGGATCGCATCTACGTCGGCGAGTCCATGGGTGTGGCGACGCGGTTCCGGCAGCACCTGGCGACGGACAAGCGACTCCTGAGAGGCGCCCGGGTGGTCGTCGACCCGACGTTCAACAAGTCGGTCTGCCTGGACCTCGAGGCATTCCTCATCCAGCGACTCTCGGGCGACGGCACCTACCAGGTGATGAACCGCAACGTCGGCATCACCGACCGCGACTACTACGGCCGGCAGGGATACCGAGAGGTCTTCACCGACATTTTCGAAGAGCTGCGTCGCGATGGCCTCTTCAGCCATTCGCTGCCCGAGATCGAGAACTCGGATCTGTTCAAGCTGTCCCCGTTCAAGGCGCTGACGGATGACCAGGAGGTGGTGGTCCTCGATGTCCTCGAGGGCCTGTTCGCCGACATCGAGGCCGGATCATCCAGCCGTGTCGTGGTGCAGGGTGAACCGGGCACGGGCAAGACCGTCGTCGCCGTCTACCTGATGAAGCTGCTCAGCGACGTGAAGGCGTGGGACGCCTCCCAGCAGGTCGAGACCGAGTCGCCACTCGCCGAGTTCTTCCTCGAGGGTTACCCCGAGCTCCTGCGGGACTTCCGCCTCGGTTTCGTCGTACCGCAGATGTCGCTCCGCAAAACCGTGCAGCGAGTCTTCAAGCGGACGCCCGGTTTGCAGCCGTCCATGGTCATGTCACCCTTCGAGCTCGGCGGCCACATGGAAAGGTTCGACCTCCTGGTCGTCGACGAGGCACACCGTCTGCGTCGAAGCGGAAACCAGGCCGCCGGCCCACTGCACAAGAAGTTCTCGAACATCAACGTGGAGCTGTTCGGCACCGACGACCCCGACCTGACACAGCTCGACTGGATCCAGGCGAAGAGCACCCACCAGATCTACCTGTTGGACGTGGCCCAGAGCATCCACACCGGGGACGTGCCTGGACGCCTCCTCGAGCAGTTGACCGCTTCTTCCGACGAGCAGCACCGCTCCTACCGTCTCAGCTCACAGATGCGGGTCCAGGCCGGCGAGGACTACGTCGGCTACGCCAGGGCTGTGCTGACGGATGAACCGCCTGCCCCGAGCAGGTTCGTTGGTTACGACCTTCGATTCTTCGACGACATGGGGCAGATGCGCCAAACGATCCTGGACCGGAACAGCGAAGTGGGACTCGCCCGACTCGTCGCGGGCTTCGCCTGGCCGTGGACCAGCAAGAAGGACAAGGACGCCTACGACATCGTCATCGACGGCGTCGAGATGCGCTGGAACCGGACCGCTGAGGACTGGGTGAACTCGCCGACGTCGGTTGAGGAGGTGGGCGTCATCCACACGATCCAGGGCTACGACCTGAACTACGCGGGCGTGATCATCGGGCGTGACCTCCGCTTCGATCCTGAAAGTGGACGTCTGTCCTTCGACCGGGCTCAGTACTTCGACCCCAGCGCGGCGAAGAACATGCCGTCCCGAGGCATCACCTTCAGCGATGACGACATCCTGCGGTTGGTGCGGAACATCTATGCAGTGCTGTTGACCCGCGGGATCCTCGGCACGTACGTCTACGTCTGCGACGAGCCACTGCGGGAGCGACTGCGGCCCTACTTCGGTGGTGCTGCCCGAGTCTGAGCAGAGCCGATGTGTGCCTTGATCTCCCGCTTCGCCCACCTGGCCGACGACGACCGAAGTGCGATAGAAAAGGTGTCGGAGGTCACATGAGTCTCGGTTCAGACACCCCCCAAGCCCGCTGGCGCGCGCTCACGCCGTACGCCGTGGCCGCACTCATGGCGGTGGTCCTGGTCGTGGTCACCGTCTCGCGGGGAGGCCCGTCGGACGCGGCGCGGGACACGCTCGGCGGCAAGCAGCTGAAGATCATGGCGCCGGCCGACCCGGGCGGGGGCTGGGACGCCACGGCGCGGGCGATGCAGCAGGCGCTGGAGGGGATCGTCGGGCGCAGCGAGGTCTACAACGTCAGCGGCGCGGGCGGGACGATCGGGCTCAGCCAGTTCGCGAACTTCACCGGTCAGTCCAACCAGCTGATGGTGACCGGGCTGGTGATGGTGGGCGCGATCGCGGCCAACGACCCCAAGGTGACGTTGGCGAAGGTCACGCCGATCGCGGAGCTGGTCAACGAGGAGCAGCTGATCGCGGTGCCGACGGACTCGCCGATCCAGGACGTCGACGACCTGCGGGCCGCGATGGAGAAGGACATCTCCAAGGTCGCCTGGGCCGGCGGGTCCGCGGGCGGCGCCGAGCAGATCCTGGCCGGGCTGGTCGCCAAGGACCTGGGGGAGAAGCCGAAGGACGTCAACTACATCGCCCACTCCGGGGGCGGTGAGGCCATCGCCACCCTGCTCTCACGCAAGGACACCGTCGGCGTCTCCAGCGTCTCGGAGTTCCGCCCGCAGGTCGACGCCGGCAAGCTCCGGCCGATCGCCGTCGCCAGCGCCGAGCGCGTCGCCCAGCTGAAGGACGTGCCCACGCTGAAGGAGAGCGGCATCGACGTGGAGGTCACCAACTGGCGCGGGGTGGTCGCCCCTCCCGGCATCACCACCTCGCAGCGGCAGGGACTCGAGGACATCGTGAAGAAGATGACGAAGACGAAGGCCTGGGGCGAGACGTTGAAGCGCGAGGGGTGGGCGCCGGTGGTCAAGGTCGGCCCCGCCGCCGACCGGTTCTTCGCTTCGGAGACCACGCGGGTCACCGCGGTCGTCAAGGAGCTCGGGATCGGCAAGGTGGGCTGATGAGCGAGACACCCCACGGACGGCGTACGTCGCTCAACGTGCGCGGCGATCTGGTCGGGCACGACGAGGCCGAGGAGCTCGAGCTCGACGACGACCGCACCACCGCGCTGGCGACCACGGTGCTCGGAGGCGTGCTGCTGCTGCTGGGCATCGCCACGCTCACCCAAGCCTCGCGGCTCAGCAACAACGGCAACACCGTCGGGCCGGCCACCGCCCCCTGGGTCGTCGGCGCTCTGCTGCTGCTCGTCGGCGTGCTGATGGCGCTGCGCGGCCGTCGCGAGCTCGCGACGGCCGCTCGGGAGCACACGCCCGGCCACCAGACCGAGGTCCAGGACTGGAAGCGGCTCGGGATCCTGCTCGCCGCGCTGGTGGTGTTCGCGGTGGTCAACACCTACCTCGGCTACGTGCTGTCGGCCACCGTGCTGTTCGGGGTCACCGCGGTCGTGCTCGGGGCGGTCAGCCGGGGCAAGGCGTTCGCCTACGGATTCATCGTCGCGGCGGCGGTCTACCTGCTCTTCGACGTACTCATCGGGATCACGCTGCCGGCCGCGGTCTGGGGGTTCTGAGATGGACTCCTTCCACATGCTGATGACCGGGTTCGGCGACGCGCTGACCCCGGTCAACCTGCTGCTGGCCCTGGTCGGCGTGACGCTCGGGACGCTGGTCGGGGTGCTGCCCGGCATCGGTCCGGCGCTGACCGTGGCGCTGCTGCTGCCGATCACCTTCACCCTCGAGCCGACCGGGGCGCTGATCCTGTTCGCCGGGGTCTACTACGGCGGGATGTACGGCGGGTCCACGACCGCGATCCTGCTCAACACCCCGGGGGAGAGCGCCTCGATGGTGGCGGCGCTCGAGGGCAACAAGATGGCGCGCTCCGGGCGGGCCGCCTCCGCGCTCGCCACCGCCGCGATCGGCTCGTTCGTCGCCGGCACCATCGCCACGATCCTGCTGACCTTCCTCGCCCAGCCGCTGGCCGACGTCGCGGTGAAGTTCACCGCCGCCGACTACGCCGGGCTGATGGCGATCGCGTTCGTCACCGTCGCCACCCTGCTCGGCGCCTCGCCGCTCAAGGGTGTCGCCAGCCTGCTGATCGGGCTGACCATCGGCCTGGTCGGCATCGAGACCCAGAGCGGCCAGTCGCGGCTCACCTTCGGGATCCCGACGCTGCTCGACGGCATCGACGTGGTCATCGTCGTGGTCGCGTTGTTCGCGATCGGCGAGGTGTTCCAGCACGCGCTCAAGGGCGGCGGCGGGGGCACTGTCACGCCGCTGCGCGGGCGGGCCGTGATGACCCGGGAGGACTGGAAGCGGTCGTGGCCGGCGTGGTTGCGCGGCACCGCCTTCGGCTTCCCGATCGGCGCGCTGCCCGCCGGTGGCGCCGAGATCCCGACGTTCCTCTCCTACGCCACCGAGCGGCGGCTGTCGAAGCACCCGGAGGAGTTCGGGCACGGAGCCATCGAGGGCGTCGCCGGGCCGGAGGCGGCGAACAACGCCGCCGCTGCCGGCGTACTCGTGCCGCTGCTGACCATCGGGCTGCCGACCTCGGCGACCGCGGCCGTCATCCTGACCGCGTTCCAGTCCTACGGCCTGCAGCCCGGCCCGCAGCTGTTCAGCGAGTCCGGGCCGCTGGTCTACGCGCTGCTGGCCAGCCTCTACATCGGCAACACGATGCTGCTGGTGCTGAACCTGCCGATGGCCCGGGTGTGGGCCAAGCTGCTGCAGATCCCGGCCTACGGCATCTACGCCGCGATCATGGTCTTCGCGACGCTCGGCACCTTCGCGACCGGCGGCAGCCTGCCCGACCTGCTGGTGCTCTACGTGCTTGGGATGCTCGGCGTGCTGATGACGCTGGCCAAGGTCCCCGTGGCGCCGGCCGTGGTCGGGCTGATCCTCGGCCCGATGTTCGAGGAGCAGTCGCTGCGCGCGGTGCTGCTCGAGGGCGGCAGCCTCAGCGGGATGTTCGCCACGACGCTGAGCATCGTGCTGTGGGTGGTGGCGGCCCTGGCGCTCGTCGTACCGCTGTCGCTGGCCGTCGTACGCCGCGCGCGCTGAGGCGAGTCGCCGTGGCAACAAGCGGTTCGACCACGTCGAATAACCGTCGCCGACCTGGACCCGGTGACAGAGTTCTTCGTCGGCCTCGGCTGCGGCCCCCGGAGGGTGGCACCGCGCTCGAGCTGTCGACCTTCATCCCGTCCCGACCACGACCTGCCGGCGGTGGTGGGGCGGCTGGCCGCCGGTGGCTGCGGACTCGTCGGCGGGTTCGGGGA
>Ga0210040_10004460_pt1 | contig 18283 bp, 12 predicted proteins | sample CryGeyCG12114_NA_FD_185462 | JGI IMG/M metagenome (GOLD analysis project Ga0210040, IMG submission 185462) | Groundwater microbial communities from aquifer - Crystal Geyser CG19_WC_8/21/14_NA (SPAdes) (version 2) | ecosystem: Environmental > Aquatic > Deep subsurface > Groundwater | place: USA...
AATTTTATTTAGAATTAATCTAAATAGATCCAATAATTAGATATACATTTATCTAGAAATAAGCTACCAATGGTTTATAATAGCCTTATTTACAAATCTTAGTATTTGACATATTTTAAAATCAATAGGGCTTCAAATTTAAACTTTAAGTAAGTAGTAAGAAGATGAATTACTTATAAATAAGAAGATTAAATTAACTTAAGTAAAATAATACAGTAAGTATTATATTGCCATTAGCTGAATTAACTAATACATTGTTAATCAGATAATTCAAGTTAAAATATTCTTGTAAAAGCTATTTTCCTTCTCCTACCTCCTCCCATGGGAGACTTTTTGGCTGAACTACCTTTCTTTTCTCAACTAATTTTCTTTATAGTGTAATTAATCAGGATCTCTTTTAGTATATCTAAAAAAAATTACATTTTTAATATAATTTATATCTCTATAAACTTGAAAAGAAGATGAGAAATAACAGATGAGACTGAAAGCTAGATATTATCACATACCTACCAGATTACCTTAAATCGCTTAGATGCATAATCAGGTAATTACAAGTTTAAACTTACTACTAAATTAAAAGACCGGATTAGGTAATCCTGATCCGGTCTTTTAATATTGATGCAGCAACTATTATATTAGTTAGTAGTTCCTCCCCCGCCGGAGCCACTTTGCACATCATCGTTTTTGATACCCCGTTTTTTCCGGGCAATATCGCCCTCTAACTTACCAAAACGGTAATTCAGCGAAATCCCGATACGGCGGGCATAGTAGGCAGATTCCTGTAGCTGATAAAAGACCGGATCGTTGATTTCGTTGCGCCAAGGCCGGAACTTCTGGAACGGACTGCTAATGTTAATGCCAACGGTAGCTTTCTCCTTCTTCAGGAAAGTTTTATTAAGCGAGAAGCTGTTCCACATATAGCCGGCCGATGAACCTTGCAGTAAAACGCGAGGCGTGTTATAACCAATGTTGCCGCTAAAGCGCAAACTCTTGTTAAATTTATATCCCAAGTAGCCGAAGACATAAGCATTAATGCCGCTGTTCCGTTGCTCTCTTCCGTACAGGTTACCGGTTAGTTGCACGTAATTAGCCGTGGCATTCAGGTTAACATTCAGCTTTTTCGTAACAGGTACGTTCCCATTCAGCGATAAACCCAGGTTTTGGTTCCGGCCAATGTTGTCGTAAGTTGTATAAGATGTATCGCCGTTAGCCGATAAAAAAGTAAACTGCTGAATAGAAGAATTGGTAAAGTTGTAGAACAAACTGGTATTAATCGAGCTCCCTTTTACAAACATGCTGTAGGAAAGATCAAAGGCATGGCTGGTGGCCGGCCGGATATCCGGATTACCGTAAGATTGATTACGGGGATCGATCCGGTTTACAAAAGGATTAATGTACCACAACCCGGGCCGCTCAATGCGCTGGGTATACGACAACTTAGCCGTTTTCATGGGCTTAATGGTCCGGGAGAGAGCAATAGACGGAATCAGGTTAAAATAATCCTGGTTGGCCAGCGTCTCCGCGGACTCAAAATTAGCTTTTACTTTGGTTTCTTCTAAACGGGCACCTACCTGCAGGCCCCACTTATCTTTCTTGTACCGGAAAGAAGTATAAGCCGCATAAATATCCTGGCGGTAATCGAAGTTATTGCTTAACGATGGGTCCAGTTCGTATTCGTTTGTAGTTTCGTTCAGATAATTGTAATAATAATCGCTGCTGTTGAGGCGGGTAATGGTTTTAATACCCATTTCCGCTATTTGTTTACCAATGGGCTGCACGTAATCAAGCTGTACGGTATGCTCGCGCGCATTGCCATCGTTATAGCTATTACCGGGGAGAACATTGGTACTGGGTATACCTGTTATCTGACTAAAATAAAAATCGGAAAAGCTACTGTTGCCATTATTATTAAATTTATAAGATAAAGTAAATAACTGGTCTTTGTTTTTCCGGAAGCTGCGCTGATAATCTATCCCAATATCGTTGCCCTGCCACTGGCCATCGGAGGTGTTATAGCGGTTATAAGATTCGGTGAGGGCGCGGGTATCAGTAAAACGTTTTACTCCCTGAAACAAACTATTATCAAAATTACTGATATTAAAGCTGTAATTAGCCGTTAATAAGTTCAGTGAGTCCAGTTCGTAACTAAGCTGGCCATCTAAATACCGAAAACTGCCATCGCCTTCGCTTTCGCCAATTTGTTCCAGCCGGCTCGCCAGGGTTCTGGTTTCATTAACACCGGTAAAATTTTCACGAATCAGATTACTTCTCGAAGTAGGGTTTTTATTATAATTATCGCCGTAATAACCCGAGAAACCCAGTTTACCTACTTTCACGGTCAGGTAGCCGCCGTAATTATAAGACCATGGCGAACGCACCCCTAGGTTAACCGATCCGTTATAGCCGCCAGGGTTCTTTTTATTCGTGATAATATTAATAATACCGCCTACACCTTCGGCTTCGTACTTGGCTGGTGGCGTGGTAATTACCTCTATATTTTTAATAGTAGAAGCCGGCATACTTTTAAGCACCTCTTTGGGGTCGCGCACAAAAAGCGACGATGGTTTGCCGTTTACCAGCACCCGGAAAGAGCCGCTGCCCTTCACCTGAATGTTATCTTCGGCATCTACGGTTACCAGCGGCACCTTGCGCAACATATCCAAGCCCGTTAAAATTTTGCTTTCCGGGTCGGCTTCCACATCGTAGGTAATTTTATCTATATCCTGCTTAATTAGCATTTTCTGGGCCGTTACTTCTACTTGTTTCAGTTGCCCGGTGGTAGGAGCCAGCATAATCCGGCCCAGATTAACGGCAGGCTCAGAACCGCTTACCGGAATAATCCGGGTTTTGAAACCGACAAAAGTTATTACTACTTCGTAAGCTTTATGTGCTAAACCTTTAATTTCGAAAGTACCGTTATCCTGAGAATAAGTACTTTTTACCGCTTCGGTTTTGCCAGCTTCGCGCACCCCAATGGTTACATACCCCAACGGAGCTGCCTTTGCCGAATCAACAACGGTACCTTTTATGTCCAGGTTACCCCCAGTGGTTTGAGCCATGGTACCTGCCGTAAAAAAGCACCAAAACAACAGCAAAAGATAAAGCTTTTTCATAGAAATTGTAAAAATTTATAATATAGTAAATTTTAAATTCCGTTAGTAAACACAACTCCGCCCCTGCAAAACAAACCTAGCAAAAACCAGCAAGAAAAAACTCTTAACCGGATGAACCAACAAAAAATTGGTGTGAACCTAAATGATTTTGCTTTTAACTATTAGGATTGAATAATAGAAAAGCTAAAAAGTATAAAGTGAAATTAAAAGCGTATTAGAAAAAGGTAAGTAACCTGATGTAAAAATTAATCTGTGTAATCCTAAAGCAAGTTAAAAAACTCCGCCCAATAGATCAGACGAAAAAAAGCATTGATTATTATGTTTAAATATTCAGGCGAGAATAGTTAAACAATTTATCAAACTTACCGATTACCAGTTATTTACCGGCAAACTAAGCATAAAAATAATATATCCAAAGCTTTTTTTACCGCTTGTAAAATAATCAGAAAGAAGTCAAAATGCCTGTATAGCTTAAATTATACATTTTGCGTATAAATTTCAGTTGTTATTCCTTTATAATTTTATAACCAGAAACTGTTGTTAAATCTTAACCTGATGTACGCGTATGAAGATAATTCTCCTCCTCCTGTTACTGACTCTTCCTTTTGTAACGCCAGCGCAAGAAATAATAGGCAAAAAAAAGAAACAGATTAATGCTATTAAATCCGGGTCCGATCTGATTATAGATATGCCCGAAATGAGCATCTGGAAAGATAAATCGGAAGGCGGCTCGCTTTATTTTATTTGTTACTTCCAGGACGATAAGTGCTACAAAACCGTAAGCATCTACCCCGAAAATAAACAAAGCCACTGGGAAAATATTTTAAATAACAATTGTGCCCGCTTGAAAGATCAGACCAAATTATGGCTGGACGAAAAACGTAAATTACTTTTCCGGATTACGCCCGCCGAAAATAAGACATTTGCTTTGGAAAGCACAAAATCAAACGAATAATTAATATTAACGTAACATACTTAAATTTACTATATACCTATTAACTAATATACAACAATACCCTGTTCTTTTATAGCAAGAACTCACCCGAACTATATTAACATGTACCTGTTTTTTAAAACCTATTTACCTTTTCTGGTTTTCACTTTACTCTGTTTTCAAGGCAACAGTCAGACTACTGTTGCTACCATGCCCCCGGCGCCAACTGCCGAACTTAATTATTCTTTATTATTAGTAGGAAACACCGGCGATCCCGGCACCAATGCCGGCAGTAAATTATCTTTACTGCAAGAACAAATAGCCCGGGCCGACTCCAGCAGCCGCCTAGTTTTTATAGGCAATACTTTTTACCCCGCTACCCTGCCCAACGAAAATGCACCGAACCGGGCCGCAGCCGAAAACAAGTTAAAAAGCCAGCTCGATGCATTGCAACATTATGCTGGCCAGATGATTTTGGTACCCGGCGATTACGGCAAGAAAAATAAAAACCAGGACAGCCACCAACGCCAGGAAAGATTTTTAGCAGAATACCTGGGAAAAGAAAACCTGGTGCAACCCGAAAACCCGTGCCCCGGCCCCGTAGAATTACACCTGAATGAAGATTTGCTCTTGCTTTTACTGGATACAAAGTGGTTTTTACCAGGTAACGAACCACCCACAGAAGGTAATGACTGCGAGATAACCCGGCCTTCCCAGGTTTTAGCCCAGATAGATGATATATTGCGGAGTTACCCGGAAAAACAAGTAGTAATAGCGGCCCATATTTCCCCCGAAATGAATGGCCTGGAATACCGCTACCTGCGGCGTTCGCTGGCGCCTTTTCTGCGCTTACACCCCGGCTTGATTTTTGCCGAAAGCAATGGACCGGCCTTACGCCACCAAATGGCCGATAGCCTGCAGTATATTAGCACGGGCACCGTAGCCGAAAAACTAAAAGCTTCGTCCAAACAACCTACCTTATTTTCGACCGATACGCCGGGCTTTGCCAAAATTAACTTTTATAACAACGGCGAAGCCTGGCTGGAATTCTGGACCGCCGATACCAACGGCAGCGGAAAAGTGGCATACCGGGCCTTGCTGATGCGTAAACCTACGCAGGCCATGCTTACTGCCGGTTTAGAAGGCCAAACTTTTGATTTCAGCGATAGCGTAGTAACTACCAGCGCCAGCCTGGATTATAAAGCCAGCAGTTTCAGACGTTGGTTACTGGGCGATAATTACCGCGATGAATGGGCTACCAAAGTAACTTTACCGGTATTTGATATTGGCAAGATAAAAGGAGGTTTAAAAGTTCTGCAGCAAGGCGGTGGTTTCCAGACTCGGTCCTTGCGCCTGGCCGATGCCAGCGGCAAGGAATATGTGCTGCGCTCCGTAGAAAAATACCCGGCCAATGCCTTGCCCCGCCCTTTACGCGAAACTTTAGCCGCCGATGTGGTAAAAGACCAGATTTCGGCTTCACATCCGTACGGGCCACTGGTAATACCGGCCCTGGCGGAAGCCGCTAAAGTTTACCACACCAATCCGGTTTATTATTATATCCCCAACGATCCGCGCTTTGGTAAATACCGGGAAGGTTTTGGCAATACCGTAGGCTTGTTTGAAGAACGGCCCGACGACGACCAATCGGATGCGCCTTATTTCGGCAACTCCAAAAAAGTACAGAGCTCGGCCAAAGTACTCGAAAATATCCGGGAAGATAACGATAATGAAGTAGATCAGCCGTCTGTATTGCGGGCCCGCCTGTTCGATTTTCTTATCGGCGACTGGGACCGCCACGAAGACCAGTGGCGCTGGGCCAGTTTTGAGAAAGACGGCAGTAAAAACCGCATCTATCAACCTATTCCCCGCGACCGCGATCAGGTTTTTTTCGTAAACCAGGGCGTTATTCCTAATATTGGCAGCCGGAAATGGTTGTTGCCCAAAGTACAGGGTTTTGACGAAGCTTACCGCGATATTGCTAGTTTTAATTTTAACGCCCGCTATTTCGATCGCCTTTTTCTAACCGGATTATCCCTGAAGGATTGGCAAACAGCCGCGCATGAACTAAAAACCAGCTTATCGGATGCCGAAATAGAAAATGCCGTAAGAAAATTACCCGAACCGGTTTTTAAAACCTCGGGCCCCACTATTATTGCGAATATTAAATCGCACCGCGAACATTTACTACAGGACGCCACCGAATACTATTTATTTCTGGCCAAAGAGGTAAATGTAGTAGGCAGCGACAAAAACGAGCAGTTTGATGTCGTGCGTCAGGACGATGAAAATACGCGGATTACCGTCCGGAAAATAAACAAAGACGGCGAGCTGGAACAAACCCTGTACGAACGTAATTTTAAAACTTCCGAAACAAAAGAAATCCGGTTATATGGCCTAGGCGGAAACGACGTATTTAACCTTAGCGGCAACGTAAACAAAGGCCTGAAAATACGGATAATCGGGGGTGAGGATAACGACCGGATAACTGCTACCTCGCACGTAGGCGGTATCGGCAAAAAAACTTTTATTTACGATACCCGGCAAGGCAATGAACTTAACCTGGGCAGCGAATCTAAAAACTTTACTTCTGCCGACACCACTGTTAATACTTACGACCCGCACGCTTTTAAATACGATTATCTGGGTCCGTTAGGCGCATTGGGTTATAACCGCGACGATGGTTTCTTTATTGGAGCGGGCTTTTCTACCCAAAAGCAAGGTTTTCAGAAAGATCCGTTTGCCTCATCTCACCGCGTGCTCGCGCGTTATGCTTTCTTGACGCAGTCGTTCCGCATCGATTACCAAGGCTACTTTACCGATATTATCCGCAAGATAGATATGCAGGTAAACGTAGATATGCGCACGCCTAATTATGCCGAAAACTTTTTTGGTTTAGGTAACAATACTACGTTTAATGCCGATCAATATAAAAATAACCAAGCTTTTAGTTATTACCGTTACCGGTCTAAACAATATTATGTAAATGCTTTATTCGGCTCCAAGCTGGGTAAACACCATTCTTTTTTATTGGGGCCGGCTTTTCAGAGCGTAAATGTAAATTTTGTGCGCAACGATTTCTTATCCGATAACCGCGGCACTATTGAAGAAAATCCGGATTTATATAAGTTAAAGAATTATGCCGGACTGGAATTCCGCTATACATTCGACTCGCGCGATGCAGCTATGCTGCCTACCAAGGGTAATTTAATCCGGGCCGGAGCCAGCGCCTACAAAGGCATTACGCCCACAGCTTCCGACTACCAGCAAATTTCCGGAGAATGGAGTTTTTACCATACCCTCCGGATTCCTTTAAAATTAACTTTCGGTAACCGCATCGGAGGCGCTCGCAATTTCGGGAATTATGAATTCTTCCAGGCCAATGTTCTGGATGGCAACACCAACTTGCGGGGATACCGGCGCAACCGCTTTGCGGGCGGCAGCACTTTTTACAATAACACCGATTTACGCCTGCGTTTATTTTCTTTCCAGACGTATTTGTTTCCAGGTTCTTTGGGCATTGTGGGCTTTCATGATGTGGGCCGCGTTTGGGAAGAAAGCGAGAAATCGTCTAAATGGCACCGGGGTTACGGCGGCGGCATCTGGATTGCGCCGGTAAATATGTTTATCTTATCTGCCGAATATGCCGTTTCACGGGAAACCAAAATGCCTTTGTTGCGCGCCTCTTTCTTATTTTAAAATACTGTAATATTTATGTCTTTACCAGGAAACCAAGCTACCGATAAATTGCATATATTCCTGGTGCGGCATTATAAACCAAGCATAGCCCGGGCCGGACTTTTTGATCGGGTTCGGGCTACACAGTTTATAGCCGATTATGACGTTGCTGATATAGAAACCATTCAGGAGAAACCAACCGGCTTACCTTTCGACGAAATAAAACGGGTGCATACCAGTGCCCTGCCCCGCGCCAAACAAACTGCCCTGGCTCTTTTCGGCCCCGAAATAGAATTCAAGGAAGACAAGCTGTTTAATGAATGTGAGCGCAAGATACTTGCCCTGCCTTTGCTGCGCTTTCCCATTAGCGTTTGGCTGGCCGGCGCCCGGTTGTTGTGGCTGCTGGGGTTAAACAGCCGAGGCATTGAAAATTACCGCCAGGCCCGGGCACGCGCCCGGCAATGTGCCGAAAAACTGGCCCAATACGCCGCAACCGAACACAAAACCGTACTGGTAGCTCACGGTATGCTCAATATTTTTATCCGGCAATATCTCCGGAAAATGGGCTGGCAGCTTGCCCGCCGCAGTGGCAATGGTTATTTATCGGTTACCGAACTGGTAAAATCTACTTAAGGGTGGATGAATCTTTTTAACTACTGTTGATAAAACACTTAAGCATCCGGCTATAAAACCCTTGGCTTTTAACATTAAATTGAGGCACCAGGTAAACTATAAGGGGTACCCGCAGCGTTTTAAATAGCAGTTTGCTTCCTCTTAGTTGCATCAAAATAGCACCTTCATGTTTCTTAAAAATATTTTATCCTGCTTCTGTTTTCTGATAACCGGCCTTTTCTGCTTGCCGGTAAACGGGCAGGCTCAAACCAACTTAGTACCCAACGGCGGCTTCGAAGAAAACAACGGCATTCCCACCGAAATCGGGCAATTCCGCCTGGCGTATCCCTGGATTACCTTTGCTCCCGGCAACCAACCCGCCGATTATTTTAACCGCGCCGCGAAAGAGCGTACGGGCGTACCGCTCAATTTTATTGGCACCCAGGAACCCAAAACCGGTGATGCATACGGTGGGTTCCTGCTTTATTTAAATTCTCGCCAGGAGTATACCGAGTTTATACAAGTATCTTTAACGGAAGCGCTAAAAGCTGGAGAAGAATATTATGCCGAATTTTACGTGAGCCTGGCCGAAGACAGTGAATTTGCCGTGGACGGAATCGGGATGCACTTTGCGGTGCGGCCACCACTTGTGATGCAGGGTGGTTACGCCCAATTGCAGCCGCAGGTAAGCAACCCCACTAAAAACATTATCCTGGATAAAAAGAATTGGGTTAAGATATCCGGCCAATTTAAAGCCCGGGGCGGCGAGCGCTTTCTGACCATTGGCAACTTTAAAACCCGACCCGCTAATACGGTTAAAAAAGTAAAAACAGACCGCGCCGAAAAAGAACCTTATAAATATGCTTACTATTACCTGGATGAAGTAACCGTAAGGCCCGTCCGTTCTGAACTTGTAATAGCGGAAGAATACTTTGGCGATCTGGCTAAAAACCAACCAATTATTTTGAAAAATATATTTTTTGCGGTAGATAAAGCCACTTTGCTGGCGGAATCTTTGCCCGAACTGGACCGGCTTTTTGCCTTATTGCAAAATAAACCCGACCTGCGCATTGCTCTGGCCGGCCATACCGATAATACCAACACGGTTGCTTACAACCAGAAGCTTTCTGAAGACCGGGCCGGGGCAGTTAAAGTCTACCTGGTACAAAAAGGAATATCTCCGGATCGCTTAAGCACCAAAGGTTATGGCAATACCCGGCCCATTGCCGATAACACCACGGAAGCGGGTAAAAGTAAGAACCGACGGGTCGAATTTCAGGTAATCCGGTAAGCCAAGTAAACATAACTTTTCTATTTGCTCCTTTTCTTAACTTCTGGTGCTGCTTCCCGTAAACTTACAGACTTCCTCTTTAATTATAACTTTAAAAGAATAAGACCATGAAGGGAAATCACAAAGGTAACAGCGGTAACGGCGACCATAGATCGCCGGATAATATACACAACCGACATAATATGGACGAAGCCGTAAAGCACCCGAGCGGCGACGATAACGGTACTACCGCCGAATTTAAAAGCGGCGAACGAAGCGATACGGACGGCAGCGGTGACAACAAACAAGGCCGGCAAGGTGGCGGACCGGGAGAACACCAAAGCAAAGCCGGAGAGCAAGGCTATAAATCAGAAAATAACGATCACACCACTAAAAAAGGCGATCATACTTCTGCCGGTGAAATACACGGAGCCGGTACATTAAAAGATGGCTCCAGCGCCGACCAGGACATGAAGTACGGTTATAATAACGCCGACTATTCCGATGATATTCAGCAAACCCGGTGGAGCCGCCAGGATTCCGGGCCAAATAATTCAGCCCAAACCGGCAAAGCCAACCACGACGGCGGCGATATGGATGGCCGGGGCGGTGGTAAAAGCAGCGGCCACAAGGGTATCAATAATCCGGACAACGAAGTAAGAGTAAATAAGAAGAACGATTAACTATTTATATTATATATTACTAGCAAAAACGCCTGCCCGTAAGAGCAGGCGTTTTTTGTTTTTCAATCATTTACTTTGATTCTCATTTGCCTGCAATATGCTTGAAAACGCCAACAAAGCACTGTTTCTCAAAGATTAATCTACCTACCTTACCATTTACCAGATACATATTTAATAAATTATTTTTAATTTAAAGTTCTTTAGATTCTATGTAAATATATTTATATATTGGCAAGGTAGTGAAGAATATAAATTTCAGATAAAGTTCGGGCGAACCCTTTTTAATGTTATTATAGTAGCTGTTCCTTACTCTGATTATGAGTGATATATATTTCAAACCCTTACCCATATATTTTTATGATAACAAACTTTACTAAAATCTCTATTTTATTTCTTATTTCCTGCTGGTTTAGTCAGTCCAGCTATGCCGAAACCAGGGAAGAGACAGGCCTTGGCACCTCCGAAAAGTGGAAATGGTACGCACCTACCAGTTTACCGGTAGATAAAAGCGATGTTTCTGTATTAGCTAAGCCTAACAAAGACAAAACGGTAGTTCTGAAATTTGCCGTTAATCCTCCTACTGCCACAGGAGGCGCCAATTGTGGCCCTGGGCCCATTACTTTAACAGCCGCCGGAGGTACAAATGGCAACTATCGGTGGTATACTACTGCCACCGAAGGTACCGCTATCAGCAATGCTACAAATGCTACTTACACTACCCCCGTATTAAACGCCACCACTACCTATTATGTAGCTTTGGTAAGCGGTAACGAAGAAAGTGCAAGAACGCCGGTAACCGCTACCATCAACCCTATACCAATGGCTCCGGCTGTTCCTTCAGAGTTTATCTTATGTCAGGGTACGGGAAATGTTACTTTACCCGATGTAGGACCTGTTTTGAAGTGGTACACGGCTGCTACCGGCGGAACTGATTTAGGCACGACACCAACCATTAATACGGCTGTTGTGGGCACTACTGAGTATTACGTGGCGCTTAATTTACTGGGCTGTGAGAGCCCCAGAACCAAAATAACCGTTGTTATTCTTGGTCTTCCAAGTCGCCCGACCGTAACAACTACTACTATCTGTACTGGAGAAACCGCTACTTTATCGGCGACCGGCGCCTCAACCGGAGGAAGTTACCGCTGGTATACCAATTTAACCGGTGGGATTGCCATAAACGGAGCCACCAGCTCCACATATACTACTCCTGTTTTAACCGCCACTACTACTTATTATGTTTCGACGGTTAATAATATGGGATGCGAAAGCGAACGTACCGCGGTTACCGCAACGGTAAATGCTGCTATTACCAATAATACCATTACGGGGGAGCAAGCTTTATGCGCCGGGATAATGCCTGCCCAGCTCACCGGAAGCACGCCTACTGGTGGTAATGGAACGTACCCCTTTTTATGGGAGAGCAGCACCGATGGTACTATGTATATACCCGCTACTGGCGTAAACAATTCGTCGAATTACCTGCCGGGAGTTCTTACCACCAATACCTGGTTCAGAAGAAGCATTACCTCTGCCTGCGGATCGGTAGTAAGTAACAGTGTAAAAATCACGGTTTCTCCTGCACCGGCCAGCCCAACCGTAAACGATATGACTATTTGTACCGGCACCAACGCTAATTTAGGCGTAAGCGCGCCTGTTGCCGGCTATACGTATCGCTGGTACGCAACGGCTATCGGTGGCACTACCATTACTACCGGCACTACGTACACCACGCCTAATTTAACGGCCACTACCAATTATTATGTAGAAGCATTAAATACGGCCGGATGTATGAGTGCCAGAGAAGCCGTTACAGTAAACGTAAACAACGTGCTTATGGCACCTACCGTAACAAACGCCCAACGTTGCGGAACCGGAAGTGTGACCTTAATGGCTACCGGTGCACCCACAGGAGCCAGCTACCAGTGGTACACCGAAGCTACCGGCGGAACCGCTATCAGCGGCGTAACAACAGGTACTTATACTACTCCTGATTTAACCGCCACCACTACTTATTACGTTGCGGTTGTCAACGGCTCCAACTGCGAAAGCGCCCGAACAGCCGTAACGGCGACGATTAATGCTTTACCAACTGCTCCTGTGGTAACGACCACCTCTACCTACTGCCAGGGAACTATTGCTTCTGCATTAACAGCCACCGGAGAGAACCTGCAATGGTACACCACTGCCACCGGCGGCACGGCGGCCACTACCGCTCCAACCCCCGCAACCACTACCGCCGGCTCAACCGATTATTATGTAACCCAGACGGTAAATGGCTGTGAGAGTGACCGGGCTAAAATAACTGTAACAGTTACGGCCCTGCCCGCAGTTTCTTTAGCCGCTTTTACTACGCCCGTATGTAGCACCATCACCGACTTTGCTTTAACCGGAGGACAACCCGCCGGAGGAACTTTTTCCGGACCAGGGGTGAGTAATGGTCTATTTAACGCCACCACAGCCGGTGAAGGTACGCATACCATTACCTATACTTACACTGAAAATGGTTGCAGCAATACGGCTACCCAAACCATTACGGTTACTACTTGTACCGGTTTGCCGGATAGTAAACTGGCTGGCAGCCTGATGCTTTATCCTAATCCAACTTCTGCTAAGCTGCAAATAATATTGCCGCTCCCGGCAAAAACAAATTTGGATTTAAGATTAATGGATGCTAAAGGACAAATTATACTGGAGCAACATTACGGACGGGTTGCGGGAGAGTTTAACCGGGTATTGGATGTAAAAAAGCAAGCTAAAGGCATTTATATACTTCAGCTTATTGTGGAAGATGGTATTATTACCAAACGGGTGGTTATAGAATAAAAATAAGCTTAGTTTAATGCCCATCACTAAAATAAGTAAGTGGACAAAATTATAGCCCACGTCTTAACTTGTCGGAAACAAAAACTAAAAAACCACCCCCAAACCCCTCCTGGAAAGCCAGCTTTCTGGAAAATAAGGAAGGGAGCTAGGCCAACGTTTTCTCAACCGCTTTTCCAAGAAGTTTTGTCGCTGTCTATAGTTTAAGTTAAGTAAGCTTGTAAAAATCTAACAATCAAAAACTCATTCATTCATTCTGTCATTGTACTTGTACTTCTCTAAACAGCTTTTATAATTTAAGCAAATGAAAAAAATATTAACCAATTATGCTTTCCTAACCTTCTTTCTGGTTTTAGCTTTGTCTGTAATCTCGTGTAAAAAAGATGAGCCGGATCCGCTACCGGAAGACACGAGTCAAATAACAAGTTTAACCCTGCAACTGGATACTAACCAGAAAGGGCACCAGGATGCCACCGCTTCGGTGCAAGATGCGGCCGGTATTAATGGTAAAGCCGGTAGTACGGTTACAGTGGATGCCAATGATTCTTATACCGGCACCCTGGTGCTATTAGATGCCACTCAAACGCCCACCGCTACCGTAACCAGTGATTACACCGTTACTTACCAGCTAACCGGAGTGGATGCCAGCATCAGTGCTTCCGGTTCTTCTCCTACTCTCACTACCCGGACCGCGGGCAGCGGTACATTAGGCATAACTATGGTTAAAGGTGATAAAACCACTACGGTTACTTTTCCTGTAACCATCCGGTAGTTTCTGCATTTACGATGTAAAAACAGGCTTTCGGACTTAATTACCTGGTAACAGTTGTAGCGCTTGTAAATAGGGTTACAGCTGTTACCAGATTTTGCATTTACGCTATAGTTATGTAAAACGGTCGCGGTTTTCTATGTTTTTAACCTGAAACGTTTTTCTGTTTTGCGAAATAATTTTCCTAGAAAACCCTCCATAGCTTTATAATTTAATTTCTAATTTTTAATATTCAGAAAGCTTGTTCACCAAAGTTTTATTTCTAAGAATGCTTTAGCTGTGTGGCATCTTTCAACATTAATATCCTAAAAAAAGAAACAAATACGTACGCCTTTCTCTTTTTTCCCGTTAACTTTCTGACGCAATCTAGTACTACAATTTTATTTCTATGAACATCGGCAAAGGCTTTCATTTAACCTATTGCACCAATATCCATCCCGGCCAAACCTGGGCCGCCGTTTTAGAAAGCTTACAGCAGTATTTGCTCCCGCTTAAAGCCCAACTATCGCCCAATAAACCTTTTGGAATTGGCCTCCGGTTATCGAACCAGGCCAGTGAAGAACTGGAGCAAGGCGATAACTTGACTTCTTTTAAGGATTGGTTAAACCAAAACGGCTTGTATGTATTCCTGATTAATGGTTTTCCGTTTGGTTCTTTTCACGGTACGGCCGTAAAAGACGACGTACACCAACCCGACTGGACCACACCGGCGCGCCTGGAATATACCAAACGCCTGGGCCGAATTTTGGCTTATTTATTACCCGAAGAACTGGACGGCGGCATTTCCACGTCGCCTTTATCTTATAAACCCTGGCTGGCCGCGGATGAACAGAAAACCGCTGACGTGTACCGGATAGCTACCCAACAAATTGCGGAAGTAGTAGAACAGTTTATGTTTTTGCGCCAGCAAACCGGCCGGCTGTTGCACCTGGATATAGAACCCGAACCCGATGGTTTACTAGAGAACACCGAAGAATTTATCCGGTATTATGAAGAGTGGCTGTTGCCGGTAGTTTCGGATTATTTGCAAACTCGCTATGGCTTCACGGCGATTAAAGCCGAAGAAATAATAAAAACCCACGTGCAGCTGTGCTACGATGTGTGCCATTTTGCTTTAGCTTACGAAGAACCCGCTACGGTTTTTAACCGCTTACAAAACAAAGACATCAAAGTAGGCCGGGCCCAGATTAGTGCTGCTTTAAAAGCCGATTTACCTTCGGATTCGGAAGGCAGAAAAGCATTAGCTTCTCAGTTCGAAGCTTTTTCCGAATCGACGTACCTGCACCAGGTTTTGGTAAAAAACCAGAACGGCAGCATTACGCAGTACCCCGATTTGCCACCTGCATTGGCGCATATCTATGATACCAACGCGGTAGAATGGCGCTCGCATTTTCACGTGCCGGTTTTCCTGGAACGATATAACCAGCTGCAATCTACCCAATCCGAAATTATTAAAGTATTGCAGCTTTTAGCAGAAAACAACGTTACCCAATACTTGGAAGTAGAAACGTATACCTGGGAAGTATTACCGCCGGAAATTAAACTGGATTTAGGAGCTTCTATTGGCCGGGAATTAAACTGGGTAAAAGAAAATATGCCTCTGGCCGATAAATAAAACGTAATAGCTGGTAAGCAAATACCAATAAGAACATGCGTAAAACAATTGTAATAGATGTGGTGGGGCTTACGCCTAACTTTATTGGGGAGCACACGCCTTTCCTGAAAAAATGGTCGGCTAACGCCAAAAGGGCTTCTATCGGCCACGTAACCCCCGCCGTTACCTGCTCGGTGCAGGCCACTTACATGACCGGGAAATGGCCCACCGAACACGGCATTGTGGCCAATGGCTGGTATTACCGCGATGTGTGCGAAGTCAGGAACTGGCACCAATCTAATAAACTGGTGGAGGCGCCCAAGTTCTGGGAAGTAGCCAAAGCCCAGAACCCTGATTTTACCTGCGCTAATATTTGCTGGTGGTTTGCCATGAACAGTACCGCCGACTATGTGGTTACGCCGCGCCCCCAGTATTTAGCCGATGGCCGTAAAATGCCCGATTGCTATACGTACCCCATGGAACTGCGCGACCATTTACAGCAGAAACTAGGCACGTTTCCTTTGTTCGACTACTGGGGACCCAAAACGAATATCCGTTCCAGCCGCTACATTGCCAATGCGGCCATAGAAGTTGATAAATTACACGACCCAACCCTGACGCTGGTATATTTACCGCACCTGGATTATAATACCCAGCGACACGGCCCCCAGGATGCCAGCGTAAAGAAAGATTTACAGGAAATAGATGCCGTACTGGCCGACCTGATCACGCATTTTGAAAGCCGCAATGCCCAGGTAATAATATTATCGGAGTACGGCATTAAACCGGTGCACCGGCCCATCCACATCAACCGGGCCTTGCGCGAAAGAGGTTATATATCGGTGCGTGATGAGCGCGGTACGGAGATATTAGATCCCGGCACCTGTAAAGCTTTTGCGGTTTCGGATCACCAGGTGGCCCATGTATATGTAAACGATTTATCTAAACTGGAGGAAGTACGCCAACTGGTGCAAAGCTTGCCCGGGGTGGAGAAAGTACTGGGAGCCGAAGAAAAAGCCGCGGCCCATATTAACCATGAACGGGCCGGCGAACTGGTAGCTATCGCGGATAAAGATTCGTGGTTTACTTATTATTACTGGCTAGATGATAATCGGGCGCCCGATTTTGCCCGCGTAGTCGATATTCACAAAAAACCCGGCTTTGATCCGGTAGAAATGTTCACCGATCCGAATATTAAACTCCTGATCCCTAAAGTGGGCTTTAAAGTACTAAAGAAAAAATTAGGTTTCCGGATGCTGATGGACATTATTCCGTTGGATGCCACGCTGGTAAAAGGCTCCCACGGCCGCCAACCCGAAAACCCGGCCGATGGCCCGGTGCTGTTAAGTAAAACCACCGAACTTATTCCGGACGGCCAGGTACCCGCTACTGATGTTTTTAACATTATTCTGGCCCACTTAAACCGGTAAAATATCAAATACTTAGGGCTGCTTAAAAGATGAAGTAGCCCTAAGTGTTTAACATATCTGTTAATGGGGCAAACGCCAGGTTAAACCGGTGCCAACAAAATAATCAGGCGCAGCTTCACTTACGCCAACTCCCGCCAGTACGTCAAACTGGAGGTTAGGCAAAAGCAAAACCAACAAGCCTATATCCACGTTATTTTCCGCCGAACTAGCTTTCGCTTTCTGCGCAAAAAATTCACCATAGCCTTGCAGTTTATCGTTCAGTTTTAAATTAGTGGATACGGCATAATATAATTGCCCCAAGTATTCGTCATCGCTTTGCTGTTTCCCATAACCGATATTGTATTGCAAGTCTATCTTTTCGGTAATTTTATTACTGAATAGCAAAGCACCCTCCGGAGCAATATGGGTAGGCCGGAAAGATTCGTTACCCCAAGGTAAGGTAATATTGCCCTGAAAACCTATTTCGGGTAAAGCGCCCTGGCCTTGAAACAAATTCAGTTTAGTACCTACTTGTACATTATTAAAACCTTGCTCACTTACCATCCGGTTCTCTAAAACACTAGTCCGCAATGTCTGGTTTTCTTTTTTAAAATCGGCACTAAGCCGCAGTTCTGCCCATTTTACAATACCAATCCGGATTAACGTTTCCGGGTATAAGTATTCCTTCGTGGGCAAATCATCGGTTTTATCTTTCTGGTACTGCAACCCGGTTTCCAGTTGCACCGTGCCCGTCGGAACAACCGTTGGCCCTTGAACCCGGTCAGGCCGATCAGAATTTAACTCCTCAGTACTACTTTGCGCCCAAACCGGGACCGCCAGGTAAAAAGAAAACAAAAAGAAAAGCAAGGAAAAAGTAATCTGTTTTTTCATCAATTAACTTAAGCATGTTTATTTTCCCCTCCTACGCTTTCCTTTAAGGTTAGATTCCGAATAAAGTGGTATTTTACTTAAACAGCAGAAAACAAAAAAGGCAGTAAGCGTTTTGCTTCTGCCTTTTGGTACCCCCAATAAGTATTTTTCACCTAATTACTTCTCTCCGGCTACTTACCGCCAAACCATATATCAGCAAGGTTACGCAGCCCATGGCCAAACCCAAAGATTCGCGGCCTTCTTCAATATTTACGGTTTTCATGCCGTTTTTCAGGGCCACGCCTTCCCAATGTGCCGGCCACATATAAACCGACCCGATTAAAAAAGCCAAAGCAGAAACAAATAAGACCACTTTGCTTACGCTGCGGTTTAAAACCAAAACCGAAAGCAGAACCAGGTACAAGTAAATCGGTATCCAGATATACGGGTCCGGATCGTTGTATTGTAATCCTGCAAAAACCAGGAAAGTTAAAGTCATTACAATGGCAAACAGGCGTAGCAACATCTTTT
>Ga0210040_10004461_pt1 | contig 18282 bp, 12 predicted proteins | sample CryGeyCG12114_NA_FD_185462 | JGI IMG/M metagenome (GOLD analysis project Ga0210040, IMG submission 185462) | Groundwater microbial communities from aquifer - Crystal Geyser CG19_WC_8/21/14_NA (SPAdes) (version 2) | ecosystem: Environmental > Aquatic > Deep subsurface > Groundwater | place: USA...
CGAGGCGCTGGAGGGCGTCGGCGAAGTCCTGCGCGCGGCTCATCGCGGGCCTGCAGCGGCGGGCGGGGGGCAGGGAAAGTGTAGGGCGGGCACGGCGGACCTCCGGGTCAGTGGGATCGGTGACCACGGCCTGCCCGGCCGGCTCCGACGCATGCCGCCAGCCGCAGGTCGGCCCGGACGCCGGCTCCCGCGGACGGCCTGCGAGCATGCCGGCGTGAGGCCGCCCGTACGACTGCCGGCCAGCCTGCGGGGACTGCCGCGGGAGACCTTCGTCCTCGCCCTCGTGGCCTTCTGCGTGGCGCTCGGCTTCGGCATCGTCGTCCCGGCGGTCCCGCTGTTCGCCGCCGACCTGGGTGTCGGCGCGACGGGCGCCGGTGCGGTGGTGTCGGCGTTCGCGCTCATGCGCCTGCTGTCCGGGCTGTCCGCCGGCCGGCTCGTCGACCGGGTGGGCGAGCGGGTCGCGCTGCAGGCGGGCCTGGCCGTCGTCGCCGTCTCGTCGGCGCTCGCCGGGCTGTCGCAGAGCTTCCCGCAGCTGCTCGTCCTGCGCGGCGTCGGCGGCATCGGCTCCGCGGTCTTCACCATCGCGTCCACCAGCCTGCTGCTGCGCGTGGCGAGCGCCGCCCAGCGCGGCCGGACGCAGAGCGTCTACCGCGGCGGCTTCCTGCTCGGCGGCATCGTCGGGCCGGCGTTCGGCGGCGCCGTCGTCAGCCTCTCGCTGCGGGCCCCGTTCCTCGTCTACGCGGGCACGCTCGTGCTGGCCGCCGTCGCGGCCGCGACGCTGCTGCCGCGAGATCCGCGGCGCCGGCCGCCGACGGAGGTCGCACCGGGCGTCGGCGAGGACGACGGCGTCCCGCTCGGGATCGTCCCCGAGCCGCCGCACACGCCCCTGCGGACGGCGCTCGCCAGCCCGACCTACCAGGCCGCGCTGGCCGGCAACTTCGCTGTCGGGTTCAGCGTGCTGGGGGTGCGCAGCACCGTGGTGCCGCTCCTGGTGGTCGGCGGCCTGCAGCTCGGCCCCGGCTGGATCGGCGTGGCCTTCACGCTGGCCGCGGTCGTCCAAGGCGTCCTGCTGCTGCCCGCCGGCCGGTTCGTCGACGAGGTCGGGCGTGTGCCGGCGCTCGTCCTCGGCGGCCTCGTCGCAGCGGCGTCCCTCGCTGCGCTCGCCGCAGCCACCGGTCCGGTCACGCTGCTGCTCGCGACCGCCGTGTTCGCCGCCGGGGCGGCGCTGCTCGGCGTCGCGCCGGCGGCGATGGTCGGTGACGCCGTGCAGGGCCGAGGCGGCACGGCCGTGGCCGTCTGGCAGATGAGCAGCGACCTCGGCTCGGTCGTCGGCCCCCTGGTCGCGGGGGTGCTCATCGACCACGGGTCGTACGCCACCGCGCTGCTCGTCAGCGCGGCCGTCGTCGGGGCCTGCTCCCTGACCGGCCTGCGGGGCAGGGACGCCTCGTGAACACCCCACCGCGTCCGCAGTCGACGACCTCCCGCGTGCTGCTCGGCGACTGGAGCCGGACGGTGCGCGACCCGCTCGACCTCGTCCGCATCGCGCTGGTCGTCACTGCAGCGGTCCTGCTCCTGCGGCGCGGGCTCGACGGCGGCACGCTCACCTTCGTCCTCGCGGCGGGCGCCGCGGTGGCCGTGCGACGGCTGCTGCTGCCACGGCTGTACGACCTGATGCTGCTCGTCGCCCTGACGCTGCAGGCCGTCGGGGAGGCGAGCGGGGCGTACGACGAGGTGGCGTGGTTCGACCGGGTGGTGCACTTCGTCGTGCCGCTGCTGGCGAGCGGCGTGCTCTACGTCGCGCTGGCCCGTCTCGACGTGCTGCCCGACCCGCGCGACGACACGGGGGTGCGGCACCTCGTCGGCATCGCCCTCGTGACGTTCTCCCTGGGCGCCGCCTTCGGCGCGGTGTGGGAGCTGTACGAGTGGTGCTCCGACGGTGTGCTCGGCTCCGACCTGCAGGAGAGCAACGACGACACCGTCGGCGACCTGGCGATGGACTGCCTGGGCGCTGCCGCGGCGGCCGGCCTGCTCGTGCTGTGGACGCAGCGCGGATGGGGCTCGGTGCGCCGCGTGCCCGGCACGACCCGCGAGGCGCACGACTGAGCCGGTTCGTGCCTGTCAGGTGATGACGGGCGGGAGGTCCGGGTCGGTCGGCGGCGCCGGGACGGGGGCCGGTCCCGGGCTCGGCGGCATCGGCACCGGCGCGGGAGCCGGGTCCGGTCCTGGGCCCGGCCCCGGCGTCGGTGGCAGCGGGTCGGGCGCGGGGAACGGGTCGGTCGGTGAGGTCATGGGCGTGCCTCTCGGGGTCGTCACAGCACCAGGCTGAGCAGCAGGGCGAAGACGAAGGCGATCGTGCCGAGCAGCGTCTCCATGACGGTCCAGGTCTTGAAGGTCGTGGCCTCGTCCATCTGGAAGAAGCGGCTGACCAGCCAGAAGCCGGAGTCGTTGACGTGCGACAGCACGGTCGCGCCGCCGGCGATCGCGATGACGATGAGCGCCAGGTCGGGACGGGACAGGCTGTCCGTCGCCTCGACCACCGGGGCGATGAGGCCGGCCGCCGTGGTCAGCGCCACCGTCGCCGAGCCCTGGGCCACCCGCAGCAGCACCGAGATGACGAACGCGGCGACGATGACCGGCAGGCCGATGTCCTCCAGGACGTCGGCGAGGGCCTGGCCGATCCCGCTCGCGCGCAGGACACCGCCGAACATCCCGCCCGCGCCGGTGATCAGGATGATCGCGCAGACCGGGCCGAGGGCGCTGTTCACGATCGACTCCACCTCGGAGCCCTCGGTGCCGCGGCGGGTCCCGAGGACGTACGTCGCGACCAGCACCGTGATGAGCAGCGCGACGGGTGTCGCACCGAGCAGCTGCGCGAGCCGGGCGGGCACCGAGTCCTCGTCGACCGTGCCCGCCGTGACCAGGGTGTTCATGCCGGTGTTGAAGAAGATGAGGACGAGCGGCAGGAGCAGCATGGCGATGACCGTCGTGAACGACGGCGCGCCGGCGGTGGTGGCCGCCGGGCGCTCGCCACCGGACGGGGCCGCGACACCGGGGGCCGTCCCGGCCACGGCCGTGTCGGGCACGCCCTCGTCCACACCGTCGTCGGAGCCGCCGCCGGACACCCGCCGCGAGGTGCCGCCGGAGCCGCCGCCTGCCGCCACGGGAGCCGGGGCGCCGCCCCCAGGGCCGCCGGCGGACAGGATGTCCGGGACGCCGACGTGGTACCGGCGACCGGCCCAGGTGCCGAACAGGTAGGCGCCGAGGAACCACGTCGGCACGCCGATGAGCAGGCCGAAGACCAGGACGAGCCCGATGTCGGCGCCGACGAGCTCCGCGGCCGCGACCGGACCCGGGTGCGGCGGGACGAAGGCGTGCATGACGGCAAAGGCGCCGGCGACCGGCAGGCCGTAGGTGAGCAGCGAGCCGCCGAGCCGCCGGGCGACGGTGAACACGATCGGCAGCATGACGACCAGACCGGCGTCGAAGAAGATCGGGAAGCCGAACAGCAGCGCCGCCACGCCCAGCGCGAGCGGCGCCCGTTGCTCGCCGAACCTGCGGACCAGGCTGTCGGCGAGCACCTGCGCGCCGCCGCTGAACTCGAGCAGCCGGCCGAGCATCGCGCCGAGGCCGACCAGCAGCGCCACGCTGGCGAGCGTGCTGCCGAAGCCGTCGGTGAGGACGCCGACGACCTCCTCGACCGGGATCCGTGCGGCCAGGGCGACCAGGATGCTGACCAGGATCAGGGCGAGGAAGGCGTGCAGCTTCACCTTCATGATCAGGAACAGCAGCACCAGCACCGCGACGGCAGCGATGCCCAGGAGCACCCCTGCCGACCAGGCCGGTTCCACCACGTCGTTCACTCGGGCCTCCAGTCAGACATCCGTCGCACCGGCCATCGCCGGTGCGTGTGCGTCGAGCTCGGCGAAGACGTCCGCCAGGGCGAGGGTCGACTGCTCGACGAGCGGTCGCAGGCGCTTGTAGAGCGCGGCGTGGTCCGGGTCCGGCTCGACGGCGTCGTGCACCGCGACGAGCGCGGTCGCCTCGTCGAGGTCGGGCAGCTGCCCGAGGGCGTGCATCCCGAGCAGGACGGCGCCGAGCCCGGTGCCCTCGGGGGAGTCGGCGACCCGCACGGGCAGGTCGAGGGTGGCGGACAGCGTGCGGATCCACAGCGGTGAGGCGACGGCCCCGCCCGTCGCCCGCACCTCGTCGACCGGCAGGTCGATCGAGGAGAACGCGTCGCGCACGAGCGCGAGCTGCTGGCAGACGCCCTCGACGGCGGCGCGCACGAGGTGCGGCCGGCGGTGCTCGCGCCGCAGGCCGAGGTAGGCGCCGCGCATGCCCGAGCGCCACCACGGCGCGCGCTCGCCGAGCAGGTAGGGCAGGCACAGCAGCCCGTCACTGCCGGCGGGCACCTGCTCGGCCTCGGCGAGCAGCCGGGCGTCGAGCTCGTCGGCGTCCTCGCCCTCCGGCACCGACCCGTCGAAGGAGCCGGCGAGCGACAGCGACGACCAGCGGACCACCGAGCCGCCGTTGTTCACGGCCCCGCCGACCACCCAGTGGTCGCCCGTGAGCGCGTAGCAGAACAGCCGGCCCGCCGGGTCGACGGTCGGCCGCGGCACGACGACGCGCATGGCGCCGCTCGTGCCCAGGGACACGGCGGCGACGTTCGACCGGACGGCGCCGATGCCGAGGTTGGCGAGCACGCCGTCGGACGCGCCGATGACGACCGGCAGGTCGGTGGGGAGCCCCGTCGCACGCGCTACGTCGGAGCGCAGGCCGTCGAGCACGTGCGTGGTCGGGACGACCTCCGCGAGCTGGCCCTCCCGGACGCCGGCGATCTCCAGGGCCTGCGCGTCCCACCGGCCCCCGGCGAGGTCGTAGCCGCCGCTCGCCGAGGCGCACGACAGGTCGACGAGGTCGCTGCGGCCGCACAGGGCGCTGACCAGCAGCTCCTTGACGCCACCCCAGCGATCGGTCGAGCGCATGAGCTCGGGGTCGTGCTCGGCCCACCACGCCAGCTTGACCATCGGCGACATCGGGTGGACGGGGGTGCCCGTGCGCGCGTGCAGCTCCTGCGCGCGGCCGTCGGCGCGCAGTGCGGCCGCCTGCGCGGAGGCTCGGCTGTCGGCCCAGGTGGCGACCGGCCCCAGCGGCGTGCCGTCCTTGGTCATCGGGACGAGCCCGTGCATGGCCGCGCTCAGGCTGAGCCCGACGACGCGGTCGCCCCGCTCCTGCGCGGCGCGCACGACCTCCGTGAGCGCCTCGACGGCCGCCCGCATGAGCCGCCGGGCGTCCAGCTCGGCCCAGCCGGGGGCCGGGACGAGCAGCGGGTAGCCGACGCTGACGACGTCGCGGACGACGGCGTCGGCGCCCGCGGTGACGGCCTTCGTCGCCGTGGTCCCGGCGTCCAGGCCCACCAGCACGTCCATGCACCCTCCCAGGTGATCTTGGCGAGCGTAGCCTGCGCCGCACCCGGTGGCGTCACCGATGAGTCCTGTGTCGCAGGCCGGTCGTACGGTCCGACGTGGTCTGCGACGAGAGGAGGGACGCCATGCCGGGCGTGCGCGTGCTGGTGGGAACCCGCAAGGGAGCGTTCGTGCTGACGAGCGACGAGGGCAGGAGGGACTGGCAGGTCGGGGGACCGTTCTTCGGCGGCTGGGAGCTGTACCACCTGAAGGGCTCACCGGTCGATCCCGACCGCATCTGGGCGAGCCAGTCGGGCGACTGGTTCGGCCAGCTCGTGCAGCGGTCCGACGACGGCGGTCGCACCTGGGCGCCGGTCGGCAACGAGTTCCGCTACGACGGGGTCCCGGGCACCCACCAGTGGTACGACGGCACGCCGCACCCGTGGGAGTTCGCCCGCGTGTGGCACCTCGAGCCCTCGCTCACCGACCCCGACACCGTCTACGCCGGCGTCGAGGACGCGGCGTTGTTCAAGACGACCGACGGCGGTCGGACGTGGACCGAGCTGTCGGGGCTGCGCGGCCACGGGACCGGGCCGCTCTGGCAGCCGGGCGCCGGCGGCCTGTGCCTGCACACGATCCTGCTGCACCCCACGGACGAGCAGCGGATCTTCGCCGCGATCTCCGCCGCCGGGGCGTTCCGCAGCGACGACGGCGGCGGCAGCTGGACGGCCATCAACTCGGGCCTGCAGTCCGACGGCATCCCCGACCCCGACGCCGAGGTCGGCCACTGCGTGCACAACCTGGCGATGCACCCGTCGCGGCCCGACACGCTCTACATGCAGAAGCACTGGGACGTCATGCGCAGCGACGACGCCGGCGGCTCGTGGCACGAGATCAGCGGCGACCTGCCCACCGACTTCGGCTTCCCGATCGACGTGCACGCCCACGAGCCCGAGACGGTCTACGTCGTGCCGATCGAGTCCGACTCCAACCACGTGCCGCCGGAGGGCAAGCTGCGGGTGTTCCGCAGCCGCACCGGTGGCGGGGAGTGGGAGCCGCTGACGAAGGGGCTGCCGCAGGAGCACTGCTACGTCAACGTCCTGCGCGACGCCATGGCCGTCGACCGGCTCGACGAGTGCGGCGTCTACTTCGGCACCACCGGCGGGCAGGTCTACTGCTCGCCCGACGGCGGCGACAGCTGGGACGCGGTCGTGCGCGACCTGCCCGCGGTGCTGTCGGTGGAGGTGCAGACGCTGCCATGACCTCCCCACCCGCCCATCCGGGGACCTCCACCGCCCGCCCGCTGACACGGGTCGTGCTGCCCCATCACCTGCGGTCGCTGGCCAAGACCGACAGCGAGGTGAGCGTCGAGGCCGGGACGACGCGGGAGGTGCTCGACGCGCTCGAGGCGGCGCACCCGGTGCTGCGTGGGACGATGCGCGACCCGGTATCGGGCAGGCGCCGCTCGTTCGTGCGCTTCTTCGCCTGCCGCGAGGACCTGTCTCACGACCCGCCGGACGACCCGCTGCCCGACGCGGTGCTGCGGGGCGAGGAGCCGTTCCTCGTCGTCGGGGCGATGGCCGGCGGCTGAGCGGCGCGGGTGGCCGGCGTCGAGCCGGCCACCCGCCGCCCGGTGCTAGTCGGGCAGGTAGTCGAACGTGTCGGGGTTCGGGCCGGTGCGGCCGTCCTCGCCGCGGTCGAGCGCCGACAGCGCCGTCATCTGCGCGTCGGTGAGCTCGAAGTCGAACAGCGCGAAGTTCTCCTGCATCCGCGACGGCGTCGTCGACTTCGGGAAGACGATGTCGCCGCGCTGCACGTGCCAGCGCAGCACGGCCTGGGCCGGCGTGCGGCCGACCGCCTCCGCGACCTCGACGACCGCCGGGTCGTCGAGCACCTTGCCCTGCGCGATCGGCGACCAGGCCTCGGTCAGGATGCCGTGGGTGCGGCCGTACTCGCGCACCGCGTCGTTGAGGACGTAGGGGTGGGCCTCGATCTGGTTGACCGCGGGGACGACGTCGGTCTCGGCGGCGAGGCGCTCGAGGTGGGGCACCTGGAAGTTCGAGACGCCGATGGCCCGCGCGCGGCCGTCCTCGAGGAACTCGGCGAGCGTCTTCCAGGTCGACACGAAGTCGCCGTCGTAGAGCGTCGGCAGCGGCCAGTGGATCAGGAACAGGTCGATCGAGTCGGTGCGCAGCTTGGTCAGCGTCTCGTCGAACGCCCGACGGGCGTCGTCCGGGCGGTGGAAGCCGTTGTTGAGCTTGGAGGTCAAGAACACCTGCGAGCGCAGGCTCTCGACGGCTTCGCCGACCTCGGCCTCGTTCTGGTACATCTCGGCGGTGTCGATGTGGCGGTAGCCGAGCTCGAGGGCCGTGCTCACCGCCTCGACGGTGTCCTTCGGCTCGATCTGGTAGGTGCCGAAGCCGAGCTGGGGGATCGTCGTCCCGGTGTTCAGGGTCAGGTCAGGCACAGCACTCATCGGTGGATCTCCTCGTCGTGGGGTCGACGGGCCCCTACCCAGGCTGAGCGCCGGCACGGCGGCCGGGTCACGCGTGCTGCGTCACCCGCCGGACGAACTCGACAGCGCGCTGCTCGACGAGCGCGGCGTCGTGGTCGAGGGTCGCGACGTGGAAGGAGCGCTCGAGGACGACGCGCTCGACCGGACCCGAGACGCTCGCCGCGACGAGGTCGGAGGACACCGGCTCGACGACGTGGTCCGTGGCGCTGGTGAGCAGCAGGACCGGGCACGCGACCCGGCGCAGCGCCGGTCGCAGGTCGGCCAGGGCGGCGTGCAGGCTCAGCAGCGGCTCGACCGGCGTCAGCGGGTAGGCGCTCTCCACGCTGCCCTCCAGCGCGATGTCGGAGCCGATGCCGGGCACCAGCGGCTCGCCGAGCTCGCGCAGCTGCGCCACGGTGGCCGTCACCCCGGGTGCCTCGCCGTCGGCGAGGGGGTTGACCAGCACGATGCCCGCGACCTCGGGGTGGCGACCGGCCAGCCAGAGCGCCAGCGTCCCGCCCATCGACAGGCCGGCGACGCAGACGGTCCCGCACCGGGCGGCGAGCTCGTCGTAGGCCTGCTCGGCCGCGGCGGACCAGTCGTCCCAGCGGGTGGGGAGCATGTCCTCGACGCGGGTGCCGTGACCGGGCAGTCGCGGCAGCGAGACGGTGCAGCCGGCGGCGGAGAAGGCCTCGGCGAGCGGGCGCATCGACTGCGGGTTGCCGGTGAAGCCGTGGACGACGAGGACACCGACGGGGCCGCCGTCCGCCGACCAGGGCTCGGCGCCGGGCATGAGGTCTGCGGTCATGGGCGAGTCCTACCACGGGCGGGTAGACGTCCCGCATGGCCAAGGACCCCGCGCAGACCTACACCGAGCCCGAGCTGCGCGACCGGCTCAAGGAGCAGATCAAGGCCGGCGACAAGGGTGGGAAGCCGGGGCAGTGGTCGGCGCGCAAGTCGCAGCTGCTGGTGCACGAGTACGAGAGGGCCGGCGGGGGCTACGTCGACGAGGGCCACCTGACCCCGCAGCAGCAGCACCTGCAGCAGTGGGGCGAGCAGGACTGGCACACCGCCTCCGGCGACGCGGACGCGCGCGACGCCGACGGCACGTCGCGCTACCTGCCGGACGTCGCCTGGCAGCTGCTGTCACCCGCGCAGCGCCGGGCGACCGACAGCAAGAAGCACGACGCCGACCAGCAGCACGTCGCCAACACCTCCGCTGCGAAGGAGGCGCGCGACGCCGCCGAGCTGCTGACGCTGACAGCGACCGAGGCGCAGCAGCGGGTGCGCGGCATGTCGACGCGGTCGGCGCTGGAGAAGGCCCGGACCGCCGAGCAGGACCACGGCAAGGCCCGCACGACGGTCCTGCGCGCCGTCGAGCAGCGCCTGCGCGCGCTGGAGTGACGGCGCCCGGCCTCAGCGCCCGATGCTGCTCATGTCGGGGTAGCGGTCACCGGCGGTCGCGCCGACCGGCGCCAGCTCGTCCAGCCGGGCCAGGTCGTCGGCGCTGAGCGTGACGTCCAGCGCACCGAGGTTCTCCTCGAGCCGGGAGCGCTTCTTGGTGCCGGGGATCGGCGCGACGTCGTCGCCCTGCGCGAGCAGCCAGGCCAGCGCCAGCTGCGCCGGGGTGCAGTCCTTCTCGTCGGCCAGCGACTTCACCCGGTCGACCAGCTGCAGGTTGCGGGTGAAGTTCTCGCCCTGGAAGCGCGGGTTGTGGCGGCGGAAGTCGTCCTCCGGGATGTCCTCGGGCGTGCGGAACTGCCCGGTCAGGAACCCGCGGCCGAGCGGGCTGTAGGGCACGAAGCCGATCCCGAGCTCGCGCACCAGCGGCAGCAGCTCGTCCTCGGGGTCGCGCGACCACAGCGACCACTCGGTCTGCAGGGCGGTGACCGGGTGGACGGCGTGCGCCGTGCGGATGGTGGCCGGAGCCGCCTCCGAGATGCCGAGGTGACGGACCTTGCCGGCCTGCACCAGCTCGGCCATCGCGCCCCAGGTGTCCTCGACGGGCGTGTCGGGGTCGACACGGTGCTGGTAGTAGAGGTCGATCACGTCGACGCCGAGCCGCGAGAGGGAGGCGTCGCAGGCGGCCCGGACGTACTCCGGCCGGCCGTTGATGCCGAGCCGCGTGCCGTCGGGCTCGCGCTCGTTGCCGAACTTGGTGGCGAGCACGACCTCGTCGCGGCGTCCGGCGATGGCGCGGCCGACGAGCTGCTCGTTGGTGAACGGGCCGTACATGTCGGCGGTGTCGAGGAACGTGCACCCCCGGTCGAGGGCGAGGCCGATCGTGGCGAGCGACTCCTGCTCGTCGCCGGGTCCGTAGAACTCGCTCATGCCCATGCAGCCGAGGCCGAGGGCGGAGACGGTCAGGCTGCCGAGGGTGCGGGTCTGCATGCCGTCACCGTATGCCCCGGGCGGACAGGTGCGCGACGAACCAGTGGACGGCCTGCGGGTCGTCCACAGCCCCGAGGTTCAGCGCCCGGTCGAGCGGCACGCCCTGGGCGATCCGCTTCAGCGGCACCTCGAGCTTCTTGCCGGTGGCCGTGTGCGGGATCGCCGGCACCGCCACGACCTCGTCGGGCACGTGGCGCGGCGAGGCCTGCTCGCGCACCCGCGACCGGATGCGCTCGACGAGCCCGTCGTCGAGGGTGACGCCCTCGGCCAGCCGGACGAACAGCGGCAGCCAGTAGCCGCCGCCGGCCAGCTCGACGCCCAGGACCAGCGCCTCGGCCACCTCGGGCATCGCCTCGACCGCGGCGTAGATGTCGGCGCTGCCCATCCGCACGCCGTGCCGGTTGAGCGTGGAGTCGGACCGGCCGTGCACCACGGCCGTGCCGCGCGCGCTGATCGTCACCCAGTCGCCGTGCCGCCACACGCCGGGGTAGACGTCGAAGTAGGCGTCGTGCAGCCGCTCGCCCGACTCGTCGCCCCAGATGCGCAGCGGCATCGACGGCATCGGCGCCGTCACGACGAGCTCGCCCACCTCGTCGACCAGCGGGCGGCCCTGCTCGTCCCACGCCTCCACGGCGAGGCCGAGGCCGCGACAGGACATCTCGCCGGCGGTCACCGGCAGCCAGGGCGCGTCGAGCACGACTGCTGCGGCGAAGTCGGTGCCGCCGCTGATGACGTGCATCGCGAGGTCGTCGCCCACCTGTTCGTAGACCCAGCGGAACGACGACGCGGGCAGGGGCGAGCCGGTCGAGCCGACCGCCCGCAGCGCAGACAGGTCGTGCTCGCGCGCCGGGTGCAGGCCTGCCTTCTGCGAGGCGAGCAGGTACCCGGGGCTCGTGCCGAGCCGGGTCAGCCGGGTGTCCTCGGCGACCTGCCAGAGCCGGTCCGGCGAGGGCCACAGCGGGCTGCCGTCGTAGAGCACCGCGGTCGCCCCGACGGCCAGCGCCGAGACGAGGACGTTCCACATGATCCAGCTCGGCGTCGTGTACCAGAAGAAGCGGTCGGTGGCGTCGACGTCGTACTGCAGGCCGACCTGCGCCAGACCCATGAGCAGGGCGCCGGCGTGACCGTGGACGAGGCCCTTCGGCAGGCCGGTCGTGCCGCTGGAGTAGACGACCCAGAGCGGGTGCTCGGCGTCGACCTGCTCGACGTCGGGGTCCCGGGGCGTCGCGACGGCGTCCTGCCAGGCGACCACCGTGCGCCCGGCGTGCTCGACGACCCGGCCGAGCTGCGGGACGGCGAGCACCCCCGTGACCGTGGGCAGGCCGTCGAGGAGCTCGGCCACCGCGTCGCGCCGGTCGCGGTCCTGACCGCCGAAGCGGTAGCCGTCGACCGTGACCAGCACCGTCGGCGCCAGCTGGGCGAAGCGGTCGACCGCACTGGCGGCGCCGGTGTCAGGGGCGCAGGCCGACCAGACGGCGCCGAGCGCGGCGCAGGCGAGGAACGCGACGACGGTCGCCGGGACGTTCGGCAGGTAGCCGACCACGCGGTCGCCCCGGCCGACGCCCAGCCCGCGCAGCGCCTCCTGCACCGCCCCGACCTGGCCGCGCAGCTCGTCCCACGACAGCTCGGCGAGCGGGCCCTGCTCGCCCGTCGCGACGAGCGCGGGGCCGGCGCCGCGGGTGCGCAGGACGTGCTCGGCCAGGTTCAGCCGGGCACCGGGGAACCAGCGGGCGCCCGGCAGCTCCCGCGAGGTGAGGACCCGCTCGTACGGCGCCGACGCCTGCACGTCTAAGTGCTCCCAGACGAGGGCCCAGAAGTCCTCGACGTGCTCGACCGACCATCGGTGCAGCGCCTCGTAGCCCTGCTCGTCGGGGGCGAACGCGAGGCCGGTGCGGGCCGTCACCTCGGCGGCGAAGCGGGTGAGCCGGGCGCGCTCGGCCCGTTCGCGGGACGGCCGCCACAGCACCTGTCCTGCCGGCTGCTCGCTCATCTGCCTCCGATCGTCGCCGGTGCTCGTCGTGCGCGGGCGAGCCTGCCATCCTGTCGGACCCGACCGGTAGACAGGGCGACGTGGGGATGGCGTGCTGAGGGTGCACCGGGCCGAGCGCTCGGACGTGCTGGCGGACGCCCTCGCCGGGCTGCTGGCGCGGCCGCTCGCCGACCCGTTCGCCGGGGAGGTGGTCGCCGTGCCGGCGAAGGGCGTCGAGCGCTGGCTGACCCAGCGGCTCTCGGGCGTGCTCGGCGCCGGGCCGGCCGCTGACGGCGTGGCGGCGGGCATCGCCTTCCCCAGCCCGAGCCGCCTGGTCGACGAGGCGCTCGCCGCAGCCGGCGGACGGACGGCCGAGGACGACCCGTGGGCGCCGCAGCGGGTGCTGTGGGCGCTGCTCGACGTGGTCGACGCCTGCGTGGAGGAGCCCTGGTGCGCCGTCCTGGCCGGTCACCTCGGCCACGGCCGGCCGGGCTCGGAGCACCGCGCCGGGCGCCGCTACGCCACCGCGGAGCACCTGCGCGACCTGTTCCGCTCCTACGGCGCCTCCCGCCCGGCCATGCTCGCCGCCTGGGCCCGCGACGAGCCGACCGACGGCACCGGCTCCCCGCTGCCGGACGACCTGCGCTGGCAGGCGGAGCTGTGGCGCCGCCTGCGCGCCGTGCTGGGGGCGGCCAGCCCGGCTGAGCGGCTCGACGCGACCTGCCGGCGGCTGCGCGACGAGCCGGCCGTCAGCGACCTCCCGGAGCGGCTGTCGCTGTTCGGCGCCACGCGCACGACGACCGAGCAGCGCGCGGTCCTCGCCGCGCTGGCCGAGCACCGCGACGTCCACCTCTGGCTGCCGCACCCCAGCCCGGTCATGTGGGAGGTCCTGCGCGGGCGCACGCCGCCGGTGCGCCGCAGCGAGGACCGCTCCGCCCTCGACGTCCGCTCCCCGCTGCTGGCGAGCCTGGCCCGCGACACGCGTGAGCTGCAGCTGCTGCTGGGCCCGGTCGACGACGTGCACCACCCGGCGCCCCCGAAGGGGCGCACGCTGCTCGCGGCGGTGCAGGCCGCCGTCCGCGACGACGCCGTCCCCGCCCGTGCGGCGAGCGCGGACGGGACCGTGCAGGTGCACGCCTGCCACGGCCTGCCCCGCCAGGTCGAGGTGCTGCGCGAGGTCCTGCTCCACCTGCTCGACGCCGACCCGACGCTGGAGCCGCGCGACGTCCTCGTGATGTGCCCCGACGTCGAGGCGGCCGCGCCGCTGGTGCGTGCTGCCTTCGGGCAGCCCGACGGCGCCCACCCCGGCCACCGGCTGCGGGTGCGCCTGGCCGACCGCTCGCTGCGCCGCACGAACCCGCTGCTCGACGTGCTGGCGGCGCTGCTCGAGCTGGCCGACGGGCGGGTCACGGCGAGCCAGGTGCTCGACCTCGCCGCGAGCCCGCCGGTGCGCCGGGCGTTCGCGTTCTCCGACGACGACCTCGAGCGGCTGCGCGAGTGGGCCGGGCGGGCCGGCGTCCGGTGGGGGCTCGGCCCTCGCCAGCGTGCCGCGTTCTCGCTGCACGGCGTGCCGCAGGGCACCTGGGCCACCGGCCTCGACCGGGTGCTGGTCGGGGTGGCGGCCGACGAGAGCGAGCTCGAGTGGCTCGACCTGGCGCTGCCCCTCGACGACGTCGACTCGAGCGACATCGACCTCGCGGGGCGCCTGGCCGAGCTGCTGGACCGGCTGGGTGCGGTCCTCGAGCGGCTGCGCGGACCGGCGCCGCTGCGCGACTGGCTGGCCGCGCTCACGGACGCGCTCGACCTGCTGACCTCGGTGCCGGACGACGACGCCTGGCAGGTCGGCCAGGCGCGCCGCTCGCTCGCCGACGCGGCCGAGCACGGGCTCGGCGCCGAGCTGCGCCTGGCCGACGTGCGGCTGCTCCTGCGCGGACGACTGGCCGGACGGCCGACCCGCGCCAACTTCCGCACCGGCGAGCTGACCGTCTGCACCATGGTGCCGATGCGCAGCGTGCCCCACCGCGTGGTGGCCCTGCTCGGGCTCGACGACGGCGTGTTCCCCCGCGCGGGGTCCGTCGACGGTGACGACGTCCTGGCCCGCGACCCCTGCCTCGGCGAGCGTGACGTCCGCAGCGAGGACCGCCAGCTGCTGCTCGACGCCGTCATGTCCGCCGGCGACGCCCTGGTGCTGCTGCACACCGGGGCCGACGCCGTCACCGGCGCGCGGCGTCCACCGTCCGTGCCGCTCGGCGAGCTGCTCGACGTCCTGCGCGCCACGGTCGGCGACGACGGCCTGGCCGGCGTGCTGCACCGCCACCCGCTGCAGCCGTTCGACGGCCGCGACTTCCGCGCCGACGAGCCCTTCAGCCACGACGAGCGCGCGCTGGCCGGCGCGCGGGCGGCTGCGGGCGAGCGCATCCCGGTCCGGCCGCTCCTGGCCGACCCGCTGCCGTTCCGAGGCGGCGACGTGGCGCTGCGCGACCTGGTCGCGATGCTCGTCCACCCCGCCTCGGCGTTCCTGCGCCAGCGGCTCGGCGCCGTCGTGCCCGACCGGGAGGAGGCGGTGCGCGAGGCCGTGCAGGTCGAGCTCGACCCGCTCGAGGCGTGGGACGTCGGTGAGCGCATGCTCGCCTCGCGGCTGTCCGGCGTCGACCCCGGCGACTTCCGGCAGGCCGAGTGGCGGCGCGGCACCCTGCCGCCCGGTCCGCTGGGCCTGCGGCTGCTGACCGAGCTGGAGGAGGCCGTCGAGCCGCTCGCCGCCGCGGCGCTGCGGCTGCGCGGCGGCAGGCCGCGCGCGGTCGACGTGGTGGTCGACCTCGGCGACGGCCGACGCCTGTCCGGCACGGTCGACGGGGTCTGCGACGGCGTGCTGCTGAGCGCGTCCTACTCGCGGGTGGCGCCCAGGCACCGCCTGACGGCGTGGGTCCGGCTGCTCGCCGTGGCAGCGAGCGGGCAGCGCGCAGCGGCCTCGTCCGCGGTGGTCCTCGGTCGCGGCCCCCACCGGCGGCCCGCGTGGCAGTCGGTGCTGCACCTGCCGGGCGACCCGCTCGCGGTGCTGCAGGACCTCGTCACCCTCTTCGACGAGGGCCTGCGCGCGCCGCTGCCGCTCGTGACCGGCGCCTCCAGCGAGTACGCCGCCCGGCGCCAGCGGGGCAGCAGCGTCGAGGAGGCCCTGGTCGCGGCGCAGGCGCAGTGGGACTCGCCGTACGGCGGTGACGGCTCCGACCGCCACGTGGTGCGGGCGCACGGGCCCGACCCCTCGCTCGACCGGCTGCTCGCGGCGCCGGGCGACGGGGACGAGCCGTCGCGGTTCGGCGTCCTGGCGCGGCGGCTGTGGGGACCGCTGCTCGAGCACGAGCAGCTCGGTGCGCCGTGAGCGACTTCGACCCGTACGGACCGCTGCCGGGCGCGGCCACGACCACCGTCCTCGAGGCGAGCGCCGGCACCGGCAAGACCTGGACCATCGCGACGCTGGCCACCCGCTACGTCGCCGAGGTGGGCATCGACCTGTCGCAGCTGCTGCTCGCGACCTTCAGCCGCGCGGCGACGCAGGAGCTGCGCGAGCGGGTGCGCGAGCGGCTCGTCACGACGCTGCACGGGCTGTCCGGCCCGGATGGCGCCGACCCGCTGGTCGACCACCTGCGGGCGGCGGAGCCGGGCGTGGTGGAGCAGCGCCGACGGCGGCTCGTCGAGGCGGTGTCCGACTTCGACCGCGCCACCATCGTCACGACGCACGGCTTCTGCTCGTCGGTGCTCGACGGGCTCGGCATGGCCGGCGACGACGAGCCGGGCGTCGCCCTCGCCGAGTCGGTCGACGACCTGCTCCGCGAGGTCGTCGACGACCTCTACCTGCGCAAGTTCGCCTCCCACGAGAGCGACCCGCCGGCGCTGACGCTGCGCGACGCGCGCGCCGTCGCCCGTGCCGCCGTCGGCGACCGTCAGGCGAGGCTGGAGCCGGCGGACGCCGACCCGGCGAGCCCCGCGGGCCAGCGCGTCGGGCTCGCCCGCGCCGCCGTCCGCGAGCTCGACCGGCGCAAGCGCACGGCCCGGGTCCGCGACTACGACGACCTGCTCACGCTGCTGTGCGCGGTCCTGAGCGACCCCGAGCGCGGTCCCGGGGCGTGCCGCCGGCTGCGCGAGCAGTACCGCGTCGTGCTGGTCGACGAGTTCCAGGACACCGACCCGGTGCAGTGGGACGTCCTGCGCCGGGCGTTCGTGGGCGCCACGACGCTCGTGCTCATCGGCGACCCGAAGCAGGCCATCTACGCCTTCCGCGGTGCGGAGGTGCACAGCTACCTGCAGGCGGTGCAGGAGGCCGACCTGACCGCCCGCCTTCGCACGAGCTGGCGGGCCGACGCCGGGCTGCTGCGCGCCCTCGACCACCTCTACGGCGGCGCCGCGCTCGGTCACCCCGGCATCGTCGTGCGGCCGGGAACGGCCGAGCATACCACCTCCCGGCTGCCCGAGCAGCCGCCGCTGCGGCTGCGCGTCGTCGGCCGTACCGGCGCCGGGCCGCTGGGCAGGACCGGCTTCCCCGCCGTCGGGGCGCTGCGTGCGCGGGTCGCCGACGACGTCGCGGCCGACGTCGTCCGGCTGCTCGAGCGCCGCACGCCGCTGCACCTGCCCGGTCGCGACGTCGTCCGGCCCGGTGACGTGGCGGTGCTCGTGCGCAAGCACGTCCAGGCGGCGCTGGTGCAGGCGGCGCTGGAGCGCGCCGGCGTGCCGTGCGTGCTGTCCGGCAGCACCAGCGTCTTCGCCACCCCGAGCGCCCGCGACTGGCTGTGGCTGCTGCAGGCCCTCGAGCAGCCGCACCGCGCGAGCCGGGCACGCCTGGCTGCGCTCACGCCCCTGCTCGGCTGGACGGCGGAGCGGCTCGACGCCGATCCCGAGCGCGAGCTCGACGCGGTCGGCGACCTGCTGCGGGCCGCGGGACGCCGCTTCACGGGCGCCGGGCTCGCCGCCGCCTTCGAGCACCTGTCCGCCGCGACCGGGCTCGACGCGCGGCTGCTCGCCGTCGAGCAGGGGGAGCGGCGGCTCACCGACCTGCGCCACCTCGCCTCGGCGCTCGACCGCGTCGCGACGGAGCAGGCCCTCGGGCTGAGCTCGCTCGTGACCTGGCTGGCCGAGCGCGTGGAGGACCCCGACACCGGCGACGTCGCCGACCGCAGCCGCCGGCTCGAGACCGACGCCGCCGCCGTCCAGGTCGTCACCGTCCATGCGAGCAAGGGCCTGGAGTTCCCCGTCGTCTACCTGCCCTTCGGCTGGGACAGCACCACCGCGTCCACGCCGGCCACGCTGCGCCTGCACGACCCGCAGTCGCGCCGCGTCCTCGACGTCGGCGGCAAGGGAGGGCCGGGGTGGGACGCCCGCAGGAAGCAGGCCGAGGCCGAGGACGACGGCGAGGAGCTCCGGCTGCTCTACGTCGCCGTCACCCGGGCGCAGTGCCAGGTCGTCGCGTGGTGGGCGCCGTCGGCGGGGGCCAGCGCGTCGCCGCTGCAGCGCCTGCTGATGGGCCGCACCCCGGGCGAGGCCGAGCCCGCAGCCCGGGCGAGGGTCCCGGAGGACGCCGCCGCGCTGGCGGCGCTGCATGCCTGGGGCTGGCCGGACGAGATCACCGTCGAGGCGGTCGAGCAGGTCGAGCGGCGCCGCTGGTCGGCCCCCTCGCAGCCGCCCGGCGCCCTCGCCGCTGCCCGGTTCGACCGCAGCCTCGACACCGCCTGGCGGCGCACCTCCTACACGGCGCTCACGTCCGCGGTGCACGACGCGCCGCAGGTCGCCAGCGAGCCGGAGGTGCCGAGCACGGCCGACGAGCCGGCGGAGCTCCCGGTCGAGCCGCCGCCGCAGCCGACCGGCTCCACCGGCGCCGCACTGCCCTCGCCGATGAACGGCCTGCCGGCCGGGGCGGCGTTCGGCACGCTCGTCCACGAGGTGCTGGAGGCGGTCGACACCGGAGCGCCCGACCTGCCGGCCGAGCTGCTCACCCGCTGCCGGCAGGCCGTCGGGCGGCGGCTCGCCGCGGTCGA
>Ga0210040_10004462_pt1 | contig 18281 bp, 18 predicted proteins | sample CryGeyCG12114_NA_FD_185462 | JGI IMG/M metagenome (GOLD analysis project Ga0210040, IMG submission 185462) | Groundwater microbial communities from aquifer - Crystal Geyser CG19_WC_8/21/14_NA (SPAdes) (version 2) | ecosystem: Environmental > Aquatic > Deep subsurface > Groundwater | place: USA...
ATTCATTCCCCCGCCATCATGACGGGTTACTGGCGTAATCCCGCCGCCACCGCGATGGCCCGCTTAAGTGACGGCTGGCTGCGAACGAGCGACGTCGGACGTTTGGACGAACAAGGCTTTCTCACTCTGGTCGGTCGACTGGACGATCAAATTAACGTGGGCGGTAAGAAGGTCGACCCGGCAGCCGTTGAGGAAGCAGCGCTAGACTACGAAGGCGTCGCTGATGCGGGTTGCGTCGGCATTCCCGATCCGGGTGATCTCGTCGGACAAGTACCGGTTCTGTTCATCGTAGAAGGTGAGGGCGCGAGCCTAGACCTGCGTTCTCTTCGGCGACACCTCGCAGGGCGCCTAGAAGTTCATGAGAGACCAAGTCGCGTAATTTTCGTACGCACGTTGCCGAAAACCGAAACCGGTAAGCTAAAGCGAACTGACCTTCGGCTGCTGCTCGCATCCGACCAAGCGAAGAACACCTGATGCTGATCGCGATAGGGCTTGCTGATTTCAGCGTAATATGACCACATGCGAGTGGATGCGGTAAAGCACGGCCTTCAGCGGGGCTCTAGGAACTCCCAGGCCGTTCGCCGGTCAGCCTTGTCGACGAGCTGGGTGACTGCGAACTTGCTGGTGCGGTCGATGCCCACGAACAGGTACAGCTTGCCTTCGGCGGTCTGCACCTCGGCGATATCCATGTGGAAGAAGCCGATGGGATAACGCTTGAGGCGCTGGCGCCTGGGTTTGTCACCCTCGACGTCCGGCAGCCGGGATATGCCATGCCGTTGCAGACAGCGGTGCAGCGACGAGCGGGTCAGATGCGGGATCGTCGCCTGGAGCGCGTAGAAACATCGTCCAGCGGCAGCAGCGTGTGGCGCCGGAAGGCGACCACGACGGCTTCCTCCTCGATCGTCAGCGAGGATGATCTTGGGCCCTTTGGACCCGTTGGCAGATCGGTCGTCGACCGGCGCTTCTTCCACTTTGCGATGGTCTTCTGGTTGACCCCGTAGCGCCTAACCAGCGCCCTCAGGCTCTCTTCACTATGCTGTATCGCTCGACGGACGACCTCTGTCGTCCGAGCGCTCCCGTGTAGAACCTGACCCTTAGTGCCTCCTTCCACTCAGCCGTGGATGATGCACCATCAAAGCCCGGGATCAAACACGAGCAGGGCAAGCTTCACCTGCTGTTAGCGATCGACCGAACGTCGAAGTTCGCCTTCGTGGAGCTGCACGAGAGGGCGACGCGTCGCATCGCTGCTGACTTCATGCGGCATTTGGCCGCAGCCGTGCCGTACCGGATCCATACGGTGCTCACGACAATGGCACGCACTTCACCGACCCGACCGGCGACGGCTGGACGCCTGAGGACATCAAGGAGATGCGCGCCAAGAAGCCGCTGTATCTATTCCACGCCTTCGAGGGCGCCTGCGCTGATCTTGATGTCGAGCACCGCCTTACCAAGCCGCGGCATCCATGGACGAACGGCCAGGTCGAACGGATGAACCGGACGATCAAGGAGGCGACCGTCAAACGCTACCACTACGAGAGCCACGACCAGCTGCGGCAGCACCTCACCGACTTCGTCGCCGCCTACAACTTCGCCCGCCGACTCAAAACCCTGCACGGCCTCACACCCTACGAAGCCATCTGCAAAGCATGGACAGATGACCCAAGCCGGTTCATCTCGAACCCGCACCATCAATCGCTGGGGCCAAACATCTAGATCATCAACCGACGCCCGCTTTCGCCATTTCGCTACCGTCTTGGGATTGATCTCCAGTTCCCGGCTCAACGTCGAGAGCGAGGCTTGCGATTGCTGTATTGCTGCTCGGACGGCGTGCGTGATCGTGGAGCTCCCGTGACGTACCTGTCCCACGCGTCTTCCTTCCATTCCAACGAAAGGATCACACCATCAAACCGTGGGATCAAACATAGCCACGGCGAGCTTCGGGTTGATGACCGCCGAGTGCTGAGCGGCATCGTGTTCGTCAACCGCAATGGGCTGCGCTGGCGTGATGCGCCCAGCGCCTATGGTCCGCACAAGACACTGTCATAACACTCTGTTCCCTAGGCTTTGCCTCGCCAACCGGAACGCTGGGGCCGCCGCAAGCAGACTTCCCGCGCTGATCCCCAGCAGGATGCCAATAAGGCCATACCGTCCTCCGATCGCGGCGCCGGCGATCGATGCGAGCAGCCCGGCGATATTGAGGCGGTTTAGTCTGCTTAGTTGCTCTGCGGTGCCGCAGCCCGTCAGCACGGCACGAATGATAGCCATTACCACCTTGACGAAGCCGTTGGTGCAGGCCGCGGCGACCAGCGGCACCGTAGTGTGATACAGCCCGCGTGTCAGTAGGTGCACTAGCCAAGGCGCTGCGCCGATGATGCCCGCCGACATAACGACTAGGAACGGCATCACGATGCGAAGCTCGGTGCGAACAAGCGCCCATCGCGCATCGTGGTCTGTAGCCGCTTTGAGCCGCGGTGTTAGCGCGAAACCCGCTCCCGCAGTGACCAGGCGAAAGGGAAAGATTGCGACGGAGGCGAGCACGCTGAACGTCGCTAGCGCGCGCAGGTCTAGGACGATTGGGGTCACCAAACGCTCGAGCTGGATCGAGATGGTCGACACTGCCGCGATACCGAGCAGCGAACTTGCCTCGCGCCAGTCGATAGCGACCCGCCGTTCGACGGGCACGCGATATCGGGTGACCAGGAGGTAGCAGCCCCTTGCCGCGCTCGCCAGATTAGCCGCCGCAAGCAGCCAGAGCACAGTGGTTGAGTGCCGGACCGGAAGCAGCAGCGCGCTCGCACCGACTAGCAGAATCGACCAGTTGAGCATCGTCGCGTAGGTGATCGCCCGGAACGGTTGCTGCGCCGCCCGAAGTACCGCAACGACCTGCGTTACGATCGACCCGGCGACGATCGCAACCGCGAGCGCCGTAACCTCGTCTGGACGCAAGCCCCCCGCCGCCACCGAGCCGGCGGTGACAACAAGCGCAGCTATCGTCGCCGTGCCCAGCAGAAAGAGCAGCAGCCGCGGACCGGGGTCGATGGGGTGGCGCAGTACCGCTTGATCAATGCCGACCGGCGCAATTAGTATCGTGATATTAAATAGCGCCAGCGCGAGCGCCAATCTACCGAACTCCTCGATCGGCAGGACGCGCGCGAGCATGAGATTGCCGAGCGCGAACGCGCCACCAGACGCGGCGAACATGCCAGTCGCCGCAACCGTCGGCTGCTGCCACGCCTGCGCCATCAGTGAGAACACTTGCCGCCCCACGCCGCCCGAAGCCGCTCTCACCGTCGGTTCACTGGCCGAGAACGAGTGTCGGCTGGTGTTGACTGGCCCGTTTTCCATCTCTCCTGAATCCACAGATCTACCCCGTTTGCGGACCGTCCCGAATCCGCGAGTGGTCGTATCACCCGTTGTTGCGCTCGCCTATCGATGGTTACCCGCGCGCGTCGGGTGTTGGCCACGCTGGACAGGTCTGGACCGATGTGACAGCTTTTCGCCTTCAGCAAGGACCGGCAAGAATGAACACATCATCCGCTCGGCGATCATCGGTGCTGGTGCTGTGCCTGCTTGCTCTAGCAGCGGCCGTGCTGTTGCGCTGGGTCGCTATCGATAGCGACGTGCCCAGGTCGGTTCCCGATCGGAGCGCAGCGATTTGGGCCGACGAGGGATACAAAACGCTAGCAGCGCGCAATCTGCTCATGTTTGGCAGCACACACTGGAACTCCGCCGACCGCTACTCTGGATGGTTGAGGGAGAGCCCAGTTACGCAACTGTCATTCCTCACTGCTTTCAAGATCGGAGGGCAGGGGGTCGTCCAGGCGCGCTGGGTCGCTGCAGTCTGCTTCGGCCTTTTTCTAGTCGGTTTCGTAGCGCTGCTGTGGGAAGTTTATGGCCCGCAAATCACGATACTTGGCGCTTTGGCACTGGCGACCAACTACTACCTTTTCCTTTTCTCGCGATTGGCGCTGTTCGAGATCTTCATCATCGTCGTTCTTTACGTCCCGCTCTTCGCGCTGCGCCGGCGGGAAGCTCGCCCCGGCTTCGCAACAATGACCGGGATTGGTTTAGCAGCGCTGGCAACGACGTTCAGCATCAAGGCGTCAGCGCTGCTCTATTTCGGGCCAGGGCTGCTGGGCATCGGCATCGCATGGCTCGCCGGCCGGCAGGTCGCCGTGTCGGCCAGGACAGCACTGGGCTTGGCCTCAGGGCTGGCCATCGCGCTGGGGATGGCGGCGGTTACGCGTCATATCTGGCAGGCGCGGCTGGACGTGTCGGCAAGAGGGACAGTGATTAGCGCGCTCGACAATCCGCTGGTCGCGGGCGGCAACATCACACTAGCGGCGGCGATGCTGTGCGCCGGCGAGCTCCTAATCTTTCGAAGGCGGGCTCTGCTGAACAATTCCTATACTGCCGCCCTGGTCGGAATGGTCCTGCTCGGACCGCTGATCGTCGGTATGTTCGACTACCATCCGCTGCGTTATTGGATCCCGCTACTGCCGGTCGCGATCCTGCTGCCGGTTGAGTGGTTGGCGATCGTTCGCTCGCCCGCCCGGCCCGAGTTCGGAGAGAGAACGCCGTCGGCGCTCGTTGCGACCACCATCGGCGGGATTGCGATGTTGGTAGGCGCATATTGGCTGATCGCCTCGGCCGTGAGGGGCTGGATTTGGACGGGCTTGGTCCTGTCAATTGACCGAAAGCTCGTCCTGCTAGCCGCCCTGGCCCTTGTTGCGGTCGCTTGGTGGCAGCGTCGCAAGTTCTTTGACGGCAAAATGCTAGGCGGACTCGCAATGCTGCTGCTGCTCGCTAGCATCCCGCTAGGGCTCGCGTCCATTGCCGGACTAATTTTTCAACCCATTCGAGAGCGTAGCCGGGTTGCGCAAGCGATGGCATCGCAACTTCCTCACGGCGCCTCGGCCGCCGGCGACTGGGCGCCCGAACTGGCGCTCGGTACCGCCGTGCCGGCATTGTACCTAGGCGGATCGGGTAACAACGTTGAACGCGTGCCGGTGCTGAAGCCGAATGCCTTCATCTATTCGGGGACGAGCTTCGACGACGCGACGCTGGCGGCGCTGAAGGCGCGCCGGGACGTGGGGCTGAGCTCGCCCGTTAATCTCGGCCGCTACGCGGGCCGTCCCATTCGGCTGTATCGATTGAGTTATCCGCGATGAAGGCCCGGACTACGTTATTGGTGATAGCCGGGAAACGGTGCCTGAGAGGGGGAGCTCAGAGAGAAGAGCCGACAACGATCGAGCCCGGTGGCGACGCGCCGCAAATCGTTCAGGCGACGAACCTAGTCTCGGTGCGGCTACGACGCCCCTACTCGCGGCTGTCGCATATGACGGTTCGAGCCGGGTATTCCGGCCCAAAGTCCAGGGCCGGATGCGTAGAGCCTGTAAGCAATTCTGGGTCAATTAGCAATGTAGTCGCGATCGCCGGCAGCCAATACGATCACTGGCAAGTCGTCGGGCAGAATTGCTGTCGCAGCGTAACAACCTATCTGACCAGCGACCACGAAGAAGCGGTCGTTTGCATGCATGACGGCAAAAGGTTGGGTGTTCACGGCGCCCTTAGCTCGCCCGATCAGCCGGCCGAGCTTCTCTTCGTCCACGCGCTCGGTAACGTGCGGTGCGCCTCAGGTGAGGCTCCCTACCGCACCGGGTCCAAATCTAGGCCGTCGTAAATACAGGTTAAGGTCACTTCGGAGCCAGCGAGAAACTTGGCCTCGACCCGCGTAATGAATTCGACATGACCTATAGTAAGCGCTAAACAAGCCTAGACGCGTCCGCGCTTGAGTAGAGATCAGCATGACATTGGCTGGTAGTATGGCAGTACAAGCACTTGAGGCTGCGTCCCGTTTTGGGACAGGTGATTGGCAGCGCGTAGCCGTTGACGCCCATGTCCACTTACGCGGCGATGTCGCATTGAGTTTGCAAGCGGCGGCTGGCAACTTCGCTGTAGCTGGAAACGGCGTGGATGCCGGCGCGGTTCTTCTGACGGACAGCGAGACTGTGGATACCTTCCGAACACTATATAGCCAAGGCCTCCCGCACGGGATTTACGAGACGGGAGAGGCGATCTCGCTGGTGTCGCGGCTTGGGGCCGTGCCCGTGCTGCTCGTTGCTGGCCGGCAGGTAGTCACCGCCGAGCGCGTAGAGGTGCTGTTGATCGGCACGCGTGACAAATCTGCGGACGGTATGCCGCTGGAAGCGGTGCTGAGAGATGCTGAAGAGCGCGATGTGTTGGCGATCCTGCCCTGGGGCTTGGGCAAGTGGGTCGGTAGTCGTGGCAAGCTCGTCGTGAATGTGCTTGCACGGCACCGGGGGGTGATGGTGGGCGACATCCCTGCCCGCCCGCGAGCACTCAGGGCGGCGCCGCTGTCGCACTCGCGCGGGGTCGGCCGGCGCATACTGAGTGGTAGCGATCCGTTGCCGTTGCCAAGGGAGGGCGATCGCGTCGGTAGCTTTGGGCAGATCGTGTCGGTCAGGCTTGATACTACCGCGCCCGCGGCCTCGCTGATCGCGGCGCTTCGATCCCCGGACACGGCGTTTGATGCCTATGGCCGGCGCCAATCGCTGGTCGAGATGGCGGGCTTACAATGGGCGCTGCGCCGTCAGAAAAAGCGCTTGGCCGCATGAGAATTCTGTTCCTCGCGCCTCAGCCCTTCTTTGTCGAGCGGGGCACCCCCATCGCCGTGCGCTTCGCGGTGGAGGCACTATGTCGGGCGGGGCACGAGGTCGACCTAGTCGTTCTGCACGGAGGGGAGGACATTGCCATGTCGGGCCTAACGCTACATCGCGTTAGGCGCCCGCCCTTTGTGGACGAGGTGCCGATCGGGCTATCGCCTGCCAAGCTGCTATGCGATCTATTCCTGGTTGCCACCGCGTTCCGGCTGCTTGCGCGCAAGCGTTTTGATGTGATCCATGCTGTTGAAGAGTCGGTGTTCCCGGCCTTGATTGCGCGGGTCTTCCGGCGATTTGAACTAATCTATGACATGGATTCGCTGATGGGCGACCAGATCGTCGAGAAATGGCCGCGGCTAGGCTCGCTGCGCTGGTTGTTCACCGCGATTGAACGATGGCCGATGCGGCGGGCCAACCTAGTAATGCCCGTATGCGCCGCGATAGCCGACCGTGTCCGCGAACTCGCGCCCGACCAGGTAATCCAGTTGCTGCCCGACGTAGCCACGCCCGTCGCGGCTGCTTCGCCCGATGACGGGCCGGTGCTGGACCTGCGCACAGTGGTAGACAGCGCTACGGCACCGATCGCGTTATACGTGGGAAACCTCGAATATTATCAGGGTACGGACCTGCTGATCGACGCTTTCAAGCAGCTGCCGCCCGACTGCGATTGCCGCTTGGTTATTGTTGGCGGTCGACCCGACCATGTCGAGGCGGCCCGGGCGCGGGCGGCGCCGACGGGCGGGCGCGTAAGCTTGCTTGGGCCGGCCCCGCTTGCGCACTTGCCGGCGCTGCTACGGCAGGCGGACATCTTATGCTCGCCGCGGCTGAAGGGCGTGAACACTCCGATGAAAGTGTACGCCTATATGCAGGCTGGGCGCGGGATGGTCGCAACCGACATTCTGTCGCACACGCAGGTGCTGGACCGTTCCAATGCCTTACTAGTGCCGCCAGAGGCGGCGGCGTTCGCCGGGGCCGTCGCGGCGCTCGCCTCTAACCCGGCGTTACGCGAGCGACTTGGTGCGGCGGCTTCACGCTGCGCCGAGGAGGAATATGGGCTGGAGGCCTTCGAACGTCGGCTGCTCGCAGGATATGCGACGCTTCTCGACGAGGATTCAAGCTCGCGGCCACCGTCATTAGCTACGGCTAGCGCTCGAGCAGACCAACGGGGGTAGAGATGGAGCAACCGACCGAAAAGAAGCGGCCTGCCCCCGATTTTTCGGTGGTAGTGCCTTTGTACAACGAGGAGGATAACGTCGCGCTGCTTCATGGCGCTTTGACTGATGCCTTCGCGGAAAGTCGCCGCAGCTACGAAATCATTCTAGTGGATGACGGGAGCAAGGATGCGACGCTCAGCCGCGCGGTGGCGCTTACAGAACGCGACGATCGCGTGCGAGTAGTCGAGTTCCGGCGGAACTACGGACAGACTGCAGCGATGGCAGCGGGCATCCATACCGCACGCGGCCGTGCGATCGTCACCATGGATGGCGACCTGCAGAATGATCCACGTGACATTCCCGAACTTCTCGCGCTGCTCGACCAGGGCAACGATATGGTGGCCGGCTGGCGACGCAAGCGCCAAGACGAGGGCAAGCGCGTCTTCATTTCCAAGATGGCCAATCGCATCATCAACAAAGTGCTAGGCGTCGAGGTGCGCGATAGCGGCTGCTCGCTCAAGGCTTTCCGGCGCGAGTTGATCCAAAGCCTACCGTTCCACGGCGAGATGCATCGCTTCATCCCCGCGCTGAGCCAACTGGCAGGGGCGCAGGTCGCGCAGGTTGAGGTGCGTCACCATGCCCGCCGGTTTGGAGTGTCGAAATACGGCTTTTCTCGAATCTACAAGGTCGCGCTCGACATCATATCGATCCACTTCCTGCTGCGCTATGCGCGGCACCCTAAGACTTGGCTGGTAGGACCGATCGCGACATTATTCGCGAGCGGGATCCTGATTGCCATCCTAGTCGAGGCTGGTCATCGCAATGCCATCGTCCTCTGGTCGATTGGCGTGCTGTTGCTGAGCGCCGCCGGCCATTTAGCCGCGCTGGCGGCGCTGGCCTACCTCCTATCGGTGGTCGAACCACGTGTCAGTCAGTATGCACGGATTGCCGCCAAGCTTCTATCAAAAGATGATCTAGCAGGGAAGATCGGATCATGAGCTCGCAGCAGCAACAAGTGATCGACGCGGCGCCGATTGCGCCCGACTTGTCCGTGGTTATTTGTATCGAGCAGCGGGCGGGGGACATACAGTCGATACTTGACACCTATCGCACCGCCTTGGAACCGCTCGGTCGGACCGTTGAGTTCATTTTCGTCGTTGGCCAGGGGAGTCAGCATGCTGCCGAGGTCGGCGCACTGGCTGCGCGAGAGGACGTCAAAGTCGTTCAGCTGCCGCGCCAGTTTGGGGAAGCGTTGCGCCTGCGAGAAGGCGTGCGTCTCGCCGCGGCGGAGGACGTCCTATTATTGCCACCCTATCTGCAGGTTGTACCGAGTGCCCTGCCTGGACTGGTCGAGAAACTCGCCACTGCCGACCTGGTGGTGGCGTCACGCGAGCGTCGACGCGATGCTTTCTTGAATCGCGCGCGCGGGGCTGCGTTCCGCAACGTGGCTCGGATTACCGGGTCGCGGTTTGAAGATCTCGGCTGTCAAGTTCGCGTGCTTAAACGCGGTATACTCGATCGGATCGTGCTCCAGGAGCAGATCGGCTTTCTTCCCATTCTTGCGGAACACGCGGGCTTCAAGGTCGAGCAGGTCGGAGTTCCGCAGGCGGCTGACGATCAAAGCTATCGCTCGCATGACCTGCGCTCATATGCTCACAGCACTCTTGATGCTCTTTCGGTCGGGTTCCTGATGCGGTTCCTGCAAAAGCCATTCCGGTTGTTTGGGGCAATTGGCATGGTCCTAGCGCTCATCGGCGTCCTTCAAGGCATGTTGCTCCTCCTGCAACGCGCCAATGGGGTGGCGCTGAGCGACCGGCCGGCATTGTTATTAGCGGTGCTGCTGGTAGTGCTCGGCCTGCAGGTCGCGGCGGTCGGGCTAATCGCCGAAGTGGTTCTCTTCACGCGACTACCGGCAACCTCGACCTATCGCATTCGGCGGATAGTTGGGCAGGCCGAACACGAGGTCTGGCGACCTGGAGAGCCGAATGGCTGAGTTTGACGCCGTCGTCGTCGGCGGCGGCATCCAGGGTTTGATGGTAGCCTGGGACATCGCCCGCCGTGGCGGTAGGCCGCTGCTGTTGGAACGCCATGCCCTTGGAAGCGGCGCAAGTAACGCCAGCTTGGGCATCATCCATGGCGGCCTACGCTATCTTCAAACGCTCGACGTTCGGCGCTGGTATCGGTCGCGACGCGAGCAACTGTGGTTTGCACATGAATTTGCTGCCTACACTCGCTCTCTCAGCTGTGTCATGCCGCTGTACCGCGGCGCGTTCCGGTCGCGCACGCTGTTTCGAACCGCCTTCCTACTGGAGCGAACAATGGCGAGAGCGACCGGACTCGCCGCGCTCGAACAACAGGCCCACCTTGTCACACCCGCCGAGGTCGCGGGCAACTACCCGATTCCGCAGGCCGGTCTTACCGGCGGCGCAGTTTGGCCTGAACTGGCGGTCGACGATCCCCTCGGCCTAATGCGCGATATTGCTGGCCGTATCGAGCAAGCGGGCGGCGTTGTCCGTGAGCATGAAGAGGTAGTTGCTCTCGATCTGGCAAAGGGAGCAGCGCGAGGTGTCGTGGCTCGGGGAGCGCATGGTGAAGGGCGCTATGCCGCACGTGCAGTAATCCTCTGCGTCGGCGCGGCGTCGCGGTGCACTGCGCGGCGGTTCGACCGTGATTATCCGGCATTGTCAGCGCGTACGCTGGCCTTCAACATGCTGCTCGACGTGCCCGCGGTGAGCGGGCAGGCAGTAGCGGTGTCGCCGGTGCCAGGCCGCGGCCGAAGCTACTTTCTGCGAGATCAAGGCGGGCGCCTCCTCGCGGGAACCTATTACGCGGCCCTTAAGGCTGATCTCGGCTCAAACACGCCTTTGACGGTGCCTCCAACGCTGGTAGCGGCGTTCCTAAAGGACCTTTGCGCAGCCGCGCCATGGCTGGAGGGTGCCGCTGTTCTGGAAACTTGGGCGGGACTGCTGCCTGACGTGGACGGGGGCGGCAAGACGCTGCGCGCGCATGACCTGGTCTTGAGTCATGGCGATCACGGTGGGCCGCGCGGCTTGTGGACTCTGCTCGGCACCAAGCTCACCACGGCACACGCGCTCGCTGGTGAGGCGGTTGACCGATCTCTCTCCAACCTTCCGCGTGAAAGGCGTCAAGTTCATGGATAGGCTCGAAGCGCCCGCGCTGGTGGCGATTACGGGGGCGAGCGGCGCGCTTGGCGGCGTGCTGGCGCGGCGCCTGCTGTCTGACGGCTTTCGCGTTCGCGCGCTGTTTCGCACGCGCGATACCGCTTGGGATGCACTGCCCCATACCGAAACCGTACTAGGCGACCTCTCGAACGAGTGCGCGCTGGAGCGTCTGACCGAGGGTGCAGTGGGCGTCATGCACATCGCGGCCATGTACCGCAACGACGGCCCAGCCGAGGCCTTTCTTGAAGTAAACCTGCACGGCACCGAACGCTTGCTTCGGGCGGCGCAGAAAGCCGGTGCTGTTCGCTTCGTCTACTGCTCCACCATCGGCGTCCATGGCTCGGTCGAGCGCACGCCCTCCGACGAGAACGCGCCGCTCGATCCGCGCGATAATTACCAGGAAAGCAAGGTGCGGGCGGAGGCGTTCTGCCGGACCCAGATCGGCCGATCAGTTACTGAAATTGTGATCGTGCGACCCTGCGGCATCTATGGGCCGGGCGACACCCGCATGCTGAAATTGTTTCGAATGCTTGCCAAAGGCGTGTTCGTCCAGATCGGAGCCGGCCGCAGCAACTTCCATCCGGTGTACCTAGACGACCTGGCCGATGGATTCGTGCGGGCGATGACGACTTCCGGAATAGACGGAGAGACCTTCATTATCGGCGGCCCGAACTATATGCCGCTGCGCGCCTATGTTGCAGCCGCTGCGGCGGCGCTCGGCGTGCCGTCACCCCGAATTAAAATCCCTTATGCGCCAGTAAATCTCGCGGCCCGGCTGTGTGAGGCTATTTGCGATCGGATCGGGGTTGAGCCGCCGCTACACCGGCGGCGGCTGACGTTTTTCAAGCACAATCGCGCTTTCTCAATCGACCATGCGCGCGAGCGGCTAGGCTACGACCCTCAAGTCGATCTTGCCGAAGGATTTCGCCGCACTGTCAAGTGGTACCGCGAACAAGGGCTTCTACGATGAACCTCGATGCCGCGCCTGATATCGAAACATCAAGCAACGCCTACGCGCGCCGCTTTACGGGTAAGGCCGGCGGCATGTTCTTAAGTCGGCAGGAAGCACTTGTTATGCAAGCGCTTGCGGACAAAGAACTAGTCACGATTCTGGACGTTGGTGGAGGCCATGGGCAGTTGAGCGGACCGCTAGCCGCCTGCGGCCATCAAGTTACAGTTCTGGGCAGCGCGCCGGAATGCGCCGAGCGGCTCGCTCTGGATAAACGCAACACCGGAGTCACTTTTACTACCGGTCCGCTGAACCGCCTTCCGTTCGAGGACCGCTCCTTCGACACGGTTGTGTCAATCCGCACCATAGCGCATGTCGAGGACTGGGAACACTTTCTTCACGAGCTTTGCCGGGTCGCGTCGCACAGCGTCGTAATCGACTATCCCGAGCTTGCGAGCTCTAACATACTATCCCTTGTGACTTTCAAACTAAAAAAACAAATTGAAGGCGACACCCGCCTTTATAGTAGCTTTCGATCTTCGACGCTTCGCCAAGCCTTCGCTGCAAACGGTTTCCGAGTGACCTCTATAAACCGGCAGTTCTTGCTGCCTATGGCACTGCACCGGGCAGGCAAAGGCGCTGCGCCGCTTCGCGCCATTGAACGGGTCGGGCGCGCCATCGGCATGACCCGGTTTGCCGGTAATCCGGGGATCATGCGCGCGGACCAGCGCTGACGCTCTAGGTGGTGCTGTTGCGGTTTTTTGACGGGGTGGGCGCTCCCCGACGGCATCGATGGGCCAGAGTGGAGGCGTTGCCGCACCACTGAGAGAGTCGTCCGTGTCAGAGGCTACCACGATCGGCTGGATACTGCCAAGCATCGGGTTGTCGGACGCGGAGTGGGAGATCATGGATGCGCTACTGCCGACCGAACGCGGTCGGGGCTGCCGCCCCGCACAGGACAACAGCCGCTACTTCGAGAGCATAATGTGGATCGCCCGGACAGGCGCGCAGTGCGCCGCCGCCAGACGGGTATAGCAAGTGGAACAGCATGTTCCGCCGTTACCGGCGATGGACCACGACGGGGGTGTTCGACACCCTGCTGGAAGCGCTGGCCGAGCGCGGCGCCAGCCCCAACATGATCGACAGCACGGTTGTGCGGGCTCACCACAGCGCGTTGGGGATGAAAAGAGGAAGTGGGCAGGCCGAGGCACCGGCCGTTCGGGCGGCGGGTTCACCGCCAGGCTCCACGCCAAGTGCGATGCACAGGAATGCCCGCTCGCCTTGTCCTGACGCCTGGACAGGCGCCCGATATCCAGGGCTTTCGTCGCTGATTGGCATGATCGCAGACCGGATCGGTGCCCTGCGCCGACAAGGGCTACGATCCTGGAGGAACTGGTCAACGCCAAGGTCGAGGCGGGGATCCCCGCCATAGCCAACCGCCTCAACCCGCTGATTGAGTTTGAGCCCTAGATGTAAATCTTCTCTTGCCGGCCATGGCCCTGGCGCTCAATGCCAAGAAACAAGCGCGAGAGAACGTCGCTTCGCTTGAAAATATACCAAAAAGCCAAAGGCACAAGAACGCCGGTGGCGATCAGAACAAGGTCTATGCCGAGGCCGACCGCCCGAAGCGTGCGGTGGACGAATTGGTGCAAGAACATGATCACCACGGCCGCTTCGCCCAGCGACGCGAGTTTCGCACCGAAGAAAGGCAGCTTGCAGACCCTTTTCATTAGTTCGAAGAACAGACACGTCAGCGCGATTGCGACGGCGATCGATAGTAGTGGCACACCTGGGTCAGCGTATTTCATGTCCATGCCGAGCGGCACGCCAAAGCACCACATTAAACCCGCAATCACCAGGACCGCGACACTGCCGAGAGCTACATTGCGTGGATCTGGCGAGGCGACCTTCAGCACATGTCCAAACCAAAACAGCGGCAGTCCGAACGGGACAACTCCCAATGCCAGCGGCGATGCGAACCAAGGCTCTACCCAAGCAACAACATATCCAATCGAAAGCAGCGTTATAACCGCCCATATTACCTGAGCCTTCAGTGGGCTGCCCCAGCGCCTGATCAGGATGCCGTAGGTTAGCTGCGTGAAGAACAGGCAAGTCAGGAACCAAAAAACGCCGTATTCGCCGTTAAGGCGCTCCCCTCCGCGGATCATGGCTACAAGGCCTGTCGGCGTTAAATAGAAGCTCGGGATCCCAAGCAGAGCGTACCTTAGGGCAATCGCTGCCCAGATCAGTGCTAGGTATGACACGTAGGGAACAAGAAGCGAGATCGCCTTCTTTCGTGCCAGTGTAAGAGGCACCTTGGGCGAGAAGAGAAGCCCCGCCACAACGAAGAACATAGGCATCCGGAACAGCCTCAGCACCCACACAATCGGGGCTGCGAGAGCGGCGTTAGAGACTGCCTCAACATGTAGGACCACGAGGAGGATGATGCCCAGCCCCTTGGTGGCATCAACCCATTCAAGCCTGCCTACCTTTCGCGCGTTGCTCGCGCGCGCAGCAAGGCCCAGATCGTTCAAGCCCTTTCCCCCGTCGGATCGCTGCGCCAGAAGCCCCGGCGGGACCAGCGATTGAACCGGTTGCAGACGGTCGTGGGCGGGCCATAGTCGGCTGGGCAATCGCACCAGCGGCAGCCCACCTTCGGCACGTGCAGGGTGCCGGAGATCACCCCGCGAACATCGACCCGCCGGGCGGTAGGCTGGATCCTGGGCAGATGTGGCTCGATCGCCGCCCATGCGTCGTCCGACAACCAGAACAGCGCCATGCCACACATTCCTTGATCCTCACCGCCCTTGCATCAGGAAAGCCGCTCGGCTTCAACCAACTGATTGGGTTTAAGCCCTAAGTCATTGTCTTAAGTAGGCGGATCACATCCGCCGGATCATTCTTATAATCTCAAATAAGTCCCTGCGACCGGAACTCACAACGAGCTGAAGGATCAGCGTGGTGGAATATGCAATGGCTGCTGTCAGTCCGACATAGTACACGGATGGGAGCCAAGTTGGAAAAAGATGACTTAAGCCGAGCGTAATAATACCAGCGAAAAGCGATGGAAGTTGCACTGCGACTAGAGATGCGTAGCTGACCGGATTGCCGCGTGTGGCACTCCAATACAAGACCGGCAGCCCGAGTAGCTGACCGAAAAAGTAAGCGCGGGCAACGCCCACGGCGCCAAACGGAATGCCAATCGCAAAGCTCGTTAAGCTGATGAGACTTGATGTTATACCCCAGATGAATTGCCGTCGGCCTTGACCAGTGCTTATGTAGAGCCAGCCTGTCGTATTCGCGACGATCTGAGCCGTAGCTGTCATGCTGAGCCAAAAGAAGATCGGCGCGGCACCGCTCCACTTTGGCCCAAGCAGGATGTCCACTACTCGGCCGCTGCATATCGCTGCCGTGATCACCCCAGGAAGCGAAACAATCGCCAATCCGCGAAGGGCGAGCAAATATGCTCGACGGTACCGCGCCGGCTCATCTTGCAACCGGCTGAGGGCCGGCGTCATCACACGGCTTAAAGGATGGTTGATGTTCTGAAGGGGGAAGAGCATCAACTTATAGCTGCGATCGTAAAGACCAAGTTCGGCAGCGCTCCGGGCTTTAGCGATAAGCACGTTGTCGGCATTCCGAGCGAGAAAGTTGACAAGATTGAAACCGGTGATGCTCGCGCCGAAGGCGACCATCTTTCGGGTTCCTGCGAATTTAACGCCCAGACGAGGCCGCCAGCCCGAAGTCAACCACATCATTAGGGTGCTACTAACCGCGCCTACAAACGCGCCTACCCAGACCGCCCAATAATTTTGCAGCAGGTACGCTGCGATTACTGTCCCGAGCAGTGTTGCGGCAGCCGATACAACATCATTTAAGCTGAGTATAGAAAACCGCATTTCGCGGTTGAGCAAAGCTTGGTGCTGCAGCTTAACCCCAGACACAATCACCGTTGCCGCAGTTGCCGCGGTTACGAATGTCGCCCTTGGGTCATTGTAAAATAGCCCTACAAGCGGTGAGATCGCGAGCATTATTACCGCGATCACCGCGGACGCAGCCATATTGACCCAAAAAAGAGCGTTGCTGTGCTCAGGGTCGAGTGACTTGGCCTGGATAACGGCTGAATTAAGGCCAAGGTCTTGAAATATCAAGATAAACCCGGTCACGGGCGCCACCATTGCGGTAACGCCGTAGTCATCGGGCGATAGTAGACGAGCCACAACGACCGTAGTCAATATGGTCGTGATCACTTTGAAGGCTTGCGCAGCAGCGGTCGCCGCTGCGCCGCGGGTAGCATTGCGGGCCATCGAGCCGGGCGCGTTGACTGCCATTAGCCGAACTCCGGAGCAGGCTGGAAAGGATCGGGGATGCCCTGGGGTCGGCCATGCGTCTCCCAGATTGCCTTGATTTGCCGGTCGTTGGCACCATCGCAGTTGTCGCGAAGCAGGCCAGTGGTCTGGCTGCCGTGGGTGTGCATGTAAGCGTTCGTGCCGCCGACCTCCAACTGAACGGTATGGGCTCGACGGCCCACCCGACAAAAGCAAACGTCGTCAGCCGTTCGGCAAATCCGAAGCGCTGTTTCCATGTCCATCACGTCCGCGTGCAGAAATGCCTGGAGGGTATAGCACTCCCCCAACACCGGTCGGTATGTTGACAGATGGCGGCTTACGGGCGAAGTTGTCCCGAATGACGAGTAGCCATGAGCCGTGCTGTAAAAGAGAGCCGTTAAGGGTGCACAAGGCAGGTGAGCGCGCAGGCAGACGATTGCGCCAGAATTTACGTCTGCGTCGATGGTCAACTGCTTTACCAGCGTGTTCGAATAGACCACGTCATCGTTGACGATAATCATCTTGGCCAATGTAGAAGCAGTGAGCGCGTTCACGAATTTACCGTAGAAATGGATTGCAGGGCGTGACTGAATAATAGGCCGGTTTTCCGGCTAGGTCGACCACCCTTCTTGGCGGCGGCTTCTCGTCCCCTCGATCAAGGTACAGCACCACGCTATCGGGAACGACTGTCTGCGCTCGAAGGCCTTTCAACACGAAGTGAAGACCTTTGGAGCGCGCCGGGTAGAGGTGAGGCTAACTACTAGCGCGCCCTGCAAAGGCCTCTTTACGCTGCCTGCACGCCTACTAGCCGGAGAGAACGCCCGGCGGATCTGTCGATCCTTCATAAGTCGCTGCCCAATCTCAATCAGCCCCACGCGCGCGCCCTAGTTGATGCCGCCGCCCATTCGCACATTTCGGAGTGCAAAAGAAAGTGAGGGCGTGAGCAAGCAGCATAGCAAGCGCCCTTCGGATCAGCGCCAAAAACTTCAATCTGACTGCAAAGCGGTTCTCATCCCACGCTAGCGCGTTCCAAGCACAACATGGCCGACTCTCAGCCGAGTGGTGAAACGAGTATTGGCGCAATATGATCGGCCAGAAACTCGACCAGTACGTACTCCAGTTTGCCAATGTGTGCCAGCCGAGCGGTAACCAGCTTTACGAAACCAAGGGCCAGGGACCGAAGCAGATTTACATAGAAGGTATCGTCGCGAGCTGCAAAGGGCGTGTCGGAAAGTCTTCCCTAAGCGCCTTCTGAGCGTAACCGACGGCGGAGGGTGCGTCTTCCGGGCCCGTTAAAGGTCTAGTGGCAACTACGTAACCTTTTTCCGTCCCGGTAAGAGAATTGCGCGCCGATGTGCTGTCATGACGGTTAAGTCGTGTGCCTTAGCTGCTTGAGCGTCCTTGTGTCGTTGCCCACTAAATGGCTCAACACGTCACCTCGCCACCTGATTGGCTATACCGTTGTAGAGTCGGGACTGCATTAGGTTTCGGTCTTGACTGCAACAGATGGACCTATCGTTGAGCATCGGTGATGAGTTATATCGTCGCTGACCACAATGCATGGTAGCTGTGTCCAGCCCGGCATACGTCTGAAGCCCGTTGAGGTGGCCCCCTAAATGACCTGACAGGGTCTCGCTCTTGGATAAGAGTGAGGCATATGACTGACGGTACGACCAGGCGTTACAACGACGGCGAGGTCCTTTCCGGTGTTCAGCGCCGGAGGCGGTGGACACCGGAAGAGAAGGTCAGGATCGTCGAGGAGACGTATTTGCCCGGCATGAGCGTGTCGCTCGTCGCGCGCCAGCATGGCATCAGCGGCCGCCAGGTCTTCACGTGGCGCAGACTGATGAACCAGGGCGCATTGACCGCCGCGGCAGCCGGCGAGGAAGTGGTGCCGGCGTCCGAGTACCTGGCCTTGGAGGCGCAGGTGCGCGAGCTGCAACGGCTGCTGGGCAAGAAGGCCATGGAGAACGAGCTGCTCCGCG
>Ga0210040_10004464_pt1 | contig 18274 bp, 13 predicted proteins | sample CryGeyCG12114_NA_FD_185462 | JGI IMG/M metagenome (GOLD analysis project Ga0210040, IMG submission 185462) | Groundwater microbial communities from aquifer - Crystal Geyser CG19_WC_8/21/14_NA (SPAdes) (version 2) | ecosystem: Environmental > Aquatic > Deep subsurface > Groundwater | place: USA...
GCTCCTGGCGGCTGACCGGCTGCACGCTGGTGGTCACCCTCGAGCCCTGCACGATGTGCGCCGGCGCGCTGGTGCTGGCCCGGGTCGCCCGGCTGGTCTTCGGCGCCTACGACCCCAAGGCCGGCGCAGTGGCCTCGCTGTTCGACGTGGTCCGCGACCCCCGGCTGAACCACCGGGTCGACGTCCGCGGTGGCTTCATGGCCGACGAGTGCGGCCAGGCCCTGCGCTCCTTCTTCCAGACCCGCTGACGCCGGGCCGCCGGGCCTGCCGACGGGCGGCGGCGACGCCGGCCGAAGGCGGGGAGCGCGATTCGTCGGTTGGGCGCCGGGTTCGGTAGCCTCTCCGGCGGTGGCGTGTCTGAGCGGCCTAAAGAGCGCGCCTCGAAAGCGCGTGAGGGTTAAACCTCCGAGAGTTCAAATCTCTCCGCCACCGCCAGCTCGGACAGGCAGGACGCCGGCGCAGCCCTTCGGGGCGGCGCCGGCGTTCGTCGTCCCGGGGCCGGCGGTCGCCCAGCGGGACCGGGTCAGCGGCGGGGGCGAGCCTGCTCGGCGTAGAGGTCCTCCAGCAGCGCGGTCTGGTGCACCAGGTCGAAGTTCTCCTCGACGTGCCGACGGCCTGCCGCCCCCAGCCGGGCGGCCAGCGCGGGGTCGCTGAGGACGGCGGTGAGCGCCGCCACCAGCGCCGGCTGGTCGCCGGGCAGGACCACCAGGCCTGTGACCCCGTCGCGGACGGCGTCCCGGGTGCCCCCGCTGTCGCCGGCGACCACGGGCAGTCCGTGGCTCGCGGCCTCCAGCGGGGTGATCGGCAGCCCCTCGGCGTCGCCGTTGCTGGCCGGCTGGCCCGGGCTGCAGAAGACGGTGGCCCGGCGCATCTCCTCGCTGACGGCGGCCGCGGAGGCCGCGCCGACGAAGGTGACGTCGAGACCGAGCGCGGTGGCCTGCTCCTCCAGCCGGCTGCGCAGCGGGCCGTCCCCGACGATCCGGACGGGCGTCGAGCGCAGCGGTCCGGGCAGGGCGGCCACCGCGTCCAGCAGGCCGGTGCAGTTCTTCTTCTCGACCAGGCGGCCGACGAACAGCAGGACCTGCTGCCCGTCCTCCCGCGGCGGCGCCGGCGCCGGCGGCAGCGGCGTCCCGATGTGGTGCACGACGATCTTGTCCTCGGGGGCGCCGCGCTCGACCAGGCGTTCGGCGATGAAGTCCGAGACGGCGATCAGCCGGCTGGCGTAGGTCATCAGCTCCGGCCAGCGCCGCTCGTAGCCCGGCAGCCCGAGGGAGGACAGGCTGGTGGTCACGTCGTAGCCGTGGAAGGTCACGACGAGCGGGCAGCGGGCGGCGCGGGCCGCGGAGAGGACCAAGCTGGCGTCCGGGCCGAAGTGCGCATGGACCAGGCGGGTGCCTGGGCGCCGCAGCAGCCGGTGCAGCCGGGGGGCGGTGCCGAAGCGCCGCACCAGCAGCCGCTCGGGGGCGGTGAGCACCAGGGCCGGCTCCACCGGCAGCAGGCTGGGGGCCCGGCGCAGCCCGGCCAGGCGAGGACGCCACCGAGTGAGGGCGGACATCTGGTTGACGATGAAGGTCTCGCTGGTCGGCAGCAGCTCGTTGCGCCAGACGACCACGTCGCCGAGGGTCCGCCCGGGCCCGGCCTCGGCGGCGCGCGCCTCCACCGCGACCGTGCCGGCGCCCTTCCCGGCGGTCGTCATGGCGAGGAGCGGGTCGCGGGACCGACCGGGGGGACGGCAGGTCCGGGGCACCGTGCGGGGGACGGGAGGGCCATGTCGATGACAGTAGTGGCAGCAGGGCGTACGGTGCAGGGTCGCGATCACGGGCTGAACAGGCTCCGGAGGGCGCCCGGCGAGCGCGCGGGAGCGGTAGCCCGGGAGGGTCGGAACCGGCGGCGAGGCCGGGTGCTACCCGTCGAGGCCCGCCGGCGCGGGGTCGCGGCCGTCGGCCTCACCGCCGGTGCCCGGGCCGGGCCGGAGCCGGTACAGGACCTCCCCGGCGTGCGGCTCGACGAAGGTGTCCGGGTCGGCCTGGTAGGCGGCGACGTCCACCGCGGCGGGGTCGAGGTAGTTGAGGTTGACGCTGCGCACCACGTCCTCGGGGATGCCGGTGGCCAGGGTGACGGTCACCCGGTTGCGCTCCCCGTGCTCGGGGTCCCAGGTGCCCTGCCCCCGCAGGTGGGTGGAGTGCGCGAGGTCGCCCCAGGGCACGTCGCGGAACCGCTCCCACTGGCCCAGGAAGTAGTCGCGGTTGTGGTAGCCGATCTCGCTGATCTGGGGGTGCATCACCGAGATCTGGGTGATGTGCGGGGCGTAGATGACCACCTCACCGCCGTCGGCGACGATCGGCTCCAGCTTGTAGAAGCCCTTCGCCGCCGTCCAGATGTCCTCGTACTTCGTCGGCATCACCGACAGCACCCGGCGCACCGGCTCGTCGCGGTAGCTGACGTGGGTCTCGGCCGAGATCCCCGCGCACGCCGCCCAGGCATCCTCCGGCGTGCCGAACGCGGCCGCGTGCAGGGTGTCCGTCCCCGACGCCACCACCAGGCACAGTCCGAGCCGCCGCGCCGGGACCATCGTGGCCGCCTCGTTGATGAGGGCCCGCACCGGCGTCACGCCGGCGCTGCCGATCATGGCCGCGCTGGTGATCAGCGCCCCCACCCAGTGGGAGAGGTCGATCAGCTCCTGACCGGACACCCCGGGGAAGAAGTACTTGTTGCCGCCGGAGAACCCGACCACCTCGTGCGGGAACACCGGCCCCAGCACCACGGCCAGGTCGGCCTCGGCGACGTGCCGGTTGACCCGCACCGGTACCGAGGTGCCCGTCATCATCCCGCCGGTCAGCTCGGCCAGCCGCTCCGCGTCGATGGTGCCCAGCGTGGTGAAGGTCTCCGGCAGCCACGACTCGTGGTTGCGCACCGTCCAGCCGGGGTAGGTCGCCTCGAGCTCCCCGGGTGCGTAGCCGAGGTGGCGGGCGAGCTGCTCCTCGCCCATCCCCTGGTGGGTGCCCAGCGCGATGAGCACGGTGACCGCGCGGGCCCGGCCGGCCAGCGCCCGGTGGACGGCGCCGAGCAGCAGCGGCAGCGGGCAGGTCCGGGTCCCGTCCGGCACCACCAGGCAGACGCTCAGCCCGTCGAGGTCGACGGCGGCGAAGGACTGCTCGACGAAGCGGGTCACCTGCTCGGGCGTCAGCCGCTCCCCGGGACCGCCCACCACCAGCGCCCGGGCGGGGTCACCGGGGTCGGTGCCGAAGCTGGCGTGCCACGGGGGGCTGAGGGTCTCGACCATGGCCCTCACTGTGCCCAGCCGGTCCGGCCCTGACAAGCGCCCCACGGGGTGCGCCGCCGCCCGACCGCTGCCGGACGCCGGGCGGAGTGCCCGGTCTACACTCCGCCGCATGAGGGCCGTGCGCATCCACGCCGCGAAGGACATGCGCATCGAGGAGGTGCCGGACCTGGACGTGGGCCCCGGCCAGGTCCGCATCCGGGTCGCCGAGGTCGGGATCTGCGGCTCCGACCTGCACTACCTCAGCGACGGGGCGGCCGGCGTCTTCAGGATCAGGGCGCCGCTGGTCCCCGGGCACGAGATGTCCGGCCTGGTCGAGGAGGACCCGAGCGGGACGTACGCGCCCGGCACCCCGGTCACCGTCCACCCGGCGACGTGGGGCCGGCCCAGCCCGGAGCTCGGTGAGGACCGGCGCCACCTGTGGCCGGGCGGCGGGTACCTCGGCAGCGCGTCCACCTGGCCGCACACCCACGGGGCGATGGCCGACCAGCTCGTGGTCCGCCTGGAGCAGGTCCGGCCACTGCCGGCCGGTCTGCCGCTGCGCCGGGCGGCCCTGGCCGAGCCGCTGGCCGTCGGGCTGCACGCCCTCGCCGTCGGCGGCGGGGTCGCCGGCAAGCGGGTGCTCGTCTCCGGGTCGGGGCCGATCGGCCTGCTCACCGCGGCCGGCGCCATCGCCCAGGGGGCCGCCGAGGTCACCTGCACCGACCTCCTCGCCGGGCCGCTGGAGCGGGCCGCCGCCCTCGGTGCCCGGACGGTGCAGATCGGCCGGCAGGAGCTGCCCGAGTCATCCTTCGACCTGACTCTGGAGTGCGCGGGCGTGCCGCAGGCGCTGCACGCCCTGCTGGTGGCCACCAGGCGGGCCGGCACCGTGGTGCAGGTCGGCAACGTGCCCGACGAGGACCGCCCGGTCAACCTGGCGCCGATGGTGTCCAAGGAGATCCAGCTGCGCGGGACCTTCCGCTTCGCCGCCGAGATCGACGACGCGATCGCCCTGCTCGCCGAGCGTCCAGAGTTCTCCGCGGTGGTCACCCACGTCTTCGGCCTGGACGAGGTCGCCGAGGCCTTCGCCATGGCCGCGAACTCCGACGCCTCGGGGAAGGTGCTGGTCGAGCTCACCCCAGAGGCCTGAGCCGTCGGGGGGGGCCTCCTGACGGACAGGTCCGGGGAGCGTGGGCGGGGCTCGCCCTCCGAGAGGTCCAGGATCCTCGACGGTCCGGCGAGCGTGGTCGACCCTCCACGGCGGGCCGGTCGTCCCCGGGGCAGGACCCCGGGGACGAGGGGGACAGGGCTGTCGCCGCCGCTGGGGGATCGCTGCCGCGCCCCGCTCTAGACTGCGGCGTGGCCAACGATCGAGCGAGCCGGCGCCCGACGATCCAGGACGTGGCCTCGGTGGCCGGGGTCTCGCGCGGCACCGTGTCCCGCGTGCTCAACGGAGGCCACTGGGTGAGCCCGGCGTCTCTGACGGCGGTGACAGCCGCCATCAAGAAGACGGGTTACCGGATCAACCCGCACGCGCGCAGCCTGGCCACCAGCCGGGCCGGCTCGGCGGCCTTCCTCCTCACCGAGCCGCACGACCAGCTCTTCGAGGACCCCAACTTCGCGGTCCTGATGCGCCACGCCGCGGAGGCGCTCGCGGAGCACGACGTCTCCCTCGTGCTGATCATGGCGGCCGACGAGGACGAGCAGCGTCGTGCGCTCGACTTCATCACCGCCGGCCACGTCGACGGAGTGCTGCTCGTGTCCTCCCACAGCGGCGGCCAGAAGTTCGTCAGCGAGATCTTCTACTCCGGGGTGCCCGCCATCGCCTGCGGAGCTCCGCTGGGCCTCGAGGGACGGATGGGCTATGTCTCCGCCGACGAGGTCGGCGGAGCGGTGGCCATGGTCGAGCACCTGTTGTCCTCGGGACGTCGCCGGGTCGCGACGATCGCCGGACCGCTCGACACCCCGGGCGGCCAGCAGCGGCTGGCCGGCTACCGGCAGGCGCTGGGCCCGCTCTACGAGCCGGCCCTGGTCGCGCACGGCGACTACGGTCGCGCCAGCGGCGCGGTCGCCATGCAGCAGCTGCTGGCCGTCGCTCCCGACCTGGATGCCGTGTTCGCCGCCAGCGACCGGATGGCGTCCGGCGCCCTGGAGGTGCTCCGGCAGGCTGGCCGGCGCGTGCCGGAGGACGTCGCCGTCGGCGGCTTCGACGACGCCCCGCTCGCCGGGCGGACCGAGCCGGCGCTGACCACCATGCACCAGCCTTTCCGCCGGATCAGCCGCGAGATGGTGCGCCTGCTGCTGGCCCAGGTCGAGGGCGAGGAGCCTGCGACCGTGATCGTGCCCACCAAGCTCGTCGTTCGGGGCTCCGCCTGAGCGGTCTCGCCCGGCGCCTCCTGTCGCGCAGGCGTCAGGCACGGGGCCGGTGGAACGCCCGCAGGCTCGGGAGACCGCGTCCCTGCCGGTCGAACATCGTCATGTTGTCGTTCGGGTTGCCCTCTCCTGGGGTCCAGCCGACGCCGGGGACCCACTCCGGCTCCCAGGCGAGGAAGCCCGTCCCCCGCCCGTCGGGGACGTCGAGGAGGACCTGCCGCAGTGCCTCGAAGTAGGCCAGCTGACCCTGCTCGGTCGGCGGGAACTGCACGGCGTCGGGAATCTGGCCCACCTCGGTGACGAGGTTCTCGAGGTCGTCGCCGTCGTCCAGCGTCCAGGGGTAGGCGGTCTCCACCACGACGAGGTCCTTGCGGTAGCGCTCGGCCAGGTCGGTGAGGTTGATCCGCAGGTCATCCAGCGAGCCGTGCCAGATCGGGTAGTAGGAGAGGCCGATCACGTCGAAGTCGACGCCGCGCTCGATCACGTGGTCGTAGAACCAGCGAGCACCCGCGTTGTCCCCGCCGCGGTCGACGTGCACCATCACCCGGGGGCGCTGGCCGTGACGGCGGGCGTCGCGGACACCGGCGATCCCGGCCGTCAGCAACGTGACGAAGCCGGTCCAGTCGTCCGGCTCCCCCGGGACGTAGATCTGGCCCAGCGGCCAGAGCATCCCGGCGGTGATCTCGTTGCCCACCTGCACCATGTCCACGCGAACGCCGGCCTGGGCGAAGACCCGCAGGGTGTCCCGCGTCCAGTGCCGGACGGTCCGGGCGAGGGTGGCGAGGTCCTGGTCCTGCCAGGCCCGGGGGACGGACTGCTTGCTCGGATCGGCCCAGAAGTCGGAGTAGTGGAGGTCCAGCAGCACCTTCAGGCCCACCCGCTGGGCCCGCCGCGCCAGCCGCAACGCCGTGGTCACGGTGCTGTACCCAGCCGGTGGGTCGTTCCAGATCCGCAGCCGCACCCAGTTCGCCCCGGCTCCGTGCAGCAGGCGCTCCAGGGGTGCCCGTCTTCCGTCCCTGGAGAACTGCACGCCGGCCCGCTCCAGCTGCAGCGTGAACGAGATGTCGGCACCCCGGACGCTGAGCGCCCGGCCACTCCGGGGGCCGCGGGTCGTCGCCGCTGCTGTCGTCGCCGCTGCTGTCGTCGCCGGGACGAGGGGCCCGACCGCGAGGGCGGCCATGGTGCTGCCGAGGACCCTGCGGCGGGTGAGGGCAGAGGTGGGGCCGAGGTCCATGGTCTCTCCTTCGAGACGGAGCGGACAGCGCGGCACCGGACGAAACCGTGACCGCACTGTGACGGCTCACAGAACAGATGTGACAACCCTATCGAGGTTCGCCTCGCTGGGGAAGACGGTGATCATGAGTCCCGCTTGAGATCTCGCTCTCTGCCCCTTGACAATCCACCGCCGAGCCGCCAAGACTCAGAATCCTTCGCCTGTGATCGCTCACAGGCCTGGCGGTACAACGGCACCGCAGCCCTCCGCAGCAGAAGAGAGACAGTGATGCGCACCACGATCGTGCTCAAGACAGCGTCAGTGATGGCCGGCCTGGCCCTGGTGGCGGCCTGCAGCGGCAGCCCCTCCGCCGACACCCCCGCCTCGTCGGCGTCCGCCGGCGACGCCGACGCGCCGGCGACGATGGACTTCTGGACGTGGACGACCAACGTGGACAAGGTCGTCGACATCTGGAACAAGCAGAACCCGACGCAGCAGGTCAAGGTGAACAAGCAGGCCCAGGGCGACGAGATCATCACCCGGCTGCTGACCGCGAGCAAGGCCGGGAACGCCCCCTGCCTGGTGCACGCCGAGTACCAGGCGCTCCCCGTGCTGGTCACGAACGGCGTGGTCACCGACCTGACGGCCACCGTCGATCCGGTCCGCTCGCAGTTCCCCGAGGGGACGCTCGCGCTGACCTCGTTCGGCGGCAAGTCGTTCGGCATCCCGCAGGACGTCGGCCCGATGATGCTCTACTACCGCAAGGACCTCTTCGAGAAGTTCGGCCTCGAGGTCCCGACCACCTGGGACCAGTTCGCCGAGGTGGCCAGGCAGCTCAAGCAGAAGGACCCGAAGCGGTCCCTGACCACCTTCTCCGCGGGCGACCCGGGCTGGTTCGCCGGGCTGGCCGAGCAGGCGGGCGGCAACTGGTGGACCAACGACGCCGACAGCTGGAAGGTCGGGATCAACGACGAGGCCACCAAGAAGATGGCCGGCTACTGGGGTGGCCTGGTCAACGACGGCACGATCTCGGGCCAGCCGATGTACACCCCGGAGTGGAACGCCGCGATGAGCGACGGCTCGCTGCTGGCCTGGCCGAGCGCGGTCTGGGGCGCCGGCGTCCTGGAAGGCGTCGCCCCCTCGACCAAGGGCAAGTGGGCGATGGCGCCGATGCCGCAGTGGAACGCGGGTGAGCAGGTCACCGGCTTCTGGGGCGGCTCGGCCACCGCGGTCAGCGAGAACTGCAAGACCAAGCCGCAGGCGGAGAAGTTCGCGACCTGGCTGAACACCAGCCCCGAGGCTGTGCAGGCGCTGGTGGAGGAGGGTGGCATCTACCCCGCCGCCACCGCAGGCCAGACAGGTCCGGCGCTGGAGAAGGCGCCGAAGATGCTGCCGGACGACGCCGACTTCTACGACCGGGCCTCCCAGATCGCGCAGGGCGCGCGCGGCTTCACCTGGGGCCCGAACGTCAACGTCACGTACAGCACCTACACCGACGAGTTCCAGAAGGCGATCCAGAAGAAGACCGACTTCGCCGCCGCCCTGGACCAGGTCCAGGCCGCGAGCGTCGCGGACCTGGAGAAGCAGGGCTTCCCGGTCGCCAAGTAGCGGCTGAGCCATGGGGACCGGTGGCGCCCGTGCTCTCGCGGGTGCCACCGGTCGCCCCTGGCCCCCGTCCACTCCCGCGGGTGTCCCGTGGCCGGGGGAGCGGACGACCATCGCGCAGGTCAGACCCGAGGAGGGGTTGGTGCCATGAACAGCACCGGAGAGATCGCGGCCGTCCCGACGGCCACCCGCCCGTCACCGCCTGCCGCGGCCCGGGGAGGCAACGCGCCGCCGCTCGCCCCCTACGTCCTCCTGGCGCCGGCGATGCTGTTCTTCGTCGTCTTCCTGCTGCTGCCCATCGGCTACGCGGTCTGGCTGAGCCTGCGGGCGACCCGGATCGAGGGCGGCAGCATCCTCGGCCGCCGGGTCGAGCGCTTCGTCGGGCTGGACAACTACGCGGCGTCGCTGAGCGACCCCGAGCTGTACGACGCGCTGGGCCGGATGCTCGTCTACGGCTGCATCGTCGTGCCGGTGATGCTGGGGCTGGCCCTGGTCTTCGCGCTGCTGCTCGACACCCCGGCAGTGCGGTTGCGGTCCTTCTCCCGGATCGCCATCTTCCTGCCCTACGCGGTGCCCGGCGTCATCGCCAGCCTGCTCTGGGGGTTCCTCTACCTGCCCGGGGTGAGCCCGATCCGGGCCGCGGCCCAGGCGGTGGGCCTGCCCGTCCCGGACTTCTTCACCCCGCACTCGATCTTCTTCTCCGTCTCCAACATCGCCATCTGGGGTGGGGTGGGCTTCAACATGATCGTGCTCTACACCTCGCTGCGGTCGCTGCCCACGGAGCTGTACGACTCCGCCCGCATCGACGGCTGCTCCGAGACCCAGATCGCGCTGCGGATCAAGATCCCGCTGCTGACCCCCGCACTGGTGATGACCGCGATCTTCTCCCTGATCGCCACCCTGCAGGTGTTCAGCGAGCCGCAGACCCTCACCCCGCTGACGAACGTCATCTCCTCGTCCTGGATGCCGCTGATGAAGGTCTACCGCGACGCCTTCGTGACCAACGACATCTACTCGGCCGCCGCGACCTCGGTGGTGCTGGCGGCGGCCACCCTGGTCGTGTCGTTCGGCGTCTTGACCTTCCTGCAGAACCGGGCCTTCGGGGAGGACCGATGAGCGCGTCCCAGATCGTCGTCCCGCCCACCGTGCGTCCCGGCGAGGAGACCTCCGACCGTCCGCCGGCCGCTCGCGCCGCCGCGACCCGGACCCACTGGGTGGCCACCGTGGTCCTGCTGCTCGGGGCCGTCTACTGCCTGCTGCCCGTGCTGTGGGTGGTGATCGCGACCACCAAGGGGCCGACCGAGCTGTTCACCACCTTCTCGTTCCGGCCGAGCTTCCACGGCGGCTTCACCGGCAACATCTCCGACCTGCTCGCCTTCGGCGGCGGCGACTTCTGGCGCTGGGGCGCGAACACCCTGCTCTACGCGGGCGTCGGCTCGGTGCTCTCGGTGGCCATCTCCGCGGCCGCCGGCTACGGGCTGGCCAAGTACCGCTTCCGCGGCAAGGAGGCGCTGTTCCGGGTCATCCTGGCCGGCGTCCTGGTCCCGCAGATCACCCTGGCCATCCCGCAGTACCTGCTGCTGGCCAAGCTGGGCCTGGTGGGCTCCTACTGGTCGGTCCTGCTGCCCAGCATCATCAGCCCGTACGGCATCTACCTCTGCCGGATCTACGCCGCCGCCGCCGTCCCCGACGAGATGCTGGAGGCCGGCCGGATCGACGGCGCGGGGGAGGCCAGACTGTTCCGCTTCGTGGGCCTGCCGCCGATGCTGCCGGGGCTGGTGACGGTGCTGCTGCTGCAGTTCATCGCCACCTGGAACAACTTCCTGCTGCCCTTCATCATGCTCTCGGACAACAGCAAGTACCCGATGACGGTCGGCCTCTACTCCCTGCTCAACCAGGGCGCCAGCCAGCCGTCCCTGTACACGCTGGTGATCGCCGGGTCGATGCTCTCGATCCTGCCGCTGATCGCGCTGTTCCTGCTGCTCCAGCGCTTCTGGAACATGGACATGCTGAGCGGCGGGCTCAAGGGATGACGGACACCGGCACGCCGCGCCCGGGCTTCCCGGCGGGCTTCACCTGGGGGGCGGCGACCGCGGCCTTCCAGGTCGAGGGCGCGACGGCGGAGGACGGCCGCGGACCCTCGATCTGGGACACGTTCACCCGGGTGCCCGGAGCGGTCCACGGGGGCGACACCGCGGACTTCGCGTGCGACCACTACCACCGCTACCCCGACGACATCGCCCTGCTGGCTGACGCTGGGCTGGGCGCCTACCGGTTCTCGCTGTCCTGGTCACGGATCCAGCCCGAGGGGCGCGGACCCGCCTGTCGCGCGGGGCTGGACCACTACCGCCGCGTGGTCGAGACCTGCCTGGAGCACGGCGTGACGCCCTGGGTCACGCTCTACCACTGGGACCTGCCGCAGGCCCTGGAGGACGACGGCGGCTGGCTGAACCGCGATACCGCCGCCCGCTTCGCCGACTACACCGTTGAGGTGGAGCGGGCGCTCGGGGACGTCGTCTCGCACTGGGTCACCGTCAACGAGCCGAAGGTCGCCGCACACGCGGGCTACGGCGCGGGCATCCACGCACCCGGTCTGCGCAGCGGGGAGGGAGCCAACGTGGCCGCCCACCACCTGCTGCTGGCACACGGCCTGGCCGCCGCGGCCCTGCGAAGCGGCGTCGGCGACGCGCCGACCGTCGGCGTGACGCTGGACCTCACGGTGGCGGTGCCGGTCTCGGACTCCGCCGCCGACGTCGCCGCGGCCCGCCGCGTGGACGGCAACTTCAACCGGTGGTTCCTCGACCCCGTGCTGCACGGCCGCTACCCCGAGGACATGGTCGCCTGGTTCGGCGGGACGCCGTACGTGCGGGAGGGCGACCTCGACCTGATCGCCGCGCCGCTGGACTTCCTCGGCTTCAACTACTACCGCCGCCAGCACGTGCGGGCCGGGGATGGAACAGTCGGCCCGGGCCAGGGCTCCCCGCTGGAGCTGGACGCCGAGGTCGTGCTGCCCCCCGGCGTCCCGGTGACCTCGGTCGGCTGGCCCGTCGAGCCCGGAGGTCTGCACGAGCTGCTGGTCCGGTTGCACACCGACCACCCGGGGACGCCGCTGGTGGTCACCGAGAACGGCGCCGCGTACCCCGACCAGGTGGGCCCCGACGGCAGCGTGGACGACCCGTTGCGGGTGGCCTATCTCGACGGTCACCTGCGCGCCGTGCAGCAGGCTCTCGACGAGGGCGTGGACGTCCGCGGCTGGTTTGCCTGGACCCTGCTGGACAACTTCGAGTGGGCCGAGGGCTACGCCGCGCGGTTCGGCCTGGTCCACGTCGACTTCGAGACCCAGCGTCGGACCCCCAAGACCAGCTTCGGCTGGCTGTCCCAGGTGGCCAGGAGCAACACGCTGCCCGCCGCCGCCCTGTCCGGAGAGGATGTTGCCCGATGAACCGACCGGGGATCAACCACGTCGAGCTCGGGGCCCGTTCCCTGGAGCGGTCCCGCGACTTCTACTCGGGTCTGCTGGGGCTGCCCGAGGTGCCGCCACCCGGACCGCCCACGGGACGACCGACCGCCTGGTTCGCCGCGGGGGGCGCGCTGCTGGAGGTGGTGGAGCTCGGCGACGACGCCACGACCGGCACCTGGGCCGACGACGACCTGCAGGCCGGCATGCGGCACGTCGGACTGAAGACCGGCGACGTCGACGCGGGAATCCGTCGGCTCGAGGCCGCGGGTGTGGAGGTGCTGTCGGCCCCCGCCGATGTGCTGGGTGGGGTGCGGATCGCCTTCTTCCTCGACCCGGACGGCTCCCGGCTGGAGTACGTGCAGGGCAGCCTGGACTACCAGTCGGTCCGGTCGCCGGCTCTGGCCGCCGCCGAACGAGCGGCCGCCCCCCGGTCGTCCGACGGGCCGCGCTTCGACCACGTGGGGATGACGGTGGCCGACTTGTCCGCCGCCCTCGACTTCTACTGCGGGACGTTGGGCTACTCGGTGATCGGCGACATCCGGCACGTCGATGACGCGCGGGGCTTCCTGATGACCTACCTGCAGGCGGGTGGCGGTGTCCTGGAGGTGTTCAGCTTCGACGTGCCGACCAGCCCGGCACCCGTCGTCGGCCCCTCGGACCGCGGGCTGCGCGGGCTGGGGCTCGCCGTGGCCGTCGGCGGGCCAGCCCTGCTCGGCCTCACCTCCGCCGCTGAGCCCCCTGACTGGCGCACCGGCTCCGACCCCGATGGTGTCGGGTTGACCCTGGTGCCGCTCGCGACCGACGACGTAGAAGGAGCACGATGACCACGAGCACCACCCGCGGCTGGATGAGGCCGCTGGGTGCTACCGGGCTGCAGGTGTCGGCCGTGTGCGCCGGCGGAGCGCCGCTCGGCAGCATGCCGGATCTCTTCGGCCGCGACCTCGCCTACCAGGACGGGGTCACCATGGTCCGCGCGATCCTGGACAGCCCCGTCCGCTGGATCGACACCGCGAACGGCTACAGCGACGGGGAGAGCGAGCGCCGGATCGGCGCCGGGATCGCCCAGGCTGGCGGACTGCCCGCCGACTTCTGGGTGGCGACCAAGGTCGACGCCCGCGGCGGGGACTACTCCGGCGAGCGGGTGCGGGCCAGCGTCGCGGAGAGCAAGGAGCGGCTGGGCCTGCCCTTCCTGCCCCTGGTCTACCTGCACGACCCCGAGCAGCACGACTTCGACGAGCTCGCGGCCCCCGGCGGCGCCGTGCAGACCCTGATGGCTCTGCGCGAGGAGGGCGAGATCGGTCACGTCGGCCTGGCCGGTGGTGATGCCCGGGTGATGACGCGCTATCTCGCGCTCGGCGGCTTCGAGGTCCTGCTGGTCCACAACCGCTGGACGCTGGTCGACCACAGCGCGGTCGACCTGCTCGCCCAGGCCGAGGAGCTCGGCGTCTCGGTGGTCAACGCCGCCATCTACGGCGGTGGGATCCTGGCCAAGCCCGCCGGCACCACCGACCAGTACGGCTACCGGCCGGCGAGCCCGGAGACCCTGGACGCCATCGCGGCGATGGAGGCCGCCTGCCGGGAGGCGGGGACCGACCTGGCCACCGCCGCGCTGCGGGCCTCGGTGGACGACCCGCGGATCGACGCCACGGTGGTGGGGATGAGCGAGCCCTCCCGTCTCACCCGGGTGGTCGCCGCGCTCGAGGCCGACCTCCCGGCGGGCCTGTTCGACGAGCTCGCCGGACTGCTGCCCGGCGAGCACAACTGGCTCGACCACCCGCTCCCGCGCTGACCGGCCGGCACGCGGCCCTGATGACTGGCCGCGTGCCCGTGGCTGTCCCCCCAGCACCTAGGCGCTCCCCGTCGGAAGCGCTTCCAGCCCCGACCCGAGGACGGCGATGACCTCCACCTCCACCTCTGACCCCGATCCCGGCAAGGCGCGGGGCTGGCCGCGAGGCACCCGGAGCATCCGCTACGGCGGCGACTACAACCCCGAGCAGTGGCCCCGGTCGGTGTGGCGGCAGGACGTCGCCCTGATGCAGCAGGCCGGGGTCAACCTGGTCAGCATCGGCATCTTCTCCTGGGTGCTGCTGGAGCCCAGCGAGGGCCGCTACGACTTCAGCCTGCTCGACGAGGTGATGGACCTGATGGCGGCGTCGGGGGTGGACGTCGACCTCGGCACCCCGACGGCCGCGCCGCCGGCCTGGTTCTGGCACCACTACCCCGAGGCGGCGCCGGTCAGCCGGGACGGGGTGCGGCTGGGCTTCGGCTCCCGTGGGATGGTCTCGCCCAGCTCTCCGGAGTACCGCCGGGCCTGCGTGGCCCTGGTCGACCGGCTGGCCGCCCGCTACGCCGATCACCCGGCCCTGGCCATGTGGCACGTCCACAACGAGTACGGGGCGCCGATCAGCGAGGACTACTCCGCGGCCTCGGTCGCGGCCTTCCGCCGCTGGCTCGGTCAGCGGTACGGGTCGCTGGAGGCGCTGAACGAGGCGTGGGGCACGACGTTCTGGGGGCAGCGCTACGGCCAGTGGGAGGAGGTCGACGCCCCGCGGCGCTCGGCCTCGGTGAGCAACCCCGCCCAGCGGCTCGACTTCGCACGCTTCAGCTCCGCCAGCCTGCTCGAGTGCTTCCGCGCCGAGCGGGACGCCATCCGCCGGCACACGCCCGACCTGCCCGTGACCACCAACTTCATGGCCACCAACTGCCCCTCGGTGGACCTGTGGGCCTGGGTGGACGAGGTCGACGTGGTGGCCAACGACCACTACCTCAAGGCCGAGCGGGGGGACAACCACGTCCTCCTCTCCCTGGACGCCGACCTGACCCGCTCGCTGGCCGGCGGCCGCCCCTGGATGCTGATGGAGCACTCCACCTCGGCGGTCAACTGGCAACCGCGCAACCTGGCCAAGCGTCCTGGCGAGCTGCAGCGCAACAGCCTCGCCCACCTGGCGCGGGGGGCGGACGCGGTCATGTTCTTCCAGTTCCGCGCCTCCCGGCACGGCGCGGAGAAGTTCCACTCGGCGATGCTGCCGCATGCGGGGACCGGGTCCCGCGTCTGGCAGGAGGTGCTGGCCCTCGGGGACGACCTCGGAGCCCTGGCCCCGGTCCGCGGCAGCCGGGTGAGCGCGCGGGTGGCGATCACCTGGGACTGGGAGTCCTTCTGGGCGCAGGACCTGGACTGGCGGCCGTCGGTGGACGTCGGCCACCGGAGCCAGGTCGAGGCGTGGTACGCGGCGCTGTGGCGTCGCGGGGTGGCCGTCGACTTCGTGCACCCCGAACATGACCTCAGCAGCTACGACCTGGTGCTGGCCCCCAGTCTCTACCTGACCTCCGCCGCGGCGGGTCGCAACCTCACCGCGTTCGTGGCGGCCGGTGGCCGGTTGGCGGTGTCCTTCTTCAGCGGGATCGTCGACGAGCACGACGCCGTGCACCCCGGCGGCTACCCGGGTCCGCTCCGCGACGTGCTCGGCCTGCAGGTCGAGGAGTTCCTGCCCTTCGCCGAGGGCGAGTCCGCTCCCGTCGAGGCCATCGGGCACGGACCCGCCGGTCGTCCGGGTCGCGCGCCGGCCGAGGTACCCCTGATCGGATCGGTCTGGGCGGACGCGGTCGTGCTCGAAGGAGCGGTGGCGCGGGCTCGGTTCGCCGCCGGCCGCGCCCAGGGGCAGCCGGCCCTCACCCGGAACGACCACGGGTCCGGCGCCGCCTGGTACGTGGCCACCCGCCTGGATCCGGCTGGGCTCGACCTGCTGGTGGAGACCCTGCTGGCCGACGCCGGGCTCGAGGACCACCCGCTGCTGCCGGAGGGGCTGGAGACGGTGGTTCGCCGCGAGGGTGGACGCGCCTACCGGTTCTGGCTCAACCACTCCGACCGCGACCACGAGGTGGCGGCGACGGGCACCGAGCTGCTGACCGGGGCGCCGGTGGCGCAGACGCTCACCGTCCCTGCGGGAGCGGTGCGGGTGGTCGCGACCACCGCCGGTCGCTGAGTCACGGGGCCGCGCGGTCGTCGGCTCCCGCGAGGTCTGGGACCCGCTCTCCCAGCCGGCCGGCCGGTCTCGTGCCGGGCACCGGTGGGGCGGGGCCCGCCGGCGACACCCTCGACCGGGCGGGCCGGTTGAGGCTCCCCGCGTCCGGGCCCCGGAGCGCGCTGCGCCAAGATCGTCCTGTCGCCCGGCTCCACCGACGAGAGGAACGCCATGTCCAGCGCCTACGAAGGCTCCCGTGTCTCCCACGAGGGGGCGACCTTCTGGCTCGAGGAGGGCGCGGACGGCAAGCAGCTGGTGGTCGAGGGGGCCGGCGCCGGTGTCCTGGACGCCTTCACCGGCAGCGCCGACGGGGGCCGGTTCACCGCACCGGCGGACGCCGCCAACGCCCTCGCCCTGCGCAGCACGCTGCCCTGGCTGCAGCCGCGGCTGTGGGGCCTGGCCACCTCGGCCGGCACGGGCGACCGGCTGGGGCTGTGCACCCCCGGGCACGTGCAGGCGTTCCAGGACGTGACCGGGGTGAGCCCCGTCTTCGCCCAGCAGTCGACCCGCGAGATGGGACGCACCCACCGGACCCCGCGCGACGTCCTCGACGACGCCACCTGGGGCGCCTTCCAGGGCGGCTGGACCGCCGGTGTGGGCGCCGACGCCGACCACCAGAAGACCGAGGAGTCCCTCACCGCCTGCGCGGAGGCCGGCTACGTGTTCTTCACCGTCGACCCGGGCGACGAGATGGACATGGCCGCCGACGACGACGAGGCGGCCATGGTCCGGGCCAAGGCCGAGGCCCTCGACCTCGCGTCGCTGGACACCTCCCCCGCCGACGTGCTGGCCCGCTACGTCGGCCGCTCGGTCGAGCTGGAGTCCGGCCCGCTGCTCCTCGACGAGGAGGCCGTGGTCCGCGCCCTGGCCAAGGCCGGCCCCGCCCTGGTCCGCGGGTACGCGCTGCTCAGCCACCTGGCCTCCCTGGGCGTGGCGCACGAGCTCGAGTTCGCCATCGACGAGACCGAGAAGCCGACCACGCCGGTCGAGCACGTCGTGGTGATGGGTGAGCTGCAGCGCCTCGGCGTCGAGCTGGTCAGCTTCGCCCCCCGGTGGGTGGGGCAGTTCGAGAAGGGTGTGGAGTACATCGGCTCCCGCGACGCCCTGGCCGCGGACTTCCGGCGCCACGCCGAGATCGCGCGGGCGCTCGGGCCGTACAAGCTCTCGCTGCACTCCGGCTCGGACAAGTTCTCCATCTACCCGCTCTTCGCCGAGGCCACCCGGGGGCTCAGCCACCTCAAGACCGCGGGCACCAGCTGGATCGAGGCCCTCCGCGTCGTGGCCCGGCACGAGTTCGACCTGCTGCGCGACATCCTGCGGCTCTCGCTGGAGAGCTTCGAGGAGAACCGGCACAGCTACCACCTGTCCTGCGACCCCGCGAAGATCCCCACCGACCCGTCCGACGACCAGCTCGACGACCTGGTCACCGCGATCGACTCCCGCCAGGTGATGCACGTCGGCTACGGGGCCGTGCTCGAGCGGTACGGCCGAGACATCCGGCGGGTGCTGGGCGAGCACGAGGAGGAGCTCTACGCGATCATGCACGAGCACTTCGTGAAGCACCTCGCGCCCTTCGGCCGACCGGCCTGAGTCCGTCCGTGCCCGCCACCGACCTCCCGACCGGAAGGGCCATCTCGCTGTGACCGACCAACTCCCGCGGCTGTCCCGGTCGCTGCCCGGCACGCCGCCCGCCGCCCCCGTGCGGCTGGTGCACCTGGGTCTGGGCAACTTCCACCGCGCCCACCAGGCCTGGTACACCGCGCACGCCCCCGACGCGGACCAGTGGGGCTACGCGAGCTTCACCGGCACCAGCCCCCGGGTCTCGGACCAGCTGCGGCCGCAGGACGGGCTCTATACGCTGGTCGTGCGCAGCAGCGAGGGTGACACCTTCGAGACGGTCGGCGCGGTCGCGGAGGTGCACGCGGCGGACGAGCACGAGGCCTACCTGGCCCACCTCGCCCGGTCCGAGGTGGCGGTGGTGACGGTCACCGTGACCGAGGCCGGCTACCTCCGCGGGCCGGACGGCCACCTGCGCACCGACGACGAGGTGCTGGCCGCCGACCTGGCCGTGCTGCGGCAGGACCCGCGGCAGCCCGTCCGCTCGCTGCCGGCCCGGCTGCTCGCCGGGCTGCTGGCCCGCCGCGCCGCCGCCGCCGGTCCGGTCACCGTGCTGTCCTGCGACAACCTGCCCGAGAACGGGGCGGCGACCCGGACGGTGGTGCACGACCTCGCTGCACTGGTGGACTCGTCGCTGACGGCCTGGCTGGACGAGCACGTCGACTTCGCCTCCTCGATGGTCGACCGCATCACCCCGGCCGCCACCGACGAGGACCGCCGGCTGG
>Ga0210040_10004466_pt1 | contig 18271 bp, 8 predicted proteins | sample CryGeyCG12114_NA_FD_185462 | JGI IMG/M metagenome (GOLD analysis project Ga0210040, IMG submission 185462) | Groundwater microbial communities from aquifer - Crystal Geyser CG19_WC_8/21/14_NA (SPAdes) (version 2) | ecosystem: Environmental > Aquatic > Deep subsurface > Groundwater | place: USA...
GTAGGTGGGGGCTGTTGTTGTACATATAGTTAGCTAAAACATCTACCTTTTTGTTCCACATGACAACTTCATGTATAATTTAAATCCTTTCTGCACAATTGAGATAGGCAAAAACTGTCTTGTCTGCTAACAATGGCCAACAAAAGACACAAGAGTTTATGAATTGTTAATCCAAAAAAGTTGATTCCCAAATAAGGAATAGTAAATATTTTGTATGATGTACAAAAAAAGTGAAACGTGACTTTAAAAAAAATTGGGCTGGAGAGGAAAACAAATCTGCGTATTTGATTTTGATGCTTTTTTCAGGTGTAATATAAAATGCATGCAAACTGATTTTGCAAAAGCTAGGAAATGAAGCAAATAGCGAAGGCTTACAACACATTCGTATAGAAAAATAAATTGAAATGCAGGCAAGTCTGTCTGCCCGAAAAGTGCTTTACTTTCGATATATTTAATTTGCACATCATTTCCTCTGGAACTAAGATTTAAGATGCCAATCGAAAAAGTACATTTCATATGCCTTGAGATATGCCCAAGTCCATGCGATATGAAAATGAAACTATGTCAAACAGTACCCTGCAAAACGATTATTTACAGTTTTAAGTACCATAATTTATAATTCAGACAATGGAAACAGATTTAGTCGAAAACGAAAGTTGTAAAAGTATTGGTTTAGATCACAATCCAAATTAAAGGACTATATTTAAAGTATGAAACATAAAAAACACTACTAACTAAATTAAATAAATAGCCAACCGACACTTTGAGTAATTTATAGTCTGTTTGTTATCTCCCACTTGCCCTAAAAACCATTACTTAACATTGATAGCTGCTATAAGTAACTAACTATACTACCATAGTGCACGCTTCTCCACGTAAAAGCATTAATTAAAAAAGTCCAGGCAGCAATGCAATTAAAACACATGCTACATGAAACACTTGAGCTCTAGTGAAAAAATCCCTACGAGTGCCATTCTATATACCTTGATTCCATCATGAATATTCAAACACTATCGAAAACTTATATTGGGCAAACAAATCCCCCATTTCTCTTCATTTATTCAAGTGATAAATCAAGATTAGACTTGCGATGATGATACGGATTTCTCCCCGCACTACTGTATGAAAGAGCATGGAGGAAAAAAAGTAGTTCCTTTAGCAGTCAGTCAAACAGTCTTAAGCGATTTGAAAGTGATGAGAAAGCCAATTACACATCTCCACCTATTTTTGCTCTCCTTTTACGTCACATCTATGTAGAAAAGAGTGGGACACGCTGCCAGACACTTAATCCCCTTGTTACCAACCTAACTAAAATATATTAACTTGTTACCGGAACACATTCTGCATCCCATAGTAGTAGTTACTAACTAACTACACCCACTCCAAGGCTTCTAAACCGTAATGAAAAAATGAACTTTTTTCCAACTTTTCTCTTTGGCACACACTTTCACTCACAATTAATGGAGAAAATGAACAGGCCTTAGGACTATAGACTTCGTCGTCCTCCGTGTCCTAGTAAAAAAGCATTAATGCAGATTTTTCGTACCGGGAATAGAGCTCGTTAATGACCAAAGTCACGTAATTCTCATTTCATTCAAGAAGGTTAGAAGCCATCCATGAGGAGTATCAAAGTTGAATTGAGAAGGACCAAAGAGCCCACGTAAAAAAATCCGTCTCTTTTCCTCCATGATCTTTGCACTGTGCGCGTAGGAAATAATACAGGGAATTAGGATCCTTTCTTGTCAACTTGAAACCTACAAAAAGTCTCATTAAGTGTGTAAGTAACTAACTAACTAACTAACTAACTTTACCATGGGGCAAGTATGGCTTCCAAGTTAAAGATTACCGCCCAAAAATACCATACTCTCGAAAAATTAATCGTCTTTTACAGTTTCTAAGCAGCTTTCCCTTTGTAACTTATATTTTCTTCCCCAATATTGAGTTTAACTGTATGTCGATGCGTGAGTCACAATTTTATTCGATCAATCTTTTGTCTCGTCGGTCTTTAAATCACCCAACTTTGGTCCAGCACCCAACTTTCTCCAAGTGTTGTTTTTAGGTTAGGTTAGCCCAAGAGAAAGTTGGGTGCTGGAACAAAGTTGGGTGATTTAAAGACCGACGTTCTTTTGTCACCGATAATTTAAAAACTTAATAAGTTTGGCGCCTCCTTTAAAGTTTAAATCAGTCACTTAATTTGCAACTATAGTGAGCATATTAGTGTTCCACTCAGGAAGATGAATCGACTCGAAAGCACCTAACATCCAAGTCCATCAATCAATTTGTATTAATTTAAGTTGTTCAATATCTAGTTCAGCGTTCAGTAGATAACGACAGCACACAAATAGTGAAACAAAGTTGAACAACTGTGGTTAAAAAACAAAAGTTTATTCAAAGTTGTTAAACGAACTTTTTTAAAATTTGCAATCTCAACCGCAGAGTTACAGAGCCCGAAGGCATAAAAGAAAACAAGTTTGCAAAATCCGTGCTCCCTTGAAAGGTCAAAAAACATATAAAAACTTGTGTGGCAGTTAAGTGAACCAATCTGTCTCTCTATATGCAAAGAAAAAGAGCTTTCACCTTTCGCATCTGAAATCATGCCTCGAATGATTAACCACAAAGAGAAAGTAAACTCCCCATCAAGTTCTCGCACTGTGTATATATGAGCACACATTAATTTCCTTTTGGTCTCTTTTTTCCCCTTTGGTTCTTATGTTTTTTTTATCTGCGAGTGGCAACGCAATTTGTTCTCCCTCTTGAAATCCTCCTGTTCCACTTTCCTACATTTACTTTGGGCCAACAAAACGTAGACTGACACTGGAAGATTACTGACGTGAGATATGTGCTTTGCGTACATGCGAAAAAAAAACTAAGATTTGCTCTAATGGTGAACTTCTCTCACTCCATATTTTCTGAGGGAAAGAAGAAAGTGTATTATTTGATGAAATTCTTTGCATTCTTTTGAGCCTCCTTTGTAATGTAACTTGACTAGGGAGTTTATCCTAGCTCATAGTTCGTCACGTGCCCGCAATGTAATGTACACCCTACTATGTCTTCTCTTGGTTCTGCCCATGTATTTGAATGTAGATGCGAGTTTATGAGTGAATACTATACTCACTGTCGATATAATATTAAGAAGTAAATGCGACTTTTTAAAAGGATTCTCCAGTCTTCATACTGTTTAAAATATTACGAACAAGCGTTGTTTACATATTTTTAAGAAGGTAAGCACAAAACTTGTATGCATAAACCGTTTTGATTTTTTTAAATTGCATGAAGTTCGTAAAAACTGGGGTGAATAAAGTTTACCCTTGTACTGGTGCGTATCGGCAGAGATCGGTCTATGCGTTTTATTGACTTCTCATCCTTACTATTTTAAATGAATCGGAATGTTTTGATAAAGTTAGATTGGAATTCTTCAATTTTCCTATTGCCATGAACAGTAGCCTTGAGTGGCCACGTCTTTGAGTCCGGGAAGAATCTATGGTCGGCTGATTTGTTCACTTTTGGGTAAATTGAAAGAAAGCACTTGTTTGTACTAGGGATATCATATTTACAGAACAGATAAGAAAGTCCTAGTAGCTTGTTGGCCAAATGGTTAGATAATGAAAACGAATGGGAAGCTTTGTCGGCAAGTTTGGTAATGAAACGCTCACTAGGAAAAAAAGTACTCCACAAGGATCAATCAACAATTCCATGATTCCTTCTATACAATCTTATTGCTTAATAAAACAGATGAGCAGAGTAAACCTCCCTTATCTTGGGCACGCTCCAATGAAACGCTGATTCAAGTCAAAGTCATGAAATATTTCTTGGTAAATGAGTTCCCTAGTCTCTAGTGCATAGATTGGAGAAAAAATGGCCAGAATTAAATGATCGCAGAGCATAAACGGATTCTACTTTTGCATAGGCCTATACCAGCACAAAATAAGCCAGCCTACCTTACGATATTATACATGAATCTCCCGCGGGATAAGATCTACAATTTTTTTCGGGAAAATGATATGAAAATGGCTCTACTCCCGGGATCTATGTACAGTGAACGAACTTAAAAAAACCAATTCGAATTTCATCCTTCCCTTTTTTCTTTTGCCCACGTAAACTACTCACCAGTATATAGAGTATGTCTCTTAGATATCCCAAGGGCTCCCTTATCTTCTACATGAATAATAATGCTCCATGATGATATAGGTCAACGAAGTAAGGTAAACCTTTTCATCTTGAAAAGTGCTAAAAAGTTACCCATGTTAAAATTCAATACACAAACACCTATAAGCAAGCGAATCCCATGCACTTAAAAAGCACAAAATTTTTACACTACATGTTTCTACCACTACTTACATCTATGAACCAACTTTTCACGTGCCAAAAAATACTTCACATCGGCATCAAATATCCCCTAACTCAACCAAACTAAATTACCCACCCACAGTCCATTTTGCTCTCAAAGTTCATATAGTTCTGACGCAACTTTTTCTTAAAAACAGTGCCAACATCTCCTGGGCAAATCTGCAACAAACTAACTAACATAGCTCACAACACTGTACCCAATTTGCAACCTCTTTGCCAAACTCCTGTGTGACTGACTGACTAAATCAATACAAAAGGTCGGCCACCCATGCATTTGTGGGAACATGGGTGAAAAGTCACATACTGCCAAAAAGGAAAAACATGGCCAACTGAAATAAAGGAAAGTTAACTCGATGATACATATGGTGCGTTTTTCATCGCCGGATGAACTAGCACCCACCATACTTACTTACTACCATGGTAGTAGTGGTGATGATAGTCAGCAAAGATGTATTTATTGATTACGTTCCCATACAGCATGCAGACGTACTACCAAACCAAAAGAGCACAGACCAAAGGGAGCCCCTAAAAGTAGTTGAATCCAGTCACTGACTCTCATCTCTATATATATTGTAGTGAAAGTGCAAAGACTTTTGGCCCATTTCCTTCCTTTCTCATGCTCACCACCACCATAGTTAGTTGCACGAGTTACAACTCCTCTCGCACTCAGTCAGTCAGTCTGTACACTACTATACGAATTGTGATGCTCTTTTCCTGGAGCTCGTTGTACTCACGATCTCCCATTATTTCCCACACACACACACACTACGTACATATCTAAATGGTTAGCCGTCTGGTATATATAGGAACTTACTTCTTTGCTTGCTAACTGCCACTGATGCCACACGGACAGGCTATATGCTCGTACGGTTGATAGTCATTGAACAAGATTTAAAACCTTGAATAGTGCATGTGTAACACAAAGGGAAAGCCATTAATAGAGAACGAGGAGCATCTTCTTTTCATTTCCCTTTGAAACATATGGATTTATGTTTTGGATAATATTGAAGAGTAAGGTTGTGGGACGGAAACGAGACAGTGACTCTGTGAGTTGGCAGCTGTGCATGGAACATTTGTTTGATTCAACCGCTGGGATCAAATATATGTGTCTACATAGTGGGAAATACAGCTGACAAACTTGATAGATTGTTTTGTTGTGTACTGGTAGAAATTTTTGCTATCCAATGTAGACAAAATCTACGGTGTATGGATAGATAGATAGTTGCAAAAAGGAGTAATGGTTGTTGTGTAACTTGGAGGAAAAAAGTTTTGTAACTGTTTCGCTGTGACAGAAAGTTAGTTTATGCAGGGTGGAAGCCATTTCCTGGGGAGTTGTATTTTTTTTACAGCTCAAGCAATTAACAAACATCAACAGATGAGTGATTTAAGTAAGTTAGTGAAATAAATGGAGAAAGAGAAAGTTTGGAAACTTTTTTTGTCAACTTTCACTCCACTGGGGAACGGAAATGAGAGAAAGTACTAATGTAGGATTACATGAGTAGAGTCGGAGGTCGTACAGCTAAAAACATTTTCTTCTAATAATAAATTTATTTAGGACATGACGTTACTATTATTTTTAGAATGGATAATGTTTTAGAACGTGGCTAATGTACCTGGATGGGAATTCCCCAATCCCCTATATTGCAAAAGGACCACTTTACTGTTCAAGCATGAAGTATGAAATTCAAACTACGGTGAGAGTTTTTTTTTGCTCAGGTCCAGGAATATAAAATGGAAGTTGACACGGGAACAGTAAAAGTGGATTCGTGTGTTAGTTATCAAAGATTACAACATGAGAGTCTCGTGTACAGCTTTATATACAGAGGACAATCTATGCATACAGCAAATCCAATGGTTGTTGGAGACCAGAGGATTGCAGTTTATTGCTTTGCCTAAGAGTTTTGAAAGTCGTACAAGATTTTGCCTCTGTGTTCTAAACTCCTTTATGGGAGTCTGCCTTTTCTTAAGAATGTAATGGATGGTTTCCTAATAAATCACTGGGAGAAAGGAATTCAATAGGAGGAGCAGGTCATTCCAGTTTCAGTGCCCTACCACAAGTACAAACCTTTCAACCAACTTAAAAGGCAAGAGTGTAATAAAAACTTTCTCTTTTTATTATTTGGGAGATAAATTGTCCTTCCAGTTTCCCTAAAATAACAAAATTTGTATATACACAAGTCTTTAGACTGACAGTTTATAATAAAAATTTAGGACCACTACAGTAGATTCTATTTGCTCGTTCTCAGCCGCACGGGCGAGAGGAAATGAGAAAAGTGATGACATTTGTTATAGTGGGAATCATCAATGTAGCCTGTCAAACGAGTAAGACTTGATTTCCTTTTTCCATTAAGGAAACAGCGAAAGCAAAATTGTTATGAAATTGAAAACATGCAATCGGAAATAGCTCTCGTTGGTCACATGTCATGCAGTGAGTAACAAAAGTATCTATTGTATTCTCGAAATGCTATGAAATGTGTTCAACTTGTTAGTTTTTATTCTAAATGGTCTCCATATGTCACAAATAATGCGCATGAAAAATGATAAATCAAAATTTACCTTTTTTTTCATTTTCAACCAGCAAGCTATGAAACTAACGCAAACTGGAACAAAAATGAGCGCATATTTTGCAACATTTGATACCAACTAAATGTATGTATTAATTATTCTCATAAGCAGGGAAAAGATCTGCCCCATTACTACACATACCCAACAACCCAACCAAACCCAACGTACATGCATATGAACTTTTAGCCTCTCCAACTAATATTACTTTTCTCTCGTTTCCTCTAAATGAAGTTGTTTATTATAATGAATCTCTTTTTGATGCGTGTAGTGCACGTAGGCCTTCTAATTTGAACCACAAGTATTTATTCAACACCATCGTTAAGTGTCCCATCCTACAACTTTTAATGATAATGGTTCCAGTTCACGCATGTTAATTTTCATGAAAAGTTGTGTTCACTACATGTGGACGTGCAAAGGAAGCACAACCATAGGGTAACCAGTTTTTGCAGTTTTAATGAGAACAGAAGCAGTAGTTCTATGACAGGCACTTGCAGAAGTACTCATACTTATAGTTTGTTAGTACTCTTTCGGCAATCCAAGTGAACTGCTTCAAACTTAAATTCCTCCTGGCCAAAAATGCATAACTTACTTGAAAAAAATTACCCACCAAGTAAAAACATTTTGCCTGCAGATGAAGTTTTTTTTTAATTTTTGGTAAATCAAGGGGATAAATAATTTTCGATTTCCACACAATATGAATTGATCTTGTAACATAAATTCATATTCACGCCCACTTATTAAAATGAACATGACGTTTTCTCAATCAGCAATCCTTTCACCGCAGCAAGTCCAAGTGTATCATTGTAATGAGACATGAGTATCCAATTCACTCAGTCAGTAAAACGGTGGATTGAGAAGGAAAAATTTGACATTTGGATGATAGAAAATACTTTAAAAGACTCTGGTTAATGACTTCATTTCTGTTTGTGTGCTTAGGCGGAGTTAGCAAATAATCTAAAATGTGCGTATTTTTTTAACTTTTCAAACTCACTCAAGCAAATTTGTTATTCATACAATAGCATTTTTTTGGCATATCATCAAACAAGAAAGTATAGCCAATAAAATTGCATCACCTGGAATTCACGTTCGCCTAAAGGTTTACTTGTCAAGCAAGAACATTGCCAAAACTTGTGAGCCTTATATATATACAAGTACAAGGGAAGGAACAAGAAATGAAAACGCGCCATGAATATTAAACACATTCTCTCATATCGATCTTTACTCTGAGAGACTTGAATATTTTTGAAGAAAAATGCCTTTTCCAACAGGATGTACAGCCCTACTAACTGGCTTCAAACTTATGAATAAGTTGTTATATTTAAGATTTCATACGATTTTTAGAAAGATTTCAGGATTCACCTGAAGCTACTACTCACTCACGTTTTAGACCCATGAAAAATTTGCAAAGTTCAACTTGAGTGGAGGGACATCTCTCCCAATATGATTTATTAATGCCGACAAAATCTTAGAGTTTTATTTCTACAAATTGTATACTTTGTAAATGCAAGCTATAAATAGGTATCACATATTAGACTGAAATGAATTTGCAAAACTTCTAGGAACAACTTTTCCTTTTTCCTTGTTATGTTTATGTGTCTCCTCTATTTCAGATTTAGTAGCCACAGTTTGCTCACAATTTACATTTAATTATCCATTACTTTCTTCACTCCACTTAACATGATGGCTTACAATAGTCTTTTCCCATATAGCATGATTACTAGAAGTTTCCGTTTTTCTTGGTCCAATGCCAAGTGAATGCCATAAGTAGTTTTCTTGAAAAAGTATCTCACATGTGTATAACTGGCCTACACGGCAATCATAAAAGCACAAGTTGAAAAACTGCTGGAAAACAGATACAAGTATGTAGCGATAGAAATACACGAAACAGTTAAATTCTTTGGAAAACAAGTTTCCTCAGAATTAAAAGATTAGCTACGGGGATTCTTGAAATTTTGTTGTCGAAATCATAAACATCAACAGGCGAGAAAATTTTCATTTTTCTATATAAATTGTGTAAAAACTAAAATACCCGGGTATGAAGGTTAATAAATAAATTTTTTAAATTTTTACTCTCATATTTTAAATTAGCATCGTCGATGAAATTAGTTGGTCAAAACATTTTTTCCGTCAACCTTGCAAAAAAATCAATGTACCCAGTTTCCAAATTTCAAGGTTTGACTCATTTTCTCACTTGAAAACCCAAACAAGCTAAGAAAGTTTAGTACGGACGAATAGACAGACGGACGGTCAGACGTGCGCCCGGAGGGACTCGACTGGCAAAACGTTGCTATCGTTAAATAATAAACACGTAAAGAATTTACCAATAAATTATCAAAACTCCTAAGAGAAAGTGACATGGACAGCATGAAAAAATTCTAACTTTATCCTTACCTAACTACTTTCCATAGCCTAAGGTTCAAAACTTATCCGACATGTTTACTTGCTCTCATCTCAGATAGTCCTATATACCTCCATGCTTACATTTTTAGCCCCAAATCTCATTTATGGCTTCATATGCAATTTATTTTTTGCAAAGATATGCAAAACGACCATTACTATGCTAACTAACCAACCAAGTAATCACGCATACACAAATTATAGTCTCCAAACAATTTGTATCTAGGTAGACCACTAAGTCTGTGTTCAACACATCCACCATACATAGTTGGCTAACAAAGATGAAGATACTGTTTGCGGCTTGTAACTAACTAAAGAACTGACAAAACTTTTGCATCATTTGGTCTACAAGCTCAAAAACTTGGATACAATTTTTGCTCAAAGTAGAACGAGCAAGTCCCAACCATTACTTTTATCATCATTATCATCACCGTGCTGAAAAAAAGTAAAGTAGGCAAAAATTCAAGGAGGGCATTTTTAACGACTTTTTTCCCCTTTTTCTTCTTTCCCGTGTCTCATTCTATGCAACTGTGGACGGGACCCAAGTGAAAGCCAGTTCACAAATGCATACTTTCACTTACTTACTTACTTACTTACCATCACTAACCTAACTAGTGCCTATGTATAGTTAGTTAGTGGTACACACGAAATGTAAACTTCTACTACTACTCCTACCTACAGCTTGGTCCCATCCTATTCCATGCTGCTTGTGTACTCCTGCCACTTTCATTTTCCTGTGCGCCACTTTTTCTCTCTCCCACTGCGTGTACAAGCATACTTGAATGAATACATTAGACTCGGATCCTATGGCTTTCTCCAATTGACTCACTTACCTCATCCATCCATCTAGTCATTCCCATTCATTCATTCAAATCGACATTTACTCACTTTGAAAGTGAGTAGATTCCATGCAGATTTAAACGAATGTACATAGCTGCGGGAAAGTTTCCCAAAAATAAACTTGCCACTATCATCTCCTCCCACTTTTCACATCCGTTTCATGCAAATGTTTGGGATCGTTTAACTTGACACATGTGAGTAGCAAAGAGTTTATAGTTTTCTTGCCAAAGGATAGCAAAGAAATCTGTATGCCTAGAAAAGCAAAGACTCTTGTCTATATAAACTGCTCTTGTTAGTAATAATACTAGAGACTGTATTTACTAAACAAACTCATACATGATACAAAAGTTTGGAATTTCAGTAGTCCATCATCCACTTTAAAAGAAAAGGTTCTCTTCAAAAGGCACACAACTATAGACAGAAAGAATCATGGCCTTTTAGTTTTAGATAGCACGTATAGTATATGCACTCTTAAGTCTATTTCACTTAAGCTTTCAGTCTAAGTTGTAGCCCATGCAGAATGGGCATGATATAGAACAAGTATACCGTAAATTTGGTATGAAAACACTTAGTTTTATACTATTTCTTTGAAATATGAACCTAGAGAAGTAACATAAGAATGGAGCAATAGTTTAGTCTGGAGTTTTAATACCAAATTCATGGTATCTATGAAATTCTGACTGACTGTTAGCTCTACCATCTTTTCTTAGCTTTAAATAAATATTGACACAAGTTTTATTTCTTGCACTACTGTTCTTTTGGTGGAATGCAGACATTCCGGACTCCCTTTCTCCATTGGACTTGAAACATGGAGGATGATGATATTAAACATTTTCTTTTCCCATTGTTCAGTATATACACACAACACGCATAAGATGGAGCAAGCACACTTGAAAAACTCCCTCAAGAGATTTTTTTCCAGCTGTGCAGCAACACATCATGTTATTGAAGAAACTGAAAAAAATGAATTACTGTTGGATAGGGAGTTGTTGTATATTGCAATGCATGAGCGCAGCTTGTTCCTCATCTACAACAGTTAGTTCGCTACTAAATTAAATTCATAATGTCATGTTTTTGTTTCTCTTGTCGGGAGCTCAAGTCCCATACATAGTAAATTAATAAGTTTGTTGTACAGACACAGTATAACATTACAAAGCGCAGCAGACGTATATAAAGCATTCATTCAAAGTACTGACATTTTTTTCTAAAATTTCAAATAGACAAGCAAACCTTCTATGTTATTTATCTCGTTCTTTTTCAACAAAGCTTTTATCTTCAAAATCTGAGCTTTTGCTTAGAAGGGAATATTGAATGATTCACAGAGCACATAGTGGTATGCTGGGATGCAATATTAATATAATAGCACATGTGATAGGCAGGCATTACGTTTGGTTCAGTTGGTCGATCCAGTTCACCTGTTGTGTTCGTGTCAATGTGAAAGCATTAGTGGGAAATCCAATTGGAAATCCTTTCCTTGGGATTGCGTGCAAACATGCATGTGAGCATGCATGACTGAAATTATGTTGAACTAGGAGTTCCTAGTATAAATAATTGACGAATTAAGCGAATGAAATCATATACTGTTGTTAAGATGGTTCACCGAATAAAAGCTATTATTTCCTATAACGATATGATACAACTAGGGGTGTGGAGTATCACAAAGTAATTGACAGTTTGAAATCATGGTGTGGAATCTACGAATGAATATCCCATTTCATGATTGGGTTTTGATCTAGCAACTTGAAGTGTAAAGTGATGCGAGCTTTTGTTCTATTTAATGCCAAAAAGAAGAGAACTTTGGATTGCAAATGTTGTTTAATTCAATGCTAAATTTAGGTCTGACAACATAAGCATTAGTTAAGTATGCCTACTAGGTTTTTTGTTTCATTCACGCTTCGGATTATATTGAGTTATATTTTTACTTTGAAGTAACGGTTTGATGATTAATCGTACATTCTATAGCGAATAAAATAGAAATAATTACATTAAATATACTTAAAAATTGCTGGCCACATTTCATCATGAGAGTGAGTATCCCTTTCAGAAAACCAATACAGTTCCAACTTTGTTAGTGTTTTTCAAATTTTATGGCACAAAAATAAGTTAACATAAAAACAAGGTAGCTAAACAGTAGTTAAAACTGAATGCAGCATCTTAAAAACGAACTTAAATCGGCCAGTTTCACGTTATCCTATAAATTTTTTGATACAGTTATGAATTTTATGGCAAAAATCTACCTTGAGATTTACAATGTTAAAAGTCCTTTCTCTCTAGACAAAAAAATTGCACTAAAAATCACATTTTGGATGACACGCTCCATCCAAACTTGAAAATAAGCACTGAATAAACTATAAAAAATGTCTAAGCGAATATAATTTACTCTCTTTTTCAGTTTATTTTCTTTAAACCACAAAAATACCCCTTTCCCAAAAATATTATATGAGAACATAAACGTCACAAAAAAATACATGAGCCAATTTTTCGATAAAAAAAATTTAGATACTACCCACTCTATATCTCACACATCCTCATTTCCTCGCATCAGGCCAAGTACATCAGATTGCCATACCATAGGCTGCCCGATTTTCATCGATTGCCGATAAAATCCTTGTTTGATTTATAACTTTGCTGGGAATGGAAATTTCCCTACATAGTGCAACTTTCCGGTTATCCATCATTTTTCTCTTTTCTTCAACATTCAAATGAATCTGTATCCACACTTTTCCCAGTTTCTTGGCTCCCTGCATTTTACCTGGGAGCCATACACAATCCGTCAGACGTAGCCCCTATTTGCATAACTTTTAAATCAGGCCAATGGAGTCCATACTATGCTACTGATCCTGTGAATCCCATCTAAAAATATACGATGAGTTAGTTCTTGAAAGATGCGTGGATTGAATCCGACATGTAGCAAAATTGGGCCGGTGTTGCTGGCAGCCCATCTTGTCAAGAAATTCTCCCTGTTTATATTAAATATATAGACTTGTCACAAGCGTTTCCATTTCAAATGATTTATGCTGATCACCATCTAGCAACTTTTTCCACGAGATAAAGTTAACAAAATCTCAGCCACCACCATCCTTTGCATAATGATGTATCTGCTCAACGTGCCCAACCCATTGAGTTGTGGTAACTTTCAAAATATTCTGTCCAACCGTGTAGTAAGTCATTTGATTTATTGTTCTATAAAAATTAATCTTGAATGAGTTTGGGAACCAGTTTACGTTGTTGACACAATAAATAATTGCATACTACACAGCTAAACAAACATTTTACGAGGGTTAGCTGTAATGCAATCATTTTCCTTCCTTGATTAAGTATTATTGCGCACGTAAAAATGTAGTGAAAACAGCAGCCATTTTGCTATTACATGAAACCGCAATAATAACACAACTCATCTTCCATATCCTCCCATTTTTATACCATCTCAAGTCGTAACTTGTTCAACTATCGTTTCAAAGCCCGTATCAACTTTATTTTCCCCACACTTTCGGCAAATTTCATCCTAAAATTGCAACAATTTACGTCCACACTTTCTTTAACTTTCTTACCTAAAGTCTGCCTCGTCTACATATAGTGCTGATGAGCGAGCGGAAAATGGAATTAAAACCAGAGTGGTAATAAACATAAAAATGTTACACCGAGTGGATCTCAGTACGAGCTCATGGATGGCAGAATAATCCTTATAAGAATAATGTTAGCTTCAAGTGTATAATCTTTTTTTCGTCCCCTTTTGCTTTAAGTCTTCCACTTCCTTCCACCATAGTAATAACTAACGCCCGCCTTTCATTTCTTTTAGATGGAGACGGATCCAAACATTCAATGGTTGAAAGCAGCCTGTTTGCCCGCAAGCAGAGGGAACAAAAAATGCACCAACATCTCCTCTCATCCGTGTCTCCGTATTGTTCTCAGTCTTTTCTTGTGTTGTGGTAAGTGATCCTATTTATTATACTGTGTGCATATAGATGAGTGAACTCTGTGCTCCAGGCATACAAATGGCTTTCCTGTTTACGTGCTAAATCTGGGACTATGTGTTGGTACATACTATTTTTCATGGAAAAGAGTTCCCACACGTAATATGCATGAATGAACTCGTAGTTAAAAATACGCGAGTTTTTTTCTCCCTTCTGTAAGTGCTTTTGTCAAACCTGAGTGAGAGTAAAAGTCTGCTTTCACTACCATATTGGTATTAAGGAGATAGTATCAAACTTGTCAATAGGGAGTGCATGTACCATGTATTACGTGTTAGTTTTACATGCAGTTAGATTGTGAAGAAAAAAGGTAGGTAATATTTTGAATAATTTATTTGTAAATGTACGTTGACTTTGAGAGAAACATAAGATAGCATTTATTTTGCAACATCAAATTTTTCATCATTATTTATAACTAACTAACGCAATAACAAGTGGATCAAAAGGAACACAGATTGTAAAATGCTGAAAATACAGACATGTGCTCCATAAAGCTTATTTAGTATATGGTATTTGGTGTTTTTTTTCGATTTTTAAGTAAAAACGGCAGAAAGACTTTATGTTCCCTTTGGTCTCACTCCTAGTCCCATATTACTTGATACACGTAAAGCTCATCTGGGTGGAAAGTGAGTGAACAGTAGCATCATAAAATCCCAATCAAGATCTTTATTGTCCGAACTTTCCTTTGAGATGGAAAGTAAAAGCTCCAGCTGCACTGATTCATCCAGTGGATAAAAAAATTCCCACTTTTCTTTCATGTATTGAAGTATTTTGCCATATATTTTGTTCCACAAAAAGAATTCGTTTCAAATAACAAGAAAAGTAAAGATAAGTGTTGCGCTGCTACCCACTCTTTTCCACTATGTGTTATGAAACTTTTTCATATTTATTTCCCTTCCTTTCTTTTGATCCTCACACATGCAAGCACAATCACAATAGATTTATTCATCTAAACGAAAGATAGTAGTGTGCTTGTAAAACCCATGAAAATCATGAGGATTGCAGTAATGAGTATGTGGGCACAAGTGTAGCTTGCACATTGGAGAAAGATTGGACAGTTTTCCCTGAACAGTTTTTTTTTGTCCTCCAGACTACCCGAAACGCGTGAGATTATGATGCTTGTTCTACTCTTTTCATCTCTCTCACTCAGGTGAAGAAGAATGATGTGCCAAATGTAATAAATAAGCGCCATCATCCTGCTAGATAGATATGCAGGGTAACAAGAATCTCTGTGAGTTCATTACAGTGTAAAATGAAAAAGGATATCATCTATGGCTCCCAAATTTCTTTTTGCTTCATTGAGGCAAGAATAAAACAGACTTTTAAAGCATACAAAGACAGGGGACACACGACTGCACAATTTTTTCAAGAAATGAAATATGAGCAACATTCTATTCTTGTCAAAAGACAAAGTACAGGGCAACGTTTGTCGTCACACACACATAGTGTAGTGCAAAAGTCTTAGGTCATGCAAAAAAGAAACTTGCCTAGTTCTTTGTGGTTCACAAAGCCCTACAGTATTCTCTAGTGATTAGAAAAAATGGCAGTGGGAGAAAAAGAGAAAATTTGAAAGTGAGTCAGTCTGTGACTCAGCATTATCAAGCAAAAAAAAATTTGCATTTTAAGGATGGTTCACAAGACAAATTAAGAGAGCGAATTTGAAGTTGAAATAGTCATAATGGTGTTCTTGTGTGGCATACAGTCTAAATGAAAGCAACAATGTTAAATCTGAGGAGTGCCAAAAACCAGTATTTGTAGACGGACTTATTATTCATAACCTAATAGTGCATCAACTGGGCAGTTGCCAAAATTTCATTCAATCTTGGCTCATTGTCTTTTCCTTTGGCTGAGTCTCACTTTTCAGCGATATAAAATTTAATTTGCTCCGTTTTTCCAAATAAATTTATTTCTTTAGCATTTTTATTCGCCGAGTTTGATAGCATAAATACAAGCATGTACGCATGAATATCGAGCAGAATAATAATTTTTGCCATTTACTTCTGGGAACTAAGGTAATGCGTAGAATTCATTTCATAGGTCAAACTATCAGACTATGTCCTGACATTCCTGATCCATCATCTATACGTGTATTAACCACTACTGATAGCTGTAATGTGAGAACATAACTCACCACAAAACTTAATATGCGCTGTTATTATCCTCTGTTGGCCGTTGACAACTCGGCTTATTGTCACGTTCCAATTTCCTAAATTGATATGCTCCTGTATGCAAGTATTGAACAAATGTGTTCTGAATATCAGTCACCCAGATGGAGAAAGTTGATTGAAAAATGCCATTCACAAATTTTTCATTCCACTCACACACAACAACAATTGATCAACTTTTTTTGTTGTTGTTGTCGTTCAAGTCTTCCATATTGGTAACAAAGTTTGACTTACCAAACCAGCATATGGAAACTGGCCATTTTTGTTTATCAAATAGGATACTTATCTCTTTTGTGAACAAGTGCTTTCCTTTGATCAATAATGCAAAGAAACGAGTTGTTAAGAAAGTTGGCAAAAATGGGCACAACCTATACTCCTAACTAACTAACTAACTAACTATCATTGCTCCCCTACATGTCTCTGTCTACCCAGTGTAAGGAAGGCTATATAGCTATTATGGAACTGGAAACCATTTTCCTCACTTTCATGCATACCAAAGCGCCAAGTAATTTGCCTAGTCTGCATTTAATGGCATCCCGCTTTCTTTGCACACACAATGCAAACTCATTCCAGACCTATGGTTTATAGTGATTAATTTACATACGAATGTCTTTTACGATGAACGAACACAAACCAGAACTAACAATGGAATTCTTCTCTCTCTCTCTCTTCTATATAGGGTTCATTGCCTCAGGAGGAGTTGCGGCAGACTCGAACTCTACAAACGAGCCACCAAATCCTCCCGAGATCACAACTGCCCAAACAAAAGTGGCACATGGTCCATTGACAACAAGTTCCCCAAATGATGATGTTACTTCTATAGCTAGTACAGTTACCTCAGTCAGCAGTCTCATCACTTCTCCTCCTGGCCAGCCTAATGGTCAATTTGTGAGTTCATTACCAACTCAAATGGATAGACCTTATTGGACATTATCCTTGAGCACGAGTCAAGCCCCATCATCATCATCATCAGAGCCTCCTTCAAACATCAATTTGCTGCGAAAATTGTGGTCATCCACTCGGACAACAGCCATCAACCTTACAGAGCAACACCGATCCATACTGAGAATCGATGCGACGGTGAATAAATCACATCACCCCACAGAGAAGCTCTGGGAAGATTTAAAAGACGAGTATTCCAGTGGGAAAACTTCGTATAACAACAAAGAAGGTCAAGTGGTCCAAACTTTTCCTATTCAGCACCACCATCCAAGTGAAGATAGAACTCATTCTAGGTCATCACTTTATAATTCGCCCCATAATGTTATTAATCATAAACCTGTCATGGTTACACCTGAATGGCTGTCTTCAGGCGGTGTTTACCCTGATGACAATGGAAACAATACATTGCCAGATTTGATGTACAACGGTGACCCAGAATATGATGCTTTGATAGGGCTCCAACGGTCCGAAATGGTAGGTGAAGAAGCAGCAGACGTTCAAAAAGTGCCCGTGGTACACAAAAGGGTTCAAGATGGGGAAAAAGCTGTGAGTGACATGGGTTTGGGTCACCCCGGTCTGTATCTGAACCAATATGGACTCAATTCTGACACTACAACAACTACTACTACAGTAACTCCTGTAGCCCAGTCTGAACTCTTTCAGAGTGGACTGGCCGATGTGATCTCCCGAGGTAGGATTGATAGCGTCATGTACGTGTATTTTGGGGAGAAACTCGCAGACTACCATAAGGAGCAAGTTGCGGGTCGTATTATTCAAGTAAGTTGGTTTCCTTGCAGAATTTTCTAAATTACTTTCACCCTTGGGTTTTAATTGAGTTCACTGACTAACAATATAACACGTAGTCGGGTTGTGCAGGGAATAAGTTGTGCTCTACAAAAGGAGCCAGGTTAGTTAGTCAGTAGTAATGAGATAGTTGAGAGAAATTAAAGAAAGAAACCGTACCAATTAAAATGCTGAAATGTGATCCACAAGTACTTCAAGAACACGGTTTTGTTCATCACTTGAAAAGGGAACGAAATTGTA
>Ga0210040_10004467_pt1 | contig 18270 bp, 19 predicted proteins | sample CryGeyCG12114_NA_FD_185462 | JGI IMG/M metagenome (GOLD analysis project Ga0210040, IMG submission 185462) | Groundwater microbial communities from aquifer - Crystal Geyser CG19_WC_8/21/14_NA (SPAdes) (version 2) | ecosystem: Environmental > Aquatic > Deep subsurface > Groundwater | place: USA...
GAGGCCGAGGCTCCGGCCGATCTCGGCCTGGCTGAGCGCGCCCAGCTCGTCCAGGGCGGCGAGCACGGCGAAGTCCGACCGCGCCTCGAGGGCCATGTGCGTCGCCGTGAGCCGGGCCCCGAGCGTCACCACCCGTCCGGCCTGCCAGCTGGCCAGGGCCCGCAGTCGGGCCGGCGCTCCTACGTCGTCGGACATCGTCTCCCACTTTCGTTGGTCACACCAACGATCAAGGGATACGTTGGCCCTACCAACGATATCGAGGAGCACCTCCCATGACCACCTCCACCGCACCGTCCACCCCGATCCACCTGACCGGGGTCCTCGGCCCGGTCCGGAGCCGCGTCGTCACCGGCAAGCCGACCTGGGTCGGCGCCGACGAGATCGGCGCGGTGACGGTGGCGCTGTCGGCCGACCGTGCGCAGAGCAGCCGCGAGGTCGACCTGACCGACAGCGCGTCCGCTCAGGCGGCTCTCTCGGAGCTGCTCGGGTAGCGTGAACGTCGGTGTGCCGGGAAGTCTGGTCGGCGATGGTGCTGCCGACCCCTGAAGGAACTCCTGATGACCGCTCGACCCCGCCTCGTCCTGTTCGGGCACGACTCCGACGCGGACACCGTCTCCGTCGCCGACGTCCTCCGGCGCGAGACGGTCGGCGGCGTGCTGATGCTCGTGGCCGCCGCCGTCGCCCTCGTCTGGGCCAACGTCGCGCCCTCCACGTACGGGGCCGTGCTGCACGTCCGGCTCGGCCCGCTCGACCTCGAGCACTGGTCGGCGGACGGGCTGCTCGCGATCTTCTTCTTCGTCGCCGGCCTCGAGCTCAAGCGAGAGCTGACCGTCGGCACCCTGGCCCGGCCGGCGCAGGCGCTGGTCCCGGTCGTCGCCGCGGTCTGCGGGATGGCTGTGCCGGCCCTCGTCTGCCTCGCGATCAACCTCGGGCCGGGGGGCCGGCCGACGGCGTGGGCCGTGCCGATGGCGACCGACATCGCCTTCGCCCTCGCGATCCTCGCCGTCGTCGCGCCAGGCCTGCCCCCCGGGCTCCGCGCCTTCCTCCTCACCCTCGCGATCGTCGACGACCTCGGCTCGATCCTGGTCATCGCCACCGTCTTCACGGACCGGGTCGCGTTCGGGTGGCTGGCGGGGGCGGCCGCTGTGGCCGTGCTCTGGTGGCTGCTGCAGCGTCGGCGCGTCCGGGGCTGGTACCTCTACGTCCCGCTCGGACTGGTCTGCTGGTGGTGCGTCCACGAGAGCGGCGTGCACGCCACGATCGCCGGAGTCGCCCTCGGCCTGCTCAGCCGGGGTTCGAGGACCGATCCGCAGGCACCGCTGAACGCCTGGGAGCACCGCTGGCGTCCGGTGTCGGCCGGGGTCGCCGTCCCGCTCTTCGCGCTCTTCGCGGCCGGGGTGGCGCTCACCCCCGCGGCGCTGAAGGCGCTGGTCACCACACCGCTGGGCCTGGGCATCGTGCTCGGGCTCGTGGTCGGCAAGACGGTCGGCGTGTTCGGGGGGGCGTACCTGACCGCTCGCTTCACCCGCGCGGAGCTGACGCCGGGGCTCCGCTGGAGCGAGGTGTTCTCGGTCTCCGTCCTGGCCGGTGTCGGCTTCACGGTCGCGCTGCTGATCGCCGACCTCGCCTTCCCCGACGCTCCCGCGCTCGCCGAGGAGGCCAAGGCCGCCGTGCTGGCCGGGTCGCTGATCGCGGCCCTGCTGGCCGCCGTGTCGCTGCGTCGACGGACCGTTGCCCGGCGATCGACGTCCTGACCGATAGAGTCCGGGGCGAACGAGGGAGGCAACATGGCGGAGCAAGCCGTCGGCGCGATCATCAAGGCCATCACCAGCGACGTGAAGGAGCTGGTGCGCGACGAGGTCCAGCTGGCCAAGGCCGAGCTCGTCCCGGCCGCCAAGGCGGGTGGGATCGGTGCGGGCCTGCTCGCGGGCGCTGCGTTCTTCGGCGTCTCGGCCGTCTTCATCCTCTACTTCTGCGTGGTCTACGTGCTGGTCCGCCTCGGGCTGCCCGAGTGGGCCTCGTTCCTGATCGTCGGCGCTGCGCTGCTGGTGCTGGCCGGGCTGCTCGGCGCGATCGGCTACACCATGATCAAGAAGGTCAAGGCTCCGCAGCGCGCGATCAAGCAGGCCAAGGAGACCGTCGACGCGGTCAAGGCCTCCGCCCAGCAGACCCTGGCCACGATCAAGGGATCCGACGACAAGAAGTCGATCTCCCGCTGACTGCCTGAGCAGCAGCCCACTTCTGACGGGAAGTGGTCGCTCCCACGCCGCGACACGCACGTGCCGAGGCCGGGAGCGACCACTTCCTCGCCGGACGGGCTCAGCCTCGTCTGACGGGCTCAGCCCAGCAGGAAGATCCGCGACTCCCACGGCTCGAGGTCGGCGCCGCGGCGGTCGCCGTGGGTGGCCAGCAGCAGCTGCGCGGTGCTGACGTCCGCGACGGCCCCGTCGGGCACGGTGGCCGGCTGCGACGAGACGTTCGCCACCAGCAGCAGGGTCCGGCCCTCCAGCGTGCGGGTCAGCGCCCAGATCTGCGGGTCGTCCCCGAGCAGCAGCGCGAAGCGACCCTCGGCGACCACGGGCAGCTCGTGGCGCAGCGCGATCAGCTTGCGCGTGTGGTGGAACACCGAGCCGGGGTCCGCGACCTCCGCGCGGGCGTTGACCGTGACGTAGTTCGGGTTCACCGACAGCCACGGGATGCCCTCGGTGAAGCCGGCCTGGTGGGTGTCGTCCCACTGCATCGGCGTACGGGCGTTGTCGCGGCTGTGCGAGGCGAGCCCGGCCAGCACGGCCTCCGGGTCCGCCCCCCGACCCACTGCGTCGGCGTGGTAGTTCAGCGCCTCCACGTCGCGGTAGTCGGAGATGCCGGCGAACTGCGTGTTCGTCATCCCGAGCTCCTCGCCCTGGTAGACGTACGGCGTCCCCCGGTGCATGTGCAGCACGCTGGCGAGCGTCTTGGCGGACGCCGAGCGGTGCTCCGGGGAGTCGTCGCCGAAGCGCGACACCGCGCGGGGCTGGTCGTGGTTGTCCCAGTAGAGCGAGTTCCAGCCGACCTCGGCCAGCCCCAGCTGCCACGACTCGAGGTTGCGCTTGAGGGCGACGAGGTCGAGCGGGACGTGCGAGAACTTCGAGCCCCGTGGGCCGCGGTCGAGGTTGACGTGCTCGAAGGTGAAGACCATGTTCAGACCACGGTTGGCCCGGTCGGTGAGGGTGCGGGCCGTCTCGACGGTCGAGCCGGGCATCTCCCCCACGGTGAGCAGGTGGTGCTCGTCGAGCCCCACGGCCACGTTCATCTCGGCGAGGAACTCCTGCAGCCGGTGCCCGTTGGCGACCATCTCGAACCCGTCACCCAGCGGCTGGCCGTCCTGCGTGGGGGCGTCCACCAGCTCGGTCGGCTTGGAGATGAAGTTGATGACGTCCATCCGGAAGCCGTCGACGCCCCGGGCGACCCACCAGCGCATCATCGCGTAGACGGCCTCGCGGACCTCCGGGTTCTCCCAGTTGAGGTCCGGCTGCTTGCGGGTGAACAGGTGCAGGTAGTACGCACCCGCCTCCTCGTCCCAGTGCCACGCCGGGCCGGAGAACGCCGACACCCAGTTCGTCGGCTCGGCGCCGGGCGTACCGGGCTCGTGACCGTCGCGGGCGGGGCGCCACCAGTACCAGTCGCGCTTGGCCGAGCCCGGCTGGCGCGACTCCACGAACCACGGGTGCTCGTCGGAGGTGTGGTTGACCACGAGGTCCATCAGGATCTTGATCCCGCGCCGGTGGGCCTGGGCGAGCAGCTCGTCCATGTCCTCGAGCGTGCCGAACAGCGGGTCGATGTCGGAGTAGTCCGCGATGTCGTAGCCGTTGTCGTCCATCGGCGAGGTGTAGACCGGCGACAACCAGATGACGTCGACGCCCAGCTCGGCCAGGTGGTCGAGGTGGGCGATGATCCCGGGGATGTCGCCGGTGCCGTCACCGTTGCTGTCGGCGAACGAGCGCGGGTAGATCTGGTAGACGACGGCGTTGCGCCACCAGCCCTCTGGTCGCTCCACGGTCACGAGCGCACCGGCGGGAGCCGACGAGGGCTCGCTGGCGGTGTCGGAGGTGGTCGCAGCAGCGGTGGCGGAGGAGGGCGTCGTCATGACTTCCACCCTTCCACGCCGAGCAGCTCGGCCAGCCGCGCGGCCTCGGCGGTGACGTTCTCGCGGGCCGCCGGTGTGAGGAGCTTGCCCTTGCCGGTCCGGAAGATCTCACCCTCGACCCAGGGCTCGAGCACCTCGAACCGCGCCTCGTAGAACTCGTCGTCCGGCACCGAGGCGTACTCCTCGCGCACCTCGTGGACGTAGGCCGCGTAATCCTCGGGCGGGCTGGCCAGCACGGCGAGGTCGGCGTCGCAGAGCAGCTCGCCCTCGGGGTCGCGGCTGCCCGGGACGTGCTCCGCGGTCATCCGGACGAGCCGGGCGACCTGCGTCAGGTCCTCCTGCTCCAGCCCGGCGCGGCTCAGCTCGCGCAGGGCCAGGCGGGCGGAGGCGTCCTCGTTGGTGAGCTCGCGGAACGGGATGTCGTAGATCGCGTCGTGGAACCACGCCGCCAGCCGGACGATGAACAGGTCCTGGTCGGTCGCCAGGGCGTCGACCTGGCGCAGGACGGCCAGCAGGTGGCGGACGTCGTGGTAGCGGCGCCAGGGCTCGCGGTAGCGCTCGACGAGGCTCGCGCCCATCGCCTCCTGGTGCGGCAGCACGGCGTGCCAACGTTCCGCCAGCTCGGCAGCGTCCGCGTCGGAGAGGGGGCGTGGCGTAGGGGGTTCAGTGGGCATCGGGTCCTCCGAGGTCTTGGCCGGGCGTGCTCGTGATCGATGAACGGTCGCGCAGGTAGCGGTCGGGGATCCCGACCTCGCGCGTGTCGTCCCAGGGCGTGGTCCAGCCGGCAAGGTCGAGCACGGCGGCGAGCAGGTGGGCGGTGAGGCCCCAGACGAGGTGCCCGGCGACCGTGAAGGCCGGTCCACGGAAGCCGGTGGGGTGCCGGGCGGTCACGCGGTTGGCGGGGTCGACGAGGTCGGCGACCGGGACCCGCAGCACCGCGGCGACCTCTCCGGGGTCGGCCGGGGTGTCGGCGAGCGGCACGCGCCACCAGGCCACCACCGCGGTGACGTCGAAGCCGCTCACCGCGACGTGGGCGGCCGGGAGCGCTCCGAGGACCTCGACGCCCTCGCGCAGCACGCCGCACTCCTCGTACGCCTCCCGCAGCGCGGTGTCGACGAGGTCGACGTCGCCCGGGTCGACGGCGCCGCCGGGGAAGGCGATCTGGCCGGGGTGCGAGCGCAGGGTCAGCGCCCGCTCGACCAGGAGGACCTCCGGCCCCCCCGGGCCCTCGCCGAAGAGCGCGAGGACCGCCGACCTCCGGGCGCCCTTGGCCGGCCGGAGGACGTCGACCCACGGCTCGTCGTGCGCCGCCAGCGCCGCGGCGAGCGGGGCGACCCAGGCGGGACGCGTCACCGGCTCCGACCGGGCGCTCACGGGGCGACGCCGAGGTACTGCCGGCTCAGGTCGTCGAGCTGCTGCGACGAGGTGAACGCGCCGGCGTGCCGCCCGGCGAGCGTGCCGTCGGCGCGGACGAACAGCGTCACCGGCAGGCCGGCCACCTGCAGCCGGTTGCGGAAGACGAGGTCGGCGTCGTAGAGCTGCGGGTAGGTCCAGCCGACCTCGCCGGCGAACGTGACCGCAGCGTCCGGCGCCGGGTCGGTGAGGTTGACCCCGAGCACGGACACGGCGGAACCCGCGCGCCCGGCCTCGGCCAGGAACGGGGCCTCCTCGCGGCACGGCCCGCACCACGACGCCCAGACGTTCAGCAGCGTCGGGCCCCGCAGCTCTGCCAGCCGCACCGCGCGCCCGCCGCCGAGGCACTCCATCGTGACGTCGGGCAGTCCCCCCTTGGCCGGAGCCGCGTCGGTCTTCGGGCAGTCGGCGATGCCGGCCGCCTTCTTGGCCGCCGTCAGGTCGGGGTTGGGCGCCGAGGTCTGGTCCGCCGGGACGTCCGTCGCCGCGGAGGTCGGGGGCTGCGTCGAGCGGACGACGCTGGGGGTCTCGGTGCAGCCGGCAAGCACGAGCACGAGCCCGACGACGGCCGCGGCCGTCCTCAGGGGCCGCCTCATCCGCGGGGCTCGCGGACGAGCTTGGCCGCCTTCTTCGGGTCGGTCTCACCCTCGCCGTACGACGGGCAGAGCGAAGCCACCGGGCACGCGCCGCAGGCCGGGTTGCGGGCGTGGCAGCGTCGGCGACCGTGCCAGATCACGTGGTGGCACAGCATGACCCAGTCCTTCTTCCCGAACAGGGCGCCGACCTCGGCCTCGACCTTGACCGGGTCGTCCTCCGTGGTCCAGCCGAAGCGGCGCGACAGCCGCCCGAAGTGCGTGTCCACCGTGATGCCCGGGATCCCGAACGCGTTGCCGAGCACGACGTTCGCCGTCTTGCGGCCCACCCCGGGCAGGGTCACCAGCTCGGCCAGGGTGTCCGGGACCTCGCCCTCGAAGCGCTCCACCAGCTGGGCGCCGAGCTTGAGCAGGGTGTCGGTCTTCACCCGGTAGAAGCCGGTCGGCGTGATGAGCGTCTCGAGCTCGACCCGGTCGGCCCCCGCGTACGCCGCCGCGTCGGGGTAGCGCGCGAACAGGACCGGGGTGATCGTGTTGACCCGCTTGTCGGTGCTCTGCGCCGACAGGACCGTGGCGACGAGCAGCTCCAGCGGTGTGGTGAAGTCGAGCTCGATGTGCGCGTCGGGATACGTGTGTCCCAGGGTCCGGTCGATCGATCGGGCGCGGCGGACGAGCGCGGTCCGCGTGTCGCTCGGGCTCACGGCGCCACCCTACGTCCGGGCGTCTGGACGACCTCTCCTTGCGTCCTCGCACATCGCCGTTACCGTGAGGGGTGCCTGCGGACCACGCCGGCGCTGTCCTGCTCGCCGTGTCCTGCTCGCCGTCGAGCAACGACGGTAGGTTGGTCCCAGGTGTGACGAGAACTACAGGAGGGTGGGCGGTGGACCCCGAGGTGTTGACCAAGGCCCCTCTGTTCGCAGAGCTCGACGAAGTCAGTGCGGCGGCGCTGGAGCAGGCGATGGGCACGCTGCGGCTGACCAAGGGCGAGATCCTCTTCCGGGAGGGCGAGACCGAGGACCGGCTGTACGTCGTGGTCGCCGGCAAGATCAAGCTCGGCCGCAGCGGTTCGGCGGGTCGTGAGAACCTGCTCGCCGTCCTCGGCCCGGGCCAGATGTTCGGCGAGCTGTCGGTCTTCGACCCCGGCCCGCGCTCGACCACGGCGACCGCGGTCACCGCCGTCGAGATCCGGACACTCGAGCACGACGAGCTGATGCACTGGATCGAGGGCCACCCGGAGGTCGCCCGCAGCCTGCTGGGCCAGCTCGCGGGCCGCCTCCGCCGCGCCAACGACGTCGTGGCCGACCTGGTCTTCTCCGACGTGCCGGGGCGGGTCGCCAAGCAGCTGCTCGAGCTCGCGCGTCGCTTCGGCGACCGCAAGGACGACGGCCTGCACGTCCACCACGACCTCACGCAGGAGGAGCTCGCCCAGCTGGTGGGCGCCTCCCGCGAGACGGTGAACAAGGCCCTCGCCGACTTCGCCGCCCGCGGCTGGATCCGGCTGGAGCCGCGCTCGGTCACCCTCCTGGACGTCGAACGCGTGGAGCGCCGCGCGCGCTAGCCGGCCCGTCGCCCCGGCTGGCGCCAGGCGGACGGGTGGTCCAGCCCGTACCGCCGCAGCAGCGGCCTCGTGCGCGCCGCGAGGTCGGAGGCGTACGAGGGGAGCACGTACGAGCCGCCGCGGTAGAGCTCGCGGTACGGCTCGACCAGCTCCGGATGCTGCTCGCCCAGCCAGCGCAGGAACCACTCGCGGGCTCCGGGCCGCAGGTGCAGGGCCATGACCGACGCCGAGGTGGCGCCCGCCTCGGCGACGGCTGTGATCACTGCCTCCAGGTCCTCGTCGTCGTCGGTGAGCATCGGCAGGACCGGGGCGACGAGCACCTGGCAGGGCAGACCGGCCGCGCGGATCGCGCGGACCAGCTCGAGCCTGGCCCGCGGTGAGGGCGTACCGGGCTCGAGCGTCTCCTGGACCGTCTCGTCGAGCAGGGCGAGCGAGACCCCCATCATCACGGGCGCCCGGGTGGCCGCCTCGGCCAGCAGCGGCAGGTCGCGACGCAGCGTCGTCCCCTTGGTCAGGATCGAGAACGGTGTGCCCGAGCCGGCCAGCGCCTCGATGATCCCGGGCATCAGCCCGTAGCGACCCTCGGCCCGCTGGTAGGGGTCGGTGTTCGTCCCCAGCGCCACGGCCTCACGGCCCCACGAGACCCGGCCGACCTCGCGGGCCAGCACCTCGGCGACGTTGACCTTGACCACGATCTCGGAGTCGAAGTCCGCCCCGGTGTCGAGGTCGAGGTAGGAGTGGGTCTGCCGGGCGAAGCAGTAGACGCACCCGTGGGTGCAGCCGCGGTAGGGGTTGATCGTCCAGCGGAACGGGACGTCCGAGGTGGCCGGGACGTGGTTGAGCGCCGACCGGGCGATGACCTCGTGGAACGTCACCCCCGCGAACTCGGGCGTCCGCACCGTCCGTACGAGCCCGGGCACATCCTCCAGCCCCGGCAGCGCGTCCGCGTCCGACACGACCCCCGCCACCGTCTGCCCCGCCCACCGCATGCCCCTATGAGAACACACGTTCTATTCAGGCACCAACCAGAGCCGTTGTCGCTCAGGACGCGCTGACTCCCGACAGCTCAGCGGGCCTGAGCATGTCGGGAGTCAGCGTTTCCTGGCGAACCCGATGGTGTGCGGGGGGCAGTCAGGCGCTGCCGAGCTTCACCTGGACGGTCTGTGGAGCGCCGCCGTCGCGGACGTACGTCACGGTCACGGTCGTGCCCGGGGCGAAGTAGCGGGTGGCGGCGATGAGGCCGTCGGCCGTGGTGGTGTGGAAGTCGTCCACCTTGGTCACCACGTCGTCGGCGAGCAGACCTGCGGCTGCGGCGGCGCCGTCGGCCGTCACGGTCTGCAGCGTGACCCCGGTCGCGGTCGACATCGCCGAGTCGGCGGTCCCGCCGACGGAGACGCCGAGCGCGGCGTTGACGGACTTGCCGTTGGCGATGAGCTCGCTGGCGACCCGGACCGCGACGTCGGACGGGATGGCGAAGCCGATGCCGATGTTGCCGGACTGGCTGCTGCTGTCCGAGCCCGAGCCGGTGCTCGCGATCGAGGAGTTGATGCCCACGACCGAGCCGTTGAGGTCGACCAGGGGACCCCCCGAGTTGCCGGGGTTGATGGCCGCGTCGGTCTGGACGGCGAGGTAGACCGCGTCGTTGTCGTTGCCCGAGCGCACCGGGCGCGCGGTGTTGGACACGATGCCGCTCGTGACCGACTCGGACAGCCCGAGGGGGGCGCCGGCCGCGACCACGGCCTGACCGACCTGCAGCGCGTCCGACTTGGCGAACGTCACCGGCTTGAGGTCGCTGACGCCGTCCACCTTGATGACCGCGAGGTCGTTGGAGGTGGAGGTGCCCACGACGGTCGCGGGAGCGGTCTTGCCGTCGGGGAAGGTCACGGTCATGCTCGTCCGGCCGGACGACGAGGCCGCGGACACGACGTGGTTGTTGGTGAGGATGTGGCCGTCGGTGTCGAGGACGACGCCGCTGCCGATGTCGCCGCTGCTGCCGGACTGCACGGTGATGGTGACGACCGAGGGGTCGATCTTGGCGGCCGCGGCGCTGATGGTGCCGTCGAGCACCGGGCTGCTCGCCGCGGGGACGGTCGTGACGCTGACCGGCGAGGTCGCCGACGGGGTCGACTCGCCGAGGTAGGCGTACGAGCCGATCCCGGCGCCGGCCCCGATCACCGCGGCGAGCGTCGCGGCCACGAGGATCCCGCCCCGGCGCCGTCGCGGCCGCTCGAGCACGGCCGTCGCTCCCGGCTGCGCCGAGTCGACCGCGGGCTGGGCGTACACGGGCGGGGTGCCGTACGGCTGACCCCCGTACGCCTGGCTGCCGTAGGAGGGGCTCGCGTACGGCGAGCCCGCGGGCGGCGGGTAGCCGGCGCTCGCCCCCTGAGCGGGAGCGGCCTGGCCGGGAGCCTGGTACTGCGGGTGCTGCCGCTCGCCCTGCGGCGGCCCGTAGGAGTACGGCCCCGCGTAGGGCGACACAGGGGTCGCGGGAGTACCGGGGTCGCGCTGCTCGTCCGACGTCATGGTCCCACCGTGCCGGTCGCGCCTGTGCGTCTGCTGTGCTCAGCCTCGGCGCTGGCGGTGAGCCTGCAGATGATCGAGCTGGGCGCGGACCGACTGGGTCGCAGCCCCCTCGAGCGGGCTGCCGACAGCGTCCGGGTAGACGACGGCCAGCAACTCCTCCGGCGTCCGCGCCCCGGCCGCGACCGCGGCACGCACCTGGTCCAGGCGCTCCAGGCGGTGCCGCCGGTAACCGGTCAGGATCGCCTCCGGGTCGGCGACGACCGGGCCGTGCCCGGGCAGGATCCGCGCCACGCCACGTTCGGCGACGACGGCGAGGAGCCGGTCGAGCGAGCGGAGGTAGGCGCCGAGGTCGCCGTCGGGGTGGGTGATGACGGTGCTGCCGAAGCCGAGCACGGTGTCGCCCGTCAGCAGGTCGGCGCTGCGGCCGGGCCCGTCGCCGGAGGTCACGAGGAGGCTGACCGAGTCGTCGGTGTGACCCGGCGTGGCCAGCACCTCGAGCCGTACGCCGGCGGCCTCGAGCACGCTGCTGTCCTCGAGCCCGCCCCGGTCCTCACGCCCGCCCCGGTCCTCGGTCCCCTGCGCGGGCACCCGCCAGGCCGGGTCGACGGCGCGGACCCCGCACCCGGCCTGTCGCGCGAACGCCGCCGCGCCCTCGCTGTGGTCGAGGTGCCGGTGCGTCAGCAGGACGGCCGACACGCGTCCGCCGGCCGCCTCGAGGACCCGAGCCAGGTGGCCGTCGTCCTCGGGGCCGGGGTCGACGACCACGACGGGCCCGACCCGCGGGTCGCCGAGCACCCAGGTGTTGGTGCCGGAGAGCGTCATCGGGCCGGGGTTGGGCGCCAGCACGGACGCCACCAGCGGTGTCAGCCGCACCACGGGGTCTCCCGTCGGACTCATCTGCCCACCGCGCTCGGGTCGGCTAGACCGGTACGACGGTCGGGCGGCTGCGGACCTGAGCGACGACCTCGACCTCCACGGGCGAGTCGAGCGGGAGCACGGTGACGCCGACCGCGCTGCGCGCGTGCGCACTGCCGAAGACCTGCCCGAACAGCTCGCTCGCCCCGTTCGCCACGGCCGGCTGCCCGGTGAAGTCGGGCGTGCTGGCCACGAACACGACGACCTTGACGATCCGCAGGACCTCGTCGATGCCGCCGGCCTGCTCGGCGACCGCCGCGAGCGCGTTCAGCGCGGCGACGCGGGCGAGGTTGTAGGCCCCGTCGGCGTCGATCTCCGACCGGATGCCGTCGCCGACCTTGCCGGTGGCGAGCAGCTTGCCCGAGACGAACGGCAGCTGGCCGCTGGTCCAGACCGTGTCACCCAGCCGCACCGCCGGCACGTACGCGGCCACCGGCGCGGCCACGGGGGGCAGCTCCAGACCGAGCTCGGCGAGCCGGGCGGTCGGCGACACGTTCTCGCGGCCCTGGGCCTGCTCAGCGGCCACGGTCAGGCCGTCGGCAGCGGGCGCTTGAGGTAGGCCACGAGGTTCTCCGGGTTGAGGCCCGGCACCACCTGGACCAGCTCCCACCCGTCGGAACCCCAGTTGTCGAGGATCTGCTTGGTCGCGTGCACCAGCAGCGGAACGGTCACGTACTCCCACTTCGTCATGCGCGGAGCCTAGCGAGCCCCGCCCGCATCGGGGCCAGGCTGCGCCCGCTCACGCAGAGTCGGACAGGCAGAGGCAGAACGGGTGGCCGGCCGGGTCGAGGTAGACCCGGAAGTCCTCCTCGGCCCCCGGGCCGCGGACCCGCCGGGCGCCGACGGACTCGGCGAACGCCCCGCCCACGTCCAGGTCGTCGACGGCGAGGTCGAGGTGGACCTGCTGCGGGACCTCGGGGTCCGGCCAGGTCGGTGCCACGAAGTCCGGCGCCAGCTGGAACGCCAGCCGCCCGGCCGGGCTCTCCCCCGACCCCTCGTCTCCCCGGATCGTGACCCAGTCGTCGTCGGTCCGCTCCACGTGCCACCCGAGGAGGTCGCAGTAGAAGCGCGCGAGACCGGCCGGGTCGGGGGTGTCGAGCGCGACGATGTCGAAGCGCACAGGGCTCTCACTCATGCGCCCCAGCGTCCTGCACCGGTCTGACAGATCTGCGCCGGGGACGCAGCACGGCACGCTGCGACCGGCGCGGCAGAGGGTCGCTGGCTACCATCGACGGCATGGTCCCCGCCGCGCACGCACGTCTGACGAGCCTCGCGTGAGGATCGGGATCCTCGGCGGGACCGGGCCCCAGGGCCGCGGCCTGGGCCGCCGCTTCGCGATGGCGGGGCACGAGGTGCTGCTCGGCAGCCGCGACGCCGGCCGGGCCCAGCAGACCGCCGTCGAGCTCGCGGCCGCTGGGAACGTCTCCGGCGTGGCCAACGCCGACGCCGCACGGGCCGAGCTCGTGATCGTCGCCGTCCCGTACGAGGGCCACGCCGACCTGCTCGCCTCGCTGGCCGGCGAGCTCGAGGGCACGATCGTCGTCGACTGCGTGAACCCCCTCGGCTTCGACTCCCAGGGTCCTTACCCGCTCGACGTCCCCGACGGCTCCGCCGCTCAGGAGGCCCAGCGCATCCTGCCGGGCTCGACGGTGGTCGGGGCCTTCCACAACGTGAGCGCCCGACTCCTCGACGACCCGTCCGTGACCCACGTCCCCGGCGACGTCCTCGTCCTCGGAGAGGACCGCGAGGCCGTCGCCCGCGTCATCGACCTCGTCCCGGCCATCCCGGGGGCCCGCGGCCTGTACGCCGGCCGGCTGCGCCTGGCGCGCACGGTCGAGAGCCTCACCGCCAACCTGATCGCGGTCAACCGCCGCTACAAGACGCACTCCGGCATCAGCGTCACCGGCCTCCCCGAGGCTGCGGCCGGGACCGACGCGTGAGCGGCCCGCGGCACACGCTGCACGTGGTGAGCGGCAAGGGCGGCACCGGCAAGACGACCGTCGCCGCCGGTCTGGCCTGCGCGCTGGCCACCCGGGGGCGACGCGTGCTGCTCTGCGAGGTCGAGAAGCGCCAGGGGCTGAGCGAGCTGTTCGGGGTGCCGCCGCTGGAGGGCGACGAGGAACGTCGGCTCACCCGTACGCCGGCCGGCGGGAGCGTGTTCGGGCTCTCGATCGACGCCGAGGACGCGCTGCGGGAGTACCTCGAGACCTTCTACCACCTGGGCCTCGCCGGCCGCGCGCTCGACCGCTTCGGCGTGATCGACTTCGTGACCTCGATCGCCCCCGGGCTGCGCGACGTGCTGCTCACGGGCAAGGTCTACGAGGCGGTCCGCCGCCAGCTCAAGAACCTGCCGACGGCGTACGACGCCGTCGTCCTGGACGCGCCGCCCACCGGCCGCATCGGGCAGTTCCTCAACATCCACGAGGCCGTGTCCGACATCGCCAAGGTCGGACCCATCCGGACCCAGGCCGACTCGGTCGACGCCCTGCTGCGTTCCCGCTCCACGATCGTGCACCTGGTCACCCTGCTCGAGGACATGCCGGTGACCGAGACCGAGGAGGCCGTCGCCTCGCTGCGCGGGAGCGGCACGAGGGTCGGAACCGTCATCGAGAACATGGTCAACCCCTCGCCGTTCCAGCCTGCGGTCCTCGCCGACGTGGCCGCCGGGGCCGTGGCTCTCGACGTGCCCGGCTGGGACGAGCAGCAGAACACCGCGCTCGCCGCCGAGTTCGCGGTGGAGGCCTCGCGCACGCTGGAGCAGCAGGTGCGCCACGACCGGCTCAGCCGGCTCGGGCTCCCGCTCGTCCAGGTCGACTTCGATCCGCTGGGGATCGACGCCGAGTCGCTGTTCGGCATCGCCGAGCAGCTCACCGACCAGCTCGCCCTGGAGGCCGCGTGACTCCCCCACCGGCGACGCAGGGGAGCCGCTCGACCCACGGGACGCACGCTGCGCACGCTGCGGCGCCCTTCCTGGACGTCGACACCCTGATCGGAGACCGGCAGGTCGAGATCGTCATCTGCTGCGGTTCCGGCGGCGTCGGCAAGACGACGACCTCCGCCGCGCTGGCGGTCCGGGCGGCCGAGGCCGGTCGCCGGGTCGTCGTGCTCACGATCGACCCGGCCCGTCGGCTCGCGCAGTCGCTCGGCCTGGGCGAGCTCGACAACACCCCGCGCGCCGTCGTCGGCCTCGACACCAGCGCCGGCGGCAGCCTCGACGCGATGATGCTCGACATGAAGCGGACCTTCGACGAGGTCGTGGTCACGCACTCGACGCCGGACAAGGCGGAGGCGATCCTGGCGAACCCCTTCTACAAGGCGCTGTCGTCGTCCTTCTCGGGCACGCAGGAGTACATGGCCATGGAGCGGCTCGGCCAGCTGCACGCCCAGGCCAGCGCCGACGCGGCCGCCGGGCGTCCCGCCTGGGACCTGATCGTCGTGGACACACCCCCCGCGCGCTCCGCGCTGGACTTCCTGGACGCCCCGGAGCACCTGAGCTCGCTGCTCGACGGGCGTTTCATCCGCCTGCTGCTCGCGCCGGCCAAGGGCCCGCTGCGGCTGATGGGCGTGGGCTTCAACCTGGTCTCCAGCGCGATGAACAAGATCCTGGGCAACCAGATCATCACCGACGTGCAGACGTTCGTCCGGGCGTGCGAGGCGATCTTCGGCGGCTTCCGCCAGCGCGCGGACGAGACGTTCGCGCGACTCTCGTCCCGGCACACGGTGTTCCTGGTGGTCGCGACGGCCCAGCGCGACGCCCTGCGGGAGGCGTCCTACTTCGTCGACCGGCTCACCGAGGAGCAGATGCCCCTGGCCGGCCTGGTCGTCAACCGCGTCCACGGCAGCGCGCTCGACGTCTCGGCGCAGCGCGCCGCCGCCCTGGCCGAGGACCTGGACGCCGCGGACGGCGCAACCGACGGTGAGCACGACCTCGAGGCCGAGGCCCTGCGACGCCACGCCGACCTCATGCGTGTGGCCGACGCGGAGACCGCCCTGCTCGACCGTTTCGCCACCGCGCGACCCGACGTCCCGCAGACGCGCGTCCCGGTGCTGCCGAGCGACGTGACGGCTCTCGCCGACCTCCGCCAGGTCGGCGCCCTCATGGCCGAGAAGGACTGACCCGCCGAGCTGCCGAGCTCGGCCAGGCCCAGGTCGCATCGGCGTCCCCAACAGGTCGCCGGGAGCCGGGCGGCCAGAACGGCGCCACAGCTGTCGCACGCTCGGGTCCGTTCACGGCGTCCCGCGCGCAGGCGCACCTCGAAATACGGCTCGAGCAGCACGCCGCTGAGCGTGGACGGGCCTGGCGGGAGCCCGGGCGCACGGATCCGCGGCGCACGGATCCGCGACTCGGACGTCAGAAAGGACGGCGCCCGGGCGGATGGTTGCGAAGCGGCGTGCTGCTCGAGCCGTCCGGCACCTGGGGCGACCAGGGCGGCCGACCCAGATGAAGGAGGCTCAGGCCGCGTGCTCGACCTGACGCGCACCGTTCTGGAGCAGCTCGGCCCAGGAGGTGACGTCAGGACGCTGGCGCAGCAGCTGGCGACGCTCGCGCTCGGTCATGCCGCCCCACACACCCCACTCGATGCGGTTGTCGAGCGCTTCCGACAGGCACTGCATGCGCACGGGACACCCCATGCACAGCTGGCGGACCCGCTTCTGCTCCGAGGCCTCAGGAAACAGGGCGTCTTCCATGCCCCGGCACTTGGCGTCCATGGTCCAGTCGGCGTGCGTGATTGCTGCAGGCATGCTGATTCTCCCCTTGTGGTGGTGGCTGTCAACCCGGGCTATCCCCGGCCCGTGTGGGTCGACAGTTGAATCGTACGAGCGGCGTCGGTGTTACGCCACCTTTTCTAAGAAACTGATGAGATCGTGTCTCTATCTTGATTTCGGTGCCACGCGCCCGCTGGATTGCTCCGCGTACGAAATTCTCGCGAGACCCGTGGTGACCTGAGAGCCGGGGTGTGCAACGATCCGCAGTCAGCGCGCGGGATGCCGCCGGCTCGGCCGGCCTCACGTACCCTCGTCCAGTGCCAAGTCCCAAACGCGTCGGCAGCGTGGCGTACTCGCTCACGATGTTCGCCGTCGTCAGCGTGCTCGCCGGTGTCCTCGTGGCCGGTCTCTTCGTCCCCTACGCCGGCCTGGCCGGGATGGGCAGCAAGGCGGCGGCTGATGAGCTGAACAGCCTGCCCACCGAGCTGGCGACGCCGACGCCACCCACCCGCTCCACCGTCTACATGGCGGACGGCACGGTGCTGGCCCGCTTCTTCGACGAGAACCGGATCGCCGTCCCGCTGAACAAGGTCGCCCCGGTCATGCGGGAGGCGCAGCTGGCGATCGAGGACCACCGCTACTACGAGCACGGCGCGCTCGACGTCAAGGGCACGGTCCGCGCACTCGTGCGCAACTCGACGAGCGCCGACGGCACGCAGGGTGGCTCCTCGATCACGCAGCAGTACGTGAAGATGGTGCAGATCGAGGCCTGCCAGACCAAGAGCACCTCGGACGCGGCCGTCAAGAAGTGCGTGGACGACGCCCGCGCCCCCACCCTGGACCGCAAGGTCCGTGAGCTGCGCTACGCCATCGCGCTCGAGCGGCGGCTCACCAAGGACCAGATCCTCTCGAACTACCTCAACATCGCCTACTACGGCGACGGGGCGTACGGCGTCGAGGCAGCGGCGCGGCACTACTACAACACCTCCGCGGCCAAGCTCACGCTGCCGCAGGCGGCGATGCTCGCCGGGCTGGTGCAGAACCCGGACGCGAACAACCCGAAGAACAACCGGCTCGCCGCGCTGGACCGTCGGGACGTGGTCGTCAACCGGATGGCCGAGCTGGGTCTGATCACCCCGGCCCAGCTCAAGTCGGCCAAGAAGCAGGGCTTCAACACGAAGGCCGTCAAGCCGATCATCAAGGGCTGCCAGGGGACCCGGTTCCCGTTCCTCTGCGACTACGTGAAGCGGAGCCTCGAGCAGGACCCGAGCCTGGGCGACAACCTGCGGGAGCGCGACAACCTGCTCAACCGGGGCGGGCTCAAGATCTACACCGCGATCGACCCCAAGACCCAGGACCAGGCGCAGAAGCGGGTCAGCAAGGTCGTCGGCCCCAAGGACCCGCTGATCTCGACGATGAACATGATCCAGCCGGGCACCGGTCTGATCGTGGCCTCGGCGCAGAGCAAGCCCGTGATGGGGTCCAAGAAGGGTCAGACCTACTGGAACCTGTCCGCCCCGACCGAGATGGGCGGCATCCAGGGCTACCAGGCCGGCTCCACGTTCAAGGCCTTCACCATCGCCGCAGCCCTGCAGAAGGGCATCCCGATCAGCAAGAAGTACAACGCCAAGTCGCCGATGGACTTCAGCGGCAAGACCTTCAGCACGTGCGACGGCAAGAAGCCGGTCTACGGCAAGTTCCCGGTGAGCAACTCGGTCAAGGGTCACAGCAAGAAGATCGGCATGACGGAGGCCGCCGAGTACTCGGTGAACACCTACTTCGTGCAGCTCGAGCTGGCCGCCGGGATGTGCGACGTGACCAAGATGGCCCAGAAGACCGGGGTGAAGGTCGGTCACCCGATCGGCGCCAAGCCGGTCAACATCGTCAAGACCTATGAGGACAAGCCGTCCTTCACCCTCGGCACCGTCGAGGTCGCCCCGCTGTCGATGGCCGAGGCGTACGCGACCTTCGCCTCGGGCGGCATCCACTGCGACCCGATCATCGTGTCCAAGATCGTCGACCGTAACGGCAAGCAGCTGGCGGCCCCGAGCGCCAACTGCAAGCGGGTGCTGGACTCCGACGTCGCGGCCGGGGTGAACAAGGTGCTCAAGGCCGTGATCGACAAGGGCACCGGTCTCGTGGCCAAGGTCAAGGGCAACTTCGACCAGGCGGCCAAGACCGGGACGATCGACAGCGCGGAGGCCGTGTGGTTCGCGGGCTACACGCCGCAGATCGCCGGGGTCTCGATGATCTCGATCGACAACACGAAGAAACCATTCGTGAAGACGGCAAAGGCCAAGCGCGAGGGCGAGTTCCGCAAGAGCGGCATCACGGGTTACACCGTGCCCTCGACCAAGGTCTTCCTGGCCGGTCACGGCGGCGACGACGCCGGCAAGAAGATCTGGAACCCGGTCATGACGTCCTACCTCAAGGGC
>Ga0210040_10004468_pt1 | contig 18265 bp, 19 predicted proteins | sample CryGeyCG12114_NA_FD_185462 | JGI IMG/M metagenome (GOLD analysis project Ga0210040, IMG submission 185462) | Groundwater microbial communities from aquifer - Crystal Geyser CG19_WC_8/21/14_NA (SPAdes) (version 2) | ecosystem: Environmental > Aquatic > Deep subsurface > Groundwater | place: USA...
TAAGTTGTACCAGAAAAGAGCAGAATTTTTTATGGGCTTCATTTGGAGACCCAAAATGGGAAACACAGTGTATCCTCCATATTCCACGTTTGAGAGCTGAAAAAAGTTTCAATTCATTCATAAATTTAACGATTGTAGCATTTTTAAAACATAGTACTCTGGATTAACATTGAAAAAATTAATTCTAAACTGCTGAAAGTATTTCATAGAACTTCAAAATCAATCCAAGAACACACTTAATATTACATATTACTTTGAATATTTGAATTGTAGTCTAATATTGTAGACAAAATACAAAAAGTTTACGCATTGGTGTTTTTCAATTTTGGAACTCATTTTTTAGTGATTTCGCACTCGATTTGGATACATTTGATGATACCATTAGAATAAAAAAGTTTCAAATATCTTTTAAAGAAAAAATTGAATGTTTCGTAAAATAAGTTTAACTAGCAGCATATCAGCGCACATGAAAAATTAACCTGCCAGGCCTGTAAGATTCAGCAGTTTCATTTTTTTCAACCTTAAGCTGATAATGCAGATCTTTCTTTGTCTAAAAACCTTACATAGGCCATGAATGTCAAAATACGGTCTCCTCGAATGAATTCAATAGGATGCAATACGTTTTCCATCTGTAATAATTATTATAACCTTTGAAATATAAACAACATGCAATCCTTATTTTCTGAAAAGCTTAAAACTTACACCAGGATGCATTACTGCATCAAAATGTGGAACATACAGCCCTCCTGGTCTAAATTTTTTGTAAAAATTAAAGTTTTACAATTTCAAAACACTAAAAATAGGCATTGAAAAAATGATTCACCCATAATTGGCCACTTGAACATGTTCAGTGGAATACATATCCCACGTATGCATATTTAAAATCCTTCCAACTCGATCGTTCAAAAATCCAAAATTTTTACTTTCATTATAATCGTCTATCCAGGCATTTGATGAGGTCCTAAATTTACGAAAATCGTGCAAAATTTTATTTTTTACACAACTTTGACAAACATAAATTGAAACATTGGCAATAGAATTTCAAATAAACTATATCCTAGTTTGTACTAGATATAGCATATTATATTTACCTAAATTTATTCATAGTCCCATTATACGAAGTATAGTCATCTTCATCCCGAATTTCATTTTTTTCTAATGTTGTACTTTGAAGCAAAAAATTCTTGACTTGCGTTTTCATCGACTCAATTTCAGAATCCGAAACCACATCATAAATTCTGGCTACAAACGGATTTTCATTGTAAATCTCAAGTTTGACAGGGCCAATTTTGTAATACGGGTGAATTGGGGTGTACCGAATACAAGTTCCATTGAAACCCAAATCTAATGTGGCTTCATCCTATAATATAGTAAGGGAAAAATCAATTTAATTTTTTGTTGAAATTTGATTGTTTTTAAAAAATTTGCTTTAGTTTAGCATTATTATTACTAAAGTGTCTCTGCATAAATTTTGAGAATGTAGGCCCCAATGGGCCATTGAAAATTTTTCATCTTCATTCACTTGTACAGTCAAATGTTGGCGGGTTAAAAATCCTGAAGAATTCGGGTTATCCAATTGGCTGGTAAAGAAAAATGGTAGACTATCGGGTTGTCGAAATGAAGTCACATTTTCATTCGCCTCGTTCAGTTTTTCATCGTGCTAGGGATATGAATCGTAATTTTTTCAGAATATTTTTCCTTTTTGGCAATGTGTATATAATTATATTGTTTTTTTACCAAATCAATAGATTTCACAAGTTGTTGATAGATTTCGGAACAATTTCTTGAATCTGATTCCCCATTTTTAGTGCAAATTTTCCAACCGGCGTCAATGAAATCTACAGCGTGGGAATATTCATTCGCGTCTTGTGCAAATTGACCAATTTGTAGACAATGCTCGGACGATAAAGGTACGCTTTGGATTTCTATGGATAGTTTTTGTTCCGTTTCCGATTCAGGTACAATTTTTCCAGAAACTAGCTAAAGAATAAAAGAGAGTTTTGGGACCCAATATGAAAGTTTTCGTAAAATAAGACAAATTAAAACTGAAAACTTCAAAAAACTTACTTCACCAATTTTCAAATTATAAATCTGTTTCAATTTCAAAATCGATTGCATGGCTCCAATCAAGTCTTCATTTCTTGGGAACGGGAAATTTCTCCGCTCGGTTTCAAGAAATTTTGACAATTCTAACATGAAAATATGGTTTCAAAACCTTATAACAAATTGCCAACATGGTTCAACATAGTTAAACTAAAAAATAACAAATCTAACCAGAATTTTCTCTATTTTCCAGTTCTGGTAAAAGTTTCACAAGTCTATGTAATATTTTGAACATTTTTATTGGATGAATAGCCACGTCTTGGGAAATTTTCACATCATTCAAATAATCCAGTTCTAACAGTTTCAAAAATGTGGATTTCTGCATATGCGGTTTCAATGAGGTCTCAAAAAAGTCGTCCATGTATCTGAAATGCATTGCATTGAATAAAAAACATCTTTTCCACCCAAACAATCTTTAATATTCACACAGTAAATCAATGATTTACATTTTGACTGCAGCGACTTCCCAATTCTTCAATTTTTCCATAGTGGCTAAATGATGCATATATTGTACTATTTTGAAATCCATCTGTGCGGCATCTTCCATATGCAATGTGGATGCAGAATAGTCCACATCCGATTCACTTTTTTTCCGTGCATTGTAGGCTCCCGGAGCACTACACCATATTTGTTGAATATGTAAAACTATTATTAATAAAACACAAGTTCCAAATGTGTTACGAATATTCATTTTGCAAACAATACGTCCTTGCTTTGTCACTACAAAAACTGACATGAATTGATACATGAAAATTGCTTTTTATGACACACAATGAAAACTACTAACTATCTCTTTTAACGCCGCTATTGAACAATTTGCGGCTATAATTTAAAATTTCTATAGAAAGGTCATAAAACTGTGACTCACATTTTATGCAGCAAAAATCATCGCAAATCTGTGAAAAAAAATTGTCTAGTAGGCTTTTAGTTGGGAAATCATGTTTTTTGAGCGAATTTTACCAATTTTTCCCTCGTTTTTAGGTGATACAAATAAACATTTTCACCCGGAACGTGACTTGCGGAAAAAATCTGTTCACGACATTTGCTCCATATGTTTCCTTTACACTATTTACTCAGGTGAATTTTTCCCCATCTGTGAACTCAGAATGCTAATTCTACATCAAAGGGAAATGAATCCAGTCACGTATAAGTAATGATGCTAGTAATTTGTTTGAATTTATCTCTTGCCTTAATAATTTCCACTCGAAGAACCATTTTGGCTAACTAGGTTTCATGATTAGCTTTTACATTGATTTTTTTGACTCGCAAAATTTTAACTTTTGTACGCGTAATTTATCAATCCATAACAACTGTGTCCCATCATTTAAAAACCTGTATGACTTGAGATAATGATGATGAACAAATAATAATAATACAAATTGTCAATACTAAAGCGGTGATGCGAAACATTTTAAAAACTACATAACAATACACTTTTATTTCAAACTTTCCAAAACTCTGGGCACAATTTAAACACAATTGCGATATAAAAATATTTATTCCCGTTCTCTCGGTTTTTTCTGCATTTTGCGATACTCGCCTTCTTGATTGGATAGAGATCCCAACAAGCTTTTCAGTTTTTGGGCTCGGTCTGCATCCCTAAAAAATACGCAAAAAATACAATACATTTTTAAACGACAGTTTTTCTAGACAATTTAAAATTCAACAAAACTCATACTTGGCCATTTGTTCCTTCAATTGCTGCTTGGCCAAAAAACTGGTATCCTTTTTTATTTCCCGTACAGCACTCTTATGCTCCTGTTTCACTTTATGATTTAATCGGGACAGTTCTTGTTTACCTTTGGACGCCTTTTTACGGCGCATACCGTCAAAACTGGAAAAAGGAGCGATAAATTACATGCCATATGAAAATTCAGGCCCACAATTTTTCGAGACTAAAAAAACTTACTTTTCTTCCACTAATGGTTCATATAACTTAAGTGGCTTAGGTCGTTCTATAACAGCTTTCAAAACCTCCTTGGGTCCACAATCTTTGTCCTCAATTTGAGAAATCAATGCATCAATTTTATTTAAAATGTCCCCGTGACAGAATTTTTTCAATTCTTGTAAAGTCTGGCTAGTGAGCTTGAAAATTTCCCGAAAACTTGCCATTCTTTTCCATAAGGTTACAAAAGAAGATAAAATTTCAAGCGTTAGCAGCAGTATAATACATTTTGTATTGATAGGATTAGCTTTCCAGTTTTCTGGGTTTTCACAGTATTCTGTGACAGGTTTCATTTCTGGGAGTGTTCTGAAAAATAATTGCCAAAAAACCTGTGGATTTTGTATGTAATTGTAATATTTAATGAGTTTTCATTGTTTTTCCACTTACTTGATTGCAGAGAAATCTTCAATATAGAGAATAGACTGTAGCATTTTATAAGATGGGATAGAATAGGCCCTAGCAGGTAAAAATTGTGGACAGTATGCACTCAAGATAGAATACAATGAAGAAATGGATTCAGGTAAATACTTGGGTTTTGCTTTTACCAACTGAAAACAAAACAAGTTTTTAAAAATCATTTTTAGTTGAGAATAAATTTAACATTTTTTAAAGAAAATTAACTTACCTCGCAAACAAAATGATTCAACCTAAGAATTCGAAAAACGCAGGAATAGGAATTGACTTTAAATTCACCCAGTACGTGTGAAATGGCACCAATTAAAACGGGCACTTTACTTTTCTTCTGTTCGTCACTTTCTTCAACAACTTTAGCCGGTTTTGGTCTCGGTAGTTCAATTTTGGCTTCCATGTGTAAATCTTTCACTAACTTATCATAGTCCACATATTTGGGGTCTGAACTCGGGGTTTGGGTTTCGGATGAAACAGCTTTTGGCAAATCTGGAGCATTTGCTTTGCCAAAAAGCATGTTCCGGATGTCAGCACTTTTAAAATCTTCATCTAGTTGCGAAATCAACTGGAAATTCTCTTCTGACTCTTTCGCTTTTTCAAATTTCTTTTTCTTTGAATTCAAAATAAGTTCGTCGATGATTTCTTTCCGAGATTTTTCTGTCATAGGTTCTTCGTCTACTGTCTCTTTCATTTTCATAAAGCCTGAGAAATGCGCTTCGCTTACGTACTCCTCTGTAAAATGGATTACGTTTTAATTTTAGCTTTGCTACCCCAAAAAAAAGACATGCATAATGTAACAATAGATGTTGTAAAGGGCCAAACAGACCATCTAATTTCTCATCCTCAGAATCTGAATCGTCCATAGGTTTCTCATATCTCTGAATATTTGTGAGTGGATTGCCCTTGTGAGTTAAAAATCCTGAATCTTCAGGCAAATTGAAAATGGATTTCTGAAATGTGTCCAAAACCAAACATACATTTAAAACTTGCAAAAGATTTCAGACTTCCGGCATTAGAGTTTCACCACGATAATCTTGAACATCACCTTCATGTACTGCCTGGTTTTTTCTGCAGCACTCCTTTTACCCAATTTTTCATCAGGAGTCATATCCATATTCTTTTCACCAATCCGACTGTCCGAAAATACATTGACTTTGTTCCGGTTTTTGTATTCGTTCAGCAAAGTCTTTTTCCTCTAAAAAGGAAAATGTTGAAAATCAAAAACTGAAATTTCGCGAAATTTGAAAGCAAATTATAAAACTTTACCTTTTCCACAGCCTTACTACGTGAAATGCCAGGCCTCCCTCTTTCATTTTTATTAACACGGCCCAAATTGTCATGTTTTTTCCGATTTATTCGAATCTCAAAAGGATTGTCTTCAGGTTTCTGAACTTTTGCACTAAAATCTGTAGCATTTCGCCGTTTACCAGGATCTCTGTATGGTTTCTTAGTTTTGGGTTTGGAATTGCCTTTACTCTGTCTTTTTGAGGCCTTCCCCATTTTAATCAGCTAAACGCAATTAATATAAATTTTTAAAATCCAAACCGGACAGCTAAAACTTTAACGTTAATTTTAAATTCGTGCACGTGTGTAGCGCGCTTTTTCTATTCCACTGAGTAAACGCATGGCGGTGAATTTAAATTTGGCAAATTCGTGACAGCCGGTTTGGTTTTTCTGTTTTGTGAAGGAGGTTTTGAGGTTTTAAATACTGTTTAAAAATCAATCAAAATGCGTCGTAATTCTTACAGAAAGGATAGTTACAGTCGGGACGATCGGATTTATGAAGACGACTATGGGAATACCTATAATGAGCCAGCGGTAAAGAAGGCAAACTTAAAATAATAGACTACTTTTTCAAATTTTTCTTCTTTCGCTGATTTTTAAAAGCATGATTAGTATTCAAACCTTCAGGTTCCAATTGATAGTCATTGTTTTTTCCACTATTCAAATCAACCAATAAGTAAACTTACTCATTAAAATTGACCGAACGAACTATTCAACTTAAACATGCTGGTTTTCAGGGCGGCTATGGAGCCGACTACGGCGGTGGCCGGGATTTCGATAATTTCGATCTAAGACGAAACTCCCAGTCTTACCACTGCCCAGAACCCGTGGCTAACTTCATTCTTCATTTGTACAAGTCTATAAACAATCGAGATCTGGGGGATATAGAAAACTTGTATGAAGTTCGATTCCCACAGCTCAATCGGGATTATTTCAAGGAGGAAAAATGGCCTTATGATATTGAACATTTGGTTGATGACCCGTTGGTAAAGAAAAAACAACATACTGTAGCATGATATGTATTTTATTACCGTTTAAAAACTATTATTCTCATATCATATCTTAACGTTCTATTATTCTCATAGTTCACAACATTGTACCGGGAACTTTTCTATCGTCATTTGTACGCTCAGTTGCCACAAAGTCTCACTTTCAGTGATCGATGCAACTCGTATTCCAACTATTGTGAATTGTTTAACATCATTTTGAGTGAGTCCTTAAAATCGGCAAACTTTTAGGGTGAAAACAAAGCATGAAGATGAAATTGACTAATCTTTCCCATTTAATCACAGCTTCACCCGAGCCAATAGACTTGACTCTGACGAATCAATGGTTGTGGGAAATCATTGACGAATTTGTCTACCAATTTCAGTCATTTTCTCAATTCCGAAGATCCCCCAAATTGAATGCTGAAGAGAGTGCATACTTGAAGGATCACAATTACATCTGGAGTGTTTTGAGTGTACTCAATGTACTCTATTCTTTGATTGATAAATCGAATATCAATCAGCAGTTGAAGGTGTGAAATCGCTCCTAACAGGAATTAAAGTATTCCCAGCATTTCACTGTAGCTACGCATTTCTCTTTCAGGCATATTTCAATGGAGAGAATGCGGAATCAGTTGCCGGAGATTTCGGCAAGAATCCATTGTATAAAATGCTTGGATATTTCTCACTGATTGCACTGTTACGAGTTCACTCAATGCTGGGAGATTACTATTTGGCTGTGAAAGTTTTGGAGAATATTGATCTCCATAAGAATGTAAGTACAATCCCTATTGCCAACATAACTTTGGGTATGTATGAGACTGATTAACTAACCATTATGCGAATTCATGTATAGACCATGTACTGCAACGTTCCAGCATGCCAAATCACCACATATTACTATGTGGGCTTTGCATACGTGATGATGCGCCGGTATGCTGATGCCATTCGAACCTATCAGAATGCATTGCTGTATATTCAACGGATGAAGCAAATGTTTCAAGCTAAGAGCTATCAAAATGATCAGGTAACCTAATGATAGATTGAAGTGTTCGTGCAGTGCCAAAGTAAAGGAATGATCATAAAAGTGTGAACTCTTTCTGGCGTTTTTCTCAGGTCAACAAGCAAACAGAACAGATGTACACAATGTTAGCTGTGTGTTTAGTTTTGCATCCCCAATCTATTGATGAGTCTGTAAATGCTGTGCTTCAGGAACGAAAATTTGCCGAGAAAATGTCTCGTATGCAACAAGGAGATTTTAAGGTACTGTTTTAGAGTTGAAGTAATGGATATTTTCTGTGTTGTCGTTGTGGTGTTTTGGAAATATTTTTTCTATAATATAGGAATTCGATGCTTGCTTCACATTTTCGTGTCCCAAATTTTTGTCTCCCGTGCCCCCAGCATTGGACCAAGCTCCACCTGATGCCAGTCAGGAGCCACTGGCTATCCAGAAAACGATTTTCATCAATGAAGTCACTCAGCAAATTTATTTGCCAACTGTGCGCAGGTTAGTATTTGTGGCAAAAGCTATCATATGGTTATATATATAAAATTGGCTGAGTCCCTAAATGTGTTTTATTGATCTAGTTTTCTGAAGTTGTACACCACAATGCCGATTTCAAAACTCGCTGGTTTCATGGAAATCGATCCATCCACTCTGACCGAGTTTTTGTTGCTCTTCAAACATAAAATGCATAACGTGGTCTGGACTAAAGGTATTTCTTCTTTGGAAGGAGATTTTCAAGCTGATTCTGAGGTGAGCAAGTTTTTTTGTATGACTGGATTTTTCGAAAAATCCTTCGTCTTTATGAAGCCAAATAAGAATGGATTGATTTTGCTCAGGTGGATTTCTATATTGACAAGGATATGGTGCACATTGCAGACACCAAAGTGGGTCAACGATATGGTGATTATTTTATCCGCCATATTCACGTCATGGAAGAATTGCATAGAGTTCTCAAGGGACTCAAGTTTTAAGAAAATGTACACTTTTTTTGGATACTATCTATGTTTTGCAGTTATATTATTGGATTTTTAAAGTGAATGAATGGGTTAAATAAAGTGTGAAGTTGAAAAGTTGACTAGGTTTCGTTTATTATTGCTTTTAGACTAAACGTTGTTGATTCAAGTGTCGCCTCTTCCACATGTACAATTGTCACATAATTCTCGACCGCTGAAACATTTTGCCTGCAAGTGCTCGCTGCGCAATCCTGAAATACAGGACGAACAGATGAAGAATTAGTTTAAAATTTACTTTTTTGGGGGAGGGGGAAAAATAGGAATAAAAAACTTACGATAAACATTGGGTTTCACTTGATGAGCTTGGATTACTTTGGTTCGTAAAATTTCTTCAGATTCTTTGGCGACTTTGAGTAGCTCATTCACTTCGGTGGGATCTGATACATTTTTGAACTTGAGGAATTCCTCCCGGATTTTTTGACGGACGTCTAGAAAACAAATGGGATGGGTTAATTAAGGGGAAAGATTTGAAACGCAATATATCGAATGTAAAAACTTACATGCAGAGGCAGTATGGTCTTCTATGAACACTTTTTCTCTGGTTCTTTGCAAACGCTTGAAGATTGAGAGGGCCTCCTAAAAACAAGTTTTGGGTATATATTGTTAGCTAGAATCGATTCGAAAATGATGTATTTTTTTTTTACAACGTACTGCACTTACTCTGACTTTTAAAGATGAATTCATAACGACCTGGCTCATCTTCAGATCACAACGAAATCAGATTCAGTTCCACAATTTAGGTTTTAAAAAATCTCATTTTTCGTTTGTAAATAAATTCCTAACGTTTCATTTTTACTTCAAGGAAAACAAGAAACAAATGAATACTTTTGTTCAGCATGTTACCCCCAAAATTTTACATTTACTTTCTATGTCATATGGAGTTGGCGTTGGTACAGCAAGGAAGATGTCATTTTGGCGTCCATTTAGCATGAAGGCTAGATGGCGCAAGTATACAATAATTCATTTTGAAAATTGAAATGAAAACCAAATTAAATGTCCATGAAACAAGAAGTCAAATTAAAGCAACAATCAAGTATTAATTGTATGCACTATGACTATGAAAACTATGATCATAACATTTTGTTCCTGCAAAATCTTAAAGCATTTCTTTTCTGCGGGGTTGTGAAAACTTTTCGCTATTTCATCAAACTTTTTTGTGAAATAATTTTATTTCACACATCCGGGCCCTGAGATTTTATGCATCAATAAAAATTATTAAGAAAACCTTAAAAATTTAATTTGTTGACAGAGACAACGCGAATCAAAATTGGTGATCAAAATGGGTACATACACTTGAATTACAAATGTGGGATTTGATCACGTTATATTAGCAGGCATGGAGGATGGGAGCATTAGTATAATAGGTCACAAAAACTATTTATATTCAAGGACTCAAACTGTCCAGGAATCTCGTGCTGTGTAAGTTTTTCATATTGTTTCAACGTGGCTATATTTGTTTTGTTGACTAAAAATGTACATGCGGAATCATTTTATAGGGTCTCGGGATATGTTTTGGTGCTAGACAAGGAACATTCAGAAGCTAGTTACAAGATCCCTAACATTTCCGTTCCCAGCAAATTATTACTACAAGGAAGGGATTGGTAGTCAAATAAAAGGAAACCTGGAATCTGGATGCAACTAAAAAAAATTACTTTGTTTTTGACTATGAATAATTTCCCCTGGACATGAATAAATGTTTCAGTAATAAAAGGATTATAAAGTAGCTGAGATGTACGCCCGAGTTGTGTGACAATTAGCTGGGCATTCCATTTTATAGTGTGCTGCAAAATGTGCAGATACGCTGGTAACATTTTCGTTTGGAGCACACCCTTGTGGGCAAGTTTATCACATTTATTCGAAGGGTAGTCTTATTACACAAAAAAGTGTTTTGGAATATTTTGATAAAGACAAACAAACAACTAATCAAACAACTAAGGATATAAAACACAGCAGAAACTAAAACTGGACGCGAAACATTCATTCATGCATTGTTTAACGTCGCCCAAATGAAGAACCGGATGAACCAATCGAGGAAACCGGACCAGGGGGCGGTATCCTATTTGGCGGAGTTCCCATTGCCACGTTACTGAAATTGTGAAAACGTGCGAGCACTATTTGCTATATTTTCATTAGAATGGACTGTGGAATAGCTTTCTTATGTCATACCCTCTTAGTTGTCTTAGTTTAGCAACAATGTCAGGGGTGGATCCCAAATTGACCCGCCGACTTTCAGTGGTCATCGAATGGTTGTTAAATACTGGCGGTGGCACCCCATTTCGATTGGCGTTCTGCTGCTGATCCACACGCGGAGAAAAACGCTCTCTGTAGTCATATATAGCATTACGTTAACTTTGAAGGAAAATGGAACAGCCGCATATAATGCTAATGATGTGGTGCATAGTAAAGTATACAATAATAACTTACGAGGGAGGAATACGAGAAACTTTTTCAATGGTTGGAGTTCGATTGACGGTAAGTCTGCCTGGACCATACCGAACTACTGGATGAGAATGATTTCCCCCCGAACCAACTGAAGACGCAGAGTGAGCTAACATTTCTCCTCCTCCATTGTTCCGATTTGCAGCACCTGAATTATTGTCTGGAGTCTTCCACTGGTCAAAATTACTGTCGCTGTTAAAAAATGGGGTAGATGCTCCCGTATGCAATGAGGTGATGGACACCATTCCTCCTTGTCTTCGGGGATCCAATAGAGAGGAGGTGGAAGGAAAGATTGGCTGCTGCTGGTCTATGAAGTCCATGGCAGCAGGACTCATGGCTACTCCTCCAATATAATTTTGCTCTACTCTGTTTCCGAAAAATTTGAATGATTAGTTAGTTGGATTAGGTACATACGTTTGTGTTTTTTCACACACCTATTTCTATGAGAAATGATCAGCTAATTTTGCTGTTAAATAGTGATCGATCAGTCTTTAAAATACTGAAATAATTTATGAAGACTATTAGGAGCATTTTGGCTCTTGTCTTAACTTATCACAAACAGCACAAAGTGCGTTTGGTTATTTAGTAAAATTGAAATAATGCTTCAATGATGATACCAAATAATTATAATTTAGCGACATAGATAATAAATAAAACTATACTCTACGGCCTTACTGTTCGAGGTGCTCAATCCTTGACTGCATTGTCTCGATTTTTTTCAGGTGTCTTTCATTCGCAGAGACAACATTTTGATTTTCTTTTTTGAGACATTGGTTTTCATTTTTGAGACATTGATTTTCATTTTTGAGGCATTGATTTTCATTTTTGAGGCGTTGGATCTCTTCTTGATAAGCCTTTTCTTGGTTGAACTTAAATACACAATAGAGATGTTTTAAAACTAGCCAAATTGCTTAATGCTAAAAGCCCCAGGTTCTATATATTTAAGATAAAATTACCATTTGGCCCAACTTGTCGAGTGTGCTACGCAAATGTTTCTTTTGGAAGCTAACAACTGTGCCAACTTTCTTAAAGTGTTCCATCATCTGCTCATATGGGTCCATAAAAAAACATTTAATTTCTTGTTTGGCCGCAGCATTAACCTCCACCACTCGAGCTCTCATGGAACACATTGTGCATGTTTCATTTCCTAGATAGAAAATGAAATCAATTTTGCAATATTTTTATTACTTACAACATAACAATACGACACAACCATGTTACCATGTATAATTAATTTTCGTACTATGTACTTACGAATAACAAGAGGTGCACACTTCTCGCAAAATATGTGACCACAAGATGAGACGAAAAATCGTCGGGGCTCAGAAAATCTTGGGAAATGATAGCAGTGATTGCAATGAATCGTTTCCATCTGACCAAACAGCAAGAATCACAAACAAAGTTAACTGATTAATTAACTTGTGCACTAAATAGTGCTAACAATATTGTTATAAAGTTATAACTAACGAAAGCCACCTACATCTAATTAATTAATTACTGCAATTGTAATTGCAGTCACTGATAATAAAATGCTGGTTCAGTTGGAGAAAACAAATGAGAGTTCAAGTTGCGTGTGTGACGATTGATGTTTGTTTGTTGGTTGCACATGCGCATTCTCTCCTTTCCAAAAGGACGCCATCTTCACTGATTTTCAATAACTTGACTTGAATTCAGTAATAAACCAAAATATGAAACGGCGACAGTCATGAAAAATCGATCCAAATACCAATTTCTCATTCAATTTTAAAAATCTAAAGTAATGTTTCAAAGCAATTGGCGTAGCAAGAAGCAGGATTGCAATACTTGAATTGTGATTCCTAAACATTTACAAAAATTACATCTGCACTTTTTTGCCACAACCAAGTTATTTTCTTTCTTCCTTATATAATGGCGGTCTCAATTTCGCGATCTCACAAACATGGCGGTTGCACTTGTGAACTGATTTGCCTCAAAACTCAAAATAACTTTTAAATGTTCCTGTAATGTGCGCGGAATGCCCTTAACAAAGGGCGCCAGCCGCTAGTCTACATGCATGCATTTTTAATTCATTACCAATAATTTGAGTCCATAGTTACCGCACTAAAATAAAACGTTTTGTTAAAATTTATTATCATTAAGTATTTTAGACGCAGTAATTTTTTCATATTGCAGTCCATCCTTGAAGTATTATAAACAAAGCAGTGTATGTCCGCAAATTAATTTTCTTGAAACTGCGGAAGTCTTCCTTATACACCCTTTATGAACATACCAAAATATTCTTATTTGAACATCACCCCAAATACTGCAATCCCTCCCCCAATCGGACCACATAGTGTTCTGGGGGCATCTAAGTAAAGGGTATAGGTTTTTAGAAAGATTTCGTGTCCATTTTCAGGGAAATTCCTTGCGAACACACTGCGTACATATTGTAAAAATTTACATCGTATCGCATAACTTCCAAACACATTTTAGAAGTCTTATTTATAAGTAGTCTATCTGAAAACCGTAAAGTAACACTATGGGAGCAAATCTTGGTGGATTCCAGAAGGACTCTCCATCAGAATGTGAAAACTTTGAGACTGAGATGCTGGAGAAAATTGCCCGATTGCAGAACCAATGTGATCTTAATTCAAAAATGGTACACAAAAGACAATACAAATGAGCAATACATCAATCTCAAAAGCACTTTAAATTTGTAAGAATTAATTTCAGATGGAAGGGATTCAAACAGAATTAGAAAAGCAACGAAAGCGGGACATTAAATTTATGATGAGACTGGCGGATGACCAAAGAAAACTAGAAACGTTAAAATGGCAATTGAAATTCATCATTGATGATCATTTTATGCAGCAATTTCAATACCAGTTAATTTTAGAAATGCTCGCTAGAGCTGGATATCGCCTAGTGCAACTCCCTGATCTAAATATACCAGGCCTTCAACGAGTTTTTGACATAGAAATTCCGGAAGATCGAGAAAGAATTGAATTACCATTGGATGTTGCACCAGAGGAAATGGAGCATTTAGCTCAACAAGTTAGGCCGAGAGAATGGCATTTTCATCAGAGATTCGAAGAATATGTAAATATAAATTCGAATCTGAATGCGCAAAATGTAGAGATTGAATCTCCTACGAGTGAACGGATGGCACCTCAACTTGATCTATTATTTCTGGGTAATGATGTGCAACCTCGATTCGACGTCGGAGAGGAATATGAAGTTCGGCAATATTTGAGTGCACTTTCTAGTGTCGAAGCGAATAGTTCGTGCGTCGAAGCGAATAGTTCGTGCGTCGAAGCAAATAGTTCGTGCGTTGAGGAAAATAGTTCGTGCGTTGAAGCAAATAGTTCGTGTTTTGAGGAAAATAGTTCATGCGTCGAACGAGAGAGTTGTCGTGTCGAAGTAGATCTATCGTGTGCCGAAGCACATTCCACTGATTCAATAAGTTCAAATGATTCAATTATTCAAAACACTGCGCCAAGGTCATTGGAATCAAATGCACATGAAACAGAAAATAGCAATCCTTCAAAGGATTGCATAGACGACGCAAATAACTATCCGAATCTGCAAATTGTTTTAAATGCCTCGATCCGACAAAACAATAATACACTGTTTCCAATTTCTGGAAGCAGTCTAAGTCATCCAAAATCTAATTCTAAATATGTTGAAGAACCCTGTGCCCGTTTTAGAAACTCTAAACGCTTTTGTACCAATAACGAATACGAAATACCGGCGAGTAATGAATCCGTAGTTTCTGAAACTATCCGCCCAAGCGGCCATTTGTCAACTGACCAATATCGTGGCGATCCAAATCATCCGGAAGATGAAATAATTCCACGAAAAAAGTTCAAAAAAGCTCATCAGGTGAAAATTAAAAAAATATAATAATTATACCTTGTCCGCAAAAAGGAGGTAAATTTTATCCTATCCTACTACACAAATTTATCACACACAGGACAGGAAAAATTTACCTCCTTTTTCCGGATGGTCTATAAATAAAAGTATTTTTCATTTTAAATATGGTCGGTCTTTTTTTAGACTTTTATGGATCCCTCACGAAATGAAAAATTGTCAAAAGAAAATACGGATGACAACTGAAAAACTGCCTTTCCTTTAATAATATTAACTATAAGTTTGAATAAACACTAAGATTTCTACCACAATAATTAGACTGTCAATTTATAGACCGAGATAGCAGGCTCATATGTCATCTCTGTCTCTGTCGGTCATGCTTTCTTCTGTTACGCAACGCATATACTCATCGCCCCTATAAAAAAGTGTGCATTTTGTGAAACTGCGAAAGTGAAGAACACTAAAGCCTAGTTCACATCGATGCGAAATGTCCAACAATGCTTAAGAGATCATACAGCTGTACAGCTCTATTCTATAATCGATCATTATTATCCTTTTTTAGTGTATTAAAATTAATAACTTCCACTCACCACCAAATTAGCTAATTTAGCTATTTATTTTTGAAATCCAAACAATCAAAATTCTTCCTTAAATCTTTATTTTAAATGTGTATATTTAATAGATAAAATTGTAAACAAAAACAAATAAATCCACGCATTGAAATTTTCTGGAGAAGTGCATTAAACGCATACTTCTCACTCAAAATTCAAACATTATACCATATCACTGGTTTAGTAGATAGATTTAATAAGAATCATTCCATATTATATAAAAGGGAGGAGACTTTTATCTTATGCATACAATTTTATCATTACTATAAACAGCATTTTATCATAGACTTAGCAAAGTTGTGCCTTAAAGTTTTAATGATTGTACCCTTTTTTACAACCAATTTTAGCCCAATGAGCAAAATTTGAATAAACCCTCTCTTTGTCCCATCCTTTGCTAACTTTCTCACACAAATCACAAACCAAAGGGACACTATCCCTGGAATACACAAAATATTTACTTTTCCATGCAAAAAACTCATTATAAGCTGTATTATTAGAATCCAAATAGTACAAAAATTTAGCTAGTTCTTTAGGACTCTTAAAATCATTAATGTTAATCACAGACATAGGGGGAGCCACTATAGAATAATTGCCACCGCCAAATACTATTGGTATTACATTAAGCCTTAAATTGTTATATAGTTTCTCTGTCACGTAGTCTTTACAAAGTGAGTTCTCCATTGCCAAAACAAACTTATATGTTCTACTGACATTTTCGTAGCACTCGTCTTGCTCTAGTTTGTACGAATTTCGCATGGTTTTTGGTTTGCCGCATTTGAATTTCCCACATTCTCCGTACACATCTACTGGAATATGGGATTCCAAATCTGCCACATACTTTTCACGGCCACTAGAACTTGTGCAATTGCGAGCACTGGAGAACCATGCTTTAAAAATAAAAAATATAATTTCTCACCTGATAGTCAACATCTTTGTAACCAGATACCAGAAAAACTAACCAATGAGCCGAGTTTTTTGTGCCGCGTAATTTCTCGCTTCAATTGAGTCCTGTGAATCTACCCAATCCAGGCCATGTTGTGGTAACCTTTTCTCCTGGATTGGTAAAATCATTCCGTGGGCAACCGTAATATCTGCATCCGTTCTAATTGGATGATAAAAATTATTTTCAGAAAGAAAAGGGAACAATTTTATCACATACAAACTACCTGTAAGACATAGTGCGGTTGAAAATATCATTTAGACGTGAAAAATCTACATTGACGCCTTCCATAACATAAATCGGCTCATAACTCATAGAAATCCATATTTGCTTCTTCGTACGAATCTACAGAAAATTAAAGAGTTTTTTTTTCACGGCAAAATAAACGATTTCAACAATGTCATTAATATATTAAGTATTTACTTCATACTCACCTGTGGAAATACATAGTTCGTTCTGGGCAGATCCACTAGATGAAATAAAACCGCATCACTGGATTTCAGCTCAGATTTATCCAGAGTCAATTCACAATGCACAGGGCACTCGTTAAGATTGATTTGGGAAAACACTTTCCCCCATAGTTCGTATGATCCCCAGTATGGGTTCCAAATGAGGATTTTTTTGGGCCTATTATTCTTCAGTGTGAAACTCAGGTAAATGAATGAGGCAAGGAGCAAATAAAAAATCAGAGAGAACTTTTTCGGGGCTCTCAAATAGGAGAAAACCCGAGTCCGAATCCCTAGATGGGTCATTTTTAAATACCAATACGATTCGAATTCTCCGGACAAAGGTTAGGTTGCCAATATTTGTTCGGCTGTGCAAATCATGGCAATGGATATACACATTAGACATTAATGACATTAATGATGTTATTCAACAGTGTCTACCAATACTCTATGCAGATGATACCCACCTCTGTCATGCAGCATCCAGTAGTAATTTGAACGAATTAGAACACGATGTCAACAGCGACTTAAAGAAAATACATGAATGGATGACTACCAACGGGATGTTATTAAATTTAAAAAAATGCAAATATATAACAATTTGTCCTCAAAGAGAGAAAATGATACCAACTTTAAAACTATTCTTGGATAGCCATGAGTTGGAATGCTGCACAAAGATAAAATCACTTGGAGTAATAATTGACAACAAGGCAAAATGGACGGACCATATAAATGATATCTGCAGGAGAGCAAATTATCATATATCAACTCTTCAGCCCATAATTTGACTTATGTCCATTGCTAAAGGAAAATTACTTCTTTCTGATTATGTTTTGTCACTACTGAGATACTGTGTTACGATTTGGGGAAATGCTACAAAAACTGATTTGAACAATGTTAATAAATGTGTACGACGCTGTGCTAGAATGCTGTATAGAAAATCAAAGTTTGATTCTATGTCGGGTGAACTCAAAACACTTGGATGGCTTAAGGTAGACAACATGTATAAATTTTCTATTTGTGTATTTGTTTACTTAACACTTATTAACTCTGTACCTGACTATTTTATGGACTATGTAACAATTTAATGATACTCCTTATGTAACTAGATACCCTAACCATATTCGTATGAATAAGCCTATGACTTTGAAATTGATGTCCTCTAAACTAACATCTGTGTATGCATGTCTGTTTTGGAACAATTTGCCTCACTATTTAACAACTTCTCCGTCTGTGAATAGTTTTAAGTCTGGATT
>Ga0210040_10004469_pt1 | contig 18258 bp, 9 predicted proteins | sample CryGeyCG12114_NA_FD_185462 | JGI IMG/M metagenome (GOLD analysis project Ga0210040, IMG submission 185462) | Groundwater microbial communities from aquifer - Crystal Geyser CG19_WC_8/21/14_NA (SPAdes) (version 2) | ecosystem: Environmental > Aquatic > Deep subsurface > Groundwater | place: USA...
AACATTGAAATACAACCAAAACAAGATGAAACACACCCTTTCCCTATTTCTCCTTTCCACTTGCCTCGCCACCAGTTGCGCCGTATCCCAAAAGCAGCCCGATGCTGCGCCCTGGAAAGCGGGTATTCTCAAAGACGAGTTCATCCAAGAGAAAATGCCGTTTCCCGAGAGCCACGCCGCTACCATTGTGGAAACGCCCAAAGGACTGGTCGCCTCGTGGTTTGGGGGTACCAAGGAGCGCAACCCCGACGTGGGGATTTGGGTGAGCAGGCTGGAAAACGGGCAGTGGACGGCACCAACGGAAGTGGCCAACGGGGTAGTAAATGAAACGCTACGCTACCCTACCTGGAACCCTGTGCTCTACCAGGTGCCCGGCGGCGAGCTGCTGCTGTTCTACAAAATCGGGCCGAAGCCCTCGGACTGGCAGGGCTGGATGCGCCGCTCCCGCGACAACGGCCGGACGTGGTCGGCGGCCGAGATGCTGCCGGAGGGCTACATCGGGCCGGTGAAGAACAAACCGGTGCTGCTGAGCAACGGTACGTTGCTGGCGCCCACCAGCACCGAGGGGAGCGGCGGCTGGCGCGTGCACTTCGAGGCCACCACCGACAATGGCAAAACCTGGTCGAAAATCGGCCCCATCGAGAACGGGGAAACGCACGGCGCCATTCAGCCCAGTATTCTGAAATACAAGGGCGGCAAGCTCCAAGTGCTGTGTCGCAGCCGCGACCGGGCCATCCTGGAGTCGTGGTCGTCGGACCAAGGCAAAACCTGGACGCCGCTCGCCAAAACCACCCTGCCGGGCAACAACTCCGGCACCGACGCCGTGACCTTGAAAGACGGCCGCCAACTGCTGGTCTACAACCACGTGCTGCCGCCCGGAACCCTGGCCAAAGGCCCGCGCACGCCGCTGCACGTGTCCATCTCGGAAGACGGCAAAACGTGGTACGCGGCGGCTATTATCGAAGACTCGCCCATCAGCCAGTATTCCTACCCCTCTGTCATTCAGACCAAAGACGGGCTGGTGCACGTGGTGTACACCTGGCGCCGCAAGAGCATCAAACACACCGTCATCGACCCGAAAAAGCTGAAGCTGGTGAAGATTGAAAACGGCCAGTGGCCGACGATTCCTGGCTATAAGGCGCCAACGGAGACGGCGGAGATTACGCAGGATTAGTTCAACGGTTCGCCTCACCCCCTAGCCCCCTCTCCGAAAAGGAGAGGGGGACTAGCTCTAGCACTAGCTCCCCTCCTTTTTTAAGGAGGGGTAGGGGGTGGTAAAAATCGTTGAACGATTACTAGCTCTATTATTTCTTAGCTCTAGCCGAACCACCCCCAACCCCTCCTTGAAAAAGGAGGGGAGCTAATTATAAAAATCTAAAAACTAGTCCCCCCTCTCTTTCGGAGAGGGGGCTAGGGGGTGAGGCCCCCGTAAGAACCATGTTCAAAAAACTCCTCCCATTCCTCTTCCTCACCATCGGAGCCGCCGCGCAGGCCCAGACGCCCGCGCCGAACTCCGACGACCAGTACCGCGAACCGCTGCAACAGGTGCTCAATCAAATTCAGGAGCGGTACGGGGTGAAAATCAGGCCCGATGCGGCGATGGTGAAGGACAAGTATGTGACCTATGCCGAATGGCGTTTCCGGCCCGATGTGGACGAAACGCTGAAGAACGTGCTGGGGCCGTTTGATTTGCAGGTGACCCAAACCGGCGACAAAGCCTACAAGCTGAAGACCTTTCAATATCACCTGAAAACGCCCGAGGAAGGTGCCGCGCAGCTCGCCTACCTTGCTAGCCGCTACCACGATGTGGCGAGCTGGGAGAAGCGCAAGGCCGAGCTGCGCAGCTGCATGTGGGAAGCCCTGCGCCTCTCGCCCATGCCGGCCAAGCCCGCCAGCAAGCCCATCATCACCAACAAGCGGCAGTACGACGGCTACACCGTGGAAAACGTGGCGCTGGAAACCCTACCCGGCCTCTACATGACGGGCTCCGTCTACAAGCCGCTGAAAGCCAAAGGAAAAGTGCCCGTCATTATCAGTCCCGACGGCCACTTTGGCGACGGCCGCTACCGCGCCGATGCCCAGAAACGCTGCGCCACGCTGGCCCGCATGGGCGCGATGGTGTACAGCTACGATCTGTTTGCCTGGGGCGAGTCGCTGCTGCAATTCAAGGGCGAGGACCACCGCCGCAGCCTCGCCATGACTATTCAGGCTCTGAACGGCGAGCGGGCCCTGGACTACCTGTTGTCGCTGAAAAACGCCGACCCCAGCCGCGCAGCCATTACCGGCGGCTCGGGCGGCGGCAGCCAGACCATGCTACTCACGGCATTGGATGACCGCATTAAGGTGAGCGTGCCGGTGGTGATGCTCTCGACTTACCATAGCGGTGGCTGCCCCTGCGAAAGCGGCCAGCCGGTGCACCTCTGCGGCGAGGGCACCAACAACGCCGAAATAGCCGCCATGGCCGCCCCGCGCCCCCTGCTAGCCATCACCGACGGCGGCGACTGGACCGCCCAAACCCCCGAAGCCGCCATGCCCTACCTGCGCACCCTCTACGGCTACTACGGCAAGCCCGAGCTGGCGCAAAACGTGCATCTGCCCAAGGAACGCCACGATTACGGCCCCTCCAAGCGCCAGGCCATGTACGAGTTCATGGCGAAGTACCTGAACCTGAATCTGGCCGCCGCCGAAGACGCCTCCGGCAAGCTGGACGAATCGAAAGTGACCATCGAAAAGGAAGAAGCCCAGAAAGTATTCGGCCCGAATGGGGAGGAGCTGCCGGCGAATGCGCTGCACAGTTTCGAGGAGTTGCAGGCGGTGTTTAATAAAGCTGCTACGGCCGATGGACATGCTCGGAAGTAGTGCAAACGTGCGCCTCACCCCCTAACCCCCTCTCCGAAAAGGAGAGGGGAACTAGCTCTAGTACTAGAAGCTAGGCCTAAAAAACTAAAAACTAGTTCCCCCTCTCCTTTTCGGAGAGGGAGCTAGGGGGTGAGGCGAACGTAAGAACCACCCCCCCCCAAAAAAAACAACCCGCCCTGAATGACCCGATACGCCTTCCTACTCTCCCTCAACCTCCTAGCCACCAGCACTCAGGCCGCTGATATCTGGGTGTCGCCTACTGGCTCGGACCGCAACCCTGGCACCGCCGCGCAGCCGCTGGCTACCCTGAACATGGCCCTGCGCCAAGCCCGCGACCTGCGCCGCCTGCACGATGCCTCGGTGACGAATGGTGTGCACATTTGGGTGAAAGGGGGTGAATATCGACTGACGGAGCCGTGGTTTTTTCGGCCCGAAGATTCGGGTACGGCCGAAAGTCCGACGACGGTGGAAGCTGCGCCCGGTGAGGTGCCGGTGCTGAGTGGCGGCGTGTCTGTGACGGGCTGGCAGAAAGCCGCTGGCAAGATTCCGGGCTTGCCCAAGGCGGCGAAGGGCCAGGTGTGGGTAGCCGATGCGCCGCAGGTAGGCGGCCGGGCGCTGAACTTCCGGCAGTTGTGGGTGAACGGCCAAAAAGCCATCCGCGCCCGCACGCCCAACAACGATAACCTGCCCCGCCTGCTCACCTGGAACACCGACAAGCGCGAAACCACCATCCCCACGGCCGCCCTCGGCAGTCTGCGCCAACCGGCCCAGGCCGAAATGGTGGTGCACCAGATGTGGGCCGTGAACTGGCTGCGCCTCAAAACCCTGGCGGTAGAGGGCGACAAAACCCGCGTCACGTTTCAGGAGCCCGAGAGCCGCGTTCAGTTTGAGCATCCCTGGCCGCGCCCCATCCTCGACGGCAAAAACGGCAGCTCGGCGTTCTACCTCACCAACGCCCTGGAACTGCTAGACGAGCCCGGCGAATGGTTCTACGATGCCCCGCACGGACAGGTGTATTACTGGCCGCGTTCCGGCGAAAACCTGAGCACCGCGCATGTGATGGTGCCCGCGCTGGAAACCGTGCTGCGCGTGGAAGGCACCCTCGACCAGCCCGTGAGCTATGTGCAATTCAAGGGCCTGACGTTTGCCTATACCACCTGGCTGCGGCCTTCGGAAAAGGGCCACGTGCCCTTGCAGGCCGGCATGTATTTGCTGGATGGCTACTCGCTGGCCAAGCCCGGCACGCCGGACAAAGCCGGGTTGGAAAACCAGGCCTGGATTGGTCGCCCGCCCGCTGCCGTGGAGGTAGCCGGGGCGCACCACACGCGCTTCGAGAACTGCCGTTTTGAGCACGCCGGCTATGCGGGCCTCGACTACCAGAGCGGCACCCACGACGACGCGGTGGTGGGCTGCATCTTCCGCGACGTGGCCGGCAACGGCATTCAGCTAGGCAAATTCTCCGACGAAAGCGTGGAAACCCACTTGCCCTACAACCCCCAGGACGAGCGGGAAATCTGCACCAATGAGCTGGTGGAAAACAATCTGCTCACCGACTGCGGCAACGAGGACTGGGGTGCCTGCGGCATTGCGGCGGGATACGTGCGCGGCACCACCATCCGCCACAACGAAATCAGCCAGGTGCCCTACTCCGGCATCAGCCTGGGCTGGGGCTGGACCAAATCCGCCAACGCCATGCGCGACAACCGCGTGACGGCCAACTACATCCACCACTACGCCCAGCACACCTACGACGTGGCCGGCGTGTACACCCTCTCGGCCCAGCCCGGCACCGTCATCAGCGAAAACCGGGTCGACGACATCGGCCGCGCCCCCTACGTGCACGACCCCGACCACTGGTTCTACCTCTACCTCGACGAAGGCTCCTCCAACATCACTGTGCGCGATAACTGGTGCCCGGCCGAGAAATTCCTAGCCAATGCCAACGGCCCCGGCAACGTCTGGAAAAACAACGGCCCGATGGTGTCCGACGCTATCAAGCAAGCCGCCGGGCTGGAGCCAAAGTATCGGGAGATGTTGAAAAAGCCCTAGCGTGCGCCTCACCCCCTGGCCGTCAAGCTTCCGGCTCGTTCAACGATTCGCCTCACCCCCCGGCCCCCTCTCCTCAACAGGAGAGGGGGAGCCGAACGATAAAAAGTAAGACAAATCCTATGTCAAAGCTCAACAAAGCAGCCACCACAACCAGCAAGAAACCGCGCCATCAGGCTCCCCCTCTCCTGTTGAGGAGAGGGGGCCGGGGGGTGAGGCGCGTCGTCTGCCTTCTCCTGCTCCTCCTACCCAATCTCCCCACCCACGCTCAAACTACCGCCAAAGCCACCTGGATCTGGTACCCCGGCGACTACGAAATCTGGCTCAGCAACCGGATGCAGACCCGCCGCACCGAGCGCAACACGTTCTTCCCGCCGTTCTGGCGGCTCGACAGCCACTACCCGCTCATGGATTTCCACCAGGATTTCGACCTCGCCGCGCCCGAGGAAGTGGAGCTGCGGGCTGAAGGCCAGTACAACGTGAAGCTCGACGGCAAGATGATTTCCGGTGCGCCTACCCGCCTGACGGTGCCGGCCGGCAAGCACCGCCTCAACATCAAAGTATACAACCAGGCCAACGTGCCGGCCGTGTACGTGCGCGGCCGCACCATCGGCACCGATGGCCGGTGGCTGGTGACGTACGAGGACAAGGAGTGGATTGACGCCTCGGGCAAAGTCTCGGACCAGTCGGGCACGACGTGGCTGACGGCGGGCTCCTGGAATTTTGATTCGCCTGATAATCTGCCTTCCACCTTCAAGCTGAAGACGGCGCCGCGCCGCGCCACCAGCGTGACGCGCGGGGCCGATGGGAGTATGGTGGTGGATTTCGGGCGCGAGACGTTCGGGTTTGTGCAGCTGCACGGCTTGCAAGGCAAGGGACAAGTGGCGCTGTACTACGGCGAATCGAAGGAGGAAGCGCTGGCCACCGAAACCTGCGAAACGCTGGACCGGCTGGCCGTCGATCAGGCGCAGAAAACGCTTCGCCTGACGCCGCTTTCCAAGGCATTTCGCTACGTGAACATCCGGCCCGAGGCGGGCGTAACGCTCGATTCGGTGTCGATGCTATATGAGTATGCGCCCGTAGCGGAGCGGGGCAAGTTCCGGTGTTCGGATGAGCAGCTGAACAAGATTTGGGACGTGGCTTCCTATACTATGCAGCTGAATACTAGGGAGTTTTTCATCGACGGAATTAAGCGCGACCGGTGGGTGTGGTCGGGCGACGCCTACCAGAGCTACCTGATGAACTACTACCTGTACTTCGACACGCCGACGGTGAACCGCACCACCTTCGCCCTGCGCGGCAAAGACCCCGTGACCAGCCACATCAACACCATCATGGACTACACCTTCTACTGGTTCATCGGCATCTACGACGTCTACCAGTACACGGGCGACAAGACTGTGATTCAGCAGCTTTACCCCCGCATGCAGAGCCTGATGAGCTACTGCCTGAATCGGCGCAACAAGGACGGCCTGATGGAAGGCCTTGCCGGCGACTGGGTGTTCATCGACTGGGCCGACGGCCTGAGCAAGCAGGGCGAGGTGAGCTTCGAGCAGCTGCTGCTGTGCCGCAGCCTGGAAAGCATGGCGCTGTGTGCCCGGCTGGTGGGCGACACCCCCGGCGAGGCCAACTACAACCGGCTGGCCACCGATTTGCGGGCCAAAATCTTCGCCACCTACTGGAACCCCGGCAAGGGCGCGCTGGTGCACAGCCGCATCGGCGGCCAGCCGACGGAAAACGTGACGCGCTACGCCAACATGTTCGCCATCTTCTTCGACTACCTCAGCCAGGAGCAGGAGCAGCAGGTGAAGAAATCGGTGCTGCTGAACCCGCAGGTGCCCAAAATCACTACGCCCTACATGCGTTTCTACGAACTGGAAGCCCTGTGCGCGCTGGGCGAGCAGCCCTACGTGCTCAAGGAAATGAAGGCGTATTGGGGCGGGATGCTCGACCTGGGCGCGACTTCATTTTGGGAAGAATTCGACCCCTCGAAAACCGGTGCCGAGCATTTGGCTATGTACGGCCGGCCCTTCGGCAAGAGCCTCTGCCACGCCTGGGGCGCCAGTCCGATTTACCTGCTGGGCAAGTACTACCTCGGCGTGAAGCCCCTCACGGCCGGCTACGCCACCTACGAAGTGGTGCCCAACCTCGGCGGCCTGGCCTGGATGGAAGGCGCGGTGCCCACCCCGCAGGGCGACATTTCGGTGGCTGCCAGTGCCACGCAGCTAAAAGTACGCGGGGCAGCCGGCACCGGCACACTGCGGTTCAAAAGCAAGAAGAAACCTAGCTGCAAAGGCGCGAAGATTCAGTCTAAAGGCAACAACGAGTACGAAATGCCGCTGGAAAAGGGTAGGGAGTACGTGGTGAACTACCAAGCCGTATGATGGAGCTCCGCGTGAGTGTAGAGACGCATACTTGCGTCTCCTCGTTGAACGATAACGTCCGCACGGTGCGAATGATGAGACGTATCTCCTGGCTGAACAGTAACGTCTGCACGGTGCGGACGACGAGACGCAAGTATGCGTCTCTACACCGGGCGGGCAATGGCCTTTGCCTGCTGCTTCTGCTCCTGCTGGCTACCACCTGCATCGCGCAGCCTGCTGGCCCAATGGCCATTGTGGAAGTAACCAGCAAAACGCCTGTTTCGGCCGACAAGCTGCTGAAGCTGTGCCAGAAATATCACGTGCCCGCCACCGGCGTGTATCGCTGGCAAAACCACTTGGTTGCCTACGGAAAAGCCGGTGACATTCAGTCGGTGAACAGAAATCTGGCTGCGCTCTACCCCGGCGCCACTGTGAAGCTCTATGCCGCACCATTCTACCACTTCGACCGCCAGCGCTGCGACAATAAAGCCACCGCCAAGCAGTGGAAAAACATCATCCTGACCTGCCAACTGGTGCCCAACGAAGCCAAGCAGCGCGAGTATCTGAACTACCACGCCACGCAGTTCGAGCAGTGGCCCGAAGTGGCCAACGGCTTCTGCAACGCCAGCTTCCAGCAGCTGCTGGTATTCCGGCAGGGTAGGCAGCTGATGCTGGTCATCAGCATCCCAAAGGGCGCCGACCTGGACGAACTAAACCCGCGCACAACCCAGAATAACCCCCGCGTAGACGACTGGAACCAGCTGATGAAGCAATACCAAACCGGCCTATCCGGCACCAAGCCCAACGAAGTGTGGGTATTCATGCAGCCGGTTTCGGCTGTGAAACAGGCGGTGCCGCGGGAGTAGCAGGCGAGGACCTCACCCCCTAGCCCCCTCTCCTCGGGGAGAGGCTAGCTCTAGTACTAGAAGCTAGGTCTAGCTCCCCTCCTTTTTTAAGGAGGGGGTGGTAAAACCATTGAACGACTACTAGCTCTAGCTTTCTACTTCTAGTCGAACCACCCCCTACCCCCTCCTTGAAAAAAGGAGGGGAGCTAGCTCTAAAAAACTAAAAACTAGTTCCTCCTCTCCTTTTCGGAGAGGGGGCTAGGGGGTGAGGTCCCCCACCAGAACGAAAACCACCTAAACCACCAACCGAATGCTAAAACTAGGAATCCTGGGCTTGGGCGAAGGCCGAAGCACCATGTCGGCGGCCCTGAACAGCGACAAGCTGGAGCTACGCGCCATCTGCGACCGAAATGAGGAGCTGTGTCGCCACCGCGTGGCCGAGTTTCAGTTTACGGGCCGCGTCACGGCGAACTATCAGGACCTGCTTGATGACCCTGAAATCGACGCCGTGGCCATCTACACGCCCGACCACCTGCACGCCGAGCATGTGGCGCAGGCGTTGCGGGCGGGCAAGCACGTGGTCTGCACCAAGCCGTTTATTGATGATTTATCGAAGGCCGACGAGCTGCTGGCGCTGGCCGAGGAATCAGGTAAAAAGGTGTTTATCGGTCAAAGCTCCCGGTTTTTTGAGCCGATGAAGCGCCAGCGGACCGACTACGAAGCTGGCCTCATCGGGGAGCTGATAACCATCGAAAGCTACTACCACGCCGACCACCGCTGGTTTCTGGAAAAAGGTTGGTCGCTGCAAAATAGCTTCAAGTGGCTCTACGGCGGCCTCAGCCACCCCGTGGATTTTATCCGCTGGTACCTACCCAACATTGAGGAAGTGATGGGCTACGGCATGCTCAGCAGCAACGGCAAAGCCGGCGGCCTGCATCACCCCGATACCATGCACTTCATCTTCCGGGCCACCGATGGCCGCGTGGCCCGTGTGAGCGGCTGCTACACCGGCCCCGTGCAGCCCGTGCAGCGCGATTCGGAAATGAGCTGCATCCTGCGCGGCACCGAGGGCGCCAGCCAGGGCGACTATATGGACCTGCGCTACGCCATCACCGACAAAACCGGCGAGGAGCGCCTCATCACCTGGGAGCATAAGCTGAAGCACTATTTCCGCTTCGAGGGCAAAAGCCACCACGCTGGCGAGTACCAGAACTACCTCGAATACTTCGCCGATTCCATCGCCGAAGGCTTCACCGCCTACCCCGATATCCGCGAAGGCATCGGCACTATCGCGCTGCTGCAAGCCATGGACCGTTCCCTAAGCACCTGCCAGCCGGTAAAAGTGCAGGATATTCTGAAGGAAAACGGTCTAGCCTGACGTAGCGCCTCACCCCCCGGCCCCCTACACTCGCTTGATGCGCGACATGAAAAGGAGAGGGGGTGCGTTCAACGTTTTTTTACTTCATCTAAATGCCTGTGCTGCCGTGGCTCCCCCTCTCCTTTTTCGGAGAGGGGGCCGGGGGGGTGAGGCGAACTGTCAGAACGACTTTATGCCCCAAAACAACCTACTCGGCCGCCTGACCATCTGGGACTACGCCATCGTAGCGACGTACCTGCTCATCCTGTTCATCATTGGCTACCGGGCCAGCTTCTCGAAGAAGGAGAAGACGGAAGAATCTCAGTTTCTGGCGAATAAATCATTAGGCTGGGCCAGTATCGGGTTCAACATGTGGGGCACCAACGTGGGGCCGTCGATGCTGCTGGCGTTTGCCAGCATTGGGTACAGCACGGGCATTGTGGCGGTGAATTTCGAGTGGTACGCTTTTGTGTTTTTGTTTTTGCTGGCCATCGTGTTTGCGCCGCGCTACCTGGCGGCCAACGTCAGCACGATGCCGGGCTTCATGGGCCAGCAGTTCGGCGACTCCACCCAGAACATTCTGGCCTGGTATGCGCTGATTAAGATCCTGATTTCGTGGCTGTCGCTGGGGCTGTTTGCGGGCGGCGTGCTGGTGCGCCAGATTCTGGGCGTGCCCATGTGGCAGTCGGTGATTGTGCTGGTGTTGTTTGCGGGGCTGTTTGCGTTTGCGGGCGGGCTGAAGGCCATTGCCAAAGTCAACGTGTTTCAGATGCTGCTGCTCATCGGCGTGTCGCTCACGCTCAGCGTCCTCGGCGTGATGAAGGTAGGCGGCCTGAGCAAGGTGTTCCACAGCGTGCCCGGCGACTACTGGAACCTCATCCATCCGGCCTCCGACCCCAAGTACCCGTGGTACGCTATTCTGCTGGGCTACCCGGTGTCGGCGGTGGCGTTTTTCTGCACCGATCAGGCCATGGTGCAGTCGGTGCTGGGCGCGAAAAGCCTGGAGCAGGGACAGTTGGGTGTGAATTTCATCGGCTGGCTGAAAATCCTGTCGCTGCCGCTGTTCATCCTCACCGGCATCCTGTGCGCCATCCTGTTTCCCGACCTCGCCAACCCCGATCAGGCCTACATGACCATGGTGACCAGCCTGTTTCCGGCCGGCCTCAAAGGCCTAGTCGTCGTGGTGCTGATTGCGGTGCTGGTGGGCACCATCGGCTCGTCGCTGAACGCGCTGAGCACCGTGTTTGCCATGGACGTGTACGCCCGCCGCATCAATCCGCAGGCGTCGGAGCGCGATGTGGTGCGGGTGGGCCGTACCACGGTGCTGGTCGGCTGCCTATTCGCCGTGCTCATGGCCCTGGCCATCGACAGCGTAAAGGGCCTGAACCTGTTCGATGTATTTCAGGCGGTGTTGGGCTTCATTGCGCCGCCGCTGGCCGTGGTGTTCTTGCTCACAGTGTTTTGGCGCCGCACCACCCAGCGGGCCGTTGATGGGGTGCTGTCGTGGGGTTCGGCGTTCAGCCTGGGGGTAGGCGTGGTGTACCTGTGGGTGCTGCCGCCCAGCGAGTACAGCTTCTGGCCGCACTACCTCATCCTGTCGTTCCTCATCTTCGCCGCGCTGCTGCTGGCCGCCATCGTGGTGTCCCTACTTGATGTGCAGGGTCAGACCAACCGCCGCGTGGTGGACTACGGCGAACTGGCCCGCCCTACCCGCCGCGTGCGCCTGCTGTGGGCCGCGCTGGCGGTGGTGATGGTGGTGTTGTACTTAGTGTTTAATGGGCATTGAGTGACTGGCGCGAGTTTAGCGCGGCGTAGCTCGCGTCAATTGGAGTTGTTGAACAACCCCAAAACGCCGAACTTGCCCCTATGTTCACGCGACAATATCTCAAGTCACTAGCCACAACCACCATATTCGGTCGGGGCGAAGACTACTTTCTGGAAGGCAACGTCGGCAAAATCACCCGCGAGGGCAACACGTTCACGGCCAAGGTGCGCGGTTCCTACGTGTATAAGGTGAAGCTCACCCTGCGACCCGACGGCGCCAAGCTCAAGTGCAACTGCCCTTATGAATTTGAAGGTATTTGCAAGCACCAGGTAGCGCTGGGGCTGGCCGTGTTAGAGCAATTCGGGCCGAAGCTGCAAGCCGCCGCCGAGCCGCTGGCTACCCTCGATACTAGTCCGATTGAGTTGGAAGAAGCCCTGCGCGACACCCGCGCCGATGTGCAGCTGGAGTTTCTGGCGGAGCTGCTGCGCCGCAACCCCGATCTGCGCCAGCAGTTTCTGCAACACGTGGCCCCCGCGCCCGCCGCCGATGAGGATACGGCTCCGGCCCAGCCCGCCACGCCGCCCGAAGCAACCGTGGACAGCATCAGCACGGAGGTGTACGAGGCGCTGTCGGACCTGGAATTCGACGATGAGCAGCTCAGCGAATACGCCGATGACTACTCCGACTACCTCTACGAGGAAAGTGACGCCATGCTGGAACTGGCCGACAATGCCATTGAGGAGGTCCTGGAACCCCACGCCGAGGCCGTGGCCGCCGACGTGCGCGCCGGCCGGCTCACCGCCGCCCTGCGGCGCTGGGTAGGCGTGTACGAGGGCGCCGCCGCCGCCACCGACCCGCAGGCCGACGACTACGACCTGTTCAGCTACGAGGGCTACTCCGGGCACGTGCTCACCTGCTGGTCGGCTATGCTGACTGGCAAAGGTGTGGACAGCCTACTCGAAACCAAGCCCTTCGCCCCCGCCGAAACCGAGGCCGCGCTGGCGCTGCTGGTCGGGCGGTACCAGACGTTGGCCCCAGCGGCCGATGCCCCGGCGGCCCTGCTGCTGCCCGCATACTTCTACGACCTGCTGCACCAGCTGGCCCACGACCCCGCCACGGCCGCCCAACTGCGCCCCTTGCTGGAAGCGGTGCTGACGCCGTCCGCCGACCTGGCGCGGGTGCTGCTGCGCGTGGCCGAGGTGCTGGCCGACGACGCGCTGTGGCTGCGCACCGCCGAAGCCTTTGCCGCCCAGGATGTTACCCTCACCATGCAGCTGCTCGAACACTACCGCCATCACGACGACCGCGCCAACCTGCTGCGCGTACTCCGGCAACAGCAGCCGCAGTTCTGGCACCAGCTAAACCCCTACGTGCTCAGCCACATAGCACCCACCGAGGACGAGGCGCTGTACCTGACAGCCCTGGAACAGCGCTGCCGCGGCACCCGCAGCCTCCCCGACTACCACGAGTTGCAAGGCTACTGGAGCACCCCCCGGCGGCGGCAGTTCGTGGAGGCGCAGCTGACGCAGGTAGGGACTGCCAGCGGCAGTCTGCTGTTCACGGCGCAGCTGCTGGCTGCCGAAAACCGCGAGGCCGAGCTGCTGCCCCTGCTGCTGCGCCAGAATTGGGCGTGGCACCGCCACATTCCGGAAACCCTGTCCCTGGCCGCCCGCACCCAGCCCAACGAGTGCCTCGACGCCGTGATGGAGCGCACCGAGGCGCTGCTGCAGGACAGCCTCAACGGCCGTGGCCGCGATGTATACCAGCGTATTACCTCCTGGCTGACCGCTCTCAACGCCTACCCGGCGCTCCAGCCGCAGGTGACCCTGTTCGCCGCTCACCTCTACGCCGAGTACTCGCGCCTCAGTGCCCTGCGCGAAGAGCTGCGCAGTGTTAAGGTAGTGCGCGTCATGAAAATCGGCAACCAGTACAAGCTGGTCGAGCCTACTCCCGAAAACGACGAGCTACGGGCGCTGCTATTAGCCCGGCAGCAGGCCGCTAAGGGTAAGAAAAGCTGAGAGACTGTTTGAGTTAGCATGAATGGGGTAGAGACGCAAGATTTTGCGTCTCGTCGTTGAACAATTGACGCCTAAAAAACCAAAGTCAGCAACGACGAGACGCAAAATCTTGCGTCTCTACCCCCTTGAACAGGCTCCAAAAACTAACTCAAACAGCCTCTGAAGTGTGCCGCTGGCGCGAGTTTAGCGCAGCGTAACTCGCGCCAGTTGAACAGGTCGGTGCACTACTCCATCACCACCACATCTGCCCGCCGCGACTCCGGCAATACCTTCAACGTCTGTACTTTGCCATCCTTCACCACGCATTCTACGGTGGTTTGGTAGGGCGCGTGGAGCTTGAAATGTACGTCCCAGGTTTTGGGCCAGGCCGGTAGCAAATAGATTTTCCGGTCGTCGGTTTGGAGGAGCATTTCTTGCAGGCCGATCATGCCGGAGCCACCCCAGTTGTGGTCGGGTGCCCAGTCGTAGCCGGGGCCCCAGAAGGCGGGGAAGCGGTGGCCGGAATCCTGGAGTTTCTGCACCGTGAGGGAAGCGGCTTCGTCGGTGAGGCCGAGGCGGGCGGCGAAGATGTTGTGCTGCTTCCAGCCCACATGCGAGCGGAATTTCTGCACATCGGGGTCGTAGCGGTAGGTGTTCCGGGCTGTTTCCAGGTCGGGCTTTCCTACCCCGTACATCCCCCACGGAAACACGGGGTAGAGCTGCGGGCTTTCCACATTATTCACCCGCTCCCAGAGCTTGGCCGGCGCAATGGTTTTGTGCCCGTCGATGTCGCGGAAGCTGATGGCGGGTAGGCGGCCGAGCATGGCTTGCCAACTGGTGCGCTGTTCGGCGGTGCCGTACGCGGAGGGGAGGGCTAGCAGGCGCGTGAGTACCGTGCGCAGGCCGCTGATGGTAGACGTGGAGTTGTAGGCCATCTTGTACGTCTCGGCGCCCGAACCGGGGTAGAGCACGAGGTGACCCTCGCCGTCCAGCGCCTTGGCGCCGCGCTGCCGGGCGAGGTACTGGTAGTGCTGATCGAAGAAGGTGAGACAGCTTTCGACGAAGGGTAGGTAGGCGGCCACGTCGTGACCGGCGTAGCGCTCGGTTTCCAGCATCATCAGGCAGAATTCCAGCACCGTGTCCCACTCGTATTCCAGCCAGGCGTTGTGCTCCATGCCGGGGTCGAAGCCGGGCGGACGCTTCCAGTTGTACTCGGCGGGGTTGGGTAGGCCGAAGTTTTCGAGCTGCTCGGTGAAGCTCGCGCCGGGGTGGTGCCAGTAGGTTTGGCTGCGCAGCTCGGCGTTTTTGAGCAGGCGCAGGTAGAAATCAAACTGCGGCTTCAGCAGCGCGAAATCGCCGCTTTTCAGCATCGGCCAGTACACGAGGCGCTGATTTTGGGCCGTATGCGTGCCGCCGCCCCAGTTGCGGAAATCGGGCATGAACTTGAGGGTAGAGTCCGTCAGCGACGGGTCGTAGGTGAACAGGCCACCGTTGAACTTGGTCGGATACTGCCCAAACGCATTGCAGCCGAGCATATAGTGCATGAGCTGGTAGTTGCGGCCGGCCTGCCACTCGGGCGCGTTGGCGGCGGCTTTATCAGGCTGAACGAAGATGAAGCTGCGCTGCCAGTAGTCACGCCACCAGGCGAGGGTGTGCTGGCGGGCGACTTTGGGGTTTTGCTGCGCGGTGGCCAGTGTCTGCCGGAGCCCTTGCTGCCACTGCGCTACGGTGGGGGAGTAGGCGGTGTGCAGCGTCACCGTCAGGTCGTGCCGACGGGCGGGCGACTTACTTTTCAGCTGCCAGCCGTGGTAGGGCGTGTCGATATACTGACCGGCGGTAGTGCCCGCCGGCTGCATGTTGCGCCCGGCCAGCGTGCCGCCGAAAACCAGGTTGTGCAACGGGTTGAACAGCTGCGCTTTCACCGCCGCCAAGCCCTGCTGCTGCACCGTCACGTCGAACACCGTTTGCGCGCGGTTCTGGTGGAAAAACTCTACTGCTTGGTTGGCGAAATGGATGCTGTCGTGGCGGGTTTTTACCTCGCCCTGCGGCGCCCATTTGTAGGAGTTCTGGTTGTTTTCCTTGCCTTTCAAAAGGCGGTCCTGGAAGCGCCAGCTTTCGTAGCTGGCCTCAGCCGTCAGCTTGGCGTTGCTGCTGACTTCCACGTGCACCACCGGCTGGAATACATCGACCCAAATATGCACCTGCGCCGTGGTCTTGCCCACGGTGCCGGTCAAGGTTACGTCGCCGGTTTGTAAAGCTAACTCCTGCTTAAAGGTACCTTTCTCGAAAGGATTGGGTGTGAGGTGCAGGCGCACCCGACCGAGCTTCAGCAGGGAGTTGTTCTCATCAAACGTGCTGCTGCGGGCTATGTAGAACAGCACGTCGCCGTTCTCGCTCCACACGTTCAGGCCGATGTCGCCGCCGCCGCAGGGCATGGATTCGGCGGCGTTTCGGCTAGGGGTAGTCCAGGTGATGTTGTTGGTGGGGAGTTCGGTTTGGGCGTGGGCTATTTTGAGGGAGAATAAGAGGAGGAGGGTCGTCCAGACGTGGCGCCTCACCCCCCGGCCCCCCCCTCTCCGAAAAAGGAGAGGGGGTGCCACGGCGGCGTGGTCCTGAATCGTTCGACTCCCCCTCTCCTTTTTCGGAGAGGGGGCCGGGGGGTGAGGCGCACGGTAGAACATCCTCATTGCGCCCACTCATCCGTGCGAAACGACGACACCGGCAGCCCCTCGGTGCTGAATAGCGTGGCCCGCGTGAAGTCCTGAAACGCGTAGCGCACCGCCACCGGGGCCTTCACCTCCGGCGCCGAAACGGTGATGACGCTGCCCGAAATCGTTGCCTTGGCCGGGTGAAACTTCTGGTCGGAGCCAGCTACTTCGAAGCCGGTTAGCTCCTGCCCGAAGCTCGTCATACCCATGGGCGCCTCCTTGAAGCGCACCGCCACCTCGTTGCCCTTCACCTCCATCGACTCATAGGTAGGGCTCACCGCGCCGAAGCCTTTCAAGCCGTACGTCTTGGCCAGGGCCAGTAGGGCCAGGCGGGTGCCGCCGGGTTCCTTGTGCATGGGGTGGATGCTGGCTTCCTCGCCCACATCGAGCAGCACGGCCATGGCGGCGTTCGGAATCTGGTCCTGGGCCTTGCGCTGAGCGTCGCGGAGGAAGGCGGAATTGTACTTGCCGCCCTTGTTGTAGGGCGGCAGTTGGGCGTAGTTGTAGGGTGCAATCTGGGCGTAGTAGAACGGAAACTCGCCCATGTCCCAGGCCGTGCGCCACTGCTGCACCATAGCCGCCAGGCGGGCCGGGTACTCGTCGGGGTGCTCGTAGTTCGATTCGCCCTGATACCAGATAACGCCCTTAATACCAAAGCCTTCGATGGGGTGCAGCATGCCGTTGTAGAGGGTGGTAGGCGTGCGGTTTACTACCTTGATGGAGTCGGTTTTGGGCGGAATGGTCACGCCCGCGAACTGCCGTAGGTTGTCCGCGCTCATCCACGCCTCAATGGTCGAGCCGCCGTAGCTGCAATTAATCAGCCCGACGGGCACGTGCAGCTGCTCCTGCAACAGCCGCCCGAAGTAGTACCCCGTGGCGCTGAAGTTGCTGACCGCCTCGGGCGCAGCCTCGCGCCAGGCGAAGGGCTTGCTGTTGTCCTTGGGCTCGGTGCGCGAGTTGCGCGGCACGTTGTACAGGCGGATATTTGGGTTGCTCGACTGCAAAATCACCTCGTTCGAGCCCAGCACCGGTTGGCCCTTAAAGCCCTTCATCGGCATCTCCATGTTCGACTGCCCGGTGCACAGCCACACCTCGCCCACTAGCACATTCGTCAGCTTCAGCGGCTTGCCGTCGCCGCTGACCGCCAGCGTATAAGGGCCACCGGCGGCGGGCGTGTGCACCTTCAGCTTCCACTTTCCGGCGGCATCGGCTTTGGCCGTGTACTTCTGCTTCGCCCAGCCCGGCGCTACCGTGATGGTGCTGCCCGGCTTCGCCCAGCCCCACACGGCGCAGTCGGCCTGCTGCTGGAATACCATGTTATCGGTGAAGATGGAGGGCAGGCGGACTTCGGCGCGGAGGAGGGTAGGGAGAAGGAGAAGAATGGCGCAGACGAGGGGCCTCACGGGACCCCTCCGGGGCCGGCCCTTGCGTCGTTCAACGGTTCGCCTCACCCCCCGGCCCCCTCTCCGAAAAGGAGAGGGGGAGCCACGGCGGCGCGGGTTGTTTGTGGTAGTGGGATTTCTATCTATTTCTTGCATAAAATCGGCTTCTTACTCTTACAATAATCGTCTGGCTCCCCCTCTCCTTTTCGGAGAGGGGGCCGGGGGGTGAGGCGAACCGTTGAACGTCCCTACTTACTCACCGGAATCCACACTTCCATCTCCGAATGCCCGCGGTTGCCCCAGGCGTAGTAGGGCGTGAGGGTGATGGGCACGGGGGTAGGCTGGCGGTCGGAGAGCTTGCGGTAGAGCTGGTTGTTCCACTGCGGCTCGGCGGCCAGTTGGGCGGTGCCGGTGAGCTGCACTACGTCGCTGTTTTCGATGCGGATGTGCTTGGGCGTGAGCTGGGCGGCGGCGGGAAGGGTAAGGGCCGTGAGCTGCTGACCAGCCGGCAAGTCCTTGGCTTCGAGGCAATACACCACCGGGCCGCGCTGCACGGCTACCTGGTTGCGGGTTTCCTCCACCAAGGGGTTCGCCTCTACCAGCTGCGCAGGCATGGGTAGGGTCAGCTCCACTTTGTCGCCCTTTTTCCAGCGGCGGTTCACTTCGGCGTAGGTACCTGGCTTCAGGGCTACCGATTCGGGCTTGTCGTTCACCAGCAGCTTCGCGCCCTCGCACCAGCCGGGCACGCGCAGGAACATCGAAAACGGCTTTTTCGGGGCCTGTTGCAGCGTGAGCGTCACGGTGCCGTCCCAGGGGTAGTCGGTTTTTTGGGTGAGTTGGAGGGGCGAGCCGTCGGCGAGTTTGGTATTGAGGTTGTTGCCGCCGTACAGGTTCAGCCACAGACCTTTATCCGATACGTTGTACATATAGTTGGCT
>Ga0210040_10004470_pt1 | contig 18253 bp, 12 predicted proteins | sample CryGeyCG12114_NA_FD_185462 | JGI IMG/M metagenome (GOLD analysis project Ga0210040, IMG submission 185462) | Groundwater microbial communities from aquifer - Crystal Geyser CG19_WC_8/21/14_NA (SPAdes) (version 2) | ecosystem: Environmental > Aquatic > Deep subsurface > Groundwater | place: USA...
CTATATATATTAGGATTCTGAATATTGAATCAATATTCATGCCAAGCCGGTACGTGCACGTAATACTAGTACCCAATATTTTTGCATGTGTACCCAATATTTTTGCATGTGTACCCAATATTTTTGCATGTGTACCCAATATTTTTGCATGTGTACCCAATATTTTTGCGTGCGTACCCAATATTTTTGCATGTGTACCCAATATTTTTGCGTGCGTACCCAATATTTTTGCGTGTTAACCCAATATTTTTGCATGTGTACCCAATATTTTTGTGTCTGTACTCAATATTTCCTTGCATTCACCCGATATTTTCACGCGTGTTGGTAGCATTTGAACACCCGTATGGTGTCGAAACGCTGAATCGTTCAGTATTTAGTGTATGACCATGCGCGCCTCAGAAAGTTCAGGTTTAGCAAAACCTGAACTTTTCAGCGCGAGCTCCGCCTTGTGGTACACATAACTACAATTGTTTTCACATAAATAAAACCTGAACATTCTGAACGGAGCCTCATGATGTACGTGCATTATTGAACTATGAATCACTGTACTGCGTCGCCTCAACCAACATCGTACCTCCAAGCTCCACCAGGGATTGTTGTGAAGCGGTTACTGTCGAAAGAGCAATATGGGGATCGCACCCAGGGAACTCGTCATCTCTCATAGCCTCGAGCACCAGGCGCTCAGGCGGTGACTTATTCGTCATGCAAGCAACATACAATGGCTGGATTGCTTGAGCGACCGTCTCAACCTGCGAATTGCACACCCTTATCATTTCGATCCATTGCGCGTACCTTGTCATGCTCATGCCTCGCTCAATGAAATGGTTGGTGACTATGCCGCGTGGCAACAAAGCGAACACTCCGACCCCGAACTTGGCTTTGAGCATGCACCATCTTTTGCCAAACTCCAATTCTCTTCCAAACTCCCGGAAATCAACAGGGTTTTTCTTTGCATCCGCAAAGGTACCGTCTTCGGCTTTGTACGACGCCCCAAAAAGGTGTTCTTTCGCCACCGTCGCAAAACCTCTTCCCCTCGCACTTTTTTTTTGACGCTTCCGTACCAATGTCTCCAACGCTTCATATTGTTCAAACATCGCTGCCATTATCCACCTATGTCGCATGTCCCCTACGATCTCAGATGTCTGGCTACGTTGCGCGGCGTTGAAGAGCGCTGTAAACCCTTGAGTTTCGAAGTCGTTCAGGTTTGCCTCGTTCGTCGCTATCCGTGTGCGTTGCGAGAGCACCAGTCGATTATCTGGTCGGATATGGAATGGGTCATCATCGTTGTCGTCCGGTCCGCTGTCTTCGCACTCCGATAGCGACGGCAGGTCCTGCTCTATACCCGAAAAGAGCCGCCCGCCTTCTGCATGCTGCCTCCTCCACATCTTCAACACGGTGCGCCAGTCTCGTAGACATTCGACAGTACCAATCGCAGCCGCTTTCGCGACCATATTCGCAGCCAGCTCAACGCCTGTGCCTGGAAGCTTTTGCACAAACGTCTTGTACCGCCGCTCTTCTTCATCCAATGTCACGTCATTGCGCTTTGCCTGCCGCCAGTCCTGCGTACTCGCAACAGTTTGTAGCATGACGCTATCAAACTTTTCCTTCAGTTTCTTGTTCGCCTGTTTCGTTGTTGTCTCCTTCTCAGCCCGTTTTCGCTTTGGCAGCGGTGCCTCGTGGCCAGCGGTGGCATCGTCCGAGTCTGGCTCCGCATCGGTGTCTGCAACCTCGTCGATTGGGTTGTCGTATACGTCGTTTACGAAGCGCAACAGTCGTTGCTTGTTTACTCTTCGACAGATCCATCGCAGCGCAAGCTCTGGCGTGGGCGCAATGAACGCTTGTGTACGCTGAGGCCCTTCTCCCAGCGAGCTAAAGACAGGTGCGGTTGAAGCCAAGCGGTGCAGGGCGTCTCGAATCGGTGTGTCGTCATCTTCGATTTGATGTAGCGCCTCGGGCGATAGACGTAAGTTTGCTCGCGACATTGTAGCTGAATGCGATGGAAGTTGTTGATGGTGGGCGTGTTTCCACGCGCTGCCTGGGTCGTCGGCGGTACTGGTGGCTCCGAGCCGCCGCTCTGCCGTTTGATTTCGGCCACGGTTGGGTGCTGAAATCACAGCCCATAGCAAAACCCAACCGCCGCGCAACACACTGAACTCCAAGTCAACATTATCTCAATCTGACGACACCATGGATTTCGAACAATACCTCTACTTTGAGCACAGCACTGGCATTCTCTCTTGCAAGCATTGTCAGTTTGCGATCCTTCCTGGCAGAGTCCAACCGCACTTCGCTGATCAGCACCGCGACCTTGTGAGTCCAGAGGTTCGACGTACTATTGCCACCAAAGTACAAGAACTTGTGGACGCCCATCCGATAGCGAAGAGGGCATACAGCGATTACTCAAACCCAAAGGATCCATGCCAACCGTTCTCAGGGCTCCCTGTCTTCCGCGACTCTCATCGATGTCTGTATTGCACTTATGTGGTTGTGAATGGCACGGGCGCACAGAATAACATGCAGAAACATCTGAAGACACACAACGTGTTCCCCATGCATAAAAACGCCAGGGACGAATGGTACCCAAAGCATGTCAAGAGGGTTTTCAGCCAGCGATTCTTCCTAAACGTACCGCACGTCTCCGAATACGATGCAATCACCAGCCACTTCGAAGTAAAGCGCCCTACAATACTCTCGGCTCCAACCTCAATGTCGTCCGCTTCCTCCACTCCTTCGAACGTCCTTGAAATGAGATCGCCATCTCACGATGCAAACCTGCCGCCTTCTGATACGAACTCTCATAATACACATGTGGCTCTTGGAGAAGCAAGCAACCATGAACCGAAAACTGTTGCAGCAGTGCTTGCAGCCCAGATACTCGAAGCCGAAGGGTTTGCAGAACAAGATCGCTTGTCCCGGAACGCAGCTGTTCCTCCTAGACCTAGCATTCAGAGCAACCCCTGGGTTGCGCACTTGCGATATGCCGAAATTTTCGAGCAGTTCTCCACCTGGAACGAGGCCCTTCAGTACATTGCTATCCCAAAGGAAAAGACCGAACCGAAGCTCTTTCTGCTGTATTCCACAGTGAAAAGCATGGTCCGAACCTGGCAGAATGTCAGTGCCTCCACCTCGCGCTACGCTCGAATCCGCGTAATGCAAGAGGATCACACTGATGTTCCAACATTCCCACTCGAGCCATACCAAGACTTCGATACCAAACACGCAGGACCCCTTCAAAAGATATTCATCTTCTTTTATCGTGTACTTGTACAGCAATTACCGAAGCCAAACAAGTTGCACCTACGCAACTCACAGCAGCGCGCCTGGCAGAAGATTGCACAAGCGCTAGAGGACAATGGTAGCGAAATGACTGAGATCGACTGCAGCCACGACCGCACCGAGCTGGTTGGACTTGAAGTTCACTGTCATGCGTTTTGGTTAACTCTTCTTCAACAGACGTCATACCGGGATGACTTCGAACTAGCAGTACTTACTCCTATCGCATTTCTGTCGCTCTCGCCGAGGGGTGATGGATACGGCTTAGTCTACAGCTTTGCTACCGATCTTTCTGCCCTCAAGAAGATGGCACGGTTTGCAGGCCTGCAATATCTCCAGGACACCCTTTCACCACCAGGATCAGACGAGGACGATATTCTCACTCCAGCACACCCTACGCAGCGCGCACTCTCACGTGAGGAGCTCAGCCAACTGATTGCGGAGCAAGACGCTGCAATTGCAGCCAAAGACATTGAGATTGAAGAGCAGAATCGTGCGGTGGCAACAGATTTCAAGGGGTGGGTGTATAATTACCTTACCACCGAGTACCCAACGCCAATGGACTGGCTTATCCAGAATGCGCGCTTTCTTAGTCGCTTTCGCTATGGCGACAACCTCGATGCCTTTGTCCAGTGGAATGGAGACACTGTAACCATACGCAGGGTAAGAACAACGCTTGCCAAGTTTACCAGCGCGGTGTGGAACGAGTATGAGGCTGCCTCATCCGTTTTATGCAGTCTCGCCTTCGTTCAGCAGCGAGATGAGTTCCCCAATATACCCTGGAACGATATGTTGGAAGAGCCACGGAAGGAAGACACTGGATTCAGCGTATTTGACCCCTTATCTGAGCCACTTCGCCAACACAAGGGGTTCATTGGGAAGCGTCTTGTTGCTGCTGTGCAAGAACGACAGCAGAAAGCGTATGCAGATACCTTTATCGATAACCTGAGCGACTCAAAACAGGTAGCAAGGTACTGCGAAAAAGTGCAAGAGTTTCTAGGGCACCTCCTCTGCCTTATTCACCTTACAAGTGGTCAGCCAGCCCGTGGAACAGAGCTGCTGAGTGTTCAATTAGAGAACACATCGAACAACGGCATGCGGAACCTCTATCTTTTCAATGGCCTTGTTGCTGTTGTGCCTAGGTACCACAAAGGCTACAACCGCGACAAATCAGTAAAGTCCATTTTCCGCTTCCTCCCAAGGGAAGTAGGGAGTCTTCTCACCTGGTACCTGTGGATTGTTCGACCATTTTATACCTTGATCTTGCAGCAAGCCTCACCTATGCTCAAGGAGCGGTACTATTGCCAGGCCACCAGCAGCTTACTGTGGCCCAGTGAGGATGGGCGGCAGCGGAAGACATCACAACTACTGGCAAAGGTTCTGCAGCGTGCTACGGAGCGTTGGATGGGCCAGACAATCAACATCAACACAATGAGGCACCTCATGATCGCATTTGCTCGGAAGATTGGTGGCTCAGACAGGCTTCCCAAGGAACTCAGCAAGGAAGAGGTAGATGAATTAGTTGATGACGCTGAGGCGGAGGCGCGCGAAATGCAGGCTGGTCACTCGGCAGAGACTGCGCACGCTGTGTATGCTGTCGATGTTTCCAAGATATTCAGCCGGAAATTTGACATGGCAGAGGCTCACTTCAAATCCTCGTCAGACTGGCACCGCGCACTCAACTTTGAACCAACTGATCAGGATTTTGACCCAACCATGGAAGATCGCACGACGCGCGAATACCACCAGAGGCTGGAGTTACGTGTTGGCGCTGACCTCCTGAAGCTTTTGAGGACAAATTTTGGCGATCACGCACGCTTCCGCAACTCACAACAAGACGCACTGAGGGCTGTTATGAGAGGAGATGCTGTCGTACCGTACATTGCAGGAACAGGATCAGGAAAAAGCCTTCTTTTCCTACTTCCAGCCTGCTTTCCAAATTATGGACAAAGCATTGTCATTGTGCCTTTGGCTGCCCTTCGAAACGACCTTGTAGCACGCTGCCAGCGTCTTCGCATCACGGCAACTATCTGGAAAGCTGGAGACTGCAATGAGGCTGCTAGCATCATCTTTGCAACACCAGAGAGCATTGACAACGGTTCCTTTGTCTCTCTCGTCCGACGTCTTAGTGCAGCTGGACGTCTTGAACGCCTTGTTGTGGATGAGTTTCACTACGTTTTGCTGCCAGACACCAGCTATCGACCATCACTACTGCGCCTCCAGTCTCTTGCTCAATATGGAGTTCGCATAACACTACTGTCAGCGACAATTCCCAAGGAAGCCCAGCGCGAAGCATTTCGTTTACTGGGCGTGCCTAGTGATCTCGTTGCATTCCGTGAGTCTACGGTCCGCCCAAACATTGGATACGAAGTCCGATACCTCCAGGACTCCATTTTCGACACCAACGCCATGGCGCAATACTTCGAAAGCGAGGCGCAACACCATGGCAAAATCCTAGTGTATGTCGAATTTGCTGGGGTAGCGAATGAGCTGGCAGATGCTCTTCAATGCTGGAAGTTCCATGGCCAGCTGCCATCGAGTGAACAGCGCTCAAATCAGTTTGCGTACTCTGCAGCGACAGCAGGGATAATGATCGCAACCAGCGCCTTTACGGCTGGCATGGATGTGCCTGATATACGAGCCGTTTTCCGTGTTGCCCGCTTTGTGCACCTTATCCAATGGAGCCAAGAATCTGGCCGCGCTGGCCGCGATGGAAAGCCTGCACTCGCATGCGTCATACTTGGTCCGGCCATTCAAAGCAAATACTACAACGAGGCAGAGCCGAGCGTACAAGCGACTGTTGACATGTTCATTCAAGAAGGCGTTGATATTCCGCTATGTCGACGTCAGATACTCGACCGGTACTTTGATGGTAACATGAGGCGCCGCATGTGCATGGCTGCAGAGGAGAAGTGTGATATTTGCAAAGACCGCTTCTACGCGTCTTCGAACCCCGGTTACGTCCTGCCAGTAGAGGAGAATGCAGCGCCAACCTCAGCCTCATCTAGCCAGTACACTCCCAGTCATGCGCGTGGCCACACTGGAACCGTACAGGCAATTCCCAGAACCCCAGTGAGAGAGCCACGAACGCCTATACACGCGACATCCAACTCTTTCCGCAACGTCTTGAAATCACCTGCCATTCCATCGTCTTCTCCGTACCAATTGTCCACCCAGCCACCAAGATTCGGAGGCATAAGCACTGGTTACACGCCCACGATGCGCCCCTTGCAAGAAAGCCCAACGCCGCTCATCCTGAGCCCCAAGAAACACCCTCGCACAAGCGTCGACATTTTGTCCAGTCCAACGTCTGCATCACCCCAGAAGCGAGTGCGCGTCCCACAATCTTCCGTGAACTCTCTTCCTTCAGAGGGGATGGACGCGGAAGCAGTGCGGTTCACTGCCTCGAAGCAAGAGCGCGAGCTTGATCACATGGTTGACGAAGCAGATGCTCGGAAGTCGCAAGTTCGGAAACTCTTCTTCGAGAGCTTTATTGCAACGCAGCAGTATTGGATAAGCCACTGTGTTATTTGCTTCGCAGATGAACAAGACTTTGACCACCCCCGCTCGCCTTCATGTGGTTATCTTGGGAGCAACACTCAGAAATACAAGGGTCTTCTCCACAAAACCTATGGACGTGGGCAGTGTTGGTCCTGCGTGATGCCGGCTAACTGTTGTGGGAAATGGACGCAACCGGGCACAACACGGGTGCTTTCTCAACCAAGACGAGAGGCTCTCTGTGTTGATAAATTCGCCATTGCAGACACATGGGCGTATCTGTGGGAGCACTGCGACGCTGTGCGGATTGCATGGAAGCGCCATATTCAGGACCAGGGCCTGCCAACCTGGGAGGATGGCAATGAGAAGGCCTTTGAGCAACACTTCAAGAGTATTGTTGACTACGGCGAGGATATGAAGGCGGGGCAAATCATTTTGGGGTTGAACTGGCTTACACACACGTATTTCATTGGAGCAGACCAAAGGCCTTTTGTCAGCACAAGTATGAGCTTCGGCAGGTAGAGCTTGATAACAATAGTATCGTTATGCTTGAATAAGATGTTCTTTGGACGCACTTGCATACAACACACCTCCATGTCGAGGCATGGGCACAGTGCATCTACACACGTTTCAACACCACTTGGGGCCGCAAACACGTGATTTATAAAACCATAAGTTTTAAAGTGGACACTGTATACCATTCAGGGTCAGCGGCGGTTATAAAATGATATAAGAGAGCGAATACTCATCACTAAATAAGTATCGGTCAGTATCCATCTGATAGGCCCCAGGCTCCGTTCGGAAAGTTCAGGTTTATACTTTATCAAATTCCGTCAAGTATATAGCTTACTCAGCAGATTGGTCTGTGCTTTACTAGCGCCCTTTGGAGCCTTGGCATATAAATACTTCCCTCCCCCCTCCCCCAGTTTCGAACCTTTTCTCCAACTTTCACTCTACTTTGAACTTCTCGAATTGACTTAGCGATTTGGAACTTGAGCGTCGAGAAAAACCTGTACTTTCCAGGCGGACCCTAGGCCTTGCCTCTCCACTACTGCACCACCACTTCAACACCACCACACCACTCCTTCACCAACGCCAGCGACGAACCTATCAGCCGCCCGCTTACCACACGTCAACAACCCGCCTGCACGCTGCAGGCCTCGGGCCCTTGAGGACTGGACACTGGTATTTATTGCGAATGGATTTTGCGCTGGACTTTTGGCTTTTTGAACCTTTTTGCAAGCAAGTTTGACCCTGTTCGACACTAACAATGGCCTCGAAAGCAGCTATTGGGCAGATTCATCCCATTGCCCTCCAGGAAAGTACAAGTTTTTGGCTGCCTTGGGATCCAAAACCTGTAGTTTTTGGTTGGGCCTTGTGCTCGGCGACATCACCACGCGGCTGCACCGCGAAGCCAGCAAGACGACAACTGCGCTACAACAGTCTTCGTGACTTCGCCTACACACTCCTACCCCCTGAGCAAGCCGCCATCGCGCCGCAGCGACAGCCACCTCCCTCACTGCGACAACCTCAATCCTGGGGCACATTGTCGACCACCGCAGCAACAAACCTGAACTTTCTTGACGGACCCCTGTTTAGGCGCCTCTTTGCCTGGAATGGCTGATCATCACGAGACTTCTGCGGCGATGGAGAGTATGGTAGACGATGACATGGAGGACGTGCTCCCGACTGGAGACGTTGCGACCGAAGAGTACGATGCTCGCTACCTGACTCGCTACGACTCTCAGTCCGACGATGCCGAAGGCGACGCACACAACTACGTCCAAGACGGCGACCACGACATGGAGCGCGCGGATCTGAGCGATGGAGATACCACCACCAGCGGTGTTGGCTATACCTCTCGTGATTCCTTTGACAACCAGCCGATCGTTGAACTCGAGACGCTGCGCAACGCGCATAGCATAGACGGGGACCGCACGCCATCTACCAACTCTCGGTCGCCTTCTGTTTCCGCTGCCGACAACAATGATCAAGATGACCAGGGTTCCGACGTGGATGCTGAACTGCGCGAAGAGAATCGCCAACTGGAGGCAGTGGACGATATCTCATCGGACTCTAGCGACGACGCATCCATCAGCTCTGGCGACGAGGCATCCGTCAAGCCTGTCTCGCAACCCAACCCACCGCCTTCCTCGGAACCCCAGCCATCGGTTAGTGGCTCCGAGTCGGAAGGTCAGGTATCCGGCTCTCCCTCTTCTTCGCGCAAGAAGAGCAAGAAGAGCAAGAAGAGCAAGAACAAGAAGGCTGGCGAAAAGGCGTTCAGGCCGACTAACCCGCTCGACTCGATACCTATGATGAGCGCTCCTAACAGGCCATTCAGCAGCATTGGCAAGGCATGCAAGTTCTTTGGCTGCTCTAAGGCCGACCTCACCGAATTCTGTTACACTGCTCTGCTGTCACCCTTCACGGAGCTACAAGTGGACCTCGCGAACGCCGTCCCGGAGACCACCAAGTCTAACTGGGCCTCCATCCGCGGTATCCTGACGACAGAGCAGAAGAAGCAGAACGCTTCCTGGATGCGTCGTCGCAGCCCAGACACGTCTTCATGGACGAGCACGATGTTCATCGCTCGGTTCGTAAATGATCTCCGCGACAGGTTGTTTGAGGATGAGGACGCAAAGTTTAGGGATCTGGGTACACCGCCTTCTATGCGAAATGACCGCGCGTTTGCTCTGTACACGGCTTTTGTGGGACTCCAGACAGGCGCTGAGAAACGCGCTGCGAAGAAGATGGGCGCTCCTGGCACAGAGAGCGCGAAGGCTACGCCAAAGAAGAAGCCGAGGGCGGCCAAGAAGGACGGGAGCGCCCTATCAGAGGAACTCGTACACGATGAGGATGAACATGGTTCTTCACCCAATGGGCCGGATCCTCATGACGTCTCTTCGCCCAGTGGACCAGAACCCCAAGCTTTGCCTACGCCAGGTCCTGCCGCCTCGAAAGCCAAACCGAATACACCGAAGATAAAGACACGTAGAGGGATTCTCAACGCCCAGAAGCCGAAGCCTACATCGAATGCTACCTTGATTGAGCAGCTCAAACGCGATCAGCCGCTCCACCCAGAGGACGGCGAAATCTCCAAGGAGGTAACCGCGGCCCATTGGCGAAAGCTAAAGGGCGACGACGTGGATCTCAACCCACTGAAACACTGGTTCATCCGGGACGGGGAGGAGACTCGGCTGATTGGAGCCGGACACCTCATCGGCATAGACCGCCATAGGAAGGTGGACTTCAAGGACAACCTGGAGTATGATCGCAAGAATTGTTCTCCTTCCGTACTAGGGTCGCTAATCAGTGCGGACGTCGATGCCGTCAACCAGCCAGAAGATGACGAGCCCACAGTAATGGATGAAACCGTTACTGTCAGCACGGAGGTACCTGCTGCAGGACCTACTGTGAACCCTGCTGGAGAGCCCGTAGTGCGCGCAGAGACTCCGCCACCTCCCTCAAGAGTCGGTCGCCGATCTCGGTTGAAGGGGCCAACGCGCCTCGACCCTTCAAAGCCGGTCCCTGAGTCCAACAAAGCAAAGCCAGGCGTCTCCCTGCCTACGCCTACGAACGCAGCCCTGACGGAGGCAGAGCGTAAGGAGAGGAACGATGCAGCCTACGAGCGCTGGCGTCTCCTCACGAGTCTCTGCGGCTACCGCAACGAGTTAGGTCAGGACATCCTGCAGGAGAGTGGAGTCATTGTGGACGGCTTATTCGAAATTGCCGACGAGCTCCAGGCAGATGGTGCGGCGACCGTCGACCGCCGCGACATGAAGTCCGGCAACCCAAAGCGTGACACTCCCGAGTCCATACTCCCGGTGGATCTGAACGATTCTGAGTTCCGTGCGCGGCAGCGTGAGTTTTTGAGTCATACTGCTCGTGACGAGACCTCGAAGCGCGTATACAGACACTCTTTAAGCGACCTTCATGTTGCGCGTCGCTCGAAACCCATTCTTCCCGGTCAGAGCGACGGTTCGCTCATGTGGAATCAAACGACGTTTGCAGCCAAAGCCTGCAAGGCGGCCCGGAAACGACTAGTGGAGGGTAAAGGCGCGAAGGGTCTCATGAATGGTGATGATACTGGGATGGGGAAGACGCTGGCAGGGGCGGCAACGATTCTCAACGTAAGTGCCCGTCCAGACCGGCTGTCGTCGCGGAAAGTACAGGTTTATTGTACCGACTTCGGTAAAAACCTGAACTTTCCGGGTGGAGCCTGTACCTGGCTGTTTGGAGTGGGTGCTGACTGGTTTTAGTACATCAATGAGTTGAACTTCGACCTCATGGAGCTCCGCGCCGCGAACGACTGGACCGGTCTTCGGGAGTCACCATGTGGCACCGCCAAAGCCCATTTTTGGGTCACACCAGCCCATCTGACTGAACAGGCTGCCGAGGACCTCGCACGCTTCTCCAAACAGTTCGATGTTCGCCTCTATGCCAGCGACCGCAAAGCAGAGAGGCCAGCCCCCCCTGGCGTGACCATGCATCGGGACCACCTCACCCGGAACGATCCTCTCCTCGATCCTAACAATATCATGACCAATCATGTTGTGTTTGTTGTATCGCAGAATGCCTTGACGAGTAAGCACGGTTTACCTGCTGTAGCTGCCTGGCTGGCGAACGATAGAGGTTGGACCAAGCGTGACGCGTTAGTCTGGATCAAACGCAACGGCTATCCCAAGGATTGCCCGTTCGATATCTCAGAGTGCATCGCGATTACGGTCATTGACGAAGCGCAGGCCGTCCGCAACCCTAGCACCTACATTGCGGGCGCGTTGCGCGAGCTGCACGCGGTATCCTACATTCTCCTCACCGCCACGCCGGTTCCCTGGCTGCCGTCTGGATTGGTTGGGCTTTTGGCCTTCCTTGAAGACCCGGACATTAACCTGGATGCAGAGGGTTTGCTCCGCCAGAAGAACCCTCCTAATCCGTACAGCAGAGACGCACCTGAGAAACTCCACCAGTACCGCGCGACAACATCCATGTTCTCCCATTTTCTTACCGAGTCGCTGAGTCTCACCCAGCAGGCTGAGATCCTTGGAATGGTCTTCGAGCAGGTCATGATCCGGCGAACATACAACTCGACTTGCGTCACACACCCCAGCGGGGACGTCCATACGCTCATGAACATGTTGCCGAACGCGACTCCTGTGCGCCTGACCATCAAGAACAAAACCCGGACTCAGGACATCTACGATCTCAAAGCCCGCAAGCTCATGGGCGAACTGTTCATTCCACCGGATGCCAATTCTGGTGGCAGCGGCCGGTTCAATGGGGCGGCCATTCGCAACCTTGCGTTGGGTTGCCTGTGCCCTTTGTTTCTCTTCGCAACCGACATTGACCAGGTGGAGGGTAACCCCAACATCCAACGATACAGCGACCTGCACGACCGCGGCAACTACAAGCGCTATCTCCGAAGCCTGCTGAGCAACATCCACCAGGCATCAACAGCAGAAGGCCACGACATCCTCCCAGGCGATGATCCAGTGCCCAAGAAGACCGCCGGCATATTGAATCGCTTTGTCCTCCGTTCTGAGCGTCTACGCACGATCTTCGCGTTGATAGCTGACTGGTACGCCTTCGACAACCAGAAGACGATCATATTCTGCCAAAATCCACAGGAGCAGGAAATTCTTAACTGCATGCTGAATCTTGCCGGTGTCAAGTCGAAGGCGCATTTGTCACGATACTCAAGTGATGATAAGAAAGCTATGGTGGATGCGTTCAACCGGCCCATTGTACCTCACGACACTATCCGATCTCCCGAGGACGAAGAAGATGAGGTCGATGTGCTCTGCATTTCGATGCATCAAAACACTGGCCTGAATTTGCAGCATTCGTGTTGTCGCATGATCATCACCGGCCCCACTACGAACCACGCTATGTGGTTACAATGTTGTGGACGCATTGTCCGCGTCGGCCAGAAGCACGACTGTCTCATTGTGGAGTTGTATGATCCGAACACGTTCAACGCCACGGTCGCCTCAAAGAACACCCGAAACGCCATCGCCGCCATGGGTGCGACCATCAATGCATCTGCGCTGCTTCAACTTCTTGGTGGAGTTCAGCCAGAGGACGGGGAGGACAACACGGATGGTGGCGTTATCAGTCCCCAGCAGCTGGAGGGGTACGTTATGATCAATGGTGCGCCCATGCATCGCAGCGCTGCCGACTTCCCCAAGGATCATGAGTACGACACAGATATGCGTAAGTGCTAACCCCCTTCCACGATGTCGATACCCCAGTGGCTTCCCTGCAAAAGTTCAGGTTATATGGTGACTATGAAACCTGGACTTTTCGGGAGGACATGCTGTCCTTGCGATGAATGCTAACGTTGATACCAGTGCCGGATGAGCTGCTGTTGTATATCTTCCAGGGTTCCACACGTGCCGAATGGAAGATAGAGACGGACAAGAAGGGCAGCGACGTCACCATGGCCCGCACCACCGCCCCTATTCAACACCTGAAGTCGTCACAGGTCACACCGACGAAGAACCCGGCTACGCGTGGTGATCGAACAACAAAGGCGTCTGAGCTGAGGACGGTCGCCGAGGATGCTCGCGAGCAAACGGGTGACACCGATGTGTTTCTTCGCATGGAACAAGGCGACGAGGATGATGCGATGGAGCATGACAGGGGCGACGGTGCTGAGATCCCTGCCATCAAAGCAGCGCGCAAGAGTCGGACGCAACGCGAGGACGTCGCTGCCAGGCTCGCCCGTGCTGGTAAGGTGCCTCTTAATGGCGCGGAGATGCCTGCGGAGCCCAAGTCGAAGAAGGACAAGAACAAGACAAAGAACACGACTGTCAGGCCACCTAAGCCTGCACCGCCAACGATGGTGCCGTACAAGGATATTCTTGACAACCCCAGCTATAAGCGGTCGACTGTGCCCTTCCCTCCGAACCTTGCGTCTTCGAAAGCAAAGGCCGGCACTGAGGGTCCTACCGGTCTGGGTCCTGGCTCCAAGGTTGTCCATGGCGATTCGACTATCAATCGCATCCACAAATTCAAGTCTAGTGACCCAGCCCAGCACCTGCCGCGATTCGTGCGTAAAACACACCCCGACGATCGTGCAACCGCACATGTGGAGCGCCCTGATGATGGACCGAAGCGCAGAGCCCAGTCACCTCTGGCTCCTCTAGGTCAAACGAAGAGGGTGCGTATGTCTTCTGTCGCCAGTGAAGCGAGCAAGGACGGGTCCTCCCCTCTGCCAAAGTCCGTTCTTGTCACCCATTCCTTCACTGATGAGCAGCTTGGTTCCAAGCCTGGCGGTTCTGGCGAGTACTGGTTGAAGAACAGGGTGAAGAAGTTGACGGATAAGAAGATTGTCGGTGAGCTGCCAAAACCGGTTACCGTCATTTTGCCTGCACGCGAGGAGGCCTCTTTGTCGAGCCCTTTGGCACACCGCGGTCGACAGAGCTCGATCCAGGATGACATGACAGGGGAGCCTACGCAGTTTGTAGTGGAGGAGGGCGCAAGGAGGGCAGCCCAGCGTCAGCGCTTGGGAGGCTCACCATCTGGTGCTGCTGGCGACCGCCTTGGTGGTGGCCTCAACTCCAAGTAAGCCATACTTTCGTAGTGTATTTTGTCTTTTGCTGACATTCCGTGAATAGGAGTGGATTCCGCGGACGAGACCGTTAGTCTGCAAGCTTTGCTGGCACCCATTTCTCAAGAGAACGCGAGAATGGATATGGAACAAGCGGCGCGGGGATTACCTGCTTGGCGTCGATGGAGCCCTTCTTTGGGTTAAGTGCATCACATTGTAGTAGCTTGGGTTGCGTGGAGGAACGGGCAGAAATGGTTGATGTGATCGGAGGCTGCGGTGCCTCGTGTGCCGTGTCCCTCTCACGCAGACATAACCTTTAGCCAGACACGAATGAAGAATGGGGCATTCGCCCCTACCAATTGCTGAGTTTTAGTGTGTGATTCCGTGATCAGGTGGCCCTATTCCCCCAGAAAGTTCAGGCTTTGTACTGGATCATGGAGAACCTGAACTTTTTGGGGGAGGGCGGAGGCTGACTAATTGTGCGCAACTTGCGCAGCCAAGCTTTCGCGTGCGCTGACAGGTCTGCGTTGTGCACCGACCGCGTATCACGTTTCTGTTCTTTGGGGGTGGCAAGGGACATCACATCCATCACTGTATATGCCTACTCGCGTTTGAGATCTCTATTCTCATGTTCGGCCGCTTCTTCTTTGTGGTCATGTACAGTCACGTGGCCGCATACTCGTCACGTGGCACCGCGAATCTGGACCCTGCGTCACGTCAACTTGGTGCCCTTCTCACATTTGCTCCGTCTCTTCAACCTTCCTTTCCCTCACATCTACTTTCCGCCTCAACCGCTGCTGTAAGCCACCGGACCCTTCCACGAGCTCTTTCCTGGTGATATTACAGCATCCAATAAGCACCCTCAGCCCTCGCCACTCTTCGCAATGGCTGATTCTGCGCCGCATGCCGACCGACATGGGCCTCTTTTCGCCCTCCACCCGGTGCCTATTGGTTCTCGCAACTGCCTGCAGGTTTGCTGGTGTGCCGATCAGGCTTCGGACATTGTGCGCAAACCTCTCCCCTCGAAAATTGCGCAGCTGATCAGAAGCAGCAGTTCATGTTCCCGTGGGTGAAGTTTACTCTCACAGACGGTCTGGAGAGCGTCGGTCTGCCTCGGTTTGTGGTGGATATGGTGACGATGCCGCTCGCTGCTTACTGGCACTACCTGATGGACAACCACTACGATAATACTCTCGACCAGCAGGCTCTCTGTGCGCGAACATTCAGCACGGAGTACAACCCTAGCTTCAACCAACCCTATATCTCCAAGGCCAATCTTGACGTTGGTGGTTGCGTCGAAACCTCCAAGCTGAGTGGTGGTTTATTCGACAGCGTTGTGGAGCGCCACCATGCTCTGCCCGGCCAGGTCTCTATGGCGAAGGAGTATCACGAGAGGGCTGTGCAGGCCCTCCACTTGAACGAGGCTATTGTCGTTGAGCTTGATCTTTGTCCGCTGGACCTTACGCAAGACCACCATCAAGCCATGGTCTCCGAGATATTGGACGGATTCCGCGCTGCCATGCAAGAATACCCAGGCCAGTATGCCATGTTGCTCAAGCTCACGGTCCCTGGAGATTTTCGGTTCATTTTGGATATGCTCTGTCGCGAAAACCCACCATGGCGGTTCCATGACACCATGGGAGAGGTCAGTCTACAGCTCTGCGAGTTTGACGGCATCCCAGGCACAATTCGGAAGCTGAACAATCGCCTCCACTGTCGCATGAATGTGGCCTCGGCGTCAACGTGAGCCTGGTGCCGCACTGTTTGGATCTGGCAGTGCAGCCCCACGTGGAATACTTCAGGTTTTTGGGTTTACTCGTGAGGGAGTTGGGTTCGGTCCATATATGAGCGAGAGATGGGCAGCGAAACCTGAACTTTTGCCGCCGACCCCTGGCATTACCAGCACTCGCCAATGAATTGATTTGTTCCCGTCTGCCGTTGTGTGATATACTGTTGCACTATAACATGCTCAAGAGGGAGATCAGGCTTCGACCCGCAATCGGTGAGATGGAATATGAGTATATTGATGGCGAGTGTTATCGGTGACTCCTTCCTATCCTACAAGCCCTCTTTACATCCTACCTGCCAAGCATCTCCATTACGTGCACTGCCACTACACCACATTTTCCTCCCTAACCATTCGCTTGGCCCCTTCAAGCGATCTCCTCTCGGCTCCTCAGCCTTGTACATATACCTATGAATTCAGCAGCACCTCATCAGCCTTCTGTTACTATATGCATCCGCCCGGCTGTCTCCCAGCCTAACTAGCTAGAGGCAGTCGGGCGGGTGCATATAGTAGCAGGAGCTGATGCTTCTTTTTTACCTTCCCACTCGTGCTGCCTCAGTTCAATTCCCATCCGAAGCTCTTTCGCTTTTTCCTTCTTTTTGCGTTACCTTTCACACGAACCAGGCAGGAACCTTTTTGCACCACTGCTTGAGAGCATTGCAGATGTAGCCGGAGTAGGTCTCCTTCCTGGTATTGGGGCGCTTCTTCTTGTCGCTGAATGGGGTGACCATCCTCTTACTAGCTGGAAAACCTGAACTTTCTCGACGGGGCCTTGGAGTGGGTCTGGTCACCGAGAGTGATGGGGTCTCGTCATACGTGCACACGAATATGAAAAACCTGAACTTTCTGGATGGGGCCTGCGTGCTTGCCTATCTCTCTATAATAGCCGTTGAGGCGCGAGTCTGTCTACATTGACGTTGTGGTGCGGAGGTGCCAACCGCTGCTTCGTTCTCTTGCGCGGATGGTACATGAACAACGCTTCACACCTCGACTGAATTGAGGGGGCAGTGTGCACCTCGTCCCCAACAGTTATTGCAACTGGCGTCACCCCATGTCTTCCATTTGTAGTTGAAGAACACTGCGCCTATGGCCTGTCCACATGCGGTGAAGAGCAGGAGGTCGTGGGTATGGTCTGGTTGAACGCAGTTTGCACACGGAGGGCCACGGTCAGCACCGTCGCTGATAGCAGAGGAGTTGCTTGCCTGCAACATGACCGCACACAGAAGCCGAACATTCATGTCTTCAATCCTTGTACGACGGCACCTACGCGCCATTCGTTTGCCCATGAGACTGCGCCACGTGGCACTTTCCGCTTTGGTTCCTTCGCCGCGATACAGCTTCATCAGTGCCGTGCTATCATCTGTATCAAAGCCGCCTTCAACGACGTCCTCATCAGACGCGAGGTCAGCCAGCATATCTGGTAAAGCAGCGCGTGGGATCTGCGTAATGGCGAAGAAGAGCGTCGCTGCGGTGTAGCGGGTGATGACTTTATCCAGTATGACATCGTTTACTACACGGAGTTAGCTGCAGCCGTACACTGCACGTTGGTTCGTACGGTAGTCTTCGAGACGGGAGAGTGTCCATGTTGTGCCAAAGAAGTCGCGAACCGCTCTTTCATGCTCTTGCACTTGCCGCGACGTTGACACAGTGTACACTGGTACTCCATCCTGCATTGCCGTGTTCATGTCGATCTGGGTTGCGCGCGTTTCGCCGATGCCGGTTTTGAGATCCGTGGGAACATGAATGGGGACTGGAAGTCTTGGTCGTTTGCACGTGTGTGCACATGTTCACGACGACGCCCCGCATTCAGACATGAGGCTGTGCCGTCGTGGCGTTGACGTCAACTGCGACCCCGACCCCGCAGCCGGAGATTTTTTCCAATATCCGATGTCCAACCCGAAGTCCGACATGTACCCCGCACTCGGAGATGATGTCACATGTCCGAGTCCGACCCGAAGTCCGACATGTACCCCGCACTCGGAGATGATGTCACATGTCCGATGGCCGAACCCGATGTCCGGTAACCCCGACAGCCCGTGGAACCCCCAAGTCCCGCGAAGCGGTTAGGGTTAGGGTTAGGGTTAGGGTTAGGGTTAGGGTTAGGGTTAGGGTTAGGGTTAGGGTTAGGGTTAGGGTTAGGGTTAGGT
>Ga0210040_10004471_pt1 | contig 18248 bp, 20 predicted proteins | sample CryGeyCG12114_NA_FD_185462 | JGI IMG/M metagenome (GOLD analysis project Ga0210040, IMG submission 185462) | Groundwater microbial communities from aquifer - Crystal Geyser CG19_WC_8/21/14_NA (SPAdes) (version 2) | ecosystem: Environmental > Aquatic > Deep subsurface > Groundwater | place: USA...
TACTTATACCAGTTTTAAGTTCTGGTTCACCTACTCTGCTAACTTTGAAGGTTTAGTTCAGTCAGAGTCAGAGAAAACGTGTGCATTGTGTATGTAAGCTTTTGGTTAGTAAGTTAGCAGCTAACTGGTGGGTACATTTTCACGCACCCTATGTTATATGCTTGTACTTTGGACATTGAAAATGTGTTGCTTAAGCAACACTGTCACGGTATAGTGTAACAAACAGAAAAACAACTGGTCTGCGGGTTGTCGTCTCTATACACAGACAGTGTGTATTACTTTAAAAGGAAGGGAAAGAAAAAATAGAACGTAGATTTTTCTTGTTTTTTTTTTCTTGTCAAGCAGGTCACATTTCACTTTTTCTCCACATATGCAATAAGACTCAAGAGTTGATCATAGTGGAAGCAATCCGTATTCAATTGCGTCCATACGACCTGACATTTGAATTTTGTACTTCTAGTCAATCACAAGTTTTATTGATTCTTATCGTACCGATACCGAAGCGTATTATGTCTGGATAATCCACTTTTACTATCCTGACGTTTTTGCAATCCAGCCGTCATTTACTTTGCAGCCTTGTCCTCTATTATATAGAGAATTTAAAGTTTTAGTCAGGCAGTATTCTTGTACCACGCGCCATATTACTGCTGTCAGTATTAGCTAGTGTGGCATCTTCTCGTTCAGTGGTCCATATGGGTAAAAAAAATCGATCGGGCTCCGTTGGAGCAGGGGAACTAGCGGAGGCTGTAGTCTATGATGATGGGCCTGGTAGCACCGAAATACAAACCAATTAATGATCGTAGCTTCTTTCATGTAAGATAATTTGATTTGTTTTCTTGTTTCCAGTGAGCGAACTCGTGTACTGGAGGGATCCCAAGAAGTCTGGAGTGGTTTTCGGAGCAGTTTTCATAGTGCTACTTGCCTTGTGTCTTTCCTCATTCATCAGTGTAGTAGCATACACCTCCCTACTTGTCCTCACAGGCACCTTTGCATTCAGACTTTACAAGAGCGTTCTACAAGCCATTCAAAAAACCAATGATGGCCATCCTTTCAAGTAAGTTTTGAAACAGAGTAGTAGTTTATTCTCGATGTTAGCTCTAGACAGACACAGAATGTAAAATTTTGAATGATTTACTTGTTCCAGGGAATTTCTGGATATGGAACTGTGCGTAGGGAAAGAAAAGGCGGAGGAAGTTGGCGAGATACTCATAAACTACTGCAATTTGGTGGTCCATCACCTACGTCGTCTGTTCCTCGTCGAAGACATGGTGGATTCAGCCAAATTTGCTGTCATGCTCTATTGTCTCACTTATATTGGTGGATGGTTCAATGGCCTAACTCTTATCATCTTAGGTAAGAACTGTTGTCACTTGTCAGTCAATGTGTGAAGCCTGTTTCATCTAATGAGATGACATAAAGTGCATATGTAATTACTGTTTAGATAGTAATTAGAGCTGTGTTTGTCTATTTCCAGCATTTGTGGCTATGTTCACACTGCCAAAAGTGTACGAGACGAACCAAGCTGTCATTGACCAGTATATTGAGCTCGTAAAGGGAAAGATTTCAGAGATCACTGAAAAGTAAGTAGAGTTATAGGATAAGATTTTGTTAGATTTTAATTAAAAGTAAGTTGCTTATGAGATTCTGTTTGATTGTTCCATAGGGTGCAAGCCGCTGTTCCCTTCTTGAAAAAGGAGAAAGCTCAGTAAAAAATAACAACGGTGATGATGATTGAAACCAGAAAAAAACTGAATCCCTTCCAACTGAAACAGATTCTTCTTCGAAAACTCAAGTTCACAATTGAATATAAATTATGTAACCCATACATACTGATTTGAAAATATTAAGCATTTCAGTCCAGTCAATTCTTTTATATTTTTGGCTGTCAAAAAAAATCGGATAAATCCTCTTTTCCATTTTTATCGTAGTACCTTTTGTTGGTCAATGTTTAGTTAGTTGTCCCCAAGAAATGTATTATTGTCTCTCTGTATAATTTTCATTGTGAGCGTCCACTATATACGTTATTCTATGCAGTAAAGTGAAGACATCTAGGGTTCAATACATGGCTGCATTTATACGACTGTATTCTCTACTCACATGCTTATGATTTGTCTTAGGAGGTGAAAAATCGTTACATTTATAAGGAAAAAAATACCAACCGAATAATATTGATAATAATGCTAATTCATTTGTGCTGTGCGTTGGAATGATTTTTTGTAGTTGCTTTCTGTTCACCGTTTAAATGATTTTGAAAATACACTTAAGTTTTTCATGCTTGGGCACTATGAAGAGGGAAAAAACAAAAATCATCATGTTTGCAAATGATTTTGCTTTGAATGCCAATTTAAGATGAAAAACATTTTACTACTTATTGTCTTGTGTAAGACTCATAATAATGTGTGTGCGAAATCCTCAACATATTTTATCCAGTGTGTAATTCTAAAATTATTACGGTTACTTGGCATTAATAATTATTCACTTTGTTTGCAAGTATAATGTGATAGCTTTCGTCAAGCAGAGGAGTTGAAGTTTATAAATGGGAGAAAAAAATAATATTGCACCATCCATCCTGAAAATGATTATTCTCAGAACAAAATAAATACAATATACCACCATGCTTTGTGCTACATTTTGCCTATCCTTATCTATAGTGTTGTGTACAGAAAAGTTGCATACAAATAATTTGGTTATGGATTGTTCAAATATGAATAAGAAATGTAACTGTAGATTACTATGATGCATGCATGGGTCCTTTTCTGTTTGTGTATACAAGATTTTTGATAAATGTACAGACTTATTCGCATCTATATAAAAGCACGCGCCGAAATGCTAACTGCAACTCTTTTTATAGATTAACAGCTCAATCTTCCGTAAGTTCATTGTAGAATTAAATAAAGGCTTCTGTACGACCTAGCTAATTAAAAACAATTGCAATCAGATCTGGTATGCGCAGCGTTAATCATTAACTAACTAACTAACTACCTATTTTAAATGTGTTGTGATAGATTAATGCCTGTTAAAAATTTCGAATCCAATAAGTTTTCTATAGGTCGTGGGAATATATTATGAATTCCCAAAAATTGGAAACTCACCTTAATTTTTATAGTGCAGCGTGTTTTCTAGCGGCAAACAATGCTAGGTAATTACTGTAGTCTCCTAAATCTATAGGCATACGCATATTTTTCAATAGTTTGTGTACACGTGGGTGACTGTAAAGTAGCTAGCTAATGAATAGTATTTGGAATTATTGGAAAATTAATCATCACAAAGAATTGGAAAGTATTGCTTTAATATTATTGTGGTAACTGGTAGCTCACTTACTAACTAATTATTGTAGAATTAATACTACTATTATTATGAAAACATAACCTGGTAAAAAAGCAGATATGACACAATTGCTTTGAATTGACATCAAATACTGTGGTGTGTGTTCTCGGGTGAGTTCTATTCAATTCGAAAAAGTTAGACACAATTTAACGTGTATTCGTAAGAGCCCATGTTGTGTACGTGTATTTATCGCGTTTTGGTCGTCTTCACGTACTCGTTTAGTTTTAGTAATTAGGTTCACAAGTTTGTTGTTGAGGATTTTCGTAGTATTGTTGAATTATGTTCTCTGTACTTATACATAATGCGCTGCTTTTGATGATGTTCATCGGTGAGGAATAAATTTTCATAAAAAGCTTAAATTGTCCACTCATTGTGTTACACTTTGTCCAGCTACTGAATCCTAGAAAATCTTCACGCAGAATTATATTGAGTTACTCAAAAAATTTCCCTGGCTCCAGTCAATAGCAAAATTTACCATATAAATTATCGCTATACACACCATCATAATCAAAGTGACAGCTCATTGGATCACACCAGTGACGAAAAAAATTATATTCAAGTATGAATAAATAATACGTTATAACCGGGTCCACCGGGTACAAGATAAATGCAAAACATGTGTTGAATAAATGTTCATACGATGGCATCCACATGCTGTATAGCATTTTGTTAATCTATGTTTTTTCTATTAAAAAAGGTACTAAAAATCTGAATACAATACTTACTCTCTTCATTATGGTAAAACGAAGTGTGGGCACATACAATGGATGAAGGTAAGTACAGCATAGAACTACTGGAAAAATATTAATCTCTGTACACAGTAGAAAGGAATATTTTACTTTTAGCCAGTGGCTGTATACAAAAAGTTGAAATAGCCAGGGGATTACTGCAAGAATAGACTAACCAATTGATTAAGAAGATCCAACATCACGATGTAACTGGTTTTTTAATAGTTTTGCATATCCACATGTTTGGAGTTTGGAGTCAGAACAAATGTATATAATGTAAATCTTCTATGGAACACAAGTAGGTATTCTATAACCATTTACATTACATGCGCACTATTAAATTTTTTGTAAACACCGTGGGGAATTATATTACTATATTTTTCACCGGTTTCAAAATCCACATTGTTTCGAATCGAGCACTTACAATGTATAAATTCTGACACAATACACAAAACTTTTCATGCATAAGGTGTTATAAAGACGTGTGTTTAGTAAGGGCAAGCCAAAAATTATTTGCTTTAACGTTGTTGCCATCAAAAATTCACCCTGTTATTTAAATCTTTACGCCCTACCGCCATTTAAATAAATGCAGCCATGTTGGTTTTTTTAATAATTTTTTTGAATACTTGGGCCTTTAAACCTCAATTCCGGAGCACATGATAAGCATACGACCGCTAGCAGCAATGAAAATCTAAGACGGGGCAACACTAAAGTCAAGGACTTGTATTCTATGGATTAGCTCTGTGACTTTCCAGCGCTCCACACGTCACTTTCATTCGATCTGAAAGATAGAAGAAAAACCTGGGACAGTTCGATTGCTCCATTAAAAATGGCTTCAACAAACAAGACAACTACTGTGTCTTCTGCTGATACTGCCGACCATGAGAAAAGAAAGCAAATTAGTGTTCGTGGTATTGTCCAGGTAGAAAATGTGTCCAATCTGAAGAAAACATTTATTCGGCATGTCCACTACACGGAGATGAAGGACCGTAATGTGGCCACTCCAAGGGACTACTATTTTGCATTGGCACATACTGCCAAGGATCAGTTGACTTCTCGATGGATACGTACTCAACAGTATTGGTATGATTCGGATCCCAAGGTAATTTTTCGTTCTGTTCACGTCAATGAATGCATGACGTAGTTTTAATTTTTTTACTAGATTGGTGATAGTAATGATGATCCTGACATTTATGTTAAAAAAAAAACTTGATTGACCTTACAGAGAGTGTACTACTTGTCCCTGGAATTTTACATGGGACGAACCCTGCAGAATACCATGTGTAACTTGGGCATTCATTCTGCATGCGATGAAGCAATGTATCAGGTATGTAACTTCTTTTTGTTGCAATTGACAGGTTCTAGTTCATTTAACCAATGAAAAATTTCTTTTTCAGCTGGGACTGGATATAGAAGAATTAGAGGAGCTGGAGGAAGATGCAGGATTGGGAAATGGAGGTTTAGGACGTCTTGCAGCTTGCTTTTTGGACTCCATGGCCACTCTTGGACTTGCAGCTTATGGCTACGGAATTCGTTACGAGTATGGAATTTTCACCCAACGAATCCGAAATGGAGAGCAAGTCGAAGAACCTGATGATTGGCTGCGTTATGGAAACCCATGGGAAAAAGCTCGGCCAGAATACCAAATCCCAGTTCATTTTTACGGGAATGTAGAGGAGACTCCTCAAGGCAAGAAATGGGTCAATACTCAAGTAAGTGACTATGATAGGACATGCTGAAAAGTTTTGAAAAAGCCAAGCATGTTTTAATTTGTATTTTTTTAGGTTGTAATGGCCATGCCATATGATTCTCCTATCCCTGGATACAAGAACAACGTTGTAAATACACTGCGTTTATGGTCTGCAAAGTCTCCGGTTCAATTTAATTTACAATTCTGTAAGTGTTTTTCTAGCAGTGATTTTCATATGATTGGTGGACCAAAAGGAGGGTTGATGATTGGAAAAATGATTTTTTAAATCTAGTCAATGATGGAGACTACATTGAGGCTGTGCTGGACCGGAATCTTGCAGAAAATATTTCTCGTGTGCTTTACCCCAATGATAACTTCTTTGAAGGCAAAGAGTTGCGATTGAAGCAAGAATATTTTTTGGTTTCTGCAACGCTCAATGTATGGTTTTGAGGGTTATTATTTTGATTTTGGGGCATTGTGATATAATCTTAAATCCAAAAAAATCTTATTAGGATATTATTCGACGATTCAAATCTTCCAAATTTGGAAATCGTCAAGTTATCCGATCGAATTTGGAACTTCTTCCGGAAAAATGCGCCATACAATTGAATGATACTCATCCATCATTTGCTCTACCTGAATTGATGAGAATTCTAATCGACAATGAGGGACTTTCTTGGGATAAGGTTTGATAGTCATTCGATTTACTCTTGTCACTTACATTTTTCTTTACAAGACTAAATATTTGTATTCGCCATATCAGGCCTGGGATATTTGTCAACGAACATTTGCCTACACTAATCATACAGTGCTCCCCGAAGCTTTGGAGAGATGGCCTTGCTCACTATTGGAGAACATTTTGCCCCGACATTTGCAAATAATTTATCATATCAATTTCTTGCATTTGGAGGTATGACCCATTCTATTCACCAAGAAGTTTACCACTTATAATGTAGTAGTGTCTAATTTTAGTTAATTTTTACAGCAAGTGAAAAAACGATGGCCTGACGATTTAGACAGGATGCGAAGAATGTCAGTAATTGAAGAAGATGGTGAAAAACGTGTTAACATGGCTCTACTTTGCATCATAGGGTCACATGCTGTAAATGGAGTGGCTGCCCTTCATTCTGATATTATTAAGAAAGAAATGTAAAATTAACTGTTTTAACTGTTTATGGCTTCTACTATCATATACCAAAATTGTTTGTGGCAATCTATAAATTCTTTAATTTTCGCAGTTTCAAAGACTTCTACGAAATGATGCCAGAAAAATTCCAAAACAAAACGAATGGAATTACTCCACGCCGTTGGCTACTAATGTGCAATCCAAGTTTAGCTGATTTGATTGCAGAGGTATTTTTTATTGATTGAATATATTGATTTGGCGTGCAAGTGTAGCATATAAAAGTTATGCATTTCGCCATTTATTTTTGGCGTCCTCAAAATCCAGAAGTCCTTCGTTTTGTGTCGTGTGTAGAAAAGTATTGATTGATGTTTGTGTGGTGTGCGCATGCACGAAATATAGCGTCCTTTTGCGCAGCTTTTAGCTTCTCTTTTAAATTGCTCTTTGCCTTTGCTAAAATAAATATTAAATGCAAATCAATATTTCCCTCTGTGATAAAAAGTTGTAAGTTTTTCGACTTCCTTTCCAAATTACCATAAACAGAGATGTTTATACTGCTTTTCATTAATTTGGCTCTTAGAAAATCGGAGAAGGCTGGATAACTCATTTGGATGAACTCCAAAAGCTGAAAAAGTATGTTAATGACGCAAAATTCATTCACAATATACAAACAGTTAAACAAGAAAATAAGATGAAACTTGCGGCCTACATGCAGAAGGAACATGGAATTACGATCAACCCAGCCTCTATTTTTGACGTTCATGTAAGAGTTTTGACTTCAAAGCACTAGTAATTAGTTAATGACTGACCAACTTTGCTTTTTAATATGTAATTGCAGGTAAAAAGAATTCACGAATACAAGCGACAACTTCTCAATGCATTGCATATGGTAACAATGTACAATCGCATGAAACGAGATCCCACTGGCAATTTTGTTCCCCGTACTATTATGGTAGGGGGTAAGGCTGCGCCAGGCTATCATATGGCGAAGAAAATTATAAAACTGATTTGTGCCATAGCTAATGTGGTAAACAACGATCCGGAGGTGTCCAATCGTTTGAAAATCATCTTTTTGGAGAACTATCGAGTAACATTTGCTGAAAAAATCATTCCAGCTGCAGATTTGAGTGAACAAATCTCCACTGCAGGCACTGAGGCCAGTGGCACTGGTAAGCATAATTAACTTGTGGACTGCTTAATTGCAATTGCTTCTTCAAAAATTCACGACTAACATGTTTACGCGTTCACAACTAATACGTTTTACGCTTTTTCAGGCAATATGAAATTCATGTTGAACGGAGCCTTAACAATCGGGACTCTAGATGGCGCCAATGTTGAGATGAGTGAAGAAATGGGCGAAGAAAACATTTTTATCTTCGGCATGACTGTGGATGAAGTGGAAGCGCTTAAAGTCAAGGGTTATGATGCCACTAAATACTATGAGGCGAATCCAGAGCTCAAATTGTGTTTGGATCAGATCCAATCAGGATTCTTCAGTCCAAACAATCCAAATGAGTTCCAGGATATAGTGGATGTACTCCTCAAGTGGGATCGGTTCTATCTTCTAGCCGATTATGATGCCTACATAAAATGTCAAGACAGAGTCAACGAGACTTATTTGGTGCGTTGAAAAAAATGTCGTTCAGATAGATAACAATGATGCTTTATGTATTGTTGTGTATTATTTAATTTTGTTATGAACAGAACCAAAAACTGTGGACCGAAATGTGCATCAATAATATTGCTTCCGCTGGAAAATTCTCCAGTGATCGAACAATATCTGAATACGCGCGTGAAATTTGGGGTGTAGAGCCGTCTTGGGAGCCATTGCCTCCACCTCATGAGCCTAGGGATGAAACCGTCGGTGGTACGACGCCTGCTACGGAGTCCAATGCCAAATCTGCGACGAATGGAAACAAATCATCGGGTACTAAACAAACAAAAAAGTAAATGACCTACATTGAAGCACTTCGCTTAGGTAAAAAGCACTACTGCTCTCTGGTGTGCTATAAAATTTTCATGGTGTCATACCTAACTTAAAAGCTTTATTCACAGCAGAAATAGTTAAATATTCAAACAGCATGAAATCTATAATAAAGAAATTATTTTGCCAACTCAACAATTACGTTTTAATTTCACTTTTATTTCCTTGATTGTACGAAATAAGACAAGCACAAGAACAAATTAACAGTAAATAATAACAGGAAAAATAACAATATAATCAACCGACACAATAGCCTACAAACTATTTAACTAACATTACTATGTATATGACCAACCCAGAACCAACACACACAAAAAACCGCATTTTCATCATCAGTTTTCAGAATCATTTCAAGATTCCTTACATCAACAAGGGTAAAAGAGTTGCATTCATTCATCAACAAGAAAACAAATGTGAAGAACACAGGCTCAAAAGCTCTTGTTGACAGCTAACTATAAGCACGACACTTTAACATGAGAATCATCTGTGATAAGGGCAAATATTAAGCTTTTATGGGTAACGAGCGAGATTTTGTGTGCAGTGTACAAAACATAATATACTAACTAACTAACTAACTTAAAACAACGTCTTAAAGCGAATGATAACAACAACTAATAAACACACCAAAAACAAATCATTAGGCAGATTCGTCATTAAATTAAAACAGGAACAAAAGACAAGATGCTGAGAGATTTTAGTTTTAGTAGCGTGAGGAAAACGAAATTGAGCGCAGTAAACGAATAGACTACAATATATTTTGAACAATAAATACAATTCTTAAAATATTAGCCATTGAGTCGTCATCGTATACTAACTAAAGCTAACTAACTACTCTATACATCTACCCAATTTTGTACAATAACTTCATAAAAGTGAGTAAAGCTACCTTCTTTGTTACTAGCAGATAAGTATTATCAGACAGTTACTTCAGTTCTATACTTACACACCAATTGAATTGAAATGCCCTTTTTCCCAATAACAATCCCGACTATTTGCCGTTACTTAAATCCCTACACCACAGTATGCTAATGCTATATGCAATATACAAGCTACATGATAGTCCAACAGTACGCAACATGATTGTGGGTTTCTATTTATGCACAAAGAAATTCGACTAAATTAACCACTATAGTGCTATTCAACCGAATTCACCAAAATTCTCATTCTATTTTCCCATACTAGCATACGTATAGGTATGTAATGTAAATATGTAGTTTGTAAATCCAGCACATAAAATAATGAATATGCTCTAACACTACATATCATAATAGTGGTTAGTTATAAAGTTGACAAACATGAAAGACATTCCTTTGATTGAGATCGATTGTCTCGATTTTTCTTCAAAAGCTTTAACAGGTAATGTGTGGAGAACTAAAAACTGTGTAATATTTTTTGCGAGTTGGTCACTCTCATTGGTAGGGATAACTACAGGCTGACATTACACTTGAAACCCAATGACAGCACACATTCATAATATAAGCTAGTGCAATACAAAGTGATTACAGAGTTATACAGCTATCATCCATTGTAATAAATAACTTTATCAAGTCGTGATGAATATATATTTTATAGGTAATATATCTATATAATTTTTGGCTCATCTAAAACTCCCAAAAAACAATGCAGGCTGTGAGATCCATAATTTATAACTTTATTTGTTACATTTGAGTTAGTTTAAATAATTTACTCTGTATATTCTGTCTTATATAAGCTCACCAATCAAAAATATATACGGGAGCAATGTAAAGATATAGATTGTATATTTTTCCATAGACCACATTTAAAACTCACTAATTTGGTTCCTCATCGGTTTCTGAGCGAAGATATCCACAATATAATTTAATAGATAAGCATTTTCCAGTTCCGTATTATTATTAAACTTCATAAATAGTCTATTCATTGTAAAAGACTTGTTGTTCCACTCACCGTTCTTACAGAAACAGAATATATATATAGATTCTCAAAATAATAGGATCTTTCTTTCACTCTTAAACTTTTGAGCGATTAGGCACAAATTTACTTTCACATGCTATCACATCTTACACGTAACCATCATTCAATCCGTATTTTTAAAAATTGTACACAAAACACTACATTGCAGTTAGTTATATTGTTCAGAAATCAGAATAAACTATGCTGACATTTTAACATACTCTTTAAAAAAAATTAACCACTCGGGATCAAAATAGAGAAACATACAATAATAGAACACACCACTGAAGGAAAAGAATAAAGTCAAAGACTACATACAATTAAAAGTTAGCACTTAGCAGTAGTTATAGAAACTTGATTAGGCTGGCACGAGATCTAGGGTGTGATTGCGTTTTAAGAGTTTGTGCTTTGAGACCGTTTCCGCTTCCAGCAGTCAGGATGTATTCTTTTTTGCTCTTCTGCCCTAGCCTTTGCACTACTTGCGTACTTCTCTTTTTCAGTAGGTGCTAAACTTTGCCAGGCTTCGCCTAATAGAACGCTTATAGACCTAAAACAACAATTCAAATTACTCAAAAAACTTCTAACAATAAATTACTCAACTGCAATACTGCAAATGAAAATAAAACCTACCGGTTGTCCTTTCCCGGATACATTTGTATCAGTTCAGGCCTCTTATCCTTGGCAAATAATAGAAAAGCATTCATCGGGCGCCGACCTTTGGGCTCCCCAGTTTGGTCCTTTGGTCTCCGTGCAGGACTACTCACTCCATTACCCAAGTTGAGCTTCTTGTTCACATGACCGTAGTGTCCCCCAGCATTCCCTATTCGACCCCCTTGAGGTGGTGGTAACGACGGCGACGACATCAAACTATGATTGGTATGCGGACTTTCCGCCGTCACCGACATCTCCTCGATTGGCTCCATCTTGAGAATCATGCCCAAAGACGTAGCTGTGCTAGTACCACTTGAGGTCATATTAATATGATTCCCACTGGACACAGTGATCATGGGACCATTGCTGTTGCTACTATTGTGACTGATAATGATAGCAGATGGAGATGAAGTGCTCGAAAATATTGATGACGAGGAAGGGGCTCCATGGGAAGAAGCTGTAGGCTGATGATTTTGGGGATGATGATGAGACGGACTCCGAACATTTGAAGCATTTAAACAAACGTCTCCACACTCCAAAGGTTGACATGGTGTTCCATAAGTTTCTTGGAACGCTTCTGGTTTCACAGCACACCATCCTGGAGTGTCAACAAAAACAACGTGAGTAATAATGAGTCTATACTAAAAAAATCAGGTGGTTCAATTCAATATGAATCTAAATTCTCTATTCTTTATGCATAATGATCGAAAATTGCCGAATACTAAAAGAGTAGAAAAGGTCAAAAGTCACAGACACATAAAAGGCATGCTTATCATCGTATATCGATTATTATGTGCTGGGTCAGACAATAGTTATATTAGATGGGGCAATGCCAACACACTTAGGAACTTGACAAGAAAGATTCCTTTCATTTAGAAAATGTCTATTGCACCACAAGTTACCAGACTTACCCTTTTTGTCCACCATGAAAGGATGGCCAGGCTCACAGTTGACTTCGATAGCAGCATGATGTGGGTCAGCCACGGGGCAGAAGGTTATTTGGATTCGCTCTTTTGCCGAGCTCGTCACAACAAACTGTCACATAAAAAACAACAAATTATTCTACTTGTCGCATTGATTCATTAAACTAAATGCATTATCATTAGTTATCCTTAGTTTTCTCTTCCTAGTTCAACATGTTGGCATAAGCACAATAGTTCTATCCGATCTATCAAATGAAAATTCAATTTAAAAATTAATCACAATCACTGATACAGATATATCTTTCTAAGTGAATCCACAATTTAGCAAGTAGGCTAGCATGTACTTCCACATAACAAATCTGCAAACGCCTTGATTCCACTAAATACAAGAAAAAGACATTCTACTCGTTTTCATTCCCCCATAGACAAAACATTCATCAAACAAAGACAAACTCTAATTTATTCCAAAGCAAAATCCTCTTATCGTACATTCTTCACATATCTCCGATCTCCTATTTGCGCCCTCAACTTTCCTCACCATCCAAGCTTCACTTCTAAATATGCATACTGTCTAAATTCTTCCAGCCATATCATAATACATTCCACCTAAACAAGGAAAAGATACTGAAAATCTTTAAAGTCACTCACCTTTCTAACCTCTAGTCCATGCGGTGCATACTCTCCTTTGAACCCTAAGGAATCACCACTAGTGGCCAAAAAGTCCACTAAATACCAGTCCATAGAATTCATGGCAGCCACAAACCTCACTTTTGTCCCACTCATAAAGATACTCCAAGCCGGAGTAAATAGATGTATCGACTTTTCTACCAAATCCTCATAGCTCAAGGAATTCGTAGACGCTTGAGAAGGTGCAGGACTTAACAACGTTGATGGTATCATGTTAAAACATGGCGAGCTATTATTTCCGCCACTGCCACCACCGTTATTGTTACTGCTGGTACTATTGTTACCCCCGTTGCTTCCTCCGTTTGCACTACCATTGCTATTACTAGCGCTGTTGCTCCCACCACTGTTCAGTGGAGAGCCCAAACTAAGATTAGTGAAAGGACTACTCGGTGGGGGATACAAAGATGCAAGTGTAGCTCCAGAAGACGTCCGAATTGGTGAAAATGGTCCCTGGTACAAAATGGAAGTGTCAGGCATCGAGTATGTAAACACTGGAGAATTCATGAATTTTGGACTGGGCTCATTTGGTGCCTGGAAAAATGCACAGGCTGGCGGCGTTTGAAGCGATGGGGACATGCTACTTGCATTACTACTAGCATTGCTGCCACTATTACTCCCTGTGCTTCCCCCATGAGTACTATTATGATGGTGATTGAAGGGACGACCCATAGAGTATGCAGAAGGAACGTAGGGTGAGGTCTGATGATGGTACAAGGGTGGTGGACCACTCATGAGCTGAAGAGTAGAAGGGGTTGGGGGACTGCAACCAGCAGTTCTGTGTCCATGTGTGCCATTGTCCTGACCAGATTTGGACAGGCCATCGGTGCCGTACAACGGCAGCATGAGGGATTCGTCTTGTCCGTTCATAAGGATAGGAGACCAACTGTGCCACCTGTTCGACAAAAAAAGAACAGTCTTTCAAGGGCATATAATATCTTTAAATGTGATTGCTATCCGTAGTTTAAGGTAGTTTTTGGAAAGTTTCCAGCGCTAGGTATTACCATGGTCCATAAACCATGGACCATGAATTCTACTGGAACATGAGATCATTATTGTTCTCTAGTTCCAGGTAGAATGCATACAGTCAAGTACGGGGCAATGAGAGATAATTAGAGTGTTTAGTTTACTATTAGAGCCACTGAAGATAAAAATATGGTGAGTCAGGGAGCATTTAATAGGAAAAACTATCATGCGTACATGGAAAGCTGGCCAGTCAGTGACATCAGGCATCATAAATGTGACACGCAACGCAATAGTAAAAAATAAACAGACAGTAGACTAGTTGATGATATCTTACACTACTACACTAGTAGTCTCGCTTGAAATATGATAGTTTAGTTAGCTAACTAGTTAGTAAGTTAAGCCCAACAAGTTTAATTTATCCATGTGTAAAGCACTACTATCATTATTGACATTATCTTTAAAGTGTTGCGGCGTATACCAGCTCGCAGCAGGTGCATTTTTACAAAAGCTGAGCAACAATAGAAAAGTTTACTATAATTAATTGATAATGATCCACCAAACGATAATAAAGGACAGTAGTATAGTCGCGAAAATCCTAATGCACAACGTTTTGCGTAATAGGAAACAGGACCATAAGTTGCTTCTTGTATATAATCACCTCTCATTTTTAATTCGGACAGCTGAAAACCAAGCAAATAATGCTCACTCCAGCAAAACGAGTCTTTTACTACGAAACATAGAACTAGTTCCAGTAAACTAACTAATTGCTACAAAAATAATAACGTACCGTTTCCTAAGCGGGAGACTCTTATCAGATTGAGTATACTTTGGAGATCCAAGGTAGCAAGAAGGAGAATTCAGAATGCCTTGATGATGATTTAAGCTCAAGTTAGCAGCTCCAATGCTGAGATCAAGGGGTGGTGGGATCGGTTTATTCTTTTTGGTAGTGCCCGTGCTTCCAGCTCTATCAGTGCCACCACTAGAATTTGATTTGGTTGTGGTGGCCGTACAAGTTCCACAGCTACTGCTATTGCTGCTGGCACTACTAAAACAACTGCCGCTACTGCTGAGATCAGTGGCTTCCTCGTCTTCTCGTTCTCCACGATGTTGGTCAGAAGAAGGATGATGGAGATTTCCTTTGGTGTTGGTGAAATTGGTCGCAGTAATATTATTATTATTATTATTATTACCACTACTGTTGAAACGACTCTGGCAGTTGCTCACATTATTATTGCTACTGCTACTGTGATTTTGATGGTCAACTCGACTTTTGCTCCCTCTCCTTCCACTTGTCCCTTCCTCATACCCTTCCCACTCCATTTTAGTGTACATCCTCTACAATATACACAGTGATGTGTATCGTCGTCCACTCTTTTTCTTATCAACTTTTGGTCAGCCAGCCGCAGTCTCAAATATTATTAAAAGACTATGAGGATGAGAGTGTCAATTCAAGTCAACATATGCATATGCGCATACAAGCAGTATACATGGAGCATGTACACGATCCCTTTCGACGTCCACTATCTCTTCTTCCTGATAAACAAGTTCTGTTTGGACTTCTTTCACGAAAAATTCTTCCGTCTCTCCAGTTAGTTGCAGTTAGTTATTTACTTGGGTAGACCATCCAATATAGCCAGTCACTCTCGAGACCTAGTTGATCCCACATATTAGGACACACAAATAATATAATATATCGTGTTGTGTATTCAGCTAAAAACTGATAATGAGCTAGTAGTGTCGAGTCAGTCACAAGTCAATAATTCTAGTCTGCCCTTTTTACTGGACGACAGACATTCCTTATGCTTCGCTCTATACAGTTCCATATAAATTGATTATAAAAGCTAATATTCTTTCCAACAAATTGTAGCAAGCAAGAAAGTACTAATATCCTGGTCATGACAGCCTAGATAGAAAAAGTTCATGAGAATTTAATGGAATGGGGACATCATAGATTTGCATCAGTAAATGACTGCGTAAAACGATAAAGAAAATCCGATATGAAACCAATAGGAAATTAGTTTATAGTGTCTTAATAGCTGAGCCAGTACCTAAGTCGTTTCATAAAAGACCTTTTACTGATGCATATAAAAATTGGAATGAAATTATGTGGGGATTAAAAAATGCAATGAAATTCTATAGTGCTGTAAACGGCTTTCAAGTTTACGATAGGGAGAACAATGTGCTAATGAATGAGAAGTTTTCACTTTGGATTGGAATCTAATGAATGACACTATAGCGGTTACGCATGCGATGAATGAATGGTGTTATGTTTGCTCTGTCTTTGTCTTGGAAAAGTTAAAATGTGGCAGCCACTGAAGGTCATCATAAGTAATAAAAAATTTAAAAAACTATCAGCTCATAGATTTCATCATGGTTATGATGGGTTCAAGTACTTGACTTTCGATTACAAGTCTATGCCTCCATCTTGTGCATTATTTATCAACACATGTAAGCTTCAATGTCACACGACGACGAAAGAATAAATAATAAAAAATAAATGAAAAGGAGCAGTCCGAAAATGTAGAAAAATTGAGTGACTGACTACGAAACGAATGTGAACATGAATGATATCTGTGAATGCACTTAACTAATATATACTCTTGATGTCTTGATAAGTATGAAAGATATTATATTTTCTGCACACAAGTAACTTTATAAATTGGCAAATAAGAAATGCACCATTTTATATACAAGCGAATTAAAAGGCTACTTACGATTTGAGGAACGCAGATCGCAAAGCGAGTCCAAATCCAAATTCAGTTCTTTTTAAACAATTTTAAAAATTGAGATTATCATTTGTTCTAGTTAGGAAGATTGTGTCATTTTTTTAGTCTGAAATCAATACAGAAAAAGTATATTGTTTTTGAGAAGTTATGCATTATTAAACCACAGCTCCTTTCCTTATACTAGAGCTATAATCCCGCGTATGTTATTAGGTATTCACTTACATGGAAAATGCTGGCTGGAAATCTGAGCAAGATTATATGATTGTCCTTTTATTATTAGCTTTACAATAGAGTATGTTTCAATCGCATGAGCAACCAAAATGTAGTCACGTTTAAAAGGAAGGAGAGTTGAAGAGTATCAATCCAAGAAGGGCAGCTAGGTTGTATCCTTATATGTATTGATCTAAATATGAAAACAAAGCAATATAATAAAATTATTTATTATTATATCATCAACTTAAACATAGTTAATCTGCTAAATAAATAGTACGACGCAATTGTGAGCAGTCAGTAGATCATTCTATGGGCTTTATTTTTTATACCAAAGTAATTCGGAAAAAGTCATCACTGCCCAGACAATTTGATGCAATTAAAGATCCATTCAAACTGCACGCACTACTATATTGACTATCCTATAAATAGTCTATAAATGATTGAATGAATTTTACCCCAAATCAAAACGTCTAAACGTCAAGTTTAAGCGACTAAATACGCTTTGTATGGAATATTTGATAGAAATAATCAAATAATCTTAGCTATTCTGCATAAACACTAATGTTATTAATGTTTCATATTTCAATGCTTAATTTTGCCCAAAGGTAAGATTACTCACTCTGGCTCTAATTACTATAAGCTTAATTGCTAATAATAAGCACTTTAAAAATGTATTCGGTCAATTTTAGACCTGCTAACTTACCAAAACGATGAAGATATACTCCGCCCTGCTGTCCGAGTTTTAAATCCGCAATGAATCACTGTTAAAAAATGTATTTTATGTATTAATTCAAACTCTCTCATAAAAAATTATATACATACATACAAGCAACAAACCTTTGTAATATAGCAACTTGAGCAGCTTCTTAACTTCTTGCACTCGCAAATAATATCCCAAAACTTGATTACAGCAAAATCCTCTCCCAGTGATTATCTATTGTTTCCAAATTCAGTTCATCCAAACTTTCCAGCACTTGACCAAGATTCTCTGATTGTCATCTGTATTGTTGACCGTATTGACATCCAACTACTATTATAGCACCATCGCATCAACTATTGTAGATGTTGCAAAATGGCGATTTTTCCTTAAAATTCTTCTATCAGTAGTATCAGTAGACACACACTAAACTACTAACTACCTCCCACACAAAATATATCTGATTCTGATGTGTTTATAACTACGCAAACAAAAGATATTGACCAGTTCATTCATTCCATTGATTCTTGAGCTCAACAAAATGGTATTTAAATCCTTGTACTTAATTATTATTGTAGTTAATAATCACTCCCTTACTTCTAAT
>Ga0210040_10004472_pt1 | contig 18241 bp, 20 predicted proteins | sample CryGeyCG12114_NA_FD_185462 | JGI IMG/M metagenome (GOLD analysis project Ga0210040, IMG submission 185462) | Groundwater microbial communities from aquifer - Crystal Geyser CG19_WC_8/21/14_NA (SPAdes) (version 2) | ecosystem: Environmental > Aquatic > Deep subsurface > Groundwater | place: USA...
CTCGATGCCGTTGTGCACCATCTTCACGAAGTGCCCGGCACCGCTCTCGCCGATGTGGGTGCAGCACGGCTCACCGTCGACGACGGCGGCGATCGACTCCAGCAGCGGGCCGACCAGCTCGTAGGCCTCGGCCGATCCGCCGGGCATGATGCTCGGCCCGTTCAGCGCGCCCTCCTCGCCACCGCTGATGCCGGTGCCGACGAAGTGCAGCCCCGAGCCGGTCAGCGCCTCGGTGCGCCGGATGGTGTCGGTGTAGCGGGCGTTGCCGCCGTCCATCAGCACGTCGCCCTCGTCCAGCAGCGGGGTGATCTCGTCGATGACGGCGTCGGTGGCCGGGCCGGCCTGCACCATGATGATGATCTTGCGGGGGCGCTGCAGCGCCCCGACGAACTCCGCCATCGAGCCGGTGGGCACGAAGTCGCCCTCGCCGCCGTGCGCCTCGACGAGGGCGTCGGTACGCCCCTTGCTGCGGTTGTGCAGCACGACCTGGTGGCCGTGCCGGGCGAGGTTGCGGGCGAGGTTGGCGCCCATGACGGCGAGGCCGGTGACACCGATCTGATCACTCATGACCACGATCCTGCCCGATCGACCTGTTCGCCGAACCGCCCCGGCGGACTGCCGGCCCCGGGCCGCCCGGTCAGCTCAGCCCGAGGTCCCGCATCAGCTTCGCCACGTGACCGGTGGCCTTCACGTTGTAGGCGGCCTTCTCGATCAGCCCGTCGGCGCCGACGACGAAGGTCGAGCGGATCACCCCGACGACCTCCTTGCCGTACAGCTTCTTCGGGCCGAAGGCGCCGTAGGAGGTGAGCACCTGCTTGTCCTCGTCGGACACCAGGGTGATCGACAGCTCCTCCTCCTCCCGGAAGCGGCTCAGCTTCTCGGGGGCGTCGGGGGAGATGCCGATGATGTCCAGCCCGGCCTCGGCGAGGTCGCCGGCCGCGGCGGTGAAGTCGACCGCCTGGGTGGTGCAGCCCGGGGTCAGCGCGGCCGGGTAGCAGTAGACGATGACCCGGCGGCCCTGGTAGCTCGACAGCGACACCGGGTTGCCGTCGGCGTCGGAGAGGGTGAACCCCGGAGCCGGGTCACCGGGGGCGAGGCGGACGGGGGAGGCGTCGGTCTCGGTCATGGCTGGCATCTTCCCGCACGCCGGTAGGACGGCCCAAACCGGCGGCCCAACCCGGTCAGCCCGGCAGGAAGGTGAACCGCACGTGCCGGCTCGGGTTGTCGATGTTGGTGTCCACGAAGCAGATCCGCTGCCAGGTGCCCAGCGTCAGCCGCCCCTCCAGCACCGGCACCGTGGCGTGCGGCGGGACGAACGCCGGCAGCACGTGGTCCCGGCCGTGGCCCGAGGCGCCGTGCCGGTGCCGCCAGCGGTCGTCGCGGGGGAGCAGCACGTCGAGCTGGGCGAGCAGGTCGTCGTCGCTGCCCGCCCCGGTCTCGATGATCGCGATCCCGGCGGTGGCGTGCGGCACGAACACCTGGAACAGCCCGTCGCCCTCGGTGCGGACGAACTCCGCGCACTCCTCGGTCAGGTCGACCACCGACGGGACACCACCGGTGCGCACCGCGCGCAGCTCCGAACGCATGGGGAGAGGGTCGCAGACCGGCACTAGTCTCGGCACCCGTGACCCGCCCCGACGGCCGCAGCGCCGACCAGCTCCGCCCGGTGACCATCACCCGCAACTGGCTCGACCACGCCGAGGGCTCGGTGCTCGTCGAGTTCGGCCGCACCCGGGTGCTGGTCGCGGCCAGCGTCACCGAGGGCGTGCCCCGCTGGCGGCGCGGCTCCGGGCTGGGCTGGGTCACCGCCGAGTACTCGATGCTGCCGCGGGCCACCCACACCCGCAACGACCGCGAGTCCGTCAAGGGCAAGGTCGGCGGCCGCACGCACGAGATCAGCCGGCTCGTCGGCCGCTCGCTGCGCGCCAGCATCGACCTGGCCGCACTGGGGGAGAACAGCATCGCGCTGGACTGCGACGTACTGCAGGCCGACGGCGGCACCCGCACCGCGGCCATCACCGGCGCCTACGTCGCGCTGGCCGACGCGGTGGGCTGGCTGGGCGAGCGCGGCAAGCTGGCCAAGGCCGACCCGCTGCCGCACTCGGTGGCCGCGGTCAGCGTGGGCGTCATCGACGGGGAGCCGCGGCTGGACCTGGCCTACGAGGAGGACGTGCGGGCCGGCACCGACATGAACGTCGTCTGCACCGGGGACGGCGGCTTCGTCGAGGTGCAGGGGACCGCGGAGGGTGCGGTCTTCGACCGGGCGACGCTGGACCAGCTGCTCGACCTCGCCGTCGCCGGGTGCGCCGAGCTCACGCTGGCGCAGCAGCAGGCGCTGCAGAAGTGACCCAGCTGCTGCTGGCCACCCGGAACGCCGGCAAGCTGGCCGAGCTGCAGCGGCTGCTGGCCAGCGCCGTCCCGGGGGTGGCGGTGCTCGGGCTGCGCGACGTCCCGGAGTACCCGGAGGCACCGGAGACCGGGGCGACGTTCGAGGAGAACGCGCTGCTCAAGGCGCGCGAGGCCGTCCGGTACACCGGGCTGCCGGCGGTCGCCGACGACTCCGGCCTGACCGTGGACGCGCTGAACGGCATGCCCGGCATCCTGTCCGCGCGCTGGTCGGGGCGGCACGGGGACGACCCGGCGAACACCGCGCTGCTGCTGGGCCAGCTCGCCGACGTGCCCGACGAGCGCCGGGGCGCGGCCTTCGTGTGCGCCGCCGCGCTGGTCACCCCCGACGGCGCCGAGCACGTGCTGCGCGCGGAGTGGCGCGGGGTGGTGGTCCGGGAGGGGCGGGGGGCCAACGGCTTCGGCTACGACCCGGTGTTCGTGCCCGACGGCCTCGATCTCACCTCCGCCGAGCTGACGCCGGCGGAGAAGGATGCCCGCAGCCACCGCGGGCAGGCGTTCGCGGCGCTGCTGCCGGTGGTGGCCGAGGTGCTCGGCGGCCGCTGACCGCCGATCTTGCGGATTCCTTGCGGTTGTCTGGCGGCCCGCCTGCGGTTGCCCGCCCAGAGTCGGAGCTGCCGGCGGACGACCCCTCCGGCAGGCAACGACCTGAGGAGTCTTCCGTGAACGCCACCAGCATGAAGAGCACCGCCCGGCGGGTGCCCCTGGCCCGGGTCCTGGGCTCGGTCGGCGTCGTCGGCGCGGCCGCCGCGGTCGCCGGGATGGGCACCTTCGGCACCTTCACCGACACGACGACCCCCACCCCGGTCGCCATCGACTCCGGCGTGGTGTCGATCGCGCTGTCGGCCGCCGACGGCTCGGCCACCGTGCCGCTGGCCTTCAACGGCGTCGTGCCCGGCGCCTCGGTCTCCCAGGCGGTCAACCTGGTCAACGACGGCGACTCCGCGTTCGCCTCGGTCCGCCTGGCCACGGTGGCCACGGAGTCCAGCGTCATGGACACCGACACCGTCAACGGCCTGCAGCTGGGCGTGCAGTCCTGCTCGGTGGCCTGGACGGAGACCTTCACCTGCGCCGGCGACGTGCGCACCCTGCTCAGCGCCGGGCCGGTCATCGGGGAGGCCCAGCTGGTCGACCCGGCCAGCCTCGCCGTGCAGGCCACCGACCACCTGGCCGTGACGCTGTCGCTGCCCGCCTCGGCCGGGGACGCCTTCAAGGACAAGTCCAGCGAGCTGTCGCTGACCTTCACCGCCACCCAGCGGGCCGGCGCGGACCGCTGACCCTGCGCCGCTGACGACGCGGCACCCCTCCTCGGCGCTGCGCCCGGCCCGCCGGCGGGGTGCAGCGGAGGCGGGTCCTACCGTCGTCGCGAGGACGGTCGCAGCTCGCGGCCGCAGGACGGAGGCACCGCATGGCCAACCTGGAGTCGCTGCGCAGGTTCGGCCTGGTGCTGGAGATGGCCGAGGCCGCCGGCGACGGGAACTGGCGCGGCTGGACGGAGGTGGTCGCCGGGCTGGACGAGGACACCCGCGCCGACGTCGTCCGGCAGTCGTCCCTGGTGATCGCCATGCTGTGCGAGCGCGAGGCGGAACGGCGCGGGATCACCCGCGACCAGTTCATGGCCCGGTTCCGCGCCGAGGCGATGGAGGGCTGGGCGGACGAGGACCTGACCTGATCGGCTGGCCCGGTGCGGAAGGCGGGATTCGAACCCGCACGCCCGAAGGCACCAGATCCTAAGTCTGGCGTGGCTGCCGTTACACCACTCCCGCGTGGCCGGAAGTCTAGGAGGCCCGCAGGCGGGCGCGCACCGTCGTTCCCCGGTCCCCGTCCGGGTGGCCGGGCAGGCCGACCGGGACAAGATCTGGCAGGCTGTCGCCCGTGCCACGCAGCCCCGAGCAGATCCAGCAGGAGATCGACGCCGCCCGCGAGTCGCTGGGGGCGACCCTGGACGAGCTGGCCTTCCGCAGCAACCCCACGCGGTTGAAGGAGCAGGGCAAGGCGAAGGCGCAGGCCTTCCTGCAGAGCCCGCCCGGCATCGCGATCGTCAGCGCGGTCGGCCTGACCATCACCTTCGTCGTCACCCGGAAGATCGTCCGCCGCATCCGGCGCTGAGCCGGCGGCGCGCGCTCCGGTGGTGCGTCATCCCGAGCCCGACCCGGTCGGCCCCGGCCAGGAGTCGGTCTGGAGCTACCCCCGCCCACCGTCCGCGCAGGTGACCGGGCGCCGGGTGGAGGTCTCGCTGGGCGGGCGGGTCATCGCCAGCACCGGCCGCGCCGTGCGGGTCTGCGAGACCAGCCACCCGCCGGTGTTCTACGTGCCCGCCGCCGACGTCGTCCCCGGCGTCCTGGAACGGGCTGCCGGCTCGTCGTGGTGCGAGTTCAAGGGGATGGCGACCTACTGGGACGCCGTCGTCGGCGGGGTGCGGCACCCCTCGGTCGCCTGGTCCTACGAGCGGCCGGCCGCCGGCTACGAGCAGCTGCGCGGTGCGCTCGCGTTCTACCCGAGCCGGGTCGACGCCGCGACGGTCGACGGCGAGCCGGTGCGTGCCCAGGCCGGGGACTTCTACGGCGGCTGGATCACCGCCGAGGTGGTGGGCCCGTTCAAGGGTGAACCGGGCACCCGCGGCTGGTGAGCCGGTACCCCCTGGGGGTACCTTGGAGGGCATGACGGGCTACGCCGGCAACCGCGACCAGGTCCTCGCGCGCCTCAAGCGGGTCGAGGGCCAGGTGCGGGGGATCGCCCGGATGGTCGAGGACGACACCTACTGCATCGACGTCCTGACCCAGGTGTCCGCCGCGACGAAGGCTCTGCAGGCGGTCGCCCTCGGTCTGCTCGACGACCACCTCGGGCACTGCGTCCGGGACGCCGTCGCGCACAGCGCCGAGGACGACGGCGCGGCCGCCGACGCCAAGATCGCCGAGGCGTCCGCCGCCATCGCCCGGCTCGTCCGGTCCTGACCCACCCTCCCGACAGGAGCACGAACGTGCAGACCCTCGACTTCACCGTCACCGGCATGACCTGCCAGCACTGCGTCGCCTCGGTCACCGAGGAGGTCAGCGAGCTCCCCGGCGTCGAGCAGGTGGACGTCGACCTGGCGTCGGGCCGGCTGCACGTGGTCGGCGACGTGACCCCGGCGCAGGTGCAGACCGCGGTCGCCGAGGCCGGCAGCTACACCGCTCAGCCGGCGTGACCGCCGGGCCCGACGCGGCCCGGCCCGAGGTGCGGACCCCGCTGGAGGAGGTCCGTCTGGACATCACCGGGATGACCTGCGCGAGCTGCGCGAACCGGATCGAGCGCAGGCTCAACAAGCTCGACGGCGTCGAGGCCAGCGTGAACTACGCGACCGAGGCGGCGACCGTCCGGTTCGACCCGGCGCGGGTGGACACCGATCACCTGCTGGCGACCGTCTCCGCCGCGGGGTACTCCGCGGCGCTGCCGGTGCCGCCGGCGGCCGGGACCGACGAACCGGCCGTCGCCGAGGACCCCGAGACGGCGCTGCGGCAGCGGCTGCTGATCAGCGCAGTCCTGGCCCTGCCGGTGCTGCTGCTGTCCATGGTCCCGCCCTTGCAGTTCGACAACTGGCAGTGGCTGGCCCTGACGCTGGCCAGCCCGGTCGCGGTGTGGGGTGCCTGGCCCTTCCACCGCGCCGCCGTGGTGAACGCCCGGCACGGCGCCGGCACCATGGACACCCTGGTCTCGATCGGCATCACCGCCGCCTACCTGTGGTCGCTGTGGGCGCTGTTCCTCGGCGATGCAGGCGGGCCCGGCATGCGGATGTCCTTCCAGCTGGTGCCCGAGCGCGGCGCGGGCACCGGCGAGATCTACCTCGAGGTCGCCTCCGCCGTCACCGTCTTCCTGCTCGCCGGCCGCTACGCCGAGGCGCGCGCCAAGCGACGCTCCGGCGCCGCGCTGTCCGCGTTGCTCGAGCTCGGCGCCCGGGACGCCGCCGTGCTGCGCGACGGCGCGGAGGTCCGGGTGCCGATCAGCGAGCTCGCCGTGGGGACGCGGTTCGTCGTCCGCCCGGGGGAGAAGGTGGCCACCGACGGCGTGGTGGTCAGCGGCACCTCCGCGGTCGACCTGTCGATGCTGACCGGGGAGAGCGTGCCGGTCGAGGTGGTCGCCGGCGACCGGGTCACCGGCGCGACGGTCAACGTCGGTGGCCGGCTGGTCGTCGAGGCCACCCGGGTGGGTGCTGCGACCACGCTGGCCCAGCTCGGCCGGCTGGTCACCGCGGCGCAGAGCGGCAAGGCGCAGGTGCAGCGGCTGGCCGACCGGGTCTCGGCGGTCTTCGTCCCGGTCGTGCTGGCCATCGCCGTGCTCACGCTGGTCGGCTGGCTGGTGCTCACCGGCGACGTCAGCGCGGCGTTCACCGCTGCCGTCGCGGTGCTGGTCATCGCCTGCCCGTGCGCGCTCGGCCTGGCCACCCCGACGGCGCTGCTCGTGGGCACCGGCCGCGGCGCCCAGCTCGGGGTGCTGATCAAGGGCCCGGAGGTGCTGGAGAACACCCGCCGGGTCGACACCGTGCTGCTGGACAAGACCGGCACCGTCACCACCGGCCGGCTGAGCCTGGTGCAGGTGGCCGGCGACCCGGACACGTTGCGGCTCGCGGCCGCGGTCGAGGCCGGCTCCGAGCACCCCATCGCCCGGGCGATCGTCGCCGCCGCGGGGGCCGGGCTGCCGCCGGTGACCGACTTCGCCAGCCGGACCGGCGTCGGCGTCCGGGGCACCGTCGAGGGCCGTGCGGTGGTGGTCGGGGGCCGCACCGGCGCGCCGGCCGAGCTCGCCGCCGTGGTCGAGGCCGCCGAGCACGCCGGGCGCACCGCGGTCCAGGTCGGCTGGGACGGCGTGGTGCGCGGGGTGCTCGTGGTCGCCGACACCGTCAAGCCGACCAGTGCCGCGGCCATCGCCCGGCTCCGTGCGCTGGGGCTCGCGCCGGTGCTGGTGACCGGGGACAACGCCGGCGCCGCGGCCGCCGTCGCCCGCGCCGTCGGGCTGGACCCGGACCGCGGCGAGGTGGTCGCCGGGGTGCTGCCGGCCGGCAAGGTGGACGTCGTCCGCGCGCTGCAGGCCCGCGGGCGGGTGGTGGCCATGGTCGGTGACGGCGTGAACGACGCACCGGCGCTGGCCCAGGCCGACCTGGGGCTGGCCATGGGCTCGGGCACCGACGTGGCGATCGAGGCCGGCGACCTCACGCTGGTGCGCGCGGACCTGGACGCCGCGGTCGACGCGGTGCGGCTGGCCCGGCGCACGCTCGCGGTGATCAAGGGCAACCTGTGCTGGGCGTTCGGCTACAACGTCGCCCTGGTGCCGCTGGCCGCGCTCGGCTTCCTCAACCCGCTGCTGGCCGGGCTGGCGATGGCGGTGTCCTCGGTGCTGGTGGTGACCAACAGCCTGCGGCTGCGCGGGTTCCGCTCGGCAGCCCCGCAGCCCGATCCGGGTCCTGCTGTGCCGACCTGAGCCGGGTCCTGCTGTGCCGACCTGAGCCGAGTCCTGCTCTGCCGGCCTGGGCCGGGTCAGGCGGCGTTGCGGGCGCTGACCAGCGGCAGCACGACGTCGGCGACCACCTCGTCGGCGAACGCCTCGGGAACCGGCTCACCGCTGAACAGCCAGCGCTGCAGGATGGGGGCGCTGGCCGTCGAGGCGACCGCCGACCCCTGCACCGACTCGCGCACCTCGCCGCGGGTCTCCGCGCGATCCCACACCTCGCGGAAGGTCGCGCTCCACACGTCCATCGGGCCGTTCCGGAAGGCGCTGCGCAGCGCGGGGTCGTGCGGCAGGGCCGACAGCAGGGACAGCGTGGCCGCACCCAGCGGCCCGTTGACCGCGCTGACGAGCCAGCGCAGCAGCACCCGGAGGTCGCCCTCCAGCGAGCCGGTGTCGGGCACGCGGATCCTGATCTCGCTCAGCTCGGAGACGGCGTCGGCCACCAGGTCGGACTTGGTGCGCCACCGCCGGTAGATCGTCGCCTTGCCGACCCCCGCCGCGGCGGCGACGGCGTCCATGGTCAGCCCCGCGTACCCCGACTCGGCCAGCACTCGCAGGATCGCGGACCGGATGGCGCCGTCCCGGGACGGGTCCCGGGGGCGGCCGCCCCGGCCCGATCGGTCGCTGTCGGGAGAAGTGAGGGCAGGCACACCTGAACCCTAGTCGAGTTGATCTTCGCCACAGCCGGACGGGTGGTCCCACCAGCCCCGCCGGGACCACGTCCTGCGCGCCTGCGTGGTCGCCGCGTCACTGTCGGTCATCCTGCTGGCGTGACCGGTTCCCTCGACGTCGTGCGTCCCGCCTGGGAGACCCCGAAGCGCGCCCGTCGGCTGCTGATGGCCAGCAGCCTCAGCCACGTGCTGCCGAGCATCTCGCGCGTCGCCGGGGCGATGGGCCTGCGGATCGGCACCGCGCCCGGCCTGCTGGACCTCGTGGACGACGAGGGCGGCCGGCGGATCGACCGGTTGCTGCAGCGGCTGGCCCGCGAGCTGACCGCCGCCGAGACCGAGGCCGTGCGGGTGACCGCCGACCCGCCCGGTGACGGCGTGGCCCTGGCCACCCGGCTGCTGACCGCACCGACGCTGGCCATGGAGCTGGCCCGCCGCGGCGTGACCGTGGAGATGAGCCTGCTCACCGACGCCCAGCTGTGGCCGGTCTACCAGCCGATCATGTCGCTGACCTCGGGCGGGATGGTCGGCCACGAGGCGCTGCTGCGCGGCCGGGTGGACGGCCGCGAGGTCGGCGGCGGCGACCTGTTCTTCCTCGCCGAGCGGGCCGGCTGGCTCCGCCGGCTGGACCGGCTCGCGAGGGAGGTCGCGATCACCCACGCCGCCGGCTGGCTGGGCGGCGCCGACCTGTACGTCAACTCCAGCCCGGCCGCGATCCACCGGCCCTCGGTGTGCCTGGCCAGCACCGAGCGCGCCGTGCACGAGGCCGGCATCGACCCCCGCCAGCTGGTCTTCGAGGTCGTCGCCTCGCACGCCGTCACCGACCGGGAGCACCTGCTCTCGGTGCTGGACCACCACCGGTCACTGGGCTGGCGGGTCGCGCTGGACGACGTCGGCGTCGGCTGGTCCAGCCTGGCGCTGGTGTCGGTGGTGCGCCCGGACGTGGTCAAGCTGAGCAAGGCGCTGGTCGCCCGGCTGCACGAGCCCGGCCCCAACGCGATCGCCCGGGCGCTCGCCGAGCTCACCCACGTGCAGGGCGGTCTGGTGGTCGCCGAGGGCATCGAGAACGAGCAGCTGGCCGACCGGGCGCGAGCCGTCGGTGCCGACCTGGGGCAGGGCTGGCTGTTCGGCCGGCCGGTGCGTCCCGAGCCGGAGACGGAGTCCGAGCTGGTCTCCGCCTAGGGGCAGCCGGTGTTCCAGCCGGTCAGCGCCGGCCAGTCGTGCTCGTACCCGAGGACGCCGTAGCGCCCGGTGGCCAGCGGGAACAGCGCGCCCCGCTCCGGGCCGAAGCCCAGCCAGCGTGCGGTCAGGACGCGCAGCACGTGCCCGTGCGCCACCAGCGCCACGTCGCCGTCCTCCAGCAGCGGGCGGGCCCGGGCCAGCACCCGGTCGACCCGCTCGGCCACCTGGTCCAGCGACTCCCCGGGGCTGTCGCCGGGCTCGGTGCCATCGGCCCACAGCGACCACGGGTGGCCGAGCCGGTCGCCGATCTCCGGCGTGGTGAGGCCCTCCCAGCGGCCGTAGTCGACCTCGACCAGGTCGGGCTCGATCGCCGTCTCGATGCTCCCGTCGAACAGCCCGGCCAGCTCCGCGGTGCGCCGGGCCCGGATCAGCGGGCTGACGAAGGCGTGCGTGATGGGCCGGCCGTCCAGCGCCGACCTCAACCGGCGGGCGTCGTCCTCACCGTTGGGCAGCAGGGGCAGGTCGGTCGTCCCGGTGTGCTGCCCGCTCGTGCTCCACTCGGTCGCCCCGTGCCGGACGACGACGATCTCACCCACGGTGTTCCTCTCCTGCGGGCGCCGGTGGCGGCCCCGCGTCGGTCTCGTCCTCGATCCGGCCGCCGGCCGAGGCCGTACCGGCGACGGCCATCACCGCCACTGCTCCCAGGATGACCAGCAGCGGCACCGTCCAACCGCCGGTCGCGTCGTGCGCGGTGCCCAGCAGCAGCGGCCCGGTCGCGGCGACGGCGTAGCCGCCACCCTGCACCATCGCCGAGAGCCGGCGGCTCTCGCTGGGATCGGCGGACCGGCGCACGATCGCGATGAAGATGACGGTGATCCCGCCGCCCTGGGCGGCTCCGGCCAGGCAGCACCACAGCGCCCACAGCGACGGGTCGACCAGCAGGCCGATCGGCAGCGCGGCCCACAGCACGGTGACCGCCAGCAGCACCAGCCAGGGCCGCTTCCACCAGGCCACCAGCGCGGGCACGGCGAAGGCGCCGAGGACGGCGAGCACCTGGAACAGCGCGGAGCTGACCCCCGCGGCGGACCGGGACATGCCGTTCTCCTCGGCCAGCAGCGTGGGCAGCCACGCCGTCGTCCCGTAGTAGGTGAACGCCTGCCCGGCGAAGGCCAGCGTCAGCCCCCAGGCGGCCGGCCGGCGCCAGACCGGGCCGTGCGGGACGCCGGGGGGCGGCGGTGGCGGCGCCGTCCCGGCCTGCTCGGCGGTGGCCGCCCGCGCGGTCTGCCGGCGCAGCGCCGAGGTCCAGACCGCGGCGGCCGCGCAGACCAGCAGTCCCCAGGCGGCCAGCGCCGCCCGCCAGCCGACCGCGTCGGCCAGTGGTGCGGTGAGCGCCGCGGTCAGGGCGGAACCGAGGTTCAGCGCCGCGGTGTAGGCGGCGGTGACCAGGTTGGTGGCGCTCGGGAAGTCCCGGCCGATGACGACGGGGACGACGATGTTGCCCACCGTGATCGCCAGCCCGAGGACCACGGTGCCGGCGATGGCCGCGGTCGGGCTCCCCGCCGAGCGGAGCAGCGTGCCGACGAGGACGCCGGCCAGGGACACCAGCACCGCCCGGTGGACGCCGGTGCGGGCGATGAGCAGCGAGGCCGCCGGCGCGGCGAGGGCGAAGCAGAGCACCGGGATGCTGGTGAGCAGCCCCGCGGTGCCGGCGCCGACGTGCAGGTCGCGGCGCAGGTCGTCGACCACCGGGGCGACCGCCACCAGCGGTCCGCGCAGGTTCAGCGCGACCAGCAGCACCCCGGCCAGCAGCAGGGCCGGGAAGGCCGTCGCCGCTGCCCGTCGTCCGCGCTGCACCGGGCCACCTTGCTCCTGTGGCCGCGGTCACATGTCGGTGTGCCGGGAAGGCTGCGCCGGCGGACCACCTTGTGCTCAGCAGGACCCGGGCGGCACCGACCCGGGGCCGACGACCCCCAGGAGGACCGGATGACCACGTCCACCACCCAGCAGACCTTCGACCTCGGCGGCGACCTGACCGTCCACCGCCTCGGCTACGGCGCCATGCAGCTCACCGGATCCGGCGTCTGGGGCGAGCCGGCCGACCGCGCGGGTGCGCTCGCCGTCGTCAGGGCCGCCGTGGAGCAGGGCGTCGACTTCATCGACACCGCCGACTCCTACGGCCCGCAGGTCAGCGAGCAGATCATCGCCGAGGCCGCGTACCCCTACCCGGACGGTCTGGTCATCGGCACCAAGGCCGGGCTGACCCGCACCGGCCCGGGAGAGTGGCCGCCGGTCGGCCGCCCCGCCTACCTCAAGCAGCAGGTCGAGCTCTCGCTGCGGAACCTCAAGGTCGACCGGATCGACCTCATCCAGCTGCACCGCATCGACCCCGAGGTACCGCTGGCCGACTCCCTCGGCGCGTTCGCCGAGCTCAAGGAGCAGGGCAAGGTGCGCCACATCGGCGTCTCCGAGGTCTCCGTCGACGAGCTGAAGGCCGCCCGTGAGATCACCGAGATCGTCAGCGTGCAGAACCTGTACAACCTGACCAACCGGCAGAGCCAGGACGTGCTCTCCTACGCCGAGGCCGAGGGCATCGCCTTCATCCCGTGGTTCCCGATCGCCACCGGTGACCTGGCCAAGCCCGACAGCCCGGTCGCCGCGATCGCCGCCGAGCTCGACGCCACGCCGTCCCAGGTCGCGCTGGCCTGGCTGCTGCAGAAGTCGCCGGTCATCCTGCCGATCCCGGGCACCAAGTCCGTCGAGCACCTGACCGAGAACTTGGGCGCGGCCCAGCTGACCCTGTCCGCCGACGACATGGCCAAGCTGGACGCCCTCGCCTAGCCCCCCCACCACCAAAGGCGTGCCTTTGGTGACCGCCGAAAGCACGCTTTTGGTGGTGTCGGGCCCCCGGTCGCGCAGGCTGCGGCCGGGGGTCCAGCATGTCCGGCATGGACGCTGATGTCTTCGCCCAGGTCAAGGACGCCGTTCGCCAGCTGGTGCGGGAAGTGGTCGTCCCCCGCGAGGAGGAGATCGACCTCGACGACCGCATCCCCGAGGAGCTGCGCGGCGCCGCGGCGGACATGGGTCTGTTCGGCTACGCCCTGCCCGAGGAGTTCGGCGGCCTCGGCGTCACGATGAGCGAGGACGTGCAGCTGGCGTTCGAGTTCGGCTACACGACGCCGGCGTTCCGGTCGCTGTTCGGCACCAACAACGGCATCGCCGGCCAGGTGATCGCCCGGTTCGGCACCGAGGGGCAGAAGCAGACCTACCTGCCGCGGCTGGCCGAAGGTTCGCTGATCGGCTCCTTCGCGCTCACCGAGGCCGAGGCCGGCTCCGACCCGGCCGGGCTGCGCACCACCGCCCGCCGGGACGGCGACGACTGGGTGATCACCGGTTGCAAGCGCTACATCACCAACGCCCCGCTCGCCGACCTCTTCGTGGTGTTCGCCCGCAGCAACCCGGCGGAGAGGGGTGGCCGCGGCATCTCCAGCTTCGTCGTCGACGCCCGTGCGGCCGGGGTGAGCATCGGACCGCACGACAAGAAGATGGGGCAGTCCGGCGCCTGGACCTCCGAGGTCTTCTTCGACGACGTCCGGGTCGGCGCCGACGCGCTGATCGGCGAGGAGGGCCGGGGCTACAGCAAGGCGCTCACGGTGCTCTCCCGCGGGCGGCTGCACATCGCGGCGCTCTGCGTCGGGATGGCCCAGCGGGTGCTGGACGAATCGGTCGCCTACGCCGCCACCGCCAAGCAGGGCGGTGCGCCGATCGGCCGGTTCCAGCTGGTGCAGGCGATGCTGGCGGAGACCCACGCCGAGCTGCTGGCCGCCCGCAGCATGGTCATCGACGTCGCCACCCGCTACGACTCCGGCGAGGACACCTCGGTCGGGCCGTCGTCGGCCAAGCTCTTCTGCAGCGAGATGGTCGCCCGGGCCACCGACCGGGCCGTCCAGGTGCACGGCGGGCTGGGCTACCTGCGCAGCACGCCGGTCGAGCGCTTCTACCGGGACGCCCGGCTGTACCGGCTGTACGAGGGCACCAGCGAGGTGCAGAAGGTGATCATCGGCGGGGCACTGCTGCGCGCCGCCGGCATGCCCAAGCCGTGAGCCGGAGGCCCTGGCTCAGGCCGGGGTGTGCTCGGGACCGGTGCCGGGGTGCAGCAGCGGACCGGAGCCGCCCTCGCCCCGGCCCAGCGCGGCCACGAACTCGCGCAGCAGGTCACCGCCGGTGTGCCGGGCCCGCCAGTCCAGCTCGATCCGCGCCCGGCTGGTGTCCAGCGGCGGTACCCCGAGGCCCAGGTCCAACCAGCCCGGCTCGATCTGCAGCACCCGGGCGAGGAAGGCCGCCTGCATGCCGGCGCGCAGCACCGATGCGGGAACCGGGACCCGGTGGAAGCCCAGCGCGCCGGCGAGCCCGGTGGCGTCGAAGTTCGGCGGCGCGGTCAGGTTGAACGCCCCGGGCGCGCGCCGGTCCAGGATCCGGGCGATGGCATCGCCGACGTCCTCGCTGTGCACGAAGCCCAGGGACAGGTCCGGGATCGGCAACGGCAGCAGCCTGGTGGCGGCGGCGGCGACCGGAGCGGGCAGGGCGCGGGCGGCGGGGAACAGGATCGGGCCCAGGAAGTACCGGCCGATCTCGCTGGCGGCGTCCGGCTGCAGCACCAGCGTCGGGCGGGTCACCGAGACCGTGGTCTGCGGATGTGCGGCCGCGAAGTCGCGGACCAGCTGCTCGCACCAGGACTTCTGCCGGCTGTAGGTCGAGCTCGGGATGCCGGTGGTCGGCCAGTCCTCATCGACCGGGTGCACCTGGGGCCCGGCGGCGTAGGTGCCGATCGAGGACATGTGCACCACGTGCGGCACCCCGGCCGCCCCGGCGGCGGCGAGCACCCGGCGGGTGCCCTCGACGTTCACCGCGTGCAGCAGCTCGGGTTGCCGGTCGGGGACCAGCGCCCAGGCCAGGTGCACGACCGCGTCGACGCCGGTCAGGAACTCGGCCAGCACCGGCTCGCTCGCGGCAGTGCCCAGGTCGGCCGGGAACCAGCGCACGCCGGCGTAGGGCTCGACCTCCGGTGGCCGGCGCCGGGCCAGCCCGCGCACCTCGGTGACGCCGGCCTCGGCGAGCCGGCGCAGCAGCGCGGTGCCCACGTTGCCGCTGGCGCCGGTGATCGCGACGGTTCTGCCCGGGAGGAGTCCGCCGGTGAGCTCAGCCATGCCGGTCCGCTACCCGGTCGACGGCGTGCCTCAACCGCTGACCTCGACCCCGGCCGGCTCGGCGCCCCGGACGGCGGCGAGCTGCTCGGCCTGGCGCTCCAGCGCGGCGACGTCCACCTCCCGCCACCGGTGCACCTGCACGGCCAGTCGCCGACCGGCCTTGCGCGGCCGCCAGGTGCCGGCGACCTCGCCGTCGACGAGCACCGCACCGGGGCGGCCGAGGGTGCGCCAGAGGTCCTCGGCCCGGGCATCGTCGGGCACCAGCAGGGCGCGGTCCCGGGTCTGCAGGTAGGGGTCGAACGGTCCGAGCAGCCGGGTGGTGCGCGCCGGCCCGTCGGCCAGCCGGTCCAGGTCGGCGGCCAGCGCCCAGCGCCGGTCGCCGTCCACCCGCACCTCGACCGCGTCGTCCGGCCAGCGGGCCCGCACGTCGCGGACCGGGGCGTCGAGGTACTGCGCCGCCTGCTGCGGGGTCGCCGGACCGTGCAGCCGCAGGTACCCGCGGACGACGTCGAGGTGCGCCGGGACCGTATCCGCCGGGGCGAACCCGGGGATCGGCTGCAGCACCGGGGGAGAGGTGCCCGGCTGCAGCTCCAGCCCGGCCCGCAGGGCGGCGAGCCGGAAGGACTGCTCGTACATGTGCACGGCGTTGCAGGGGCGGCAGTTGCGCAGGTACGGCGGGGGCATCCGGGCGGTGAGCTGCCGGGACAGCTCGCCCTTGACCGTCGGACCGGGAACGATCTCCCGCAGCTGCGCCGCGATGGTGTCCAGCGCCGTTCCGATCGGGATGCCGGCGGCCCGCAGGGGCTTGGCGCCGTCGAAGACGCGCTTGGCAGCGTCGGCGTCGGAGAACGGTGCGGTCGCCCCGGCCACGCCGGGCAGGTCGGCCCGCCGGTACAGGTGCGGGGCCCCGCGCAGCGTCCAGACCAGGGCGACGTCGTCGGCGGGGACGTCGGCCAGCCCGCGCACCGCCAGCGCCCAGCGGGCGGCGTCCGGGCCGGTGTCCTGCACGCCCAGGTCCAGCACGGTGGTGCCGGCGAGCGTGCCCGACGTGCGGTCGAGCTGGTGGGCGCGCACCCGGGAGCCGAGGACGTCGGCGCGGGTCAGCTGCTGCGGAGCCATGCCGGCACCGTAGGGCGACCCACCGACGTTCAGGAGGCGGTGCGGACGTGGGCGGTGATCAGCTCCCCGGTGCGCTCGGCGGCCAGCTCGGGGATCCAGTGGTTCACCCCGGCCAGCACCTCCAGCCGGTAGGGCGCATCGACGAACTCCGCGGTCGCCTCGGTCGCGGCCCGGCCCAGGAAGGCGTCGCCGTCGCCCCAGACGTGCAGCGTCGGCACCCGCACCCTGCCCACCGGTGTGCGGGCGCCCAGCGGCAGCGCGCGGTACCAGTTCAGCGCCGCGGTCAGCGCACCCGGCTGGCGCATCCGGTCCACGTACCCCTCGACCAGCTCGGCCGGCAGCCCGCCCTGCCGCAGCAGCCGGCGCAGCACCGTGCCCCCGCCGGCCAGCAGCACGCCCTCGGGCACCCGCGGCAGCTGGAACAGGCCCACGTAGGAGCTGCGCAGCGCCTGGTCGCCGTGCACCACCGCCGACCGCATCGCCGCCGGGTGCGGCACGGACAGGGCGGTCAGCGTGCGCACCCGCCACGGGTGCCAGGCCGCCAGCGCCCAGGCCGCGATGCCACCCCAGTCGTGCCCGACGATGTGCGCGCTCTGCAGCCCGGCGGCGTCCAGCAGCGCCAGCACGTCGTCCACCACGTCCCGCAGCCGGTAGGCCGACCGCCCGTCCGGCCGGGCACCGGGGGAGTAGCCGCGCTGGTCGAGGGCCAGGGTGCGCAGCCCGGCCGAGTGCAGCACCGGGCTCAGCCGGTCGAAGGCCCGGGCGTCCTGCGGGAACCCGTGCAGCGCGACGACGGGGTCGCCGTCGGTCGGGCCGGAGTCCCGGACGTCGAACACCAGGTCACCGCGCGTGAAGCTGTCCATGCCCGCACACTGCCCGCTCGCAGCACCCGGCACGCACCGCCGGGGTTCAGGACTCCGGGAGCACGTGCGCGACCACCGACGTCGCCCGGCCGTCGTCGTCCCGGACCGCGGACACCCGGACCCGTACCGGCACCGGGGCGCCGTCGGCGCCCACGAAGACCACCGCCAGTTCGGTGACGCCGAGGTCCTCGGTGAACAGGCCGGTGACGCCGCCCCGGTCGCCGGCCGGCGTCAGGTCCAGCACCCGGCGGCCGGCCAGGGCCTCGGTGGTGGTGCCCAGCAGCGTGGCGAACGCCTTGTTCACCCGCACCAGCCGGCCGTCGGTGCCGGTGAGCGTCATGCCGATCGGGGCGTCGTCGAAGGCGTGCCGGAACATCGCCTCGCTGGCCGCCTGCGCGCGCCGCGCCTCCACGGTGGCGGTGACGTCGCGGGACACCGTCAACACCTCGCGGACCTGGCCGTCGGCCCCGGGGAGCCGCCGGGTCGTGCTCTCCAGCCACCGGATGCTGCCGTCCCGGCGCCGGACCCGGTGCACGGCGGTGCCCTCGTCCCAGCGCGCGGCAGCGGCGGGACCGGCGTCCGCGCGGTCGGGGTCCTCGAGGTAGAAGGAGTCGGTGAGGTCGGTGCCGGCGATCTCCTGCGGGAGCCAGCCGAGCACCGCCTGGCTGCTGGCCGACGCGTAGGTGACGATCCGCCCCGGCGTGGTCACCAGCACCAGCTCGTCGTTGCCCAGCGGCAGCACGGCGCCGTCGGCGAGCGGCTCGGCGAGCGCGCGCGAGGTCAGCCGGGCGGCCAGCCCCGCAGACGCCGGCTCCGGCCGACCGAACAGCCAGCCCTGCGCGGAGTCGCAGCCCATCGCCACCAGCTGCTGGGCCTGCTCGGCGGTCTCCACGCCCTCGGCGCAGACCCGGCGGCCCAGGCTGTGCGCGGCCTCGATGACCAGCCGGGCGAGGACGGCGTCGGCGGTGTCGCTGGCCACCCGCTCGACGAAGGAGCGGTCGATCTTCACCAGGTCCACCGGCAGCGCGCGCAGCAGGCTGAGCGCGGAGTGCCCGGTGCCGAAGTCGTCCAGCGCCAACCGCACGCCGAGGTCGCGCACCTGGGACAGCCGGGCGGCGGTGGCGGTGAGGTCGGTGATCGCCGCCGTCTCGGTGATCTCCAGGCAGAGCCGGTCGGGGGCCAGCCCGCTGTCGGTCAGGGCCGCGGTGACGTCGGCGATGAAGCCGCGCTGGGCCAGCTGCACCGGGGAGACGTTCACCGCCACGGTCGGCGGCAGGCCGGCGGGTCCGGCGGGCCAGCCGGCGGCCTCCCGGCACGC
>Ga0210040_10004473_pt1 | contig 18241 bp, 11 predicted proteins | sample CryGeyCG12114_NA_FD_185462 | JGI IMG/M metagenome (GOLD analysis project Ga0210040, IMG submission 185462) | Groundwater microbial communities from aquifer - Crystal Geyser CG19_WC_8/21/14_NA (SPAdes) (version 2) | ecosystem: Environmental > Aquatic > Deep subsurface > Groundwater | place: USA...
TGCGTCCACCAACCTTACCAGCTCGTTTTTATTGCTACAAAGCAATTAAAGGAAAACTTTCTGAATTTAGATTAGTTTAGAATTCGAACTGGAGATCAATCTGCAATGATAAACGCAATGAATCCGTCCAATCATTCAACGATACAATACTTATCTATAAAAAAGTTACCGTCAAATATTTCTGTTTTCTTTTCCTTTAATAGCTTCCTACGCATAAACTTTGTAACTATGTCTGTTAAAGTAGTTTCTAACTAAAAAGATTTTTAGTCGTACCTTAGCCGTCAGCAAGAAGAAATTAAATAACTCTCTGTAACCAAAGGGAGACAGCCAACGAATTCGATCAATGAAGAACTTCATATACCACACTAATGCAGGACTCCTTGCGTAAATGATACGATAAGGCTTGGGTGCGTCATAACTGGAGTCCTCACGCATCAACTCATGAATGAATACGCGTAAAAGAGTCTGGGTCAAGGCACACGTGTATTGTCAATCGATCTGCAAATTTCTAGCACACTTTCATTCACAAAATTATGGAGAAGGGGGTTCCAACAGAACAGTATATTGCGGGGTGATCCCTAAAGTTTGACAGTCCCCGTATGTTTTAACACTACAAATTACAAATTATGCTTTGATTACTTTGTTTAATAGCACTACTTACATAATTCTTTGGATTTTGCTTGCATGCACAATTTTTGCATGAAACGATGGAACTTCAGCATTTTTGACAACAAACTATGTACTGTACGTAGTTACGTAGTCGTAAATCAAAACAGATATATGAGTAAATTAACTAAATCTAAAAAAATTCAAAAACTTGAATATGGCTTGTAGAACCTTAGGAGAAAGTTTACCAAACCAAAATTGAAATTACTCCACAGAACCTATATTATTATAAAGCTGTAGACTCAAATACAAATGAACTGCATATGAAAAAAAAACGCCAAATATTCCTAGGAAAGCACAAAATTCGGCTCCACCGTTTGGTTTTCATTTTCATGAATGCAAGAATGAAGGTTTCCTCATTGCCAGTCTGTCGAAAACTAGGTCATAGTGGATCTGTATTTTCTCAATGAACGCAGGCTTTATGACGTTCACAAGGAAATACGTTTTCGTATTCGCTGCTCTATTTTCTGAATGAAATCCTTTCTAGCTACACAATACTGATGCACGTGGCGAAAAGTGATGGTACAGTTGTTAGAATTCACTTCCGCATACACTGGGAAAGTCGAATAGAAAACTGTAACCTGCTCATGCTACTGCCATTCAGCTACATGGTTAATAGGGAAATAATAAATTAACTAGATATTATAATGTAGTAGGTGGAATCCAATCATAAAACCCGATTTCTGAGTCCACTTGTAAATTTTAATCCAACATTCAAATCATCAACGAATGAATCAATAATTTGAAGAATAACCAAAACATTCATTGACATTTTTGTCAGTTAAAAGCCCCTGATCAAACAAAGATATAATAATGCACTATAAATTCATAAATTGTGTGTCCTCAATTATTCAGAGCAGACGAGGCGGAAGTTATTCGTATATACCAAAAATCATTGAAATCAATAAAAATTGAGCCACAGGGCAATAACATTTATTAGGATTTAATTTATTTGATAAAAAAATATAAAAGAGAAAAGCAATTCGAGCATGCCAAACGAACTAACTACCTTGATAATCAGAATATGTCATTCATTCATTCACAAGAGCAGATGCTCCCAGTTTTTATGAAAGAAAACCAAAGGAGTAAAGTAAGCAGACGCACAAAATATAGACAGTCCTTCCTGTTGCAAACAAGTTCTCTGTACACACCGAGGAAATAGGCTGGCATTAGCTGATGACTAAGCGCTCCTCCGAAGGCCACAATGACCTACTTTTTCCCCCATATAGTTTATATCCGTATTGGGGAGATTCAACTTCAATTCAAACAAAGTGAACATTTCACATGTTCTTCTGAAGGTCATGAAAAATTCGTCAAAAAAGATGTACTCAACAGTTTTCATTCAAGTAAATGACACGACCACTATGCCCTAGAGATCTATGAATGCGTTTAATCCCATTCATTAGGAGTTGGGAGAGAAAGCACGAAGGAACTTAATCAATACACAACTTTGTTTTCAAACTTATAAAGCTTGTAAACCCTGTACAATACATTTTTCCTAACAAGAAATATTTTTCTCAACTTCTGGCAGTCATTTTCACACAGGTAGAAATGAATGTAACGGGAACAACAAGCATATTGATTTCACAAAAGTGATTTTAGTTTTGTGTGCCTGCCAGTTTCGAATCCATACTCGGCTTTCAATCATAGTTTTTCTCATACTCATTCATTTCTATACTGTGATAGCTGACAGACTTTTATTTATGAGTGAGGAAACTGACAACTGAAGTTTTGTGAATGCTTAATATATTATGATCTTAATGGAAAATGGAATTAAAAATCTATTCATTCTGTTGGTAACAAAAGTTGACTTGGTTTTTTAGTAGACCAAATTTTGGTAGATGAGCCAAGCTAACTGGATTTGTACATGAGTCCGTGAGTGTCAACAAGACTATAACCGGGGAGACTACGTTTATGACATTTTTATACTTACCACAGGCTTCACGAACTATTCATGATTCAGTTGTTGCCTAGTTAATCCAGTTTCAGAGTAATAAATCTACACTAAACTGGGTCGGAGTGCTTTCGGTTTAAAATGAGCCCAAGACATTTCTATAGTTATTTCTAATTTTACAACTAAATTATTTTGTGGGCAAGTATATGTGTGTACAGTGAACTGCGTAGAAAGGAAGCAATACAAACAAGATTTTAGGTTTCCAAAGTTCTAAACATAGATTTATCTCTTTTCTAGCGTTCACAAGGTGACAAATTGGGAAGTGGAAGAATGCACGCCTTCCTGGAGTTTTAGATTTCATCAGTAAATAGAGTTTACATCAAGCCCTTATTTTTAGCACCAAGGATGAGATGAACAAAAGAGTCAGGGCACCTGGAGGAGCATATATATGGTCTAAAATAGTATGCTGGACAACAGACAGCAATCGCAAACTTGACCTTTTGTAAGAGATGATTTACTTGTATTACATTACGATGTCCTGTCTATTTCGAGTAAACTGATCCATCAAGGTAAAACAAAAACCTTGCCATTTTACATGGTTAATAGACAGCTACCAGTGACCAATACCTTAGCATATGGTTTCCGTAGAAAACATAAACGAGTATAAGCAGTCCAGTTGCACTAGTAAGGCTATTTTTTCGCCCACGGTAATAACTACAAAAACAATAAACTCATATTGAACAGGTACACGCCGCCAAAAATTATGCTTGTTTTGTTCAATAGTTTACAAGAAAGAAATAACTTTTTAATGAAATAATCTTGCAACAGCAAAAAATTTAACTGCTCTGCAACAATGTATGAATGGTATGAACTAAAGAAAGTTAAAAGAAACTCGTATGAGTTGAGCATGCCAATATAAACTGAATTTCTAAATAGCAAATGCACAAGAAAAGAGAAAGTCCAAGTAGAGCTGTTTTCACCAAGTGATGCGCACCCTCTCGTGAAAAAGTTTGTGAGCATTAGTTCATAGCTAGCAAAACACCGAGCCGAGGAGGCACCATTAAATACTACGTGAAAATAAATGCTTGTGCAAGGCACAAAAAAATATTTGGAATCTAGTTTCAAAGGCCGTAATATTCTGTTTTAACCAACTTAAAAAGACGCATGCACTGTATCTCACAGATTTTTTGGATGCAATCCACAATAATTTTTTAGAATATTAAATCGGCGCACCTTAATTTAACTTAAAAAGTTTAATCCGAAAACCTTCAGGCTTACTTTAACAAAATATTACATATATTTCAATCGTGTCAAAGCAGACAAAATGTAAGACATTAGACAAAATTACAAACTCCCATTCACACAGTAATATACACACAAGCCAAAGCTTATGCGATCCCCAGCAGCTTATAACAATTTGCATGGTCAAACTTCCATTTTTGCAAAGCAAAGCACGATAACAATTTCTCATTTATTAGTTTTGATTTCAATAATACAAAAGTTTATCAAAAACTCAATTGAACATGGCAAATATTCAAACCACGAGACAAATGTTATACAATATAGGATGTGGTGGGATGAAGGGAAAGAGAAAGCTGGAATTGGATCTTTTCTGTCAGAAATTGTTGAGCAAGCTAAATACCAGATGTCGGATAAATTTGATTCAATAAAGTACTAAGCACGAGCAATCATGAATTTATAAAAATAGAACTTACTTTTCTGATTGATCCCATCGATCGTTCATTCCGAGAAACCTGTATTTATGCTTTGAAATATAATATACAGATCAAGCACGGCAGTCGTTATTATATGGTATAGCAGATAACATCATTATATCAACAGATGATACTTTTAGTATGCATTTCATTTCATAGTGAACAATTTGTCACAATCATTGTGTTTTATAGCTCAATTTTCCGGTTTACACATTGCAAAGCAAGTCAAGGATAAATTTCCTGTTGAGCTCTGATCCATAAATCATTCATAATTTGAAACATTCAGTCTCACTAACATAAGAAAAAGTAATCATCAAACTATAGAAACATCTGAACGCTGGAATTGAAATTCCAATAAACGCTTGTACGAAATCTACTAAATTTCTCACCTACGTATTATTCTAAAAGTCTCATGCAATAAAAATTACACTAATCATAATTCTAACAGCTCATTGTTTAAACTAGATTCTTTAGCATATCACTTTTTCACATGTTCACATCTCTAGAAGATAACAAGTTTTTGAATACACCATTCTATAATTCTAATGGATCATAGCATAAGTTAATTGGTCTGCTACCTTCATAGTTTCATGTAAAAACACACACAAGTTAGAATCAGGCTGCGTTGTGTTGAAACCTACAACTGAGAAATTTCTACGTTGAAAAATTCAATTCCTGTCACATTATACCAAACATACAAACATTTTGAACACTCACGCAGTCAATTCCTCACACTATATCGAGTCACGTATAATAATTCAAGCAGTAGTCAATGTTTACGAATATAATAATAATTACTTTCACTTTGTTTGCTTACTTGCTAAATTTCTTCAGAACCTTGTTTACTCAACCTTGTACTATCCACATCATAATTTTGTAGCAAATATGTAATCAGTATTTTCATCACTAAGCTGATTGTTCGTTTGCAAACGAAATACCAATGGTATGAAACAAAGTATGCAAACTAATCTAACTGACTAACCCGTAGACACAAACAAATGCATTTCGCACATTCACAGCATTTTGTAATATCATCTCTTGTACAAAATAGTTGCTATCTTATCTGAATACTTACTTTGGCTAGCCAGCCCTTATGAAATTGTTTATACTTTTCATGGCATCGTCAACATACATTTTCTTGTCATTATACTACTACACGATTTACTTGCTTGAACAGTTTGACAGTGCCAGTGATGACCTAAACAATGCTACTTGTACCCCCATTATAAAATGCGTATACAAGACTAAAATATCCTTTTTCATCTCTCTTAAGCTTATAAGATTGAGTACCTTCATCAGTTCTTGTGGACAGTATTAGCACCTAATTTCTTCATCAACTCGATCTGACGGGGATTTGGAAACTCCAACATTGGCATATGGAGCAGGCCGAGTGGACTTGTCCACGAGATTTGCAGCAGTCAAAGTCACGCCAGACTCCAGTCCATTTGCATTGAGTTTGTCCTCCATGTGTACAGGGCCAGGCCCACGCTTGCCACTAGCATTTGACTCATATATCACCGTGGGCGGTGAAGCGATGGCTGAAGGGGATTGAACTGCACTGCTTTCACCGTCATCGAAAATTGTTTCTATAGTTTGAGACTCTGGTATTCGATTATTTCTCGTGGGAAAACCCATCATGCCAGCGGATTTGGGTGGCGGGGGAGGGCCGATTGTACTGCTCATAGACCCTGAACTTCCTGAGAATGGGGTGAGGGGAATAAGGTAATCTGTAGTTTGGGACCCATTCCTGCAATCCGCATGAATAATTAAACTTTTTGGCATTTGAAATAAACGCTACTACAGCTTTTCAGAGTATAAATGCAGCCTACAATGATTTTAATAAAATTTTTGATGGTTTAGGTTAGGTGTTTTATTGTAGTAGTATTTGTAGTATGGCATGGCTTTGATAAACCGTAAGATATGAAACCAACCATGATTACGTACAAAGATATAGTACGTCAATGACGCACAGTTATGTAAATTGATTGTATGCAGGTTGGAAAAAAATCCTTTGAAAGAGTCGAGCATAGGGCCCCAATAGAAAGTAAATACAGAAGGAAATGTACTAGTATTGACAATGAATGCAGACATGATTGATACCAATTGTGGCAGCAATGCACAAATCTTATACCCACTCTTCTCTTGAATTGGTCAAGTCACGTTTACTTGTGAAAGCAAGATGACTTTTTTTAAAGGTAGAACGGAACACAAATAGTAAAGAAACTTGGATATGAATTGAGCTTTGCTCACCCTGATGAGTTCCCATGGACAATTCGAAGACAGGAGGAGACATCAGTGTTTGATGGGCGCATAAGTGTTGCATCTCGCTCGGAAGATGGCGGTCGTTGAAAAATGGGAAGAGGTGCATTCGTTACTTCAGAACTCTGCAGAAGAAAAATTAAACATTTTATGCCTTGTATAATACAAAATATCCCCTGTAAAATCTAATTTTGTTTGAAATTGGAGATTTAAAGTTGAAATCTGATTCTAATGTGAGTTGTTCTGGGTAAGTGTGTATAGTTGATTGAATTGTGCAAAACATGTATGAAAAAGCAGCTCATAACATTTAGAATGAAATCTAATAATTTATCTGAGGGATAACGAACTTTCACTAACAATTTGCAACATGCAATGAGCTCAGACAGGTTAAGTAGCTGAATGTGATTTGGGTCAAATTGCATTTCCATATAAAACCATTTTCGAGGAAAGCATATTTAACTACTTTCATGGCTCTCAAATGGAGGAGCGCATTTTCCCATTCATTGAAATAAGATCCCAAACATTGAATAGGTAGCTACTTATTTGAATACTTGAAATTTTAAGTGGGTAACTTATGTTTAGGAAAATTGACTTGAATTACCTGAATACAACTGTTGACAAGCTCAATAATCTGAGAAAAGGTAGGTCGCTCTTGTGGATGAGGGTGCCAGCACATTTTCATTATATTGTACACAAGTTCAGGGCAATTTGACGGAGCATCAAGCCGACCACCATTGGTTACTAATTGCATCACATCCTGATTTCCACGGCCAGGATAGGGCATATAACCAAGTGAAAAAATCTCCCAAAGTAAAACTCCAAAAGACCTACAAGATAAGGTATTCCAATCATTTGGTTTGGCAGTTTTTTTTCTGTCAAGAATTTCCATTAACCCTTTCTCCCAGACAACTTCCATAAATCAGACATGCTTTGTGAATCTTAGTAGACCAAAGAACATTACAATTTCCTAAAAGCAAAGGTTTTTGAAAGCAAAAGCAAAGTATATTTGAAATACTGTGCTCATTGATCTGTCCACTTGTCATGTAATTTGTTGCGTAGGTGCAAATGTTATTCAAACATAGCTACCCACTGAAATGTCTGCAAAAATATATTAGCGATTGTTTACAGCGATATCATGTTTGGGTTTCAACACTATTTTGAAAACAAAAACACTTGAGAATGAAGTGAAGGGAAAACATTTTGTAGAAAAACTAAAAACAATAAAATGAAAGCGAATGCCCTAAAAATCGTTAAAACTATGTTTTTTGTGCGTCATCTTACACGAAGCACTCGCATTCAAACTAAATTTAAATTATACTTTTATACTCATGAATATTCACGAAATATAATGTTTTAATCATACACTAATGTTGATATTTGTTTAAGCTTATGCAATTATCCTGAGAAAATTTTCCACTCACTCGTGTAATAAAACATTAGCAAACCCTTTCAACGCGTATACGAGTGCAAACACCTAAAAACTTGAGCTTGATATAGTACACTTTTAGTTATTCACTCCAACTACCTCGTTTATATTTGAACAAAAGCAACATGCGAGCGTGGGCTACAGGCGATTTGTTGTCCTCTGTTTAAGGCCAAGGGACAAGACAGAACTGGAAAACTTACCAAACATCCGTTTTGGATGTGAATATTCCATCCAAAAATGCTTCTGGGGGCATCCACTACAGTAAAAAAGACAGATTTGTAAGCGCAATCGTGTATTTCTATAAAAAAAGTCTTGAGAACAACAGTATATTCACATACCTTCACAGGAAGCATAGCTTTCCCTCCTTTCTTGTAATAATCAGCACTAGAAAAAGTGAATACATTTTTATGTCATAAAAGTCGTCATAAATTTTAGACACAAAAAAAAATGCCATGAAACATTTGTCGTTCCCATTTATCAACCATAAATAACCACGCAAGTGATGCAAAGCATCCCTCCATGTAATCAAATATTGCTGAGCCCTGTCGTTAACCCGTGTATATTTTATGTTCCACAATCATCATGTAGAAAATTAACTTTGAGAGCAATGAAAATCTGTTTATGATACGTCAACTTGCTGAATCCAGTTATAAATTTAGGGCAACCACAGGTTTAGTAGTTGATATTTCTCACTAATATAAATGATGTACTGAGGAAACTGGTTGTGAACAAGGAAAGTTTGCCTCTCAACCACCCATTCTATGAAACTGAGTGTGTCATTTAACTACTGTGAAACCAATTTGAAATTATTGTATATTTTACCGATAAATGTCTCTAGCCATCCCGAAATCAGCAATTTTCACAGTCCTGCCAGGACCTTTTGTAGTCAGTAGGCAGTTTCGAGCGGCAATGTCACGATGTATAAAATGATTTTCTTCTAAGTATTTACATCCTTTTGCCACGTCTAGAGCTCCCAGCAGTAAATCTTTCATTGAAAGTGGTGACGCTTTATCCTGAATGTGAAAGCATAAACGTTATTAAAAATGATAACCAAATCGTGGCGTGGAAATCAAATTGCACACATGGGACGTCATGCGGATTTCATGTCCTATTAAAATTATGGCTGTCTGGATAAATTCAGTGAGTCTGGCAGCAAAAATCAATAAGTTGACATGATTTTTTCGTTCCCCTTGTATGCATACGGAGTCACTCAGTCAAACTCATTACAGTTTGTGGTTTTCAACTTCAGTTGTTTAGAAACAACTAGAAATTCTGAGTAGTACTTAATTTGAAAATATTGCATGCGTATTTCAGGTTGTTTACAAGTTTTTAACATGTTGCATTCCCTACAACATCAAAGACATGAAAACGCCATTTACACTTACAGGTTTTGGACGGGATTCACGTAGAAATGTTTTCAAATCGCCTCCGGCCAGGAGCTCAAGAATGATGAATCGGGGATGCTTGTCAAAACAAACACCAATAAAATGAACAATATTGGGGTGACTGAATTTGCTCATGATGAGGGCTTCCATCAAAAAGTCTAGTTCTGCTTGGTTTGATGATAATTCCGGTAAAGTCTGAAAGTCAAAAAATTATATTCCTTCACATTGTACAAACAGGAACATGACGTATGAGAGTACAACAAACCACACAACCCATGTAAATATTTAGCACACGTGTACGTAATGTTTGTCTGTACACATCTATACATGATGTACATGATACATATTCCTTCAGTGGAAAAAATCCGCATGCTTCTTGGAATGATTTGGCACCAAAAAAGGGAGAAATAAAATTCTCACATTGTATTGAACGAACAAAAAACTTCAGTCACACTCTCGCCTCATGTCTTTTGATAAATTTTTCAGCATTCTGTTTTCTTAATTAAAAAACAAACATCTCTTGATTTTGATCCTTATGTTTTGGAGGTATAGGGTTTATGAATATTGTATGCTTTGTTTTTGTATGATCATTAATTTCTTCCCCTTACTGAATGGAAACAAAATTTATGTTTGAATTTTTTTCTTTATCGGGAGCTCTGTCCCTCAACCCCAATTTTAACGCCAATGCTTTTTGTACACTCTTGCGAGCAAATCCTTAGGCTGGTCTCACCTTGTGAATGTTTCACGTAAATTGTGTCTGTAAAACATTTAGCCTGGCTTTAGTGCGGCTAGACTAATTTGTCTGTTCAATACAATGTGTAAATTTTATTGCTGCCTTGTTTTGAAATCACTTCTAGAGATGCGAATTTTTTCCCTTGAATTTTCCTTCTCGAGTGAAAATATTTAGAATTCTAAGTAATTTAGTTATTTGTTAAATAGTTTTGTGTGTCACTATAGATCTCATCACAGAACAATCATGCTTGCAATATGCTCTTTGAAAAATAAACATCACTTCACTTAAACCAAAATCATTTACAATTGCATAATGTTTTTCGTACAAACAGAATCTAATTGGATATTTTTGATTTGTTATGCTGCTTTGTGAATGAAGACTATTTGAACAAAACATAAATATTTGGAATCGCAAAAGTATACAAATTGTAAACGATGAATGTTATTCCTCACTTTGACGGCAACCGGCATTTCGACAGCATCTCCAGCCCTATGTTTATAAAATCCTTGATAGACTTCTCCAAAAGCACCTTGTCCCAGAGCCCTGCATAAGATACAAAACAGTCTTTGATTTTTCACTTTCTAATAGTCGGACGTCATTCGGGAGATTTCCGCAGAATGGTAATCGTATTCGTTCATTGACAAATGACTGCATTTGAACTTTGTGGACAGTTTGGAAAGAATAAATGGAAATTCAGTTTGAAAATCCGGATTTTCGCAAGTGCCCCTACTGAATGATGAATGAGAAAAGTTCTCATAATTCAGGTAATCTACCCACATTCAGTCAGTCATCTATACGGACTACGTGTGGCTCAAATCCCGGTATTGTTTCATCATGTTTTCACAAACAGCAGTGAGTGAGAGAAACGTCACTCGAAAAGTGTGACTGTGACAGGGGCTTTCAAGTATTTGTCATGTGGTACTTTCAACCCAACGCATGTTGCAAATGTAGTTTATTAAAGCTATTTCTAACCTTAGTTAACTGAAGCGAACGGTGACGTTAGCAAACTGACTTGAGATCGGTAAAGTTCTAATTATATCTTGCTATATTAGGAATAGAATATAGAAGTTGCGCTTTATTGCTAAGGAAAATATATGTCTATTTGCCAAAGAAATTTTCTGCCTTAGGGTTTCCAGTATCTGAAATTGAAGTATGCATTTGGTACTCGGTTTTCGCCGACAGGCTCGAACGGAAATCGAGTTACAAAAATGTCTACTTTTTAGTCAAACTTGCAGTGCAGTGAGATACAGTTACTTTTAGTTAGTTAGTTAGTTGTACGAATTTTAAACTGTATAAGAGAATGGTCAGAATTGCCAAAAAAAGTTATAGACAGTGTGCCTTAGCAGGAGCAAGACGAAGATGTGAGATGAAGATTGCAAGATTGTGTCTTGCAAAACTCTCTAGTTTTGTAATTTATCTGTTTCCCTGCTAAGTGTAGTATAAATTGTAACGACTGTTTGAAGCTGAAAGTCTGAAAGTAATCCTTTTAGTAAGTTATTTTTTCAGCTACTTTCCTACTTTTAAGTTTTCCCCGTGAGTCAAGGCTGAAAGTCTGATCTATCTGACAAACTTTTGAACGAATAAACGAGTTTTTCAAGCTTGTATCATAGTTATTTTTCGTTAAAGCAAGATTTATCTGGGTTTTTCTATCACCACAAAATAAAAGTAACTTTATATCCTATGAACAAACATGGTAAGTATTATATTTCAGTGAAGTTAATATTTAGATACATAGAGAACACCAGACAACGATAATTCGAATGTTAAACTAATTCGCTCTCCAAAAAGAAATATAAACCTTTGTATTACCATAATAAATAACCTATGGAACCCAAAAAGAAAATATTTTTAAAAGTAGGAGAAAGTCTTGCAAGTTAGTTCGCTAAACTTGCAGCTAACAGATTAGAGCTGACAAGTTTGAAGTTGAAGAAAACTTGGGAATCCGAATAAATTTCCAGATTATTTCATATAAATCTTTTTTCATCTTTATTTCATATTAAAATGTGGCATACAAAGTGTAAAGTGAGGAAAAACTTCGTTTTCAGTTTTCACTCCACATGAACTATATTCTACTCGTCCCAACTTTCCGCATGGTACACACAAGCGTGTCCAAACTAATTTTGGTGATTGACAGTCTCAACCAAAAGTTGTGACAAATTCCGAAGACACTATGATAATTTAGGGAAAAATATGGGGCCCCGGTGGAAGCCTTTCTCTTCTCAAGATATTTGAACACGGAGGAAATTTAATTAATTTGCGGTTAGTAAGACCACGATTATAAATCGTGCGCAAAAAACCGTCTAGTTAATGCTGCCTAACCTCTTGTCTGTCATTCACTCACTCCAAAGGATAAACTTTTTACCACAACTTCCCAACCGCCACTTACTAGGTAAACTGACTAAACTTATTGTGTACCGTACACCGTGAGAAAAACTACGCAGTTATTTCCTGCCGAATGCCCGTTCCAAAAAGTGTGACTGCGATGACAGAGATATTATATTAAATGGCTGCTGCTGTCCCTATTTTACTAGCTGACAATCTCAACTAACTTCATTACAATGTAGACAGATTGAACGTACTAACTTACTGTAGTTAGTGAACACACCTTAGATCTCCTTATCAACTTAGGGCAAACAAATGCGGCTCCACACCAACCTTAACAAATGGGTGGAAAAAGAAACCTTGCCGTCAATTTTGTTCAAGTAACCTATCTAATTTTCTTCATTTGGATGGTGAACGAACTAACTATATAGCTTGAAAAAAAATCTCAAAAATGTTGACATTTTTTACCTTCTTCCTTCATGTTAAAGGAAGCGGGAATTTCGGATATGATATACAATGCTTTCAGGTCTATTGAGAAACTGAAAGAGTGTGAACCTTGACTTTATTTTGACTGCACCACTTTCACGTACAAGCGACAATAAAAGCGTTGTGCATGAATAGGGAAATGAAAGTTTCTTCCAAGTAATTCATGAAATGAAAGAATGTAGATTTTGGTGTGTGGTCTAACTATATGGGAGTATACGTTTGGATTGCGTAAACGAAACTTTTCTTTTACATTATTATTCGCACATAAATCAGCACGTCTTGTTCCTGTGACTTGTTTTCCTTCGCAGTAGGTGTAGTAAGTAAGTTTTAGACTGTATGAGGGAAAAAAAATACATAACGTGTGCAAAAGTTTCTTCCGTTCTCTCTACGGAACGATTCATTTCTGGGGAAATCAGTTGTGAGCTACAAAGTCGGTGAAGAAGCTACCGTTAGCTTTTTGTTAATGTTTCCCATCATAAACCTTTAGTGCCCGTAGAATAATGAAAGAGCTCTATTCAACATGAGTTATAATATTGTAGATATTGCGGTATAATGGTAGAGAGCGCTATGGTATTGAAGGATTTCCATAAATCTTTCAATTTTCGTCTCAGCTTTGGGTAACGAGTGCTTCAAGGTTCCCATTTAAGCGCATCCAATGGCCATTTCATATCGATTAGGATACCAAGTTGCTACCGAATTGTATGGCAAGGGTATTTACAGTGTTCTACATATATACAGCAAGGAAGATACCACATATTATTGCGTTGCAATGCAAGTGACCAGCAGATTCCCAAAAAAATTCTATGTATATCATTGTCAGAGGGATTTCTTCGTAAAACAATGCCTACAATCTAATAAAAGAATATACGAGGATAAATAAAAAGATGTATAGACCACTCATTGGATTAAAAGTCCAACGTGCGTTGTTGTTAAGTACTTACAAAACCTCACATGCGTGCTAACTTCCATAAAAGAATAAAAAAGCAGAAAAATATATCCCACACCCACACTAGCACAAAACAGGATTAACTTGGAGCGCTAGAACTAAGCTCACTCATGCAATACTGGTGGGTGTGTGGTTAAAACATTGCATATTCATAGAAAGAATATCCTATTTCTGTTACTTTAATTTGATAACGTGGTGATAGTTTTGGCTAAAATTAAATTTGGAATTGCGACATGTTTGCAATCTCAAATTTAGATGCAAAGTATGAACATTGATATCTGGCCCTAATCTAAATTCCTAGAATTGCAAACACGTACACATCCATGAGTAATGGGCAATGGGAGTTTCTGATTAGAACTTGACTATCTAACCTTGCCATAAGGCTTGATTTCAAACTTTCCGATATTTGGTATGCAAAAGCAAAAGTTGTTTCGCTATAATTGCTCCAGTTTTCACTAGTAAATACCACAACTATCATTAGTTGTTTGAATCCAGTCTAATTAAAATCATCATTATCTATAGCTTTCAAACAACCTGGACTAACAATCATATTCTTTTTCCATGAAATCTACAACTAATAGAATACAGATTCAATAGAAAAAACTCCAATTAATATTCTTTTAACGATTTAGTTTTTATACGGCTTTCCAAAATACATTTCCAAGATCATTAATTTTACGTGAGTGTACTTTGTAGACTTCATTAAATGAACCCATCCCACTGCTCATAAAAAATTACCTCGCTTACGTTCCTTTCCTCTACGGAAAACATCGTGTCTGCACAAATCTTCACCTAACTACGCTATTTTTCCGCTGATTTTCTTGGTAAACAACATGCGTCAATATAATCTACTAGATTTAAATCCTCCCTATCATGTCAACCATAAAGATAAACCTTCAGAGGTGATCATTAGGTCAGCATAGTACACATACAATTAGTAGGATACTAACTTATATAGTAAATAGCAGCTACTGTTTTTGCATTACTCTGACTCCACTATCTACTACTTGATTATCGATCCAGAAGATCTGATAAGCTAAGCGAGCCGGAAGTCTAAAACCTTCATCCATTGCGATTTCCTTTCGCCAGTGAAAGCCGACAAAGTTGGTTCAAGTTACTTACAGTGAGAGCGAATAGGAAGAATGCCTCACTTGAGTCCTACATGAGGCATGAAAAGAGGTTTGAACACATAGTTATGCGCATTAGTCGTGAATATTTCAGGCAAGCGTCAGGTCTCATACTCATTTCAATAAAAAAAAATTTGGAATCAATAGCTCTCAATCTTGTTTTCACAAACTTCATTCCGTCCGGTATGGTCTTTTATTTAGTCCTTACAATATTCAAGGTTTAGTTGACACATAAAAGCGAAAGCTGCTTTCTTTCGACTTTCTTGGCAACATGGGAACTATAGAACCGTAGACGGCATATCAATGAGGATTTAGAATTGTCATTGTCATCATGACGCTCAAAGGATCAGCAGAAGAGAAATGGAATGTACCATGATTGCTATTATATCTGTGGCTTGGTTTTCAGCCAGCTATGGAAATCTACAAGAAATGGCGTATAAAGACAAGAAAACAGGTCTTTTTGTTTCAATCTAAAGAGAAAGACCGTAAAACGTCAATATGGTAACTTTCTTACAGAAAGATTGAGATTTCCATAGCTTAACGGGTTGAATAATTTTATTTTCAAATGTATCATTTTTCGTCCTTTATGTTTGTATTATATGAAATTGTAACAGAAATTTTTTGAAAACTCAATTATCGCATTTCAATGACCATAAGAATTTAAGCTATGAAGATTTTACGAATTATTTTTAGAATTCAATTTAAAAAAATCTACAGCGACTCAGGAGAATATTAAAGACGAATTAGAATCTCCTGCTAATGAATGAATGAACTATCACAGGAATGATAAAACATCAACAACAAATTCTGTGGTTACGGCTGACGGTTGATATTAATCCACATTTTTGAATCTCATAAGAACGTCTTTAGGGATGACCTGCATTCTAGGAACTCATATATTATTCTTTATTCAAAATGATTGAAACAAAGACTTCTAAAGTTACACAAGCAATGGCGCTCGTATCATTTCAATATCTTGAAGATTAATGATGTTCCATTCTTGGTTGACAACGTAATTTTTTAGGCTTTCATCCACTAATCAATATTCAGCTAGGTATCCTGAATATCGGGATGATTTTAGAATACAAGAAAGCAATTGGTTAGCATGTCATAAAAGATCCTGTTTGCAAGGCTTCAATCATTAGTATGTGAGCCGTGTTTTCACATAATGGAATGCTCTACAGAATTCTTTTCCAGTAGTACTACTACTACGTGAAAACCCAAATCCAGTAGGAAAAGGCTTTGTGCTTGGAAAGGTATATAGATTAGTGATGCCACCGAGATGTTGAGATGTCCCGTCCCGGACTCGGACAGGACGGGACACCCCGATCCTGCTTTTCAAGCATGACATTTTAAGTGAAGTGAGCATAAAGCAATATAAAAAACACTAAAATTGTACATAAATGTACAGGTAAAGTACACAAAATTTGAAAAAAAGCTACAAGAATACTAAAATCAAAACAATAATAGGATAATATGAAAATTGCACAAAATTCAAACTAAAATTTCAAGCACACTTGATTGATTGGTTAACAGAGCAGAGTATTTCTTTGCCTAAACATGAGCTTCTACGCTCTCAAATTTTTAATCAATTTTTCTCGAAAATTCTATTGTCTTCTATCATAAGCTATATCATAGTTAGCGATTTTAATAATGTGTTATGACGCTTTTTCAAATTTTTTGGCATAAAATGCGTTTATACTTTTAATGTCAAAACTTTTTTAAAACCTATTTCTATTCTACATCTTAAGAAATCTGGGATGTCGTGTCCAGTCCAGTTCCGGGACAGGACCAAATGAGCTTTCATCCCGAGCTTTATTGATCATCCCGTCCCGTTGGCATCACTAATAGATAGGTGATTGCATAGTTCTACCTTTCGAACTCACTCTTAGTTTAGTATTTCCCAATGAATTTTCGAGCTAATCTCAACATGCACAGCTTACTTTTACTGAGTTAGCTAGCATAGCATGGTATAGTTTCAGCTACAATATGCAAATGCTGGCATATCCACCTCAGGGTAAGTTGAGATAAGACGAGAATACAAGAAAACTAAAACACGTAGTGCATCCTATCAGAAATACATCTTCCAATACAAAGTGAGTGAAAGTATATACTGTTCTTATATTGACTATAAATAAAAACTAGACGGATATTAGAACTCAAGAGCTTTGAAACTGGAGTAGGGATTGTAGACTCTAGTCAGACAATTTTGCAAGAGTTAGTTAGTTTGCCATCTAGGTAGCAAGTCTCAAGAACCACCCACCATGCACTACCAAGAAATCAGTCGAGCAATGGGCTGATCGCGATGAGTTATCCACTGAAGTTAATAATTGGGCATTGATGAAGCACTATTTACGAGTTTCTACTAAACGTACCTTTATCTCATATAATTGAAGAGAAAAAGTGCTTACTTGACAAGTCGCAGATTCTCACGGGGTAAACTTTTGAGATCGTTAATGGAAAATGTTTCACCTCCAAACTCATAGTTTGGATTATATTCTGTGAGAACCCCACCAGGTCCAGACTGTGCTCTCAATCTACTCAATTGTAGTTCAGGTCCTCCCAATACTTTTCTTCTCAAGAGTGCCACTTTTTGTCGTTGGTACTTATTATCTGCAAAAAATATGTTTTTTCAGCTTCTCAAAAACTTTTTGTAAGAGCTTGTTGATGTCTTCCGCTAAAATGAAAATAAACTTCAATTTTTCGCAAAGCTAATAACAAGCACTGCACCACTCTGAGGAGTAGTTAAAAAAATCTCAAATTATACACAAACTTTCATTTAGGAAAACTACTAGGTTTGTTTTCAGTTCAAACCTAATAATTTGTCCTTATTGGCATCCTAGTGTCATTATAAAACAAAGTTTATGCAAACAAACTTGTGACAGAAAAAATTTCCTTCCTTTCGCCTGTCATACCCAGGTCTATCTACTTAGTTAGTTAGTAAATCAGGATCTAGGAGAAAAGCAGAGTATCCATTTTCACTAATTGATCTATTGCGTAAAACTGTCCATAGCAAGCCACATTCAGCCCACTTACAACCATATTTATAGCCAGCTGTGTTCAGGAAGTCCCTTTGTTTTTTCTCACATCGGCTTCAATTAACTTCTAGAAAAGCAAACATTAATCTTGACAGACTGGAGTGCAGTTTTCTCAACTTCATTACTGTTCTTTGAATCCCACAAATTAACCATCTCATTTATTTCCAAGTTCGAGTTTATTTGACGGATAATCAAAAACAAAGTGGAAGCCGGTTCAACTGCAGAGAGCTAAAAACTTCTTGCT